>TARA_R110000787_G_scaffold44164_3_pt1 | contig 33597 bp, 28 predicted proteins | sample TARA_R110000787 | Tara Oceans TARA_R110000787 (sample SAMEA4397920) | marine metagenome | biome: Polar Biome; feature: [DCM] deep chlorophyll maximum layer (ENVO:01000326); material: water (ENVO:00002006), including particulate matter (ENVO:01000060) such as... | depth 35 m | reverse complement strand
CGGCCTGGGATGCCGGCAAGCCGGTCCGTCTCGCCTACCAGATGACCTGGAGCCTGCCCCAGCCTGTCGTCGCGCCCGTCGCCCGGATCACGGCCACGAAAGTGGGCATTTCGCCCAGCACGAAGCGGCCCATGTTCGTGATCGACTTCGAAACCGACAATGATGCCCTGCTGCGCGATGCCATCCCGGAAATTTCAACCTCATCAGGCACGATCGTTGCGCCTGTCGTTCATCCCAATCCCGATACAGGCGGCATGCGCCTCAGTTTTGAACTGGACACGAAAGATGCCAGTCTCTCGGAACTGCGCGCCCGCCTGACCAAGGCGGACCGCCCCGTCTCCGAAACCTGGCTCTACCGCTGGAGATCTTGATGATCACATTTCGCGCCCGCCCTGCCGAATTTCCCATCTCAATGCCGGATCAGGCATTCGAGACAGCGCCAACGGTCAACCGTAACGCTCCGAGATCGCAGATGTGGCGCAAGGTGACACTGTTTGGCCTGTCCATCATTCTGGCCGGCTGGGCCACCATCGAAATGTACCACGTGCTCAACGTGTCCGGCGTGACATCGCTTGAGCAATTGCTGCTCGTTGTCTTCTGCATCAACATCAGCTGGATTGCTTACGCCTTCGTCAGCAGCACGATCGGCTTCATCGCGGCCATGGTGGGCCTCGTCCGGAAGCGCCGTGCCACGCCCGGCCCGGCCCTTCTCACCGGCCGCACCGTCATTGTCTTCCCGATCTATAACGAGAGCGTCGACCGCGTCTTCGCCACTGTCGAATCAACCGCCGAATCCCTCGCCAACGCACCCGGCCGCTTCGAATGCTTCATTCTCAGCGACACAAATGACCCTGAAGTTGCCCTGCAGGAAGAAGCCGCATTCGAGCTGATGCGCACGCGCCTTTCTCCCGGTGTTCTCGTCCACTATCGCCGCCGCACGATGAACGTTCACCGCAAGTCCGGCAACATCCGCGATTTCATCACGCGCTGGGGCGGCCGCTACGACTACATGATCGTGTTTGACGCCGACAGCTTCATGGATCGCGAAACGCTCATCGAACTGGCCCGCCGCATGGAGGCCTCGCCCGCCACAGGCCTGATCCAGACCATTCCCCAGCTCGTCGGCGGTCGCACCCTCTTCTCGCGCACCCAGCAGTTCGCTGCGGCCCTCTACGGCCCTGTCCTGGGTAGCGGCCTGGCTTGGTGGGCCCAGAACGAAGGCAACTTCTGGGGCCACAACGCCATCCTCCGGATCGAAGCGCTTGCCAGCGCAGCAGGCCTGCCCGAGATCCCCGGCCGCGCGCCGTTCGGCGGCTCCATCCTCAGCCACGACTTTGTCGAAGCCGCGCTCCTGCGCCGCGCCGGCTGGAACGTCCAGATCGCTCCCGAACTCGGCGGTTCCTACGAGCAGGGCCCGCCCTCGATCATCGACCTGTCGATCCGCGACCGGCGCTGGTGCCAGGGCAACATGCAGCACATGGCCGTGCTCCTGAAAACGCGCGGCCTGACCTTCACAAGCCGCATGCACCTGATGATCGGCATCTTCTCCTATCTCGCCTCGCCGCTCTGGCTGCTCTTCATCACCATCGGTATGATGCTGTCCCTGCAGAACATGTTCCTGACGCCGGAATATTTCGGCGAGTCGGCCGCCCTCTTCCCGTCATGGCCCGTGATCGACTCCGAACGCTCCCTGCACCTTTTCCTGATCACCATGGCCATCCTGTTCGCGCCCAAGCTTTACGGCATGATCTACGGCTTTGCCGCGCCGCGCTGGCGCAATACGGTCGGCCTGCTGCGCACCTTCTACGGAGTGCTCGCCGAGACGATCATTTCGGTCCTTCTGGCGCCCGTCCTGCTGGTCGAGCAGACCGTCGCGGTCTACCGCGTCTTCACGGGCCGGGACGGCGGCTGGAACCCCCAGTATCGGGAATCCAATGAATATAGCCTCAAGGACACGTTCCGCCACCACACGCCCGCCATCGTCCTCGGCGTGCTGCTGACGGTCTCCGCCTTCGCCATCTCGCCCCTCTTCGCCGCATGGCTTGCGCCCGCCACGATCGGCATGGTTCTGGCCGCGACGCTGTCATGGTGGACCGGCCGTGAACGCAGTGGCGACGCCGCCAACCGCATGAACCTGCTGCACAGCCCGGACGAGATAGACCCGCCCAAGTCCTTCCTCGATTCGGTTGCCGACCGCGCCCACTACGAAGGCCTCACCTCCCCGACCATCGCCGGGCTCTTTGCAGACCGCAACCTGCGCACACGCCGGACACATCTGGTCGACAGCTACTGGCCGCTCGAGCGTGCCGAGGTGCACACGCCGCTGGCGCTTGCCCGCGCCCGCGCAGAACGCCTGCCATCGATTGAGGAATATATCAGCGCGCTGGCACCCAAAGAGATGCTCGCCCTGCTGAACTCACCACGCGACCTTGAAAAGGTGGTGGATCACTATGGTGCCCGCGAGCAGCAATACTCCACGGGCACCACGTGAGACTTTAGCGTCGCCTAGAAGAATGGCTGTTTCTCGGCTGACATCGCAACCATCATCTCGTCGAACTCTTCCTGCACCTTGGGCCGCGGCTCGCTGCGCATGAAGCTGACGACAACCGTTGCCAGCATGCTCAGGAAGAAGCCCGGCACGAGCGCGTAGATCGTATCCGACAGCGACGCGCCATTGATGGTGACCGGCGCATAGAGCCAGAACAAGACGGTCAGCGCCCCTGTGACCATGCCCGCCAAGGCGCCATTGCGCGTGATACGGCGCCAGTAGAGGCTCAACAGGATGATCGGGCCGAATGCCGCGCCGAACCCGGCCCAGGCATAGCTGACCAGCGACAGGATGCTGCTCGACCGGTCAAAGGCCAGCATGATCGCAACCAGCGACACGACAAGCACCGACAGGCGCCCAACGAGCACCAGCTCTTTCTGGCTCGCGTCCTTGCGCAGGAAGGTCTTGTAGAAATCCTCCGTCAGCGAGCTCGATGACACCAGCAGCTGCGACGAGATCGTACTCATGATGGCCGCAAGGATGGCTGCCAGCAGGAAGCCCGTGATCAGCGGGTGGAAGAGGACCTGCGAGAACAAGATGAAGATCGTTTCCGGGTCGGTCAGCTGGTCATTGATGCTCTGCTCGTTGACATAAGCCACGCCCGCCACACCGACGGCCACGGCGCCGAGCACCGTCACGAGCATCCAGCTCATGCCGATATAGCGCGCCGTCGCGATGTCCTTCAGCGAGCGGATCGCCATGAAGCGCACGATGATGTGCGGCTGGCCAAAATACCCTAGCCCCCAGCTGGCGGCAGATATGATGCCGATCACAGAGAGCCCCTGGAACCAGTTGAAGAAGTTCTCACGGCTTGGCGCGTCGGCAACGCTGGCAGGCGGCGACGCCAGCACTTCCGTATGGGTCGCGTCAAACCCGCCAACCGCATTGATGGCCACGATCGGCACCAGAACCAGCGCCACAAACATGATGCAGCCCTGCACGAAGTCCGTCAGGCTGACCGCCAGGAACCCGCCAAACAATGTATAGGCGACCACAACACCCGCCGTAACAAACAGGCCGAGCGTGTAATCAAGCCCGAACGAGGCTTCGAACAGCTTGCCGCCGGCCACGACGCCGGAGGACGTGTAGAGCGTAAAGAAGATGACGATGACCACGGACGACAGGACACGCAGCAGGTGCGAACGATCCTTGAACCGTTTCTCGAAGAAGTCCGGGATCGTGATCGAGTCCTCTGACAGCTCGGTATAGACGCGCAGCCTCGGCGCCACGAGGCGGTAGTTGAAATACGCCCCGATCACCAGGCCGACGGCAATCCACGCCGCACTGAACCCGGTCACGAACACAGCCCCCGGCAGGCCCATCAGCATCCACCCGCTCATGTCCGATGCCCCGGCTGACAATGCGCCCACAGCGGGGTGCAACTGGCGACCGCCAAGCATGTATTCGGAAACGTCACTCGTCGATTTGCGATAGGCATAAAGTCCGATGAGCATCATGAGGACGAAATAGAGGCCGAGCGAAATTATGGCTGCTATGTTCATGTAAACCTTCTTCTCTGTCGTCTTTATCTGCGGTGTGTGGGGACCGTCATGCCAGAAGCGGCGGGAATTGGCTAACGCAGCTCCACGGCGCGGTCATAGGCGGCTTGCGTCGTGCGGCGCATCAGCTCCGTCAGGGCACCGTCCGCATTCAACGCTTCAAGCCCTGCCTGCGTCGTGCCGTTCTTGCTGGTGACCGAGTTACGAAGCGTCTCGACGCTGTCGTCTGAGCCAAGCGCCATCTCGATAGCGCCCTGCATCGTGCCGAGCACCAGGTCACGCGCCTGTTCATGGGTGAAGCCCAGCGACTTGGCCGCCTCGATATAGGTGCGGGCAATCTCGAACACATAGCCGGGACCGCTACCGGCAACGGCCGTCACACGATCCAGCTTGTCTTCCTCATTCACCCACACAACCGTTCCGGCCCGCGCCATCAGCGCCTCGACCGATTGCTTGTGCGCGTCCGAACATTCCGGGCTGGCAAACAGGCCGCTAACGCCCTTGGCGATCAGGGCGGGCAGGTTCGGCATGATGCGAATGACCGGGCCAGCCGCGGTCGCCGTCTGTAGGCGCTTGACCGAGCACCCCGCTGCGATGGAGGCGACAACGCCGGCCTCTTCCAGCTGGTCGCGATAATCGGGCATGACGTCATCAACCATCTGCGGCTTGATCGCCACGATCACGAGGTTGAAACGCTCGGAGTCAATCGCGCTGCGCTCCTTTACGAGGCGGACACCATCCGGCACCTTCTCGGTGTAGGGGTCCACAACGGTAAAATCCCAGTCCGGAGACTGCGCCCACTGTTCCAGCAGCGCGCCGCCCATTTTTCCGCATCCGATCAAAAGTGCCTTCATTGCGATAGTCTTTTCCCATCATGCTCTTGTTAGTGGAATCGTCTGAGACGGTGTAAGATGCCTTCCTAGACATTTTTGTTTTGTATTCAAATTTTAATGACAGGAATTTTAGATATAACGCGACCTTCCCTGCCGTAACTTCTTGTTCAACACCCTGTTATATATCATGTATTTTGCGCCTCGCAGGCCTCTGGCTGCAATTACATCCATGTTTTTGAGTCTGGCATGTTGTTTCCTGCTCAAAATACACCTAGTTCGAGGCCACAAACCTATGGAGCGAAATTTTGTCCCAAACCAAACGGATCGTCGTGAAAGTCGGATCGAGCCTCCTGGCCAATCCAGACCTGCTCACCCCGCGATGGGCATTCATCCAGCGGCTGCTTGAAGACATCGCGCTGCTGCGTTCAGAAGGCTACGAAGTCGTTCTGACATCATCTGGTGCAGTGGCACTCGGACTTAACACGCTGAATGTAAAGCCCGAAAATGCCGGCCTGCGCGACAAGCAGGCTGCGGCTGCCTGCGGCATGCCGATCGTGCTCAACGCCTACAAGCAGGTCGCACATGAATTCGGGTTCGACATCGCGCAAGTGCTCGTCACGCGCGGCGACCTTGAAGAGCGCCGCCGCTTCCTCAACACCAAGAACACGGTTCACCGTCTGCTGAACGGCAATGTCATGCCGATCGTCAACGAGAACGATACGATCACGACCGAAGAGATCCGCGTCGGCGACAATGACCGACTGGCCGCCCGCATCGCCCAGATGATCCAGGCCCAGCATCTCGTCATTCTTACCAGCGTCGATGGCCTCTATGACAAGGACCCGTCCGAGCCCGGCGCCAAGCTGGTCGAGGAATTGCACGACGTGTCCGAATACCTGTCCGTCACTGAAGGCACGAGCGCCCTCGGCAGCGGCGGCATGCTGACCAAGATGCAAGCGGCCAACATGGCCCAGAACGCCGGTTGCACCACGCTGATCGCCAATGGCGAGGCCGACAATCCCGTCTCGTCCGTGCTCAAGAACCAGCGCCCGCACACCAAGTGTATCGCCAATACCGAGCCTGCCTCCGCCTGGACGGCCTGGCTCACCGACCGCCTGCAAATGGCCGGCAGCCTCGTCATCACCAATGAAGCCGCCGACGCCCTTGCCGCCGGCAAGCGCGGTGTCGAGCGTGCCGACGTGCAGTCCATCCACGGGCCCTATGTCCGCAGCGATGTGATCCACATCTATGATGAGGAAGGCCTCGAGCGCGCCCGTGGCCTGACGAACTTCTCGTCGGAAGAAACCATGCTGCTCGCCCGCAACCTGGATACGGAAACGACCAAGCTGCTCGGCTACCATACAAAGGCAACGCTCGTGTCGCGTGACAATCTCGTCGTGCTCGACGAACGCCACCTGCCATGGGACAGCCCCGCCGAAGACGAAATGGAGCCTGTGGCGCGCTAGGCGTCCGGGCCCCTCGCCTCTTCCGGCGCAAGGTCGCCTATCTCCAGTATTGGCGCGGCGTCCAGCCCGTCCGCATGCATCATCGCGGCTATGCGCTGTACGGAGGAGACGAGCAGCGTCTTCTCCCACTCGGCCAATGCGTTGAAGGCGGAGAGGAAATTCTGCTGCAGCGGTTCCGGGGCATTCTTCAACCGCGCTCGCCCGGCCTCGGTCACCACGACCTCGATCACGCGCTTGTCCTCGGCGCTTCGCTCCCGCGCAACAAGGCCTGCCCGTGCCAGCCGGTCCACGATCGATGTAATTGTGCCCTGAGAGAGGTTCACCGTTTTGGCGATATCTGTCGGCTTCTCCCGCCCCTGCGCATTGACGGCGTGCAGCACCAGCAATTGCGGTGATGTCAGTCCCGTCTCCTTCAGCAGATGCTTGGAATAGAGGTCGATGGCCTGCGTAATCTGGCGCAGTGATTTCAGAAGGTCGGAAGGATTGGTCATGGGTCTTCTGGTAAGGGCTGGAAGCCAAGCCCGCAAGGCAGGCGCCTGCCATCCAAATTCACCGATCCGCTTTCAGCGCTTCAAATCCCGCCGTGATGAATTGCACCACGTGTTCATACGCATCATCGAGATTGTCCGAGTGGCAAAGTCCGCGCGATAGCTGGTCGATACGTCCCGTCTGCGCAAAGGTCAGCGTCAGCGCGCCAGAAAAGCAATGATAGGCCCAGAAGAGGGATTTCTCGTCCACGGGCGCAAGGCTCATCCGAAGCGCATCGATGAAGCGCCGGATCAGCGGATCAAAGAACTGCGTCATCAGCTTGCCGCCCCATTCAGGGGAATTGTTCACATAGGCGATGAGCGCGTAATAATGCTTCCAGCCCGGCTCGGCGACATGCGGTCCCGTCAGCAAGGGCCCGAGATAGGCGCGCACGATAGCCTCCACGCTCGGCGCCTCAGGGCTTGCCTCGGCCAGCACATCGGTCAGGGCTTTCAGGCGCCATCCGTTCAGCACATCTGCCCGGCGCATCAGCACGGCATCAAACAGGTCCTGCTTCTTGCCGAAATGATAGTTCGCCAGCGCCACGTCTACGCCCGCCTCGCGCGCAATGGCCCGCAGGTTTACGCCGTCATAGCCATGACGCGCAAACTGGGCTTCAGCAGCATCGAGGATAGCGGTGCGCCGGTCTGTCTTGATATCAGAGGTCATGAAGGCGCGTCATTCAGGGGCTCGTCCGCAGCAGATGTGCGATACTAACCGCGAAATCGCGTTTGTCTTGTCCTGAGGCTGGAAAAGCCTGCCCGGTCCCCCGGACAGGCCAGTCAAATCCTACTGCTCTGCCGCCGGGGCCGATGCACCGCCGAGCGCCTGGAACAGGGTCACCACGTTCAGCGCCTTGACCAGTTCGGCACTGATCAGCTGCTGGCGCGACGAGTAATCGTCTCGCTGCGCATCGAGCACCGAAAGGTAATCGTCGATACCGACCCGGAAGCGCTCCTGGGACAGGTTGAGCGTCACCGACGTATCCTCGACCAGCCGGCGCAAGGCGTCGATCCGCTCGTCAACCGTCTGCGCCGTTGCCAGCGCATCGGCCGTCTCGCGGAAAGCCGTCTGGATTGCCTGCTCATACTGCGCCAGCGCGAGGTCACGGTTCGCCTTGGAAACGCCGAGATTGGCCTTGCGATTACCCGCATCAAAGATTGGCAGGGATATCTGCGGGCCGACACTCCAGATGCCGCCATCAAACAGGCCATCAAGTTCAGTGCTGGAATAGCCAGCCGATCCCGTCAGCGAAATGCTCGGGAAATAGGCTGCCCGCGCCGCCCCGATATTGGCATAGGCCGCGCGCAACGACCGCTCGGCTGCCAGGACGTCCGGCCGGTTCAGCAGCAGGGCGGACGATTGCCCCACTGCCACCCGATTTACGACTGGCGATGGCAACAGCTGGGCCGACTTGGCAACATTATCCGGCAGGTCCGTTCCGACAATATAGCGCAGCGCGTTCAGGTCCTGACGCACCAGCCCGGTATATTGGGCAAGCTGCGCACGGGCCGTCTCGACACTCGCCGATGCACGGCGCACGTCGATTTCGGTCACGACACCCGAGTCAAACATCTCATTGGTCAGATTCAGGGATTCCGTCTGGCTATCGATCGTGACCTGGGCGAGACGCAACAGCTCTTGATCCGCCGCCAGCGTCAGCCAGGCCTGCGCCACCGACGAGATCAGCGCGATCTTTGTGCTGCGCTCACCTTCAACCGTCGACAGGTAGTTTTGGAGGGCCGCCTCGTTGAGGCTCGCCACCCGGCCAAAAAAGTCGAGTTCAAAAGCCGTTACGCCGAGTTGGGCACTGACGCCCTCCTGTGAATTGGCTTGCTGCTCCAGCGCCACACTCGGGTCTCCGAATGTTCCGGCATCTTTCACAGAACCCGAGGCCGATACGGATGGCAGGCGCGCAGCACGCGTGATCCCGTACTGCGAGCGTGCAGCCGCGATACGCGCCGTTGCCGCGCGCAGGTCACGGTTGTTCTCCAGGGCCAGCGCGATAACCCGCTCCAGCTCCGGCGACACGATCAGGTCCTGCCAGCCCGTGACAGACACGGCATCCGCGCCCTGGTCTGCTGCCACCGGCAAGGCCGCCGGCACAGGCGCATCAGCCTGCTTGTACTCCGGCGCCAGGTTCACACACCCGGCCAGCACGGCCGACAGCATCAATGGCGCAACGCGCAGTCCGTTATTCATGATGCAGCTCCATTTGCTTGCGCAGGTGTTTTCGGGTTGCGTGTCGTCAGTTTGCGAACGATCACGTAGAACAGCGGCGCCGCAAACAGGCCGAGCAGCGTCACGGCCGCCATGCCGCCCAGCACCGTAATGCCGAGCGCTGACCGGGCCCCTGCGCCAGCGCCTGAACTCAGGGCCAATGGCAGGATACCAAAGCCAAAGGCGAGCGACGTCATCATGATCGGCCGGAAACGAATTCGGATGGCCTCCATCGTTGCCGGGATCAGCTCCTTGCCTTCCGCTTCCAGTCCGCGGGCGAACTCGACGATCAGAATGGCGTTCTTCGAGGCCAGACCGATAGTTGTCAGCAGGCCCACCTGGAAGAACACGTCATTCGACAGTCCACCGAAGTGCGCACCCGCCACCGCACCCATCACACCAATCGGTGCAACCAGCAGCACCGAGATCGGCACCGTCCAGCTCTCGTAAAGAGCAGCAAGGCAGAGGAAGATGAAGAGGGCCGACAGCGTATAGAGCAGTGTCGTCTGGTTGCCGGAGCTGCGCTCCTGCGCACTGATGCCCGTCCACTCGAACCCGGTGCCGTTGGGCAATTGCCCGATCAGCTCTTCCATCTTGTCCATGGCAACGCCCGAGCTTTCACCCGGAGCGGCCTGTCCCTGAATGTTCAGGGCCGGCACGCCGTTATAGCGCTGCAGCAGGGAAGCCCCATACTGCCAGTCGGACGACAGGAGTTCCGACATCGGCGTCATCTCGCCCGAATTGTTGCGGACACGCCAGTCGCCAATCGCCTCAGGCTGCATGCGGAAAGGCGCATCACCCTGCACGTAGACCTTCTTGATGCGGCCCCGGTCGATGAAGTCGTTCACATAGGAGCCACCGAGCGCAACCGACAGGAGACTGGTCGCGTCCGAAAGGCTGACGCCCAGCGCCTGCGCTTTCTGGTAATCCAGGTTCAGCTTGAACTGCGGGCTGTCTTCCTGGCCGTTCGGCCGCACGGCGTCCAGGCTCGGATCGCTTGCAGCCATGCCCAGCAACTGGTTTCGCGCCTGGACAAGGGCCTCATGGCCGATACCGCCCGTATCCTTCAGGTAGAGATCAAAGCCGCTGGCCGTGCCCAGTTCGCGGATCGGCGGCGGCAGCACCGGGAAAACCGAAGCATCCGTACGCTGGCTGAACGTACCAAACGCACGACCGACAATACTCGCTGCCGAGTCCTTTTTCGCGGTGCGCTCTTCCCAATCATTGAGGCGGATGAATGACATGCCGACATTCTGGCCCTGACCCGCGAAGCCAAATCCGGAAACCAGCATCGCGCCGGCCACATTGTCGGCTTCTGCTGTGCTGTAATAATCCCAGACGTCATCCATGACATCCTCGGTGCGCTGAAGCGTTGCACCGGCCGGCAGCTGGACGACCGTCATCACCGATCCCTGGTCTTCATCAGGCAGGAAGGATGACGGCAGGCTCGTATAGCCCATACCCAGTGCCACAAGCATCAAGGCAAACACGCCCGCAAAAATCCAGCGGCGGCGCACGATGCGCTGCACCACGGATTCATAACCACTGCGCAATTTGTCGAAACCGCGGTCAAACAGGGCCGCGCCACGTCCGACAATCGATCTGCCATGCGCCGCATCCTTGTCATGCGATTTCAGGATCGTCGCACAAAGAGCCGGGGAAAGAATGATCGCCACCAGCACCGAAAGTGTCATGGCCGAAACGATGGTCACCGAAAACTGGCGATAGATCACGCCAGCCGAGCCGGGGAAGAACGCCATCGGGATGAACACGGCCGACAGCACGACCGCGATGCCGATAAGGGCACCGGTGATCTGGTTCATCGACTTGCGCGTCGCTTCACGGGGCGAAAGCCCCTCCTCCGTCATCACGCGCTCGACGTTCTCGACCACCACGATCGCATCGTCGACCAGCAGGCCGATGGCGAGCACCATGGCAAACATCGTGAACGTATTGATCGAATAGCCAAAGGCCAGCAGCACGGCGAACGTACCCAGCAGAACGACCGGCACGGCAATCATTGGAATGAAGGCAGCCCGGAAGCTCTGAAGGAACACGAGGATGACGATAAAGACCAGGACCACAGCTTCCATAAGCGTCTTCTGGACTTCGTGGATCGATGTGCTGATGAAAGGCGTGGAGTCAAACGGATACACGACGGTCAGGTCGTCCGGGAAACTCCCCGAAAGTGCATCCACCTGCGCCCGTACAGCTTCAGCCGTATCCAGCGCATTGGCGCCGGATGCCAGCGCCACAGCCATACCCGCCGCTGGTTGCCCGTTATACTTGGCAACCGTCTGATAGTTCTCGCCACCCATTTCGACCCGCGCCACATCGCCGAGACGAACGGAGCCGCCCTCCGCAGTGGTCAGGATCAGCAGGTCACGGAACTGCTCCGGGGTCGACAGCAGGGTCTGCAGGGAGATCGTGGCCGTGATCGACTGGCCCTCAACCGCCGGAGCGCCGCCCAGCGAGCCCGTAGACACCTGGGCGTTCTGCGCGGTGATGGCCGCGATAACGTCGCTCGGCATCAGGCGATACTGGTTCAGCTTGTTTGGATCCAGCCAGATGCGCATTGCATAGGCCGAGCCGAACAATTGCACGTTGCCGACGCCTTCGGTCCGGCTCAGGGGATCGATGATGTTGGTCCGCGCATAGTCTCCGAGGTCGATGGAATCGAACGTGCCATTGGGCGAAACGAGCGCGACAACCATCAGGAACCCTGCGGAGGCCTTGCTTACCACGACGCCCTGGCGCTGCACCTGTTGCGGCAGAAGCGGCGTCGCCAGCGACAGCTTGTTCTGCACCTGGACCTGCGCAATGTCAGGATCCGTACCCGTCTTGAAGGTCAGCGTGATCGAGGCGGCGCCTTGCGAACTGGACGAAGAGGACATGTAGTCCAGTCCATCAAGTCCGGTCATCTGCTGCTCGATCACCTGCGTCACCGTATCTTCAACCGCCTTGGCCGAAGCACCTGGATAGCGAGCGCTGATCGAAATCGTCGCGGGAGCAATGTCGGGATACTGGGAAACCGGAAGGGACCGCAGCGCGATCGCGCCTGCAATCATGACAATGATTGCCACAACCCATGCAAAGATGGGGCGGTCGATAAAGAAATTAGCCATGAGGGATCAGCCCGCGTTCTTGTTAGGGTTTGCCCGCGGCCATATCGGCGCCGGGCTGCTGTGTGCCACCAGCCGTCTCGGCCATTGGCTGATTGACGGTCACGGATGCGCCCGGCTGGATCTTCTGGAAGCCGCTCACGATCATCCGGTCGCCGTCTTCAAGGCCATCCGAAACAATCCAGTCACTACCGGAGGCCTCAATGATCTTCAGGTTGCGTACTTCGACCTTACTGTCTGCAGACACGACCATCGCAGTCGGATTGCCCTTGGTATCCCGGTTCACCGCAGCCTGTGGCAGCACGAAAACGTCGTCATAGGCACCGGCGCTGAAGCTTGCGTTCACATACATGCCGGGTAGGAGCAGCCCGTCCGGATTGGCGACAACGGCGCGGATGATCACCGAACCGGCTGTCTCATCGACGCTGACTTCGCCGAACTCCACCTTGCCTGGCTCCGGATAGACCGTGCCATCCTCAAGCTTGATCTTCACGTCGACGCTTTCGCCATCGGTCGACTGGATCCGGCCTTCGGCGACATCCCGCTTCCATTCCTGGATTTTCGAGCTGCCAGCCGTGAGGTCCAGGTAGATCGGATCGAGTTGCAGCACATTGGCCAGCGCTGTTGCCTGGTTTGCGGTCACGAGCGCACCCGGCGTCACTGTCGAGCGGCCGATCCGGCCATCAATGGGCGACGTCACTTTCGTGCGGGCCAGATTGATGCTCGCGCTCTGCACGGCGGCTTTCTGCATGGCGACGTCGGCTTCGGCCTGGCGCTGGGCCGCGACGGCCTGGTCATAATTCTCGCGGCTGACGGCGTTGATCTCGGAAAGGCGCTGATAACGGCTGGCCGTCTGGCGCGCGGCTTCAGCCGTGGCCTCGGCACGCTGAAGCGCGGCCTTGGCGCTGTTCACGCTGGCGGCGTATTCGGATGCATCAATTTGGTAAAGGGCTTGGCCGGCCGTGACCATCTGGCCTTCCGTGAAGAGGCGCGACTGGATCAGCCCTGTCACCTGGGGGCGAATTTCGGCCTCGCGATAGGCGCGGGCACGACCGGGAAGTTCCCGTGTGCTTTCTACACGCGTCTTGTGGACGACCATGATGTCAACGGCGGGAGCAGGCGGCGCCTGTGGGGCGGCGTCTTGGGTCGAAGGACCACACGCGGCAACTGCGCTAAAAAGCGCAGTTGCAAACAACGCCCGGATATTATTGGAAAAATGTGGCATTAAACTCACCTTGATCAATCGCCGCTATGTATGTAGTGATTGAAATGTTAGAATGAACGTTCGAAATAATACTGCGCTGCAACAAATCAACCCCTAAAGGCAGAATTTTTCATGAATAAGCGGTCCCAATATTGATGAGCCCACTCAACGAAACCGCAAAACTGTCGCGACGCGCAGAGGTGAGACGCACGCAAATCCTTGACGCAGCGGCAATTTGCTTTGTGGAACAAGGGTTTCATGGCGCAGGAATGGCCCGCATTGCCGAACAGGCCGGCATGAGCGCAGGGCATATTTACCACTATTTCGAAAATAAGGACGCGATCATCGAAGCGATTGTCGACCGTGAATCGGAATTACATAGTGAAAAGATGCTCGGTTTTCACGATATTCCGCGCGAAGAACTCATGCATGAACTGGTCGAGCGGGCCGATGAGGGCGTCCGCACGCAAACTGACCCCTTCCAGTCTGCGCTGAACCTCGAGATCATCGCCGAAGCCCAGCGCAACCCCGCCATCGCCGAAAAACTGCGGGCCAACGACGCAGAGACGCGCGAGGCTTTCAAGCGCCTGATCGGCGAGCAAATGGGGCTCAGCGACGCCGAAGGCCGCGTCGAACTGATGTTCACCCTGTTTGGCGGCCTGCCCATCCGCATCCTGCGCAACCCGGACCTCGATCGCGAAGCCCTGCTCCGCTATCTGCGCAAGGTAATCCGCGCCGTCTTGTCAGACTGATCACACCGCCGTCAGGCGATTGTAACAGTCTATCTGGAATGAAAAGCGCTCAGGACGGCGCGTTGCGCACGCGGCGATCTTCCTGCAGCGCATCGATCAGCCAGGCCCGCGCCGCGCGCCAGCCGCGCTTGACGGTCGACTCCGACGATCCCGTCACTTCGGCAATCTCCTGGTGGCTCATCCCGGCAAAATAGCGCAACTCAACAATGTCGGCTTTTTCCTTGTCGATGGCCGCCAGCCGGATCAGCGCCTTTTCCAGCACGTCGAAATCGATCCGTTCACTGGTCACCCCACCCAGCCGCGTCACCAGCGTCACCTTGTGATGGTGGCGCTTGTCGGTGTGCTTCTTGCGGGCATTGTCGATCAGGATACGGCGCATGGCCCGTGCTGAGAGTGCCAGGAAATGCGTTTTGTCGGCCCATTCGATCTGGTCCATCTGGACCAGCCGCATCACGGCCTCGTTCACAAGGTCGCCCGTCGACAAGGAACTGTTGCGCTCGGAGCGGAGCAAGGCGGCCGATACCTGCCTCAGTTCACTGTATAGCAAAGTGAACAACCGGTCGCGCGCGACCATGTCCCCGGCCCGCCACGCTGCCAGTAATTGCTTGGCTTCAATCCCGTCTGTGTCTGCCACCACCCATGTCCTGTCGTCGTCCCTGTAGTCAGTGAAGCACAGCGCCCCAACTCATCAAAGCCAAAAAATAAATTGGCCCGGCTGAACCGAAACGCTGCGTCCCCGCGCCTCTGTCATTGGAAGCCTGATGCAAGGAGCAAGCCAATGGACGAGACCCTGCGATCAATACCGGCCGAAGCATGGCCGCTGATCGACATCCTTTTTAACGTGACATGCGTTGTAACCGCCGTCTGGCTCGCCTGGACAGTCTTTGTCCTCTGGCGCCGCTCAGCCTCGAACCTGACGACCTCCAGCTCGGCCAGCCCCAACCGCAAGGCCCAGCCGGATTTCCTGTCCGTCGACAAGAAAGCCCGTGCCGAGGCCATCAAACGCGGCGAGAGTTTCGACAAGGAACTCGACAAGCGCCAGCGTGACGAGGAGGTCCACGCCCGCCGGCTCGCCCGTGCCAAGGAAACGCGCATCAGCCGCATTGCCCGCCTGATCTCGCTGTTCATGGCGCTTTTCTCCCTCGCCACCATGATCTCCGGAACCGTGTTCCAGGTCACCTTCATGGGCCGCATCTGGGAGCAATATTCCGCCAGCGAACGCCTCATGGGCGTCGTCACAGCCCACCCGATCGGTGTCGCCGTGACGGTCATCGTCATTCTCTACAACCTCGTCACCTTCGTCACCAACCGCAAATGGGAGGAGAAATAATCATGGCATCCGAGCCAATCGTCCTCAGCGACCCGCGCATGCTCGCTGAATTCATGCGCCAGTCCGAATTCAAGGCCTTCTTCGAAAAGCGCTTCGCCGTGCCGCCCGATTATGCCGCGCTCCTGTTCAAGAACGGCCAGCTGATCGATGCCTTCAAGGGCGGCCACTTCTCCGTCGGCGGTGTCGTCGACAAGCTCAAGGGCCTCGTCGGTGGCTCCACCCATATCGGCATGATGATTGCCGACCTGAAGCCCTTCTCGGTCCAGACGGCCCTCAAGGCCATGTCGAAAGACAAGATCGAGATCGCCGGCGTCGCCACGCTCGAACTTCAGGTCGATCCCGACAAGCCGTCCAACATCCTCGGCATGATGCACGGCGTGAGCCGCTCCAACGGTGAAGAGCAAACCCCTGGCCGCAAGGCCCTCTCCAAGGCCGACGTGCTGGACCGCATCCGTCCTCACCTGTCCGACCGTGTCTTTGAAGCCGCCATCGGCCGCATGGACGCTGCACAGATCCGCGGCGAGACCGGCCTTCAGGACAAGATCCAGGCCGACATCATGCTCGAAGTCGAGCGCATCGTCGGCGATCTCGGTCTCATCGTCCGCGCCGTCTCCCTCGAATGGGCCACCAACACGGCCGAAGTCGCCGAGATGGAACGCGCCGATGCCGACCGGCGGCAGGACGCACTCGATCACCAGCTCGAAATCATCAAGCGCGAAATCGAACGCGAGAATGATGCCACTGAGATCACCCTGAAATCCCAGGTCGACCTCGCCAAGCTTCAAAGCGCGTCGGAAGACGAACTGAAGCACATGGCCCTCAACAGCGAGATCGAATTCCTCGATGCCCGCGAAGGGGCCAAGCGGCGCCAGGAACTTGAGGCCCTTGGCCACGAGATCAACACGCTCGAAATCGAACGCGCGGCCCGCTTCGAAGACTCCCTCGCGACGGCCCGCAACGATGCCGAACTGCTCGAAATCCGCAAGCGCCAGGCTGGCATCGAAAGCGACATTGCGCTGATCCAGCAAAGCCAGGCCGACCAGATGCGCAAGTCCGGTGCCTTCACCGAACTTGAAATCACCGCCGCTGTCCAGAAGCAGCAGGCCGACCACATTGCCCGCCTGCAGCAGATCGAACTTCAGGCCAGTGAAGCAGAAACCAATCTCGCCATCCGCCTCTCCGGCGCCAACACCCAGAACGAAATCGCCGTGCTGGATGCCAAGGGTCGCGTCAAGGCGAACGAGATCAACGCCTTCAAGTCCATGTCCCCTGAGCAGATCCTCGCGATCAATGCCGGCCTCTCGACAGACGTGGCCCAGGTGCTCGCCGAACAGGCCCGCGCCAAGGGGCAATCCTCCGGCGAAACCATGCAGGCCATGCGCGACATGGTCGAGGCCGCAACGGCCGCGCAGATCCGGTCCGAGGAACAGGCCCGCGAAATGTTCCGCATGGGCATGGATGGCGCTGTCGGTGTCGCCCATGGCGCAGGCGGCAAGGAAGGCGGCGCCCCGGCCAGCAGCGGCTCGTCCTCTGCGGCGGCCACCACGATCGAATGCAGCAAGTGCTCGGCCGTGAACCTCGCCAAGGCCAACTTCTGCAAACAGTGCGGCCACAAGCTGCGGACATGAATTTGATGGCCTCTCCCCAGCCCTCCACCATCTATCCCGGAAAGTGCTGCTTCAGGGCATCACTCGACCGTGACGCGACCTTCTGCGACGAGTGCGGCTCACCGCTACAACGCTGCATGGCCACTGATGAATGCGGCGGCCTTCTCGATGCGGCAGGCTGCTGCCCGGTCTGCGTATCGCCGGAACTCAGTCTCGATGCCGGTTCCGCCTCCAGCATCAAGGTCGGCGGCACGCTGGCCTTGCCGCTGGTCGTGGCAAACAATTCGCCCGTGGGCCGCCCTCTCTTCATCGAGGAGATGTGGATACGCGGCGACGATGGCGAGGTCCGCCCCGTCGACCTCACCTTCCAGCGGCTGAATTCCGGCGGAACGGCCGAAGTCGGCCTGCGCACCGGCGTGCTGGAAACCGCCGGCCTCCATCGCTTCGACGTCCACATCACCGTCGCCACCCGCTATCTCTGGCGTGAGGAACGCTACGTCTTCACCACGTCCATCGCCATTCCGGTCGATCCCGAAGGGCCCTCCGAGATCGTCCAGAACTATAATATCCAGGCCGATGCCATCGGCGCCGGCATGACCATCTACAACCCGACCCGTATCCAGAAGGAACGCGAGGCCGGCATCGCTACCCATGCCGAGCCGATCCGCCTCACACTGCGCCGCGCCGATACGCTCGAACGCACGCTCGGCCATCGCGGCTATAGGGGCAATCTCGCGGTCACCAAGTCGACCGAGCTTGTCTGGCAGGGCTTTGACAAGGGCCACGCACCCTTTGACGGGCCTATCCGCACCCATACCGGCGTGCTCGGCATCGGCCGTGCGTCGAATGCCCCGGAAGGCGGCATGAATGATGTCCGCCTGCTGATCTCCCGTAACGGCGAGATCGATGAGGACGCCTCCATCCACATCTCGCGCCGTCACTTCCAGCTCTTCATAGAAAATGATCGTCTCATGCTCCGCGTGGAGAGCCAGAATGGCCTCCTGGTGAACGACGAAGCCCTACGCCGCGGCAAGATGGTTGCGCTCAGTGACGGAGACATGATCCGCCCGCTCGTCCGCAATCCCGCCGCCATCGCCCTCAAGGTCCAGTTCGAAACCCAGCACGACGAAGTTGACCGGATCATCCTGAAACGCCTGGTCGGAGGCCAATCATGAACCCTTGCCCAAAATGCGGCGCAGACCTGCCCGCCGATTCCATCTTTTGCCCCAATTGCGGCAAGCCCGTCCGCGGAGACGATGTGGACGGCTACGCATCGGGCGCGGTTGACCAGGTCACGCCCATGACCGGTCTCATCACGCCTGACCCGGACAACCCAACCGGCACCGAGTCGAAAACCTCACCCACACTCCAGTCCGGTCAGGTCTTCGCCGACCGCTACACGATCGACAGCGTGATCGGGCGCGGCGGCATGGGCGTGGTCTACAAATCCACCGACAAGGTCTCTGGGAAGACAGTCGCCCTCAAGCTCATCAACGCCTCCCATCTGGGCGGCGAACGCGCCATCAAGCGCCTCATCGAAGAAGGCGTCACCGCCCGCGACATCCGCCACCCCAATGTCGTCGCCGTCTATGATGTCGGCCTGGCGGGCGAGCAGCCCTTCGTGGCGATGGAATATCTTGATGGCATTTCCCTGCGCAGCTGGCATGGCCGCGTCATGCAGCGCGGCGAGTCCGTGCCGCTCCGCGTCGCTGCTCGCATCATTGTCGAAATCCTCGATGGCCTGCGCGCCGCACACGATGCCGGCGTCATCCATCGCGACCTCAAGCCCGAGAATATCATCCTCCTGCACGAGCCCACGGACCGGTCCGCGCCGCTCAAGCTGCTCGACTTCGGCATCGCCCGCGCCTCCGGAAACCTCTCCAGTTCCTCCAGCGGCACAGGCCTCGGTACGCCCGACTACATGGCCCCTGAACAGCGCACCAATCCGGATGCTGCCGGCCCCTCGGCAGACCTCTACTCCATCTCGATCATGCTCTACGAACTGCTCGTCGGCGTGGTCCCCGGCCGCCACTGGCAACCACCATCGGGCGGACGCTCGGATGTGCCACTCGAGGTCGACGCCCTCATCCTCAAGGGCATGTCCGACAATCGCGACTCCCGCCCCCAGTCGGCGGCGGAGTACCGTCAGTCCCTCATCGGCGCAGTCAACCGCATCCCGTACAAGCCCATCGAAACGAACCAGAACAAGACATCTGCAAAGCCGCTCGTCTGGGTCGCCGCTGGCTCCGCGGTCCTGTTAAGCCTTGTTGTCGTCGGCGTGGTTATCGACTCACACGGTAATCCCCAGCCTCCTCCGGCGCCTCCGGCTCCTCCACTCCCGCCGCCACTACCTCCTTCTCCGCCGCAGCCTCCACCCCTGCCTCCGGCTTCTCCATTCGCCTATTACAACGGCACATGGGCCGACGGCATCGGCGGCTACTACAATCTCCAGTTCAACAACAATGGCGCCTTCTCCGGCTCCGGCCGCGCCGCCGATGGCACGCCGGTCAACATTCGCGGCGGCATCAGCGGTCAGAACCTCCAATACGTTCTCAACGTGCAGGGCATGGACGTCGCCAGCGGCCGTGGCCTCCAGACCGACCAGTGCCACTTCAACTACCAGACCTTCGACAATTACGGGAATCTCAACCTGTCAGGCCAGTTCCACGTCAATCACGAGCCCGGAGACCCCTGCCCATGAAACTGCTCCCGATCCTGATCACTGCGCTCGCCCTGACGGCTTGCAAGCCCAGCACTGTCTTCGGTCCCGATAGCGAGAAGAAGGACGAGTTGCTCGGTGGCGAAACAGCCGAACTACCAACTTCGCCCGCGCTCTTCTACCCCACAGGCCAATGGGAAGACGGTCTCGGCAATAGCTGGGATGCAAGCGTCACCGGCGCCAACCTGATCGCAACCCTGGGAACCGGCAATTTCGCCGGTGTCACGATGACCGGCCACATAAATGATGGCGAGCTTCTCTATCAGATCACCTATCCCGACAGCACGCCCCTCGCCCAGGGCGAGGCCCACCTCATCGACGACACGCACGCCCTCTTCGAAACGCACAACCCGGATGGCTCGCTCAACGCCCACGGCCTGTTTCACTTCAATCACCCGGCCTACGTTCCGTCAGGCCAGCCCGTGGATCTGCGTCCGCATGCAGTTGATCCCGGTACAGACACAACAGGAGACTGAAAATGCAAAAGGATTACTCAAAGTACCGCACGGATGGCTGCCTGATCGAGGAAACGCCCAGCGCCGCGCCCACACTCAAGGCCGATAATAGCGGCCTGCCGGAACGCGTCGACCTTCGTGGCCTCTGCTCGCCGGTCGAGAACCAGGGCCATGTCGGGTCGTGCGCCGCCAATGCCGTTGTCGGCGCACTGGAATATCACCAGCGCCTCTCCGGGCAGGGCCTCACAGACCTCTCGCGCCTCTATGTCTATTACAACGCCCGCAAGATCGGAGGTACGACCGACAAGGATTGCGGCACGTTCATCCACCATGTCATGGCCTCGGTCCTCGCCTTCGGCGCCTGTCCTGAGCGCGCCTGGCCCTACCAGCAGGCCATGTGGGCCACGGAGCCGGTTCAGGCCTGCTACCAGGGCGCAGAACAGTTCAGCGCCGTATCCTATGCCCGCACAGGCAGCGGCCTCGGCGCCAAGGCCACGGTCGCCAATGGCCTGCCGGTCGTGTTCGGCATCAGCCTGCCGCAGGAAATGCTGATGCGCGAAGCCGCCGCGACCGGCCAGATCGCCAGCCCGCGCGGTGGCTGGCCTCAGCCCTCGGGTGGCCACGCCATGCTGATCGTCGGCTATGACGACGCGCGCGGCGCCTGGCTCGTGCGCAACTCATGGGGCGCCGACTGGGGGGAACAGGGCCATCTCTGGATCGCCTATGATGTCATGGAGCATTACAGCCACCCCTATGGCTTCTGGACCATCGGCGACATCGAGAGACGGTCGAACTTCGCGGTCAGCGGGCCGTCGCAACAGCAAGCCGTTGCAGCCGTCCGCGCCGAGGCCCCCGCACAGGTGACCAGCGCCCTCTCCAACCTGAAACGCAATATCGGCGCCGACCTGGAATCCAGCCTCGAACAGGCCAAGCGCGGCATCCGCGAGCGCCTGCGCGGACCCGGCGCCGGTGGCGGCTATTGATCGAGGCGGGCGGCGTTCGGGGGAAACGGACCGCCGCCCAGCCTCATGTGAGGCGCAAAGCAAGGCGGCGGTCCCTCCGGGCGTCCCCCTCCCGGCAAGTGCGGCCCTGGCATATATCCCCGGGGCCTCAATACAGAAGGCGCGCAATTCCGGCAGTCCGGGTCACACCGGTTGAAATTTTCCTGATTTCGCCGCCCCGGTTGCGTCGCGCGCATCGATCGGCAACAGTCTCTGCCGGGACATTACACATGTGGGGACATGACAATGAGCACGCCTGACCTGGACACACTGGCCATGGCCCTCTTCGGCGAGGCGCTGGACCAACCTTCCGACACGCGGCGCGAGTGGATCGCCCGGCAGGCTGGCGACAATACCGCCCTGCGTGATCGGGCCCTCGAACTCCTCGCCGCTGACGGCTCCGGCAACATGTCCCTGAAAACGGGCGGCGCAGGGGCCGATGCAGCCCAGCCGCCCGCCCCCGAACGCATCGGCGCCTACCGCATTACCGGCCTGATCGGCCAGGGCGGCATGGGCGCGGTCTTCGAGGGGATACGCGATTCCGGCGACTTCGCCCACAAGGTCGCCATCAAGATCATCCGCCCCGGCGTCCTCTCCGATGCCCTCATCGCCCGCTTCCGCCGCGAACGCCAGATCCTCGCAGACCTCACCCACGCCCACATCGCCCGCCTCCTTGATGGCGGCGAGCTGGAAGACGGCTCGCCCTATATCATCATGGAATATATCGACGGCCAGCCGATCACGGTCTGGGCCGACGAGCAGGGCCTCGGCATTGATGACCGCCTCTGGCTTTTCACGGATGCCTGCGCCGCCGTCCGCCACGCCCACCAGAACCTCATCGTCCACCGCGACATCACCCCCTCCAATGTCCTCGTCACCCAGGGTGGCCAGGTCAAGCTGATCGACTTCGGCATTGCCAAGCCTAACGACCTTGAATCCGTCGCCGCCGAGCCCGGTGCAGGCTCCGCTTCCCTCATCAGTCTCAGTTTCACGCCCGGCTTTGCCGCGCCGGAACGCGCGCAGGGCGCCGGCACCAATACGCTCTCGGATATCTATTCCCTCGGCAAGCTGCTCGACGCCCTGATGGAAGACATCTCGCCCCCGGCCGACATCGCCGCCATTAGCGCCCGCGCCACCGAGACCGACCCTGACAACCGCTATGCGTCTGTCGATGCCCTGATGGAGGATGTGCAGAACTTCCGCACCGACCAGCCAGTCGAGGCGCGGGCAGGTGGCCCCGGCTACCGCGTCGCCAAGTTCCTGAAACGCCGCCGCCTCGTTGCCGCCGGCACCACGCTTGCTTTCCTCGGCCTCGCCACTGCCCTCGGTGTCACACTCGCGCAGTATAACCGCGCCGAGGCTGCCCGCCGGGAAACCGACTATCGCTTCCAGCAGGTCCGCACCCTCGCCAAGTCACTGATGTTCGACGTCTATGACAAGATCGACCTCGTGCCAGGTTCCACCGGCGCCAAGGTCGAACTTGCCGAAGCCGCGCAGGCCTATCTGGACTCGCTCGCCACCGACTCGCGCGCCTCCGACGAATTGCGCATCGAAACAGCCAGCGGCCTCGTGCGCCTCAGCGACATACAGGGCACACCCGGTTTCAGCTCGCTCCAGAAGGTGGGGCTCGCCGACGAAAACCTTGCCCGGGCCAAAGCCATCCTTATACCGATGGAATCCGCCGAGCCGAAATCCGACGCCCTCCTCCTCGCCCTCGGCAGCCTCTATGCCGGCTTGAGCGATGCGTCCCTCTATGTCGAATCCGATGTGGAAAAGGCTCTGGAAGAGAACGACAAGGCGCAGGCCATGTACGCCGCTTACCTTGAACGCCATCCGGACGACCTCTCCAATCGGTTCCAGTACCTCGCAATGCGCGGCAACCAGGCCATCATGGAATATCGCGGCAATGACCGCGAAGCGGCCCTCAAGACGCTCGACTCAGTGATTGCTGCCTTCGACGGCGCGCTGGCCGCCCATCCCGACAGTACCCGCCTCCTTGACGGTCTCGCCCGCACCCAACGCATCCAGTCCGAAGTGCTCACCAATTCCGATCGCGCCGAAGAAGGCGTTGCCGCGGCCACGGCTTCCCTCGAAACGCTGGCCAGAATGCGCAAGCTGATGCCCGCCGACACAGTCACCTACTGGCGCGCCAGGGGCTTCAGCCTCTGGCGACGCGCCTATGCGCTCTACAGGACCGGCCAGCCGGAACGGGCCGTCGATGACTACAAGGCTGCCATCGCCATCTCCAACCAGCGTATCGCTCTGGATGCTGACGATGCCGATGCCCGACAGAACCTCGCCACCTATAATGGCGAAATGGCCTATCCCCTCCTCGACCTGAAGCGCCTGGACGAAGCCGAGCAAAGCCTGCTTGCCGCCACCCAATGGTTTCAGGACCGCTACGAAAAATCCCCCGACAAAGGCGCCTACCAGCGCAACATGCTGGTCCAGCATGTCCAGCTTCATGAGTTCTACAAGGGCTGGGGCAATCACGAAGCCGAGCGCTGCTTCCATCTGGCAGAGATCAAGCGCTTTGCCGACATCATGGAAGCCGCCGGCACGATGCTCGAAAGCGACCGGCCCGAAATCGCCGACTATTTCGTCCAATACCCGCTCTGCAAGGACTAGTCAGAACATCACTGACAGGATCAGCCCGGCAATCACGACCACGGCTGCCAACCCGCCCGTCATCGCCGCCTTGTGCCACAGCGCGCGCATGCGTTCAGCTGGCATGCCGGCCGTCTCCCAACGCGGCACAGACGTGAACAGCACGCCCAACAATCCGCCCTGTCCCTCGACCATGCCAAGGTCGACCAGCGGCAGGCCCGTCTTCTGCACGATCGTGTCCACCATCTGTCCCATTGTCTCCTCCGCCATGCCCGTCGCCAGCGCCCGGTCCTCGCCCAGCACGATCAGCTCGCCATTGGTCAGCCGCAGGGCATAATTGCGCTGCATGTTCGCCATGCCGAACCAGCGGAATGCCTCCAGCCGCGTCTCCACAGCTGCCACATCCTTCACGTCCAGCGCCAGCCGCACACGCGCCTCATGCGCCATCAGCGAACGCCCCGACGGCAGGTCCAGTGCCAGCTCCCCCGGCGCGATGCGCACCCGCCAGAGCCGCTTGGCCTCGCAATCACGCCACACATGGGCCGTCAGACTCAGCATCCATACAGGCAGCACCAGCAGGATCAGCCCCGGCCCCCAATTGCCCGAAATCAGCAGCGCGACCACCAGCGCCGCAAGAACCAGCCCCGTACTCGCCAACACCAGCGCTGCCATGTAACCACCGACCCAGCCCGTTGTCGGTCGGTGCAACACCGTATCGCCCTCAATCGTCGCTATCATCACGCATTTTCCTCCCTATCAGAGAGGCGCAGGAATGCCGCCAAACGGGTCGCCCCTACGGTAATCGAATGCCGGGTCTGGACAGGGCCCGCCAAAGCCGGGCAAATCATCTCCATGACAAAATTCTCCGGCCCGACCTCGAACAGTTTCATCTCCCAGCGCCTGCGCCTCCACTATGTCGACTGGGGCAATCATGACGCCCCGCCGCTCGTCCTCGTGCACGGCGGCCGCGACCATTGCCGCAGCTGGGACTGGGTCGCCGAGGAACTCAGCAAGGACTGGCACGTCGTCGCGCCAGACCTGCGCGGCCATGGCGACAGCGCATGGTCGGAAGATGGCGAATATTCCGTCCGCGCCTGCGTCTATGATCTCGCCCAGCTGATCCACCAGCTGAAGTTCGATCCCGTCACCATCGTCTCCCATTCCTATGGCGGCGCGATCTCCCTGCGCTATGCCGGCATATACCCCGAAAAGGTCCGCAAGATTGTCGCCATCGAGGGTCTCGGCCCCTCGCCCAAAGTGCTCAAGGAACGCTTCAGCAACCCGCCCGGTGAACGCATGCGCGAATGGATCGATTCCAAGCGCGCCGCCGCCGGTCGCACCTCGAAGAAATACGCGACGCTCGAAGACGCCTACCAGCGCATGAAAACCGAGAACAGCTACCTGACAGACGAGCAGGCCCGTCACCTCACCGTTCATGGCATCAGCCAGAACGAGGACGGCACCTATTCCTGGAAGTTCGACAATTACTTCCGCGTGATGACGCCCTACGACATCCCCTACGCCGACATCGAAACCCTCTGGGAAGCCATAACCTGCCCCACGCTGCTCCTCTATGGCGAGAAGAGCTGGGCCTCGAACCCCGAAGAAGACGGCCGCGCCAAACACTTCAAGGATGCCACCGTCAAAGTCTACGAAAACGCCGGCCACTGGCTCCACCACGACCAGTTCGACCACTTCATCGCCGACATGAAAGCCTTCCTCTGACCTGAACCACCCAACACCGCAGTCCCGGCGAAAGCCGGGACCTCATGCAACCGGCGCCCCCTTATCCCCACGTAAACCCGCACCCGGATCCCCCGCCCCCACACGAAAACCCCGTGGGAAACGCAGCCCCTTATCCACCCCCGCACGCGCCGCCTTATACTGGCGCCCATGGATCAGATACTCGTCCCTGTCTTCACCCGCGTGCGCACCCTGATGGAGGATTTCATCAGCCGGATCGGCAGCGGCCCGGCCGTCGCCATGTCGCGCGCCGCTTTCCGCACGGCCTGCAAGGAACTCGGCAATATCGAGGACATGCTGCGCGCCGCGCTCAGCCTCATGGCTGTCGACGTCGTCCTCCCGCCGCTCGCACAGAAACCGGCCGCCACACCGCGCCCCGAACGTACAGCGCCAAAACCCGCCGCCCCGCAATCCACACCCCGTATCGGCGTCTTCAATCCCGGCATTCCTCTGGAAGCGCCCGCTGCAAGCCCCAAATCCGGCAAATCCGCCCCCACGCCCCGCGCAGCGACAGAAAAACCCGAGCCCACAACGGAAACCCTCCTGCGCCGCATCGCGCGCATGCAGGCCGTCCTCGACAACCCGCTGCCCTATGCCGAGCGCGTCGCCCGCCATATGGATGAAACCGCTACAGTCAGCTCGCCCGACGTGATGCAGTACGCGCGCGAGATCGCCCTGCCACGCGATCCCGCCAAAGCCCCGAATGCCCCACGCGGCCTCCTCGCCCTCCAGCCCAAGTGGCCGCCCGGCTAGCCTTTACAGCCCGCAGTCCCGGCGAAAGCCGGACCTCATGCAATTGAAGACGAGAGCATACTGACAAAGCCCCCGGCCTCCACCGGGGATACAGGCCGTGGAGCAAGTGTCAGCGACACGCCTCTCAGTCGATAAAATCGCCCACGCGCTTCTGCAGGCCCGCCATCACCGCCTCGATCTGGTTCTTCGACCCCATCAGTTCGTCCTGCAGAACGGACTCTGTCATCAGCGCGTCCGCATCGGACTTGTCGGCAATCGTGTTGTACAGCTTCTTCGCGGTCTGCACCGCGCTCGGGCTCTTCTCGGCGATCAGCTGCGCCAGGTTCATCGCATCTTCATAGGGCGTTTCCGACAGATGCGTCACGAAGCCCATCTCCTTGGCTTCCGTGCCCGTGAAGATACGGCCCGTATAGGTCAGCTCCCGGATGACATCCTCCCGCACCAGTCGGCGCATGATGGCCGTCGAGCTCATGTCCGGCACGAGGCCCCATTTCACTTCGAGGATCGACATCTTGGTGTCCGGGTGCACGATGCGGATATCCGCCCCCAGCGCCACCTGGAAGCCGCCGCCGAGTGCCACGCCATGCACCGCAGCGATCACCGGCACGCGCAGCGTCCGCCAGCCCCACACCGCCTGCTGCGCGCGGTTGGCAATCCCATGCGTCCGCGGCGCCAGCCGTCCGCCGGCAACGCTGTCATCCTTCTTGCCTTCACCGCCGGACGCCATCTTGGCGAAATTGCCCATGTCCAGACCGGCGCAGAAGGCCCGCCCCTCGCCTGACAGCACGACGCAGCGAATGTCCTTGTTGGCGTTGATCTCTTCCGCCGCCGAGATCAGCCGCGAGAACATCGCGTCGTCCAGCGCGTTCATCTTGTCCGCGCGCACCAGCCGCACATCCGCGACGCCTTTATTCACCGAAATTGTAATGCGATCACTCATTGTCCGTATCCTGTCCTTGTTGCGTTTCACTCAAGCGCCGGTCAGCGCGTATCCATCAGGTTGCGTGCCACCACCATGCGGTGCACTTCCGAAGGGCCGTCATAGATCCGCATGTTGCGAATCCGCCCCGCAAACAGGTGCAGCGGCATTTCCTTGGTCATACCCATTGCGCCGAAGCACTGCATGGCATTGTCGATCATCTCCTGCGCCATCTCGGTCGCATAATATTTCAGCATTGATATTTCCGTGCGCACATCGCGGCCATTGTCCAGCTTCCACGCGCAATCATAGGCCATCAGGCGCGCCGCGTGAATCTTCGCCGCCCCGTCCGCCACCCACCATTGCACAGACTGGCGCTGCGACAGCTTCTGCCCGAACGTCACCCGCTGCGGCGCATATTCCACCATCATGTCCAGCGCCCGCTGCGCCGCGCCTATGCACCAGGCCGCCATTTCCATACGCCGCGTGCCAAGGCGTATCTGCATCGGGCCAAACCCGTCGCCTTCCTTGCCGAGCAGCTTCCAGCCCGGCACCCGGCAATCCTCCAGCACCACTTCGTAAGTATATTCCCCGCCCAGCATCGGAATGCGCCGCAGCACCTTGAACCCCGGATTGTCGCCATCCACCAGGAAGGCCGACATGCCGCCCCGCGCCCGCTTCACCGGGTCGGTAATCGCCATCAGGATCGTGAAGTCCGCCTCCGCCGCCCGCGTGATCCATATCTTGCGGCCATTGATCACCCAGTCGTCGCCGTCGCGCACCGCGCGGGTCAGCATGCCCGCCGGGTCCGCCCCCGCGCCCGGCTCGGAAATACCGATCGCCGAAACCGTCTCGCCCCGCGCATAGGGTTCCAGATAGGCGGTCCGCTGCTGATCGTTCACCGTCGCCATCAGCATCTGCAGGTTCGGCGAGTCAGGCGGCAGCGTGTATTGCGCCACGGTCGAGCCCAGCGCCTCGTTCACGCCCACCAGCGCCACATGCGGCATGCCCATGCCGCCGGCATCCTCCGGCGCATCAAGGCTCCAGAGGCCCATCTCTTTCGACACCTTGTTCAGACGCTCCCGCTCGCTCGCGGTCAGGTAGGCGCCCTTGCCCTCGGCGTCGCGCTCCAGCACGCCCGCTTCCAGCGGTATCAGCTCTTCGCGTACGAAACGCTGCACCAGGTCGCGCAGCATCCGGTACTCTTCGGCAAGTTCAAAATCCATGTCGTGCTCCTTGCCTCATTTGCGCACGCCTCAGGCCTGCAGGGCAAGGCCTTCCATCTCGCCGCCCTTGCGCCAGCCATCCAGCACGGCGAAATAGGCGTTCGGCCCGGCGCCATAGGATGTGTTCTGCCGCGCAATCGCGCCCTGCTTGCCTTCATTATTGTAATAGCCCGGCGTGCATTCCTCGAGGAATTTCTCGCGCAAGGCAGACTTGCGGACAATCTCGTCCACCCAGGCCTCCTCGGCCTCCGCCGTCACCTCAAACACCCGCGCCTGCCGCTTGCCGGCTTCGGTAATCAGGTAGGCAATCTGGCGGGCCTGCTCGTCCAGCAGGTGCGGATAGTTCGCCGTGAACCCGGCCTGCGTCGTCCCCATCACGATCAGGTTCGGGAAGCCGTTGACCAGCATGCCATGCAGGCTGCGATACCCGTCCGCCCAATGCTCAGATAGCTTGCGCCCGTCGCGCCCGCCAACATCATAGCCCGCCCGGCGCGTATATTCCGTGCCCACCTCAAAGCCCGTCGCATAGATCAGGCAATCGATCTCGTATGTCTCGCCATTGGCCACAATCGCATTCTCGGTAATCCGCTCCACGCCCTGCCCGTTGGTGTCCACCAGCGTGACATTGTCCCGATTGAAGGTCGGCAGGTAATCGTCATGGAAGCAGGGCCGCTTGCAGAACTGGCGATACCAGGGCTTCAGCGCGTCGGCCGTCGCCTTGTCCTGCACAACCGAGTCCACGCGCCCGCGCACCTGTTCCATCTTCTGGAAATCCGCGAGTTCAGCCAGCTCCGCCAGTTTCTCGGGCCCAAGGTTCTTGTTGCCCTCCTGCTGCGCAATGAACAGCAGGTTACGGATGATATCCGTCCAGCCATCCATCACCAGGTCTTCCGGTGCGAATCCCCCCGACACCAGCGTATTGAAATTCTCCATCCGGTCCTTGTGCCAGCCAGGCGCAAGGCTCGCCGCCCAGTCTGCATCGGTCGGCTTGTTGTCGCGCACATCGATGGAGGAAGGCGTGCGCTGAAACACGTAGAGCTGCTCGGCGCCTTCCGCGATATGCGGCACACATTGCACCGCCGTCGCGCCGGTGCCGATAATGCCCACGCGCTTGCCCTTCAGGCCGGTCAGCCCGCCAAGGGAATTCCCGCCGGTATAGTCATAGTCCCAGCGGCTCGTATGAAAACTGTGGCCCTTGAAGCTTTCGACGCCCGGAATGCCCGGCAGCTTCGGCCGGTTCAGCGGCCCATTGGACATCACAACATGATCCGCCGTCATCCGGTCGCCCCGGTCGGTCTCGATCACCCAGACGTTGGCCTCATCGTCCCAGTTCAGCCCCGTAATCTCGGTCTGCAGGCAGGCCTTGTCATAAAGGTTGAAGTGCTCGGCGATCCGGCGGCTGTGCGCCAGGATTTCCGGTGCCTTGGAATACTTCTCGACCGGCATATAGCCCGTCTCTTCAAGCAGCGGCAGGTAGATATAGCTCTCGATATCGCACGCCGCGCCGGGATAGCGGTTCCAGTACCAGGTGCCGCCAAAGTCACCGCCCTTCTCGATCACGCGAATGTCCTCGACGCCCGCATCGCGCAGCCGGCCACCGGCCAGCAGGCCGCCAAAGCCGCCGCCAATGATCACGACATGCGTATGGTCCGTCAGAGGCGCCCGCTCGACGCGCTTCACATACGGGTCTTCGATATAATGGGCGAACTCGCCCGCCATGTTCACGTATTGCGCATTGCCATCCTCGCGCACGCGCTTGTCGCGCTCGGCGCGATACTTGTTGCGCAATTCATCAGGGTCGAGCCCCAACTTGTCAGCTGTCGTGTTGGTGGTCATTGCGTTTCACTCCCATGGCGCCTGTCCCGGCTGCTTTGGCCCGGACTTTACGGAAGCATCCGCCGTGCGGCGCCTCTCTCCAATGGGAGTGTAGCCGATCAATGCGCCCTGCAAATCTGTTCCCTTGCGGAAGCCCGGCGCCAACAGCGCAGGCTCCGCAGGGGCATCAATACACGTCCGATGCGTCCCAGCCCGACAGGACCGCAATGTCGGCCCCGTTTTCCGCATGCTCGTCCGTCGACAAGCCATGCTCCACCAACAGGCTCCACGCCTCTTCCGCGCTGTCGGCCATGGCAAACCGGTCGAGATCGCTCCGGGCGATCATGCCCGCTTCCGCCAGCGCCTCGAAGTTCACGATCTTGTTCCAGAACGCGCGATCATAGAGAACGACGGGCAGCTTCGGTGCCTTGCCGGTCTGGTTCAGCGTCAGCAGCTCGAAGAACTCGTCCATCGTGCCAAACCCGCCCGGAAAGATCACCAGCCCACGCGCCCGCATCGCAAAATGCATTTTCCGCATCGCGAAATAGTGGAACTGCAGGCACAGGTCCGGGGTGATATAGGGGTTCGGCGCCTGCTCGTGCGGCAGCGCAATGTTCAGGCCGATCGTCACCGCCCCCGCGTCCCGTGCGCCGCGATTGGCCGCCTCCATCACGCCCGGCCCGCCGCCCGTGGCAATCACATTGCTGCGCCAGCCATCCGTCGCCGCCAGTGCTCCGCCACGCTCGGAAGCAATGCGCCCGAACTCCCGCGCCGCCGCATAGGTCTTCGCCTGCCACTCATTGCCGTCCTCGCGAATCCGCGCGCTACCGAACACCACAATCGTGGAAAGTATCTTCTGCGCCCGCAGGCGCTGCTCCGCCTTGGCATATTCCATCATGAACCGCGCGCCGCGCATGGAATCACTGAGAATGAATTCCTGGTCCAGCGCCGCCAGCTTGTAGGCGCTCTCCTGTTCGATCTTCTCTGCCACAGCCGCATCCTTTCATTTCAAGACGTCCCGGCCACCGGCCGCGTCCTTATTATCGAAATGAGCCGCCGATGCCGCCCGGTCAATCAGGCGCCTGTATACGAATGCGTGAGATTTGAGAGTGAGAATGACTTGCAAACGCACTGAGCTGTGTTAGGCACGCCCCTCCTCCCATGAACTTGAGCCAGCTGCCGATCCCTTTATGACCGACACCCAGATACAAAATGCGCAAGCCGCCGCTGGTCAACGCCGCATGCGCTACGCCTTCATCAAGCGCCAGATCCGCACGGTCCACTGGATGTCCGGCGCCGTCTGCCTGATCGGCATGCTCCTCTTCGCCGCCACCGGCATCACGCTCAACCATGCGGGCAGCCTGACTGCCAAGCCCGTCATCACCGATGCCGAGACCACGCTCTCACCGGCCCTCACCGCCATGCTCGCCGACGGTCCGGACAGCGGCACGACGCCTGCCCTGCCAACCGCCGTCGCCCGCCAGCTGAAGAGTGAACTCGGCGCCGACGCCGCCGGCCAGACGGCCGAGTGGACGGATATTGATGTATATGTCGCCCTGCCGCGTCCCGGCGGCGATGGCTGGGTCAGCATCGACCGCGAAACCGGCGAAGTGGTCTATGAAGCCACGCAGCGCGGTCCGGTCGCGTACCTCAATGACCTCCACAAGGGCCGCAATACGGGCACGGCATGGTCGTGGTTTCTCGATATTTTCGCCGTCGCGACGATGCTTTTCTGTCTCTCAGGCCTCTGGCTCCTGCAGATCCACTCGGCCCGGCGCGCCAGCACATGGCCGCTCACCCTCGCCGGGCTCGCCGTTCCCGTCCTCCTTCTCCTTGTTTTTGTTCATCTTTGAGGCCTCCCATGCGCGCAATCCTGACCCTGGCCGGACTGGCCGTCCTCTCCGCCCCCGCCCTCGCCGACACGATGGAAGTCGGTATCGAGATCCCCCGCCTAAACGTCGCCGAATATCACCGCCCCTACCTCGCCGCCTGGATCGCCAAGCCCGACAATACGGTCGCGGCCAATCTGGCCGTCTGGTATCAGCAGGAGCGCCGCGGCGAGGACGAGGGCGAAACCTGGCTGAAGGACCTGCGCCAGTGGTGGCGCCGCGCCGGACGCTCGCTCGAGATGCCCATTGATGGCGTCTCGGGGCCGACCCAGGCGCCCGGCAGCCACACGATCAGCTTTGACACTGATACGGCAGCCCTTGAGCCCGGCGACTATGTCCTCACCGTCGAAGCCGTCCGCGAAGTCGGCGGCCGCGAGATGGTGCAGATCCCCTTCACATGGCCCGCCAAGGGCGCTTCCCCGGCCACCGTTTCCGGCGAAACGGAACTCGGCGCCATCACCCTCACCTTCGTCGACGACAAATAGGAGCTACGTCCCATGAAACGCCTCGCCCTCCGGATGCTCGCCGCCTCCACCCTCTTTCTCACCGTCGCCGGCCCCGCCAGCGCCCACCGCGCCTGGCTCCTGCCCTCCTCGTTCACCCTGTCGGGTGATGAGCAATGGGTGACGGTCGATGCCGCCATTTCCAACGACCTCTTCTTCCCCACCCATCACGGCATGGACCCGGCCACGATCACGGTCACCGCGCCGGACGGCTCGGCGGTCGAGATCCAGAACGCCGCCAAGGGCGAAATCCGCTCCATGCTCGACTTCAAGGCCACGCAGCAGGGCACCTACCGCATCGCGACAGGCGGCGGAGAGCCTTTCTACTTCGCCAGCTGGGAAGAGAATGGCGAACGCAAACGCTGGCGCGGTTCGCTGGCCGATATGCGCAAGGAAGGCATCGACAAGAAGCCTGATGTGCAGCTCTCCCAGTCCAGCCGCAGCGTCGAAACCTTCGTCACGCTCGGTGCACCGTCCACTGACGTCTTCGCTCCTACGGGCAAAGGCCTCGAATTCCAGCCCGTCACCCATCCGAACGATGTCTTCACCGGCGAGCCGGTCAGCTTCAAGCTCCTGCTTGACGGAAAGCCCGCCAGCGGCCTCGAAGTCGAAATCCTGCCCGGCAATGACCGCTACCGCGACACACCGGGCGTCATCAAGGCCACGACCGATGCCGAAGGCGTCTTCACCTTCACGCCGGAACTGCCCGGCCCTTACTGGTTCACCGCAGGCACAGAAGGCGACACGGTCGTTGATGGCATGCCCATGAAAGTGCGCTCGTCCTACACGGCTACGTTCGAGGCCCTGCCGCTCTAGCATGCTGAACCTGCTCATCCCGCACGACCTGCCGCAGACGCG
>TARA_R110000787_G_scaffold38998_21_pt1 | contig 33628 bp, 30 predicted proteins | sample TARA_R110000787 | Tara Oceans TARA_R110000787 (sample SAMEA4397920) | marine metagenome | biome: Polar Biome; feature: [DCM] deep chlorophyll maximum layer (ENVO:01000326); material: water (ENVO:00002006), including particulate matter (ENVO:01000060) such as... | depth 35 m | reverse complement strand
TGCGGCGTTGTTCGGGCGTGGCCTCCACTTGTGGGCGACGGAGGATGATGATGACGACGAACAGCCAAGACGCGCGTGTACGCGTGCCCTGGATTTGGAGCGCTTCAGGCGAGTGACAAAAGCGGCTCGCGTTGACAGAAACTCAACAGGTCGCGGTTGACCAGGTTGTGAGCCAAATACAGCCGCTGATTGTCCGGCTGCGGTTGGAGCTTAAGGAGAAGCAGCAAGCCTTAGTTGCGCTACAGCCAGGCGATAACGGTTTTCTCAACGAGGCCGGCCGCATCAGTAATGACATCGGCACTTTGGCGACACAACTCGCGCTCACGTCGAACAAATTAAAGACAGATATCTACGGAATCTTGAGCAAGGGTCAGCAGACGGTGCTGGGTGATCTACAAACGGCCTTTGAATTGGTCGAGTGAACGGAGAAACATGATGACCTCAATCAAGCCATTCCGCACTCGAACAACGGTGGTTTCATTGTTCCTATCGATCTGTTTCATGACGGGATGCGCATCCACGAAGGTATCGGATATTCCAGCATCAGATGTTGATATGTCTGGGACCTGGGCGCTCAACCAATATTTGAGTGCAGATACGAAGGGTGCGATCGCCTATGCCATGGCCGAGGCTCGTGGGGCACGCAGTAACTCCCACGGAAGCGGCGGGATGCGGGGCGGCAACGGTGGCGGCATGCGCGGTCGTATGGTTGGCGGCGGACCGGATGGTGGTGGTCGGCGCGGCAGCAAGCGCTCAGGAGCGAGTGCCGGGCAGACGGCCGAACCTCGCGAAAGACTAGAAGTGCTCGTTGCCGAGCTCTCACCCTCAACGGATCAAATCGTCATCGAACAATCGGCGACGGAGTTAATCGTTGCCTATGGGCCACATTGGCAGTACCGACACTTGTTCGGCGAGGAACTCGCGGTGTCGGTTGCCGGCTACGAAGGTGAAAGCCTCTCCGGTTGGCAGGAACAACAGTACGTTGTTGAGACCAAGACCGAGAATGGATCCACGGTAAGCGAACGCTTCAGCGTCTCGCCCGATGGTCGTCAGCTACGAATCACTTTAACGCTTGAATCCGAACGGCTTGCCGACCCAATCAATGTCACCCGCGTCTATGACCGGACGCCGGCCTTAGCGGTACCTGCCGCATCGACGCAGTAGCGATCACGACACACCCCAAGACCAACACGATGAAATCAACAACTAGGATAAGCTGCGTATTAGCAATTGCTTCGCTTTTTCTGGCGGCTTGCGGTAGCTCCCACAACGATACAGTAACCGGAAAAGGGTCAATTCGGGCGATCAATGCTGCGCCTGACATTGGCGTTGCCAGTTTTCTGATTGAAGAGCTTCCACTCGGGAGTCTAGATTTCAAGGAGATATCGGGGACAGCCGGCTATGATGATCTTCAATACGATTTTAACTTCGATCTCTTCTTGCCGGGCGATGTCGAGGCAACTCGATTGATGACGCATTCGCTCCAGGTAGCGACGGACCTGGAGTACACGTTCGCTTTGGCAGGTACCTTCGAAAGCTGTGAACTTTTCCTTTGGGAGCAATTTGGACGTGACTGGGCAACCGAACTTGCAAATGCAGATTCTGCCGGCACTGTGATTTCGGTGCTGGAGGTTTCTTTCGGTCATGTGGCGTCAAGCCTGGGTGCAGTCGATGCGTATCTCAAAACGCCCGGAACGTCGCCGGAATTTGCCACACCGCGCGGAACGCTAAACTACGGCAACTTCGTAGCCGCCGCTGAGATACAAACTGGCAATTATCAATTTATTCTTGCCGAAGCTGGAGATCCTACCAACATACTCTTTGCCTCAAATCCATTTTTTCTCAGCGCCGCCAGTGATCTGATCACCATAATGGGCGATGGCGGCACTTCCACGGACGATATCAGTATCCGATTGATGGGCTAGGGGGGTGGCTCCGAGATCACCGACCTGAACACACACGCCGAGTTTCGTGCAATTCATCCGGCATTTGGCACCGGTGCCGTTGATGTATTCGTGGGTGACGACTTCAACAATGCAATCGCCGACGATTTATCGTTCGGTGGTACTTCGGCTGTCGCAGAAATTGACTTGGGTGCAAGCGATTTTAATGTTACGCCCGCTGACAATTTGGGAGTATTTCTGGAACAACAACAGATTGCAGTCAGCCAAGAGGCGTTAAACACCATGTTGCTGGTAGGATTGCCCGGTGATATGACTAGTCTTGTGCTTACCGACGATCAGCGACGGCTTGCAAACTTCGCGAAATTCCGAATCATGCAGGGAGCTGTGCGATCCAACCTAACCGACAGTTACCTGCTCCCGGCAGGGAGTGACATCGGCTTGGTGTCACCAACCGTTGCATCTCTTTTGTTTGGCCAGAACTCGGGCTATCTGACGATTGCGCCCAATGCATACGATCTGACATTTACTTTGCCTGGTTCTAAGACGGTGGTTGGTGGGCCGTTCCGCCTGCAACTTAACAGAAGCGGGATTTACAGTACCGTATTGGTAGATTCTCCGAGCATAACGATGGCCGACTTAATAAAACTCGATGACTTTGCTCCTTAGCAAACCGAATAGCACTTCCATTGGCGCGTGGTAATGGAAAGCGCGCCGTTCTTAGTTACCGTGCGACCATGCCAGGAGGCGAAATGTTAAGAGCGGCACAAATGGGCCATGCAGATGGTTGTGTAACGCGAAGTTGCAACTAGCAATTTAGTTTGCAGCGGCCGTACAATTATATCTGACGACCGCAAATTCCTTGTGGAATTTTTGCGTGATATTAGTTGTGCTTTGTTGAGCAAAGTAGGGCAGTTAATGCAACGAGCGCCCTCGCGATACCTTTATAAAACAACAAGTTAATATTTAGTGAGCTAACTTGAAAATAGATTGTTCAGGTGGTTTTCATTAACGGCGCTTTGCAGTAACATACCGCGCCTTTCATGGGCCCTTTTTGTGTAAAAAAGTTGCCGGTGGGTGGCCCACCATACAGCGACAGGAAGAATATATTCATGGTAACAATTCGTTTGGCCCGGGGTGGTTCAAAAAAACGCCCATTTTACCACCTGACAGTATGCGATAGCCGCACTGCCAGAGACGGTCGTTACATTGAGAGAGTTGGCTTCTTTAATCCCGTTGCACGTGGGCAGGAAGAGCGGTTGCGAGTGGATATGCCGCGCCTGGAACACTGGTTGAGTCAGGGTGCGACGGTGTCCGAGCGCGTGGTCGGTCTTGTTAAGGAAGCGACGGCGCAGCAACAGTCAGCCTGATTCAGGTTGGCGTGATTCAGGGTTAGGATTCGGTTCGGCGCCAGGTGAGCGAGCCTGACCACCGGCTAGATGTCGGCCGTATCACTTCTGTGTACGGGATTAAGGGATGGGTGCGGATACGGTCTGAGACGGAGCCCCCGGAGAATATTTTCTCGTACCAACCGTGGTACATCGGCGGCAAAGATGGCGGGCAGGTTGTTGAGATAGACGAATTCAGACATCAAGGTAAAGGATTCGTGGCACACATTCGCGGTGTTGATGATCGCGATGTGGCGCAGACCTACTGCCAGAAAGATATTCGTATCGATAAAAGCCAGTTACCGAACCTTGATGCCAGCGAATATTACTGGCATCAGCTACAGGATCTCAAGGTTTACAGTGAGGGTGACTGGGGACGAGTGTTACTGGGCACGGTAGCACGCTTCATGGAGACCGGGGCCAATGACGTGCTGGTGGTTGCGAGCTGCAGTGACAGTATCGACCAGCAGGAGCGCCTGATACCATGGCTGGAAGATTTTGTGCGGAGTGTTGACCTGGACAAGAATGAAATCGCGGTGTTTTGGGATCCAACTTTCTAGCTGCCAGCGTCAGACAGCCCGTTAACTTAAAGCGTGATGTAATCTAGCTCGTCATGGCGGGAGTGCAAGTACTGAAGCTGGCAATTGTGACTCTGTTCCCGGAGATGTTCAGTGCCGTTACCGAATACGGTATTAGCGGCAGGGCGTTCGGCAATGGTCTGGTCGAGATCGGTTTATTCAATCCGCGTAGCTTTACCAGCGACAAACACCATACCGTTGATGATCGACCGTATGGGGGTGGGCCGGGTATGGTAATGATGGTGGGGCCTTTACGCGAGGCGATTTCAGCAGCGCGCGAGTGGGCGGAGCCGGATGCCAAAGTGGTATATTTGTCGCCTCAGGGCAGTATGCTGGATCAGCAGCGCGTGAACAGCGTCGCGGTTCAGGAGCAAAATTTGGTGTTGGTTGCCGGGCGCTATGAGGGCGTTGACGAGAGGCTGCTGGTGCTTGAGGTCGATGAAGAGTGGTCGATCGGTGATTATGTGCTGAGCGGTGGTGAGCTGGCAGCTATGGTAGTGCTGGACGCTGTGGTACGCCAACTGCCCGGCGCACTTGGACACGATGAGTCAGCCGCACAGGACTCTTTTGCGCAAGGTTTACTGGATTGCCCTCATTACACCAGGCCAGAAGAAATTGCCGGGCAACGGGTGCCAGATGTTTTGTTATCTGGCAACCACGAAGAGATAAGACGTTGGCGCCTCAGGCAATCGATAGCGCGGACGGCGAAGCGCAGGCCTGACTTGATGGCGCGCCTGTCTCTGAATGAAGAACAACGCATACTGCTAATGGAAGTATGCGGTGAAGAAAAAAAGGGCTGAACTGAAATTTGGCAAGTCGGCGGTGAAGCCGCACATTAAATTTACCAGGAGCTGGTCATGAGTAAGAACAAAATCGTCGCGGCGGTTGAAGCGGAACAAATGCACAAAGAAATTCCTGAGTTTGCGCCGGGCGATACGGTTGTGGTTCAGGTCAAAGTTAAGGAAGGCGATCGTGAGCGCCTGCAGGCATTTGAAGGCGTCGTGCTGGGTAAGCGCAACCGTGGGCTTAATTCGGCATTTACGGTGCGTAAAATATCCAACGGCGTCGGCGTTGAACGAACGTTTCAGACCTACAGCCCGCTGATTGAAAGTATTAGTGTTCGGCGTCGCGGTGACGTTCGCCAGGCCAAGTTGTACTACCTGCGTGATCTTTCCGGTCGTGCAGCGCGCATTAAGGAAAAGCTGGGCTGAGCGATAAGCCATAAAAGGGGCGGCTTCGGCCGCTTTTTTTATGGCTGTAACCTTCTCGCTACGATGCGGCGGTGGCGCGCTTTTTTATAGTACAGTTAAATAGTCTGGTTAACTTTTGTGTTGGGATGATGTCCCGTCACTGGTAGCTACCTCTGCCTAAATGCTGAGTAAACTACACGCGCCCCAAACCTCAGCTTTCATTAACATTGGGTTGGCAATAGAGGGGCCCGAGCGGATCAGATCAAACCGCCGTTAAGACGCAGTTAAGATAGGCTTGTTTAACCGTGTGCGAGCAGGGCAATTATGGCGCAAAACGATCTCCAGCTAATTAGCACCTATCTAGATGCGTTATGGCTGGAGCGGGGGCTCAGTGCAAACACCCTGTCTTCCTATCGCCGGGATTTAACGGCTTTCAGTGGCTGGCTGGATGATCAGGGTCAACAATTACTGGCTGTCGATGAGCCGACATTACAGGCCTACCTTGCGTACCGTTTTGAAAAGATTGTCAGCCCGCGTTCTATCGCCCGAGCCCTGTCATGCCTACGCGGATTTTTTAGCTATTGTCTGCGTGAAAACCTGATCGAAACTAGTCCTACGGCGATGATTCAGAGTCCTAAACTGGGCCGACCCCTGCCGAAAAGCCTGACCGAGCGCGACGTTGAGCGCCTCCTGGCCGCTCCGGATATCGACAGTACACTTGGCTTGCGGGATAAAACCATGCTTGAACTTCTCTATGCCACCGGCCTACGGGTGTCGGAGCTGGTTGGACTAACCCTGTCACAAGTGAATTTACGCCAGGGCGTGGTGCGGATAAGGGGTAAGGGTGACAAGGAAAGACTGGTGCCTATCGGTGAGGAGGCCCTCCATTGGATAGCGCAATATCTCGCGGCGGCACGCCCGGATATCATGGCAGGTAAACAGGGTGACGTTATGTTCCCCAGCGGTCGTGCCCAGCAAATGACCCGCCAAACCTTCTGGCATCGGCTAAAATATTGGGCCGATGCGGCGGGTATCGATAAGCCCATATCTCCTCATGTCCTGCGCCACGCATTTGCCACGCATTTGCTTAACCATGGCGCCGATCTGCGCGTTGTACAGCTGTTGTTGGGTCACAGCGATTTGTCGACGACGCAAATATACACGCATGTGGCACGTAGCAGGATGCAAGAGCTGCACGCTCGACATCATCCTCGGGGTTAATTTTTTGTCTGGCTCCTGGTCGAATTGCAGCTAACCGAAAACAGCGTTGATCGTTTACACTTCACGCGGGGAATTGAGAGGTCGAAGATGAAGATGCACAAAAAATTTGTCACGGTGCTGTTACTTTGTGCGGGCCTTGTTCCCGTCGTGTATGGGGAAGTCGATACGAACGCAAAAATTGATGGAAGTGTGCGAGCGACAATCATCGGTAGATTAAAAACTGCACGCCCCGACCTTGAATATACCGATGTCTCTCACAGCCCTGTTGCTGGTATCTATCAGGTCCAGGTCGTTGGCGGACCGGTACTGTATGTGATCGGCGACGGTGAATACTTCTTTGATGGTGATCTCTATAAGGTCAAACCGGGTCGGTTCATTAATCTTCGCGAACAGGCAATGGTCGGAATGCGCAAAGAGTTGCTCGCCGGGGTTGATGAAAAAGACATGATTGTATTCGCATCGGTCGGACCGGCTAAAAGTTTCATGTACGTGTTTACCGACGTGGATTGCGGCTATTGTCGAAAACTTCACAGAGAAGTACCTGAGCTTAACCGCCGGGGAATCGAAGTTCGCTATCTGGCATTTCCACGCGATGGGGTCGGGTCGCCGACCTATCGCAAGATGGTCGCTGCGTGGTGCGCTAGCAATCGTCGGGAGGCGCTTACTGAGCTTAAAAATGGCGGTACTGTTGCGGCGGTTGAATGTGCAAATCCGATAGCAGGGCAGTATCAGCTGGGACAGCGGGTGGGCGTAACGGGTACCCCTGCTATCGTACTCGCCGATGGCTCCCTGTTACCTGGTTATCAGCCTGCCGCGGATTTGGCGCGTGTTCTGGGTGTCGATGGTAGCGCAGCACCCGCGCTGGATTAATATTATCCTCGGCCGCCGTTGCGGTGGCCGCTTTTTCATCTTGATCTTTGTGAGGGCCATTTGAAGGCTGTAAAAGTGGGTATCTGCGGGCTCGGCACGGTCGGTGCGGGCACATTCAATTTACTGTCCAGAAATCGCGACACCATCAACGCCCATGCCAATCGGCAGGTTCAGGTGTCGTTGATAGGCGCACGGAAGGATAATTCCGCCTGTGATCTCACCGGCGTTCACGTTGCGCGGGATATTTTCGCTGTTGCCGATAGTGATGTAGATATTGTTGTCGAACTTTTGGGTGGTACCACCGTAGCGAAAGAGCTTATGTTGCGGGCCATTGCAAATGGCAAACACGTGGTGACCGCCAATAAGGCGCTCATAGCCGAGCATGGCAATGAAATCTTTGTGGCTGCCAGGGAGAACGGGGTGCAGGTGGCGTTTGAAGCGGCGGTTGCTGGCGGCATTCCGATGATCAAGACCTTGCGCGAAGGCCTTGCAGCCAATCAGATCGAATGGCTGGCGGGGATTATCAATGGCACCGGCAATTTCATTCTCACTGAAATGCGTGACAAAGGTAGAGCCTTTTCTGATGCGCTGGCCGAAGCTCAGGCCCTGGGGTATGCGGAGGCCGATCCTACGTTTGATGTTGAAGGCATCGACGCCGCTCATAAATTGGTGATACTGGCCGCCCTGGCTTTCGGTATGCCCTTGCGTTTTGACGCGGTATATACTGAGGGTATCGCAAGCATTCAGCCGATTGACGTGGCTTATGCGGAGGAGCTGGGTTACCGAATCAAGCACCTCGGCATCGCCCGACGTTGTCAGCGGGGTGTTGAATTGCGAGTTCACCCGACGTTAATTCCGGAAACGTTGCTGCTTGCCCAGGTTAATGGGGTGATGAATGCCGTTATGGTAAAAGGCGATGCGGTGGGCCCGACGCTATTTTATGGGGCTGGCGCTGGTGCTGGGCCAACGGCTTCGGCTGTGGTCGCCGATATCATCGACGTAGCCAGGAATATGGATGCAGATGCAGGGCAATCGGTGCCCTACCTGGGGTTTGCGGACACGGCGGTCTGCAATGTTAATGTGGTGGATATTAACGAGGCTGAAACGGCCTGTTATTTGCGTATTTCAGTATTGGACAAGCCCGGTGTGCTGTCCGCAGTGGCACAAATTACCAGCAGCCACGGTATCAGCATTGAAGCAATCATCCAGAAGGAAGCCCATGCCGGTCAGGATCACGTGCAGCTGATTATGCTGACCAACAAGACCAGTGAACAGAATTTGCGAGGCGCGATTGCTGAAATTGAGCAGCTTGATACGGTCGAAGGCGCTGTCGTCCACATTCGTGTGGAGACTCTCGATGATTAGACGCTACTGAGGCCACCTAAAGCGGCTGATTACAGCGCCTTCAAAGAAACAAACAACATGAACAGAGCCGGAGCATTAGTAAACAGTCGTGAAATACATCAGTACTAGGGGGGGGTGTCCCCCGCAATCATTTACCGACGTTGTCCTTACCGGGCTGGCGCCGGATGGCGGTCTTTTTGTGCCTGAGCATATACCCAGTTTTAGCGCGACTGAAATTGCCTCCTGGCACGGCCTGTCGTATCAGGGGCTGGCCTTCAAGGTCATGTCGCCCTTTGTTGCGAAAGATATTCCCGAGCAGAAACTGCGGGAGCTGATTGAGGAGTCCTATAGCGATTTCCGTCACCGAGCCATCGCCCCACTGGTGCAGACTGGACATAACGAATGGGTTCTCGAACTGTTTCATGGACCGACGTTGGCATTCAAGGATTTTGCTTTGCAATTCCTTGGACATCTGCTTGATTATATTCTTGAACAGCGCCAGCAGAAGGTCGTCGTCATGGGCGCAACCTCCGGTGATACCGGGTCAGCCGCTATAGAAGGATGTCGGCGTTGCAAGAATATTGATATTTTTATCCTGCACCCACATCAGCGGGTTTCCGAGGTGCAGCGTCGGCAGATGACGACGGTGTTGGGCAACAATATTCATAATATTGCTGTCGAGGGAAATTTTGACGATTGTCAGAACATGGTAAAAGCCAGTTTTGGTGATCAGGCGTTTTTACCGGAAGGACGTCAGTTAGTCGCGGTTAATTCGATAAATTGGGCGCGTATCATGGCCCAGATCGTCTATTATTTCTGGGCAGCGCTGTCGGTCGGCGGACCCCACCGGCCAGTGTCTTTTGCCGTACCTACAGGTAATTTTGGCGATATCTTTGCGGGTTACCTGGCTCACAAAATGGGGCTGCCGATCAAGCAGTTGGTTATTGGCACCAATGCCAACGACATATTGCATCGCTGTATTAGCGGTAACGACCACAGTAAACAGCCACTGGTTCATAGCTTGTCGCCGAGTATGGATATCATGGTGTCGAGCAATTTTGAACGCCTGCTTTTTGATCTGTACAAACGGGATGCAAAGGCGATCCGCAAGTTGATGGAGACTTTTAACAACACGGGCAAGCTGAAACTTGATGAATCGGCGCTGCAAAGCGTTCGCGCTTTGTTTTCCAGTCATCGTGTCGATGATAAGCAAACGGTGGCAACCATCAGAGAGGAATACTTAGTCAGCAATTATTTGCTTGACCCCCATTCAGCTATTGGTCTGCACGCCGGGCGGCAGTGCCGCAGCAGTACAGCGGTGCCGATGATCACACTTGCCACGGCCCATCCGGCAAAATTTCCGGAAGCCGTTGCCAGGGCCGGGTACCCTCATAATCCGCCATTGCCCCCCCATATGGCTGACCTGTTTGAGCGGCCCGAATGCTATGATGTGCAACCCAACGATCTCGCGGCGGTGCAAACCTTTATTGCGGCTAACCTCGCTGTGTAGGACATAGTGGATCAGGGCAGTTTGATCGACAAACGGATTCGTTATCGCACAGCTGATCTGAATTGCTGCCATTTCGACGAAGACGTCCCAGCGCTCTTGCAACGGATTTATGCCGGGCGGGGTGTCGTTGATCAGCAGGAGCTGAGCCTCGGACTTGCCGAGTTGCCGCCGCCTGACCAACTGCACGGTCTGGGGGAGGCAGTCAGGCTGCTTACAGAAGCACTGCGGGGAGAGCAATCCATACTCGTCATCGGCGATTTCGATGCCGATGGTGCCACCAGTACTGTAGTGGCGGTGCTGGCGCTGCGCTCTATGGGGTGTCGGCGGGTTGATTTCCTGGTGCCCAACCGGTTCCAGTATGGGTATGGGCTGACACCAGAAATCGCCGCGTTGGCCGGGCAGCGGCGACCCGATCTAATTATCACTGTCGACAACGGTATCTCCAGTCACGCCGGTGTAACCAGCGCAAAGGCACTGGGTATGAAAGTGCTGATTACCGATCATCATTTGCCTGGCGCCGATCTGCCGAAGGCAGATGCCATCGTTAACCCGCATCAACGCGATTGTCTATTCCCCGGCAAAAACCTCGCCGGCGTCGGTGTTATCTTTTATCTGATGAGCGCCCTGCGTAGTCACCTGCGGGATGTCGGCTGGTTTACAGACCAGCACCGGGCTGAACCCAATCTGGCCCGCTGGCTGGATCTGGTTGCCCTGGGCACCGTCGCCGATGTCGTCACCCTCGACAAAATCAATCGCGTGTTGGTTGCTCAAGGTGTGCGGCGGATTCAGGCGGGCCAGGCCCGACCGGGAATTTTGGCTTTGCTGGAACTGGCCAACCGCGACCATCGGCATCTGGTTGCCGCCGATCTCGGATTTGCCGTGGGTCCGCGACTCAATGCGGCCGGTAGATTAGAAGATATGAGCATCGGCATTAATTGCCTGCTCACTGATGATGTGGGTGAAGCCCGGCGGTTAGCTTTACAACTGGATGAGCTGAATCGCGACCGCCGCACCATTGAAGCCGATATGGAGCGCGAAGCCCTTAGCATCGTCAGTGCTTTGCGTTTTGACGAAGATACGATGCCCTGGGGCTTGTGTTTAATGGATGCGCAATGGCATCAGGGCGTGGTTGGTTTATTGGCGTCGCGTATTAAAGATCGTTTTCACCGTCCAGTGATCGCCTTTGCGAAGGGCAACGACAGCGACCTGAAAGGCTCAGCGAGGTCCATCCCCGGTCTGCATATTCGTGATGTCCTCGATACTGTCGCAGCGGAGAATCCTGGTTTGGTCGACAAATTTGGCGGCCATGCCATGGCCGCTGGGTTGTCGCTGCCCGCAAATAATTTCGACAGGTTTGCAATGGCTTTTGACACGGAGGTGCGTCGCTTGCTGACGGCGGCTGACCTGGAGGCAGAAATAATCACTGACGGTGAGCTTGAGGTTGAGCAGTTGAATCTGGCGGTGGCGCAACAGTTGCGGGCCGGCGGCCCCTGGGGGCAGCAGTTTCCGGAACCCAGCTTTTATGGCAAATTTAATGTGATTGAGCATCGAATCGTTGGTGAGAGACACCTGAAGCTGACGCTGGGTTGCCCGACCGAGGGGGGGCAGTTAGTCGATGCCATTGCATTTGGCGCGGTCGACAAACATGAGCTCGCCGATTTGCCGGCGCAACTGGCCATGGTGTACCGTCTCGATGTCAATGAATACCGCGGTCGACAGTCCGTGCAATTGTTGGTCGAAAAACTACTGATACCGCTAAAGCAGCTGGGGGTTGATCCGTAAGCGATTGGGCGATTGGGCGATTCGGCAACCTGGCAGCTTATTCAGCGTAAACTTGGCAGCTTGTTCAGAGTAAAAGATTAATGAAATTCACAAAATACCATACCTCCCGGTGCATTCTTAAAGCTGATAACACATTTCTGCTGGTTGTCCACAATAACTTCCGAGGTGTTAATAACGGCATCTGGGGACTTCCTGGTGGCAGGATAGACCCAGGAGAAAATCCTCTGCAAACGGTGCGCAGAGAGATTTACGAAGAACTGGATACGGGGCTTGATGAGTTACACGAGGTGGGCGACTGGTCCTACAAGGGATCCCTTCACAAAATATTTGGCACCGTGTTCAAGGGTGAGATAGGCCGCGTCGATCATAGCGAAATTCTAGCGACTGACTGGTTTACCCTGGATGACATCAGAGGTCTGGCTGAGGAGGACAGATTACACGCTGGCTTTGAGCTGAAATCCATAGAACGGTTTACAGGTCTGCTTGATGAGCTGGGGCCATATCGTCGGCGGTTGTCGGGGAGTAAAAGGTTTAGTTAAACGAATCCGGGGAATTCGCAACGCGATCAACTCGCTTAGCGATTGAGCACACAGCTAACACAGCTAAATAGCAGATGATATAAAGTTTCACTGGGTTTGGTGGCCAACTAAGCATGGTGTTAGCGACTACATAATTAATAATAACGAGGGTGGGCCATGCCCGTGGATGAACAATCTGTAGAATTATCGTTTACCGCAAGCGTCAATCACATGGCAGATCGAGCGTTTGAGGTGTTGGCAATCGATCCGGGGATTGCCAACGCGATAAAGGTTTGCGCCGCCACACTCGAAGTCAATTTCGCAGTTGAAATCAATGGCATGGTTGAGGTATTCAAGGGCTGGCGCTCACTGCACAGTAGCCACCGCCTGCCCGCCAAGGGTGGCATTCGTTATGCAACCATCGTTAATCAGGACGAGGTTGAGGCGCTGGCGGCGCTGATGACCTATAAATGTGCGATTGTTGATGTGCCTTTCGGTGGTTCAAAAGGCGGCCTGGTGATCGACCCGAGTAAGTATTCGCGGGGAGATATGCAAAAAATTACCCGCACTTTTGCGGCTGAATTGATTCGTAAGGGGTTTTTGAGCCCGGCGACCAATGTGCCAGCGCCTGACATGGGCACTGGCGAACGCGAAATGGCCTGGATTGCCGATACCTACAAACACCTGTGTCCAGATGACATCAATTACCAGGGCTGCGTGACCGGCAAACCTGTCTCCCACGGCGGCATTCGCGGGCGAACTGAAGCCACGGGGCGGGGTGTCGTTTATGTGATGAGGGAGTTTTTCCGGCATGCTGATTGTGTTGCCCAGATTGGGTTAGAAGGTAGCCTGGTGGGTAAGCGGGTGGTGATGCAAGGGCTGGGTAACGTGGGTTTCTACGCGGCTAAATTGCTTCAGGAGGAAGATGAGTGCCTGATTACCGGGCTGGTTGAACGGGACGGCGCCCTGGTGAATCCAGATGGACTGGATATACAGCGCGTCCGCGATTACATCGTTGAGCACAGCACCGTGAAAGGGTATCCCGACGCCACGTTTGTTGCCGATGGTAAAACGGTACTGGAAATGGACTGCGATATTCTCATTCCGGCGGCAATGGAAGCGCAGATAACCGTGGACAATGCGCGGGGCATTAAAGCTCGCCTGATTATTGAAGCTGCCAATGGCCCGGTGACTTTCGGTGCCGATGAAATACTGCATCAGCGCGGTGTGGTGATTTTACCCGATGCTTACGTTAATGCTGGTGGGGTGACGGTTTCCTACTTCGAGTGGGTTCGCAATCTGGCACATATTCGATTTGGCCGGATGGAGCGGCGCTACGACGAAATGCGCGGTGCCCATATGCTGCGGGCCATCGAGAGTATGACCGATCAACCGATTCCAGAGTGGATTCAGAAAGAGCTGGTGCAGGGCGCCAACGAGCTTGACCTGGTCAGGTCGGGACTGGATGACACCATGCGGCTTGCATTTCAGCAAATCAAAGATGTATTTGATACCAGGGACACGGTAAAGGATTACCGCACCGCGGCTTACGTGGTGGCCATCGACAAAATATCTCGATCCTACCTGGATGTTGGAATTTACTGATATATCGTTTCTGGTCTGACACTCGGTTGTCGAGGATGGCGGCCGTGCGTCCCTGCGCCAGGGGATTGCGGCTGAAATAAGCGCTGTGCTCTGTCTTTGCATGAAAACCCGCACCGGTTGTGCGCCTCTCAGTCTGGTATTGATCCGTACAAAAAGCACTTGTTCCGGTATCATTGCCGCGACTAGATTCCGCCTCGCTTATCAAAAATCCGGTACCTGGAGCCATCAAAACTGCTATGAATCAAGACAGAATTTTAACGGGTATTACCACCACAGGCACACCGCATCTGGGCAATTACGTCGGCGCCATACGCCCAGCGGTGGCGGCGAGCAAGCGAACAGATATTCAGTCTTTTTATTTTCTGGCGGATTATCATGCGCTGATCAAATGCCATGATCCGCAGGAAATTCACCGTTCTACCCTTGAAATAGCGGCAAGCTGGATCGCCCTGGGTCTGGATACTGATAACGCGATTTTCTATCGTCAGTCGGATATTCCAGAAATCCCCGAGTTGACCTGGTTGCTTAGCTGTATGACCGCCAAGGGTCTGATGAACAGAGCCCACGCCTACAAGGCGGCGGTACAGGACAATGAAGCTGCTGGAGAGGACGCCGATTTTGGACTGACCATGGGGTTATTTAGTTATCCGGTACTCATGGCGGCGGATATTCTAATGTTTAACGCCGGACAAATTCCGGTGGGGCGTGACCAGGTACAACACGTGGAAATGGCCCGTGATATTGCGCAGCGTTTTAATCATCACTACGGCGAGCATTTTGTGCTTCCCGAGGCCGTGGTGGATGATCACGTTGCTGTTCTGCAGGGGCTGGATGGGCGCAAGATGAGTAAAAGCTACGGGAATACCATCCCTTTATTTCTCGGCGAAAGGCAACTGCAAAAACACATCAACAAAATCAGGACCAATTTGCTGGAGCCAGGTCAACCAAAAGATCCGGATTCGTCGGCTGTTTTTCAAATCTGGCGAGCCTTTGCCAACAATGAACAAACTGAAGCGATGCGCGCGGAGTTTGCTAACGGCATAGCCTGGGGAGAAGCCAAGAAACGCCTGTTTGAACTGGTCAACGCTGAATTGGCGCCAGCGCGGCAACGCTATGAGGAGCTAATGAGTTCGCCTCAATATGTCGAGACTGTTTTGCAGGCGGGTGCGTTGCGGGCTCGGCAACACAGTCAGCCGTTTATAGAGAAGCTTCGTCGCGTTGTTGGCATCAGTCCGCTTGGGTAGTTTGGCAGCCGCAGCCGATGCGACCTGAAAACTGGTTGTTCCGGTTCATATGCTTAACAGGCTGAGTGGCAAAAGCTGGATGATCCCCGGGCGTGCCAGGAAAACTATCCGGGTATTCTGCTGATCACCTCAACCATCGACCGGGTGAGCTTCCCCAGGTCGCTTGCATCGATAACGTAGGGCGGCATCATGTAGATCAGCTTGCCAAACGGTCGTAACCAGACGCCAGCGTCGACAAACTGTTTTTGCACAACTGCCATGTTCACCGGTGCATTCATTTCCACAACACCGATGGCACCGAGAACCCGGACGTCGGCCACCGCAGGTAACACAGCGCAGGGTGCCAGCCCCTCGTACAATTGCTTTTCGATACGGCCAATGTGTTCCTGCCAGGGCGAGGCGAGCAATAGATCAATGCTGGCATTGGCTACGGCGCAAGCCAGTGGATTGCCCATAAAGGTTGGGCCGTGCATAAACACACCCGCTGCACCGTGACATATACCGTCGCTAACCTTCGCTGTGCACAACGTAGCTGCCAGCGTCATGTAGCCGCCGGTTAGCGCCTTGCCCAGGCACATAATGTCTGGGGTGATAGAGGCCCACTCACTGGCAAATAACTTGCCGGTGCGACCGAAACCGGTGGCGATTTCATCGGCGATTAACAGCACATCGTAGCGATCACACAACTCGCGAACGCCTTTGAGGTACTGCGGGGAGTAAAAGCGCATACCCCCGGCACCCTGAACCACAGGTTCGACGATAACCGCAGCAAGCTGTTCGGCGTGTTGGCTAATTTTAATTTCGAAATCGGCCAGGCACATGGGGTTCCACGGGTCGTCAAAGGCGCAGCGGGGCGCTTCTGTAAAGATCTGTTGGGTGAGCACATCGCGAAAGAGGTGGTGCATGCCCGTATCTGGATCACAGACCGACATAGCGGCAAAAGTATCACCGTGATAGGCGTTTTGCAGGGCCAGGAAGCGAGTTTTACCGGTGCGACCGAGGGATTGCCAGTACTGTAGGGCCATTTTAAGGGCCACCTCGACACTGACTGAGCCGGAATCACTAAAAAAAACCTTGTCCAGGGCTTGCGGTGTCAGGTCGACAAGACGTTTTGCCAGTTGCGCAGCAGGCTCATGGGTCAGGCCGCCAAACATGACATGAGCCATTTTTTCCAGCTGGGCGCTTATCGCGCTGTTAAGTGCCGGGTGGTTATAGCCGTGAATGGCGCACCACCATGAGGACATGCCATCGATAAGTTCAGTGCCATCGGATAGTTGTAGGCGCACGCCCGCTGCGCTGGCAACGCTGTAAACCGGTAATGGCTGGGTAACTGACGCGTAGGGGTGCCAAATGTGTTGTGCGTCAATGGCGCGAACTTGGGCGATACTCAGAGGTTTCATGGGCGCCGTGTCACAAAAGAAGATATTCGCATTGTATGCCAGGCGTCGCTTAATTAACAAAGCAGCCATAAGTTGATAAATAGCTTTGGAATATTCATATAAGTCATTGTTCTCTTTTGGAAGAAGCTATAGTAAAGTGTCACCACGTTGGTTCACGAAAACGCCGAATATCTCTCGATAGACTGCCGGTTTTGGGTATAAAAGCGATTTAACCAACGGTTTTTGCGAAATAGGTGTCTGGCGAAAAGGCGCTAAGTCATTTATGGTTTGTGACAGCGGGGCGCATGAAAATGGGCCTCAGCAAAATAATTTTATTGGATTGGGGACGGAGAGAGGAGGCGTTATGCCGTTACAGCGTTTAGTTCGCGTGCTATTGGTAGGTGTCTGGTTGATCAGCGGCGCAGCGCTGGCTATGCCTCAGGCTAATTACTGGGCCTTCTGGGATCGGAGCCAGGACAGTAATTCGGCCACGATTGATCATGGCGGCCTCGACGTCATATTGCGCACCTACGTGATTACCGACCATCCGTCTGGGATTAACCGGTTTCGTTACGGCGATGTTACCAGTCAGGACAAGCGCAAGCTGAAAGACTACATTGACCGTACTGCAAAAATCGATCCGCGGGCGTACAGCCGCGACGAACAGAAAATTTACTGGCTGAACCTGTATAACGCACTGACCATCAGCCTGGTTCTCGATCATTACCCGGTCGCCAGCATTAAGGATATTTCAGCAAAGACCGGGCCATCGGGCCCCTGGGATGAGCCCCTGGTCAAGGTGGCGGGTAAAAAGTTGTCCCTCAATGACATTGAACACCGGATCCTGCGACCCATTTGGAAAGACCACAAGGTGCATTTTGGCCTGGTTGGCGCGAGCCTTGGTTGCCCGAATCTCCAGCCAGCAGCTTTCACCGTGGCTAACAGCCGGGTCTTGTTAAAGAAAGTGGGTTCGGACTTCGTCAATCATCGCCGTGGACTGTTACTGGAGAACGGGCAGCTTCAGGCATCGAGTATATTCGACTGGTATGAGCAGGATTTTGCCGGTGACAAAAAGACCTTGCTCAAAGTATTTGCCCATTACGCAGAAGATCGCAAAGCACTCTACCTTCTCGGTTTTACCGGCGAAATTAAATATAACTACGATTGGGCGATTAACTCCCCCTGAGTGATTCCGTCCAGAAGCAGGGCCGTGTCGTTCAGTGCGCTGCCCTTTTTCGTCTTGGTTTGTTTGGTGTGAAGCCCTTACAATAGCGCCCCGTCGTCAACTGAATGCTGATTATGTCCGCGCCGCAGATTCGTAAGGATCGTCTTGAATTAAATAAACTGCAAAAGCGTCTGCGCCGCCAGGTTGGCAATGCCATCGCTGATTACAACATGATCGAGTCAGGCGACAGAGTGATGGTTTGTCTGTCAGGTGGTAAAGATTCCTACGGGATGCTCGATGTTTTGCTCAATTTACAGCGTACTGCACCGATTGATTTCGAGCTGGTGGCGGTCAATCTCGACCAGAAGCAGCCCGGTTTTCCCGAGCATGTGTTACCGGAATACCTCACGGCGCTCGGTGTGCCCTTTCATATATTGGAAAAAGATACCTACAGCATCGTTACTGAGCTGATCCCGGAAAACAAAACCTATTGCGGACTGTGTTCTCGGTTGCGCCGAGGCACGCTGTACGGCTTTGCCGAAGAAATTGGCGCTACCAAAATCGCCCTTGGCCATCACCGTGATGACATCATAGAAACTTTGTTTTTGAACATGTTTTACGGCGGCAAACTCAAAGCCATGCCGCCCAAGTTGCTCAGTGACGACAAGCGCAATATTGTGATTCGCCCCCTGGCCTATTGTCGAGAAGATGACCTCGTCGAGCTTGCCGAAATGAAGGGTTTTCCGATTATTCCATGTAACCTGTGTGGTTCGCAGCAAAATATGCAACGGCAAGTCATCAAGGATATGCTGCGGGGCTGGGAAAAGACTAATCCCGGCCGACTGGAAACCATATTTACTGCCGTCAAAAATGTTGAATGTTCGCAACTGGGAGATACCGAGCGTTTCGATTTCACGTCGCTACAAATCGATCGTTCCGCCCCCGTTGAGAGTCATCGTGAGGCGGGTAAAACCCTGCCCAACAAGACTACCGTAGCCGGTGAAGTCGCGAATCCTGACGATGCAGGTAATGACGATGCAGGTAGTGACGATGGTAGCGATCGCCAGAGCATGAGCAACGATAACGCCGTAAGACAACACAATATGATCAAGCTCGTCGATCTCACCGCCACCTAGTAGTAACCCGACATGATTTCCCTCAGCGATGTCGAACTGATTCGCGGCACCCGCCATTTGCTGGATGGCGCTAATTTACGCGTACACAACGGACAGCGAATCGGTCTCGTGGGGCCCAATGGGTCGGGTAAGTCGTCGTTATTTCTGTTACTCAGAGGTCAACTGCAGTGTGACCGTGGTGATGTCTGGCTGCCCTCAGACTGGCGTGTCGTCAGCGTCGATCAGGAGACCCCGGATCTGTCCCGTTCCGTGCTGGAGCACACCATTGATGGGGATAGCGCGTATCGCGGCGCTGAGCAAGCGCTACTGGATGCAGAACACGCGGGGGGAGAGGTGCTGGGCCGCGCCTATCAGGCCTTCGAAGTCGTAGACGGCTATACCATGACCGCCCGTGCTGCGCGACTGCTGGCCGGGTTAGGGTTTGATGAGGCCGCTCAGGCGCGCCCTGTGGCAAGCTTTTCCGGGGGCTGGCGTATGCGCGTCAATCTCGCGCGCGCATTGCTGCAGCCATCGGAATTGCTTTTGCTTGATGAGCCCACCAATCACCTCGATCTCGACGCAGTGGTCTGGCTTGAACGCTGGTTACAACGCTACCCGGGGACGCTTATCATTATTTCCCACGACAGGGAGTTTATCGACAACACCGTGTCCGCAGTGGCCCATATTGAAGAAGGCCGTATCGATCTTTATCAGGGCAATTATTCCAGTTTCGAGCGGCAGCGCGGTGAGCGGTTAATGCAGCAGCAGAGCCTGTTCGACAAGCAGGAACGGCACCGCGCCCATTTGCAAAAGTTTGTCGACCGATTTCGCGCCCAGGCTACTAAGGCGAAGCAGGCGCAAAGTCGTATCAAGGCGCTGGAAAAATTGCAGGCCGTCGCACCGATTTACGCCAGCCATGGTTACCGATTTGATTTTGCCGAGCCCGCCGCGTTAAGCTCACCCTTGATCAGCTTTGATCGGGTACAGGCGGGTTACGGTAATCAGATTGTACTCACGCAAATCCACCTCAACCTGTTACCGGGGTCGCGCATTGGTCTATTGGGCCGTAACGGCGCCGGGAAGTCCACGCTGATCAAATTGCTGGCTGGTGAGCTACAGCCCCTGGCGGGCGCGGTGCAGCAGGGTAAGAATCTGGTAATGGGCTATTTTGACCAGCAGCAACTCGAAGCCCTTGATCTCAAAGCCAGTCCATTACTCCACCTACAACGTCTTGCTCCCGGCGAAACCGAACAAACCTTGCGGGATTTTCTGGGTCGCTTTGGTTTTGCCGGTGATAACGCGAGGGGGCCGGTGGGGCCGTTGTCCGGCGGTGAAAAGACGCGCCTGGCCCTCGCTCTGCTGGTCTGGCTAAAGCCCAACCTGTTACTCCTCGATGAACCCACCAATCACCTGGACGTCGATATGCGCGAAGCGCTGGTGCTGGCGTTGCAGAGCTTCAGCGGAGCGGTTGTTGTTGTATCACATGACCGGCACCTGCTACGTACGGTTGTTGATGATCTGTACGTAGTGCAGAACGGTAAGGTTGCTCCTTTTGACGGCGACCTCGATGACTACCAGCGGCTGCAGTTAAAAGGTTTTGGTGACGAATCATCCGCAGCGAAAACGGACGATAAGCCATCAATGCAGGCGGGTTCCGGCGGGCGTGATGATCGTCAGTCACGTAGGCGTCGGGAAGCTGAGTTTCGTCAACAAACTGCGGCTCAACGGCAACAATTACAAACCCTGGAAAAACAGATCGATAAGCAACAGGCTGAGTTAAACAGGATTTCCGCTCGTCTGGAGGATCCTCAACTTTACGAAAAGGCGGAGCAGTCAAAAATAAGCGAACTGACCAGAAGTCACAGTGAGGGCAAAGCGATGCTGGATAACCTGGAGTCCACCTGGCTCGAGCTTAGCGAAGCACTGGAAGCACAGGCGACAGCGTTTGAGCAACAGGTGACCTGATTTGGGGATCCAGCCTGGGGGCGCAGCAAGTTTAGCCATACGTTTGTCTATTTTCTTTAATCGGCAATTAATATCTAACGGCTTGCTGACGGTGAGCCTGGCGCCACGCGAGACCATTAACGTTTCAGGTACAGCGAAGCCAGGGTCAGGGCCAGAGCTTCCGGCTTCCCCCATACTTTCTCTTTATTATCCGCTGCTCACTGATACGGGGTGATCATCGGGTTTCGATGACCGAACGCCGGGTCGCGAGGTACATATTTCTGCTTCTCTTAACGTTTAGTTCAACGTCGTGGCTTTTTTCGGGTTGCCCGATTTGGCTTATTTTTTGTACCAGCGACCACCTTTTCTTTAAAGTGCTTGCGAGGGCTATTTCGAGATCTGTCCGGGGCAACTTTGGTATCGGATGATGAGTTTTCAGTGGCCTTTAATAGAACCTTCAGCTCCTCTTCAGTCAAGTTTCGCCATTCGCCCAAAGGCACACCTTTCAAGCTGACATTCATGATTCGCACGCGTTCGAGTTTTGTAACCTCATAGTTATAGTGTTCGCACATACGACGAATCTGACGATTTAAACCCTGAATTAAGGTTATTCTGAAAACCAGGGGGGATTCTCTGGTGACCTTACATTTTTTTGTGACAACACCGAGCATAGGTACGCCTGCGCTAATGCCGGCAATAAAGTCATCACTTAGAGGTCTGTTTACAGTAACCAGATATTCCTTTTCGTGCTTGTTGCCAGCACGCAATATTTTGTTTACCAAATCGCCGTTATTGGTCAGAAAAATCAGGCCTTGTGAATTTTTATCTAACCGGCCTATAGGGAAAATTCGCGCGCTATGATTAACAAAATCGACGATGTTGTTTTTTTCATGGCTTTCGGTTGTGCTGACAATACCCACCGGCTTGTTGAGCGCTAAAAAAACAAATTCTTCGGCATCTTGAGGCTCTATCGATTGACCATTAACTTTTACTGCGTCCCCGGCAAAAACCTGGTCGCCTATTTTTGCTCGCTTGCCATTAATATAGACATTGCCCTGTTCAATGTAGCGATCAGCTTCTCTTCTCGAGCAGATGCCGCTTTCGCTTATGTATTTGTTTAAGCGGGTTGAAGAGTGACTAGCCATAAGTGTCGTTGCTGGTTGATTCTGAGAGGATGGGGTTATGTTTGTAGAGCCTATCTCGGCCATTTTTCAGTAAAGAAAGTAATGTTAAAAGTGTTTTTCTGGGTAAATTCGGATTACCGCTTGACGATTGCCACGTGCATAACTGGATTCACGAAATATGTCAAAAAATATTTCACGGGGAATACAAGTTTTGCGAATCTGTCGGTTTTCAGCATTACATTTTAAATTTGGCATGCTAGCCGTAAGCGGCGCGATTGAGTTCGCAGCTCTTAACGACCAACATGTCCGCTCAGGCATGGGCTGACAGTTTGCCTGGGCCTTGAGCCGGGTTAGATAATTTCGCGTCGCGCTTAACAATCAGAATATTAGCGTGGATCGAAGGTGTTCCCTTTGTAGCTGATTTAAGATTTCATCTCTTTGTCGACACGGGCAAGTCTGTTCTTATTAATCAGTGTTTGCAGGTTATGTCGTCGATAATGCACATATCTAAAGAATCCATTCTCCGGGAATGCTTTCCACTAATCCGCTTAATTGAACTTCGGTATTGATCTTGTTTTCAAGCGAGTCGGAGAAAGAGCTCATAACGTCCGCTCTGCTCATTCCGTCATCTATTCTGCCAAGCCAATAGTCAAACCCGCCTTGGTCGGGGGATCGGTCAAGTACATTTGAATAAAGCTGCGTAACGTACTCCCCATTATTCAGATTTCCATAGGTCGCGACAAATTCCGATGACGCAACAAAGTCGTCAGCAATCCGGCCGATTGAAAGCTGTTCGGACTCCCAGCGATCAATCCAATAATTTAGACCGTCAACGTCCGGGGAGCGGTCAAATGCGGCTTGATACAGTCGGGCTATGGAAAGAACAGTGTCGTAATCGGCAATTCGAAAGCTCTCTATTTGGTCGGAAAGCGTTACTGCTTCCGTAATTGTTCTCGTCAGATCAGACATGGTTTGCCGAGCGATACCCAATGATTCCGCTTGTACGCTACCTAACCAGGTTGTACTCGCCTGTAATTTGGCTATAAATTCGTCGTAACCGTAATGTTCGTTTAACCCGTTTTTGTCAAAGTCAAACCAGAAGTGCTCAATTTTGGCGTCAGCAGCTTTATAATCCCAAAAAATCACCACGTCTGTTTGGGTGGAATTTGCCAAAAACAGGTGCTGCCCGTCAATGTCACCAGCTATTGTCCAGTCGTTTGCGTACGTGACAACGGTGTCATCATCGTCACCGCCATACTCTACAATTTGAGTAAATTGACTGCCTGTGTTTTCGAGGATATAGGTGTCATCGCCACTACCACCGATTAACATGGGGGTGTAAACGTTCTCGGAATAAAGAACATCATCTCCCGCAAAGCCCATAAAGGCACCGGTGATTTGCCGCGTTTCTCCCCCGCCATCAGGGAAGCTGTAATCTCGATTTCGGAGATGATCACTACCGTCGGTGCCACCTATTGCCAGGAAAAGATCATTAGCACTGTCCACTATCCGAATCGGATTGCCATAATTATCTAAAGCATAGACGGGGTTATCCTCTTCATCTTTAACCGGTTCGCCAGCATCATCCAGTAGTTCTAAAAATACTGGCGGCGTAACTGCCGATATCGATACAAAGACTGATATGGAATCCAGGTCATGCGTCAACATATAGTCCGGTACGGGGTTAGGGTGGGGTGCAATCGAATGCAACAGGGACCAATTAATGCTGTGCCAACCTATCTGGGTGCTATTGAAACCTTGTTGAAAGACAGCGCTCAACTGAGCTAAGGACACGTTGTTCAAGTTGTTCGATGTGCCTGAGCCAACGAGGTTTGAGCCGGTCAGAAAAGATGGGACTGTCGACATGAGTTCACGCTCCCTATTAGATCGTTGTCGCTAGTTGCGAAATGTTATGTATGCTATGCCAATAATCTATTTAAAATCAAGCGGTAAAAATGTTTACTTGATCTCATTTTTTAGCTAATTTCGATTGCGCAATCGTCAGCGTGAAGCCACTTCATTGCGGCGGTCCAGCCATCAAGTTAATTTGACTGCGGTTTCTAAGCGATGCTTTCGTCTATTCACAGCGACACTGCATGTTGCTTGGCGTATTCCAATGCTAGCTTTATCGCCGCCTGTTCGGTTGATAAACCGCCTTGGATCGAAAGGCCAGCTCCTGACATTTTTAAGATTGGTGGTGTACACGAACCATTGATACTTCGGCGTACTTAGCAGAACGTTATCGTAGGCGGATATTAACGAGGGAATAATTGACCGCTCCTACCGGCTATGGAATTTAGCGTCGCCAATTTAGTAGATATGGTACTAGCAAACTTGGTATATGCGAATGGTTGGGCATATGCGGGACTCAATTGGGGCGCATACTTATGTCAATTATCTTCATTCTGCGGTGAGGTGTCCCGCGTAGAACGCAGGCACATCTGCGTGCTTTCTTCCATCGCCACACATTTACAGAAATGGGCTGAATAACTCTCTGTGTTGCCTTATATTTACTTCATAGTTCAGCGTAGTATGTGCAGAGCGTAGATGTGTAGGCAGAAAGCCGCAATCGTGGCGTGAGTTTGCGTTCACCACCAAAGCAACTGATAAAAACAACGGGAGTAAGACTATGTCTAACGGGGAAAACAGCCATGCCTAACGAGGAGAAGCGCAAAAAGGGTATCGCTTTATTCAAGAAATTGGTTGAAGGGCAGGACAGGACCGCAGCGGTGGCTCGTTCAGCGCTGCCCGAGAAATTCACCAATTACACGATGGAGCATCTGTTTGGCGATGTGTGGCAGGGTGAGGAGCTAACGCTGGCGCAGCGTTCGCTGATTACTTGCACTATTCTGGTGGCGCTTAATCGTGAGGCGGAGCAGCGTATTCATTTTCCTGGTGCCCGCAACCTGGGTGTGGCAAGAGAAACCCTGGAGGCAATGATCATTCATGCGGCCCACTATGCGGGCTGGCCGGTGGCGGCGAGTGCGTTTCGTGTGCTGGCGGAAGTCTGGCCCCCTGAAGAAAAATAGGTTTGTTTAAGGCTCAGTACGGAGAGGTGCCGTCGAAACGCTGATTTTTATCGTTCGGGTGCGGTTCGTGTGGTTTTTGTTGGAGAACTCAGCTTCACACGCAGGTTCGGCGGGTCAGGCCGCCAGCGATGAGGCGGGTAACACCATTTGGTGAAAATTCTGGATAAAATCTTCAACTTTGCCAGTCGCTCTGGCGTGGAAGTGACGATGCCAGAACCTGGCCAGCTCCTCCGGCGCGCAGTTTTCAGGAATCGATTGTCCGGTGCGCTTATACACCAGCCAGGCAATTGCGGTAGCGTACTTGAGATTGGTTACGAGTTCGCCATGGGGGTTGCTGATAAAGCTGTGTTGCCCAGCTAAACCCCTCACTCTGCTGGCCAGATCGGGGTGAGCAATAAGGTATTTGTCCCATACGGCTCGGTGGGCTGCAGGCGATATGTGATAGACCCCGGCCATGCGCCCCGCCTTGAGTTTAAGACCGAGACCAGACTCCTGAGCTGCGGTGCCAAGCAGCAGGTTTTCTGCCGCGGCGGACCAGTCACCCAGTTCCCGTAATGTTTCTCTCACAATCAAGTGACGGAATTCGTTAACCGAAAAAAACATAATAGATCCCTGTGCTTGCTGTAGTGATCATTGTTGTGAGCAGAACCATTCGTATCTGAATCTTTTGCCAGGATATGTTTGGATTTTATTTTTTTTGGTTTTTAACAGGTTAGATGTCTAAATTCAAGTTAAAAGTGTAAAAACATGGTAACTTGCAGAGCAGTTTCAGGTCTGCGGTTAAAAGCGGCACCGGAGGCGCAGTTTTGTTTTGGTCTAAGGCTGCGTAACTGGTTAAACGGAAGGCCACTTTGCTGTAATTTTACCCTGCGTGTACTTGTTAGTTTGACGGGCAGGAGATTAATTGCCTGGTTGACGATGACGAAGGTGGGAATTCAGAACCGAGGACTTAAGGGGGTGACGTTTGGCTGATATACGGGTATGGGTAGGCGATATTACCGAGCTACCGGTGGCGGCTGTCGTCAACGCGGCCAACAGTCGCCTTGCTGGTGGTGGCGGTGTCGATGGAGCCATTCATCGGGCGGCCGGTTATGAGGCGTTGCAGGCGGCATGCGCGAAATTGGGTGGTTGTCCCACCGGTCAGGTGAAATTGACAGGGGCGTTCAAACTCCCTGCGCGAGCGATTATCCACGCGGTGGGACCAGTTTGGCAGGGTGGTGGCCAGGGTGAGCCTGAGGCTCTGCGTTCGTGTTATCGCCAGACCATGTTGCTTGCTGAGCGGGAAGGTTTTGAGTCAATTGCATTCCCAGCCATTAGCTGCGGCGTCTACGGGTACCCGTTACAGGCCGCGGTGGATATCGCCGTGCGCGAAGTAATGGCTTGTCTGAACGAGGCTGGGATTAGTCGTGTGGTTCAGCAAGTTGTCTTTTGCTGCTTTGCCGAAGAGATGGCTGCGCTATATCGTCAGCGATTGAACGAACTGGGTGTTGCGTTGGATGTCTAGCGGACTCGTGGGTATTGATGGGGCTGATTGAAGGGCGCTGAGCGGATCTGCCGAAAATACGCTCTACCGGACGACATGGTGATATATAAGACATGGTGATATATAACAAGGACGCAGACGACGGAATCGTGAATAATCCTTAGCAGTCCCAGAGTGGGGCGTGGCTAGTGTTCACCAGAGGTTGACGCCGACCATAAGCAGGGAGGGGGTTCACCTCTATCTGATAACGGGCCCGTCATATCTGGTCCAATCGTCATGAGACGACCAGGGAGCTCGCGGTTGTCACAGTCAAGAGTCAGTGAGAATAAGGAGGACGTGGTGGAAGACAGCTTGAATATGCACATCAATACGGGCGCAGGTGCGACGGATGACAATCTTAGCGCCAACGAGATGGAGCATATCAATCTTGATCGGGCGATGCGTTACGTTAGTCAGATACAGAATGGTCTAAGCAACGTTCTCCGGTATCCGAAAAGAGTGATCAGTATTACCTTTCCCATTGAAATGGATGATTGCTCGATAAGAGTGTTCCAGGGGTATCGAGTCGTGCACAACCGTACCCTCGGGCCGGGCAAGGGCGGCATTCGCTACCATCCCGCTGTGGACCTTGATGAAGTTACTGCGCTCGCTGCGTTGATGACCTGGAAATGTGCGCTCGCCGAATTGCCGTTTGGCGGTGCCAAGGGTGGCGTAGTTTGCGATCCAAAAGCCCTGTCCACCGGTGAGTTGCGTCGTATGACCCGCCGCTTCATCAGCGAGTTAGGTAACAATATTGGACCTTACACGGATATTCCCTCGCCCGATCTGTATACGGACGAGCAAACCATGTCGTGGGTTTACGATACCTATGATGTGATGCATGCAGACAACAATAATCGCGCGGTGGTCACCGGCAAACCCCTGTTACTGGGAGGTTCCGCCGGGCGGCGCGAGGCGACGGGTAGAGGTTGTCGCGATGTCACCGAGCACCTTATTAGCAAAGGGCTGGTGCCTGGCTTGTCATCGCTGGTCGGTGCGCGGGTTGCCATTCAAGGTTTCGGTAATGTCGGTGAAGTAGCCGCCCAGCTGTTTCAGGAAGTCGGCGCAAAAATCGTCGCAGTCAGTGATTCCCAGGGGGGCATTTTCGACGATGACGGTATTGATTTGCGGGCTGCGCAGGCCTACAAAGCCGAGCACGGCACCTTAATGGGCCTGCCGCAAACCCTGAGTATTACCAATGAAGCCTTGCTGGAGCTCGATTGCGACATCCTGATTCCGGCCGCATTAAGCAAACAAATCACCGCCCACAATGCAGGAAATATTAAGACCCGACTTGTGGTTGAAGCGGCTAATGGGCCAGTCACACCCGCTGCTGACCGAATTCTGGCTAGCAAAAATATCTGGGTGCTACCTGATATATTGGCCAACGCCGGAGGCGTTACGGTGAGTTATTACGAATGGCTGCAGAACCTGGAAAACCATCAGTGGGAGCTTGACGAAATCAATGCCAAATTGCGCAAGCGCATGCGCAATAGCACGGATGCAACGGTAACTCGCTGGCAGCATCTGCAACAATTGGCCGCCGCCGCAGGGGCTAATGGTCAACGAACGGATGCAGAGCTAGATTATCCGCTCGACCTGCGTACGGCGGCGCTGTCTATCGCGGTGGATCGCCTGTCACGGGTGGTTGCCCAGCGCGGCATCTGGCCGTGACAGGGATGGTCGGGTCGTATTGTTACATTCGCTCCATGGTTTCAATGCCGAGCAGTTCCAGGCCCTTTTGCAGGGTGGCAGCGGTCAGCTCACACAATTGCAGGCGGCTGTTGCGCAGTCCGGTGTCAACATCCTCTTTTAGAACGGGACATTGCTCGTAGAAACTCATGTATGCGCTGGCCAACTCGTAAAGATAGTTACACAGCGTATGGGGAAAACCATCGCGGGCCACCAGCGCGACAGTACTGTCAAATTCAAGCAATTGTAAAATCAGTTTTCGCTCGGCTTCACCGGTAATAACAACCTGGCCGACAGTGGTCCAATCGTCGGTTTCAGCGCGGCGTAAGATGCTACGTATTCTCGTGTAGGCATACTGCAAATACGGCGCGGTATTACCTTCAAAACTGAGCATACTGTCCCAGCTAAACAGATAATCGTTGGTGCGTGTCTTGCTCAGGTCCGCGTACTTGACGGCACCAATGCCGACTTTGTGGGCTACGTCCAAACGCTCACGTTCGCTCAATTCCGGATTTTTTTCAGCAATGAGGGTGGCGGCCTTGTCTATGGCTTCGCTGAGCAAGTCGGCAAGCTTGACCGTTCCGCCGCTACGGGTTTTGAAAGGTTTGCCGTCCTCTCCCATCATGGTGCCAAATGGCAGATGCTCCAGGCGCATTTGCTGGTTTACAAAGCCGGCTTTGCGGGCGACCGCGAATACCTGCTTCATATGCAGGCTTTGCCGTGCATCAATGAAATAGAGTACACGGTCAGCCTTGAGCTGTTTATCACGGTAGCGCAACGCCGCAAGATCTGTCGTGGCGTAGAGATAGCCGCCGTCAGACTTTTGCACAATCATCGGGCTCGGTTGTCCCTGTTTGTCGGTCAGCTCGTCAATAAAGACGACCAGCGCTCCCTGATCGACTTTGGCCAGGCCCTGCTTTTTCAGCGTCGCGACGATATCAGGTAACTCGCTGTTATACGCGCTTTCCGGGCGGATATCGTCAGCGCTGAGCGCAACGCCGAGCTGGCGGTAAATGGCTTCGCTGTGGGCGACCGATATGTCGATAAATTGTCGCCACAGTTCACGACAGTGCTGATCCCCTGATTGCAACTGGACGACGTAGTTACGGGCCTTGTCGGCGAAGCCTGGGTCTGCATCAAAGTGGGTTTTTGCCTGTTGATAAAAATTTTCCAGGTCGTCAAGGGCTAACTCAGGCTGTTCGCCTTCGCCGAGTTGCTCCTCTAGCTCCGCAATTAACATACCAAACTGAGTGCCCCAGTCACCCATATGATTCTGGCGAACCACCGAGTGGCCAAGGTACTCGAGGACTTTTGCCAGGGCGTCGCCAATAATGGTGCTGCGCAGGTGGCCGACGTGCATTTCTTTAGCCAGATTGGGCGAAGAGTAGTCAACGACGATAATTTCCGCGCTCTCGGCGACCTTGCTTACCCTGCCGCGGTGATGGCTGCTTTGCTGGTATAGCTGTGTGGCAGCGGATGCAATAAACGAATCTTTAAGATGGATGTTGATAAACCCCGGACCCGCAATATCGACGCGTTCGGCGATATCGGCCAGATCCAGATGCGTGACGATCCTGGTTGCTAGTTCGCGGGGATTCAGGCGTAATTGTTTGGCCGCGCTGAGACCTCCATTGGCCTGGAAGTCGCCAAACTCAGATCTCGCGCTGGCAGCGATCCTGGACGGGTACTCATCGGGTATACCTGCCAGAGCCATCGCCTGACGAAATTGTTGGTCGAGCAGTTCAATAATATTCATGAATGATGCGGCTAGCGGATCGAACAGCGGATTGTAGTGACCCACGGGTTGAATGCAACCGGATTTGGATCAAGATACGCTGGTTAACGATCAGATCAATTTCTGGGTAAATTTGTGGCTGTGTATAATGATCGACGCTGCGGCTGGTCGTTGTTCCGGACCGGGGATTGTTGGCCGTCATCTGGTAATGGCAATCGACCACAACCTGGCGATTAAAGCCTCGTCACTAACTTGAGGTAAAGGCGAAAATAATGCAGGAATCTCTGATACAGCAGGGTGTCGACATGATGCTCTACGGCATGGGTACGGTATTCATTTTTTTGATCGTGCTGGTCTTAGCTATCAGTCTCATGTCGAGGCTGGTTGCAAAATTTTCTCCCGCCGCGCCGCTTGTACCCGTGAAAGCCGCGGAGACTGCGGAGCCGGTGGACGCGTTGACTGCAAAAATAATTCAGGCCGCGATTGCTAAACATCGGGCGCGCTAAATTTCGTGCTGATAAGTGGTCACTAATTCAAGAGTGAAGATGCATGGTTGAGAACAATAAGCCCCTGGGTTTGACCGACGTGGTGTTGCGTGATGCACACCAATCCCTGTTTGCCACACGCATGCGGATCGACGACATGCTGCCCATCGCTGAAAAGCTCGACAGTGTTGGCTTCTGGTCCCTCGAAAGCTGGGGTGGTGCGACGTTTGATGCCTGTATTCGCTATCTGGGAGAGGATCCCTGGGATCGCATTCGCGAACTAAAAAAGGCCATGCCCCGGACACCCCAGCAGATGCTGTTCCGGGGACAGAATATCCTCGGTTACCGGCATTATGCCGATGACGTGGTGACCAAGTTTGTGGAGCGCGCGGCGGTTAACGGGGTCGATGTGTTCCGCGTTTTTGACGCCATGAACGATATGCGAAATTTGCGGACGGCGCTCGCTGCTGTAAAGAACGTCGGCAAACATGCTCAGGGTACGATTTCCTACACCGTCAGTCCGGTGCATACGTTGGCGCTCTGGGTGGACATGGGGCGGCAATTGGAGGACATGGCAGCCGATTCAATCTGCATCAAGGATATGGCTGGATTGTTGACGCCTTATACGGGTTTCGACCTGGTATCACAACTCAAAAAGGCGGTGAATATACCGATCCACATTCAGTGCCATGCGACCACCGGTATGTCTACCGCCACATATCTGAAGTGTGTGGAAGCAGGTATTGATAATGTCGACACGGCAATCTCGTCCATGTCAATGACCTATGGACACTCTCCTACGGAAGCGCTGGTAGCCATTCTGGCGGGAACACCCAGAGATACCGGTCTGGATATCGAGTTACTGGAAGAAATAGCTGCTTATTTCCGTGAAGTGCGTAAAAAATACGCTAAGTTTGAAGGCTCATTGCGCGGTGTTGATTCGCGTATTCTGGTTGCTCAGGTGCCGGGCGGCATGCTTACCAATATGGAAGGCCAGCTGCGTGAGCAGGGCGCTACCGATCGCCTTGATGAGGTGCTTGTGGAAATCCCGCGCGTTCGCAAAGATCTTGGCTACATACCCCTGGTCACGCCAACTTCGCAGATTGTCGGTACGCAGGCGGTGCTTAATGTCCTGACCGGCGAGCGTTATAAGTCGATCGCGAAGGAGACAGCAGGTGTGCTACGCGGCGAGTATGGTGCGACGCCGGCGCCGGTCAATAAGGAATTGCAGGATCGCGTGCTCGACGGTGACGACGTGATTACGGTGCGCCCTGCTGATTTGCTGGATGACGAACTGGAGCGCCTCAGTGCTGAGCTGGAGCGCGTTGCCAGTGCTGATAACGTGTCGTTGCGTGATGGCGAACAGCGCATCGATGATGTGCTGACCTATTCGCTGTTTCCTCAGGTTGGCCTGAAGTTCCTGAAAAATAGAGGTAACCCGGATGCATTTGAGCCGGTACCCACTGGCGGGGACGATGCAGTAGTGACCACTGAGAACGGTGAAGAACTGTACACCGTAGAGGTGGAGGGTAAAAGCTATACGGTAACTGTGCGTCCTGGTGGCGATGTCAGCGCCATTGTCTCAGCCGGTATGAAGACGGCGGTGAGTACAGATAACGGCAGCGCGGGAGCGAGCTCAGGCGGCGAGGCGGTGACTGCGCCCCTGGCGGGCATAATTTTCAAGGTGCTGGTAGCGCCCGGTCAGCGCGTGGTGGAAGGAGAAAATATAATTATCCTCGAAGCCATGAAAATGGAGACTGCGGTGAGTGCCCCGAGAGCGGGTACCATAGGCCAGGTGTTGGTGAAAGACGGAAAAAATGTCGTGGTCGGCGACGCCCTGGTTACCATCATCTAGTCGGAGTTTAGTATGGATAAATTGGCACAACTCTGGCTGGAGTCCGGACTCGCGCAAATCAGTTCGGGTACGGTGATGATGATGGCCATCGGACTGACGTTATTGTATCTGGCTATTCGCAGGGGCTTTGAGCCACTGTTGCTGGTGCCTATTGGTTTCGGCACTATCCTGGTCAATATTCCCGGCGCGGGTTTTGAAGCGGCACCTGTCTATGACGCTCTGGGGCACCTGGAAAGCCCCGGTGGGCTCATGTACTACATTTACAACGTCGGAATAGCCTCCGGCATGTTTCCGCTGATTATCTTTATGGGTGTCGGCGCCATGACCGATTTCGGGCCGCTGCTGGCCAATCCGAAAACCCTGTTGCTGGGTGCGGCGGCCCAGGTAGGCATTTTTACCACGGTAATGGGCGCTGTGGGTCTGAGCAGCCTGGGGATTCTCGACTTTTCGATTCGCGACGCCGCTTCAATCGGCATTATCGGCGGGGCAGATGGCCCGACGGCGATCTTTGTTACCAGTAAACTTGCGCCTGAGCTGCTTGGCGCTGTGGCGGTTGCCGCCTATTCGTACATGGCGCTGGTGCCGATTATCCAGCCGCCGATTATGCGAGCGCTGACCACGGTACAGGAGCGCCGGATCAAAATGGAGCAGCTGCGCCCGGTCTCGACCCTGGAAAAAATAATATTCCCCCTGATGTTACTGATCCTTGTGGCACTTTTTTTGCCCAGTGCCGCGCCATTGCTTGGCATGTTTTGTTTTGGCAATCTCATGCGGGAATGTGGTGTGGTGGCCCGACTGTCCGACACCACGCAGAATGCGCTAATTAATATCGTAACCATCTTTCTGGGCTTGGGTGTCGGTTCCAAAATGAGCGCGGATAAATTCCTTAACTGGGAGACCCTGGGTATCCTCACCCTCGGTATGCTGGCGTTTTGCATCGGTACCGCAGCAGGTGTTTTGATGGCGAAATTCATGAACCTGTTCACCAAAACAAAAATAAATCCGCTGATTGGCTCTGCTGGTGTATCGGCCGTACCTATGGCTGCGCGAGTATCCAACAAGCTGGGTCTGGAGGCGAATCCGCAAAACTTCCTGTTGATGCACGCGATGGGCCCTAATGTGGCAGGCGTGATCGGTTCAGCGGTAGCGGCTGGCGTAATGATTTCCCTGGTGGCTAATATGTAGGCTAAGGCTGCCTTTTCAGGTTTGTTCCTGCTTTTGTCTTTAGGTAATATCGCTCAGGTCATTGTGATCAGGACAAAATTAATTAATACCAACCCGACATGAATCCATGTTAATTCAGACGAGTATTGAGTCAAAAATTGCCCGTGAGCTGAATCCGCGGGTCCTGTCGGTGGAAAATGAGAGCGCCATGCATAATGTGCCGCCTGGGTCGGAGTCTCATTTTAAGGTGGTGGTGGTCGCCGACGTC
>TARA_R110000787_G_scaffold32370_7_pt1 | contig 33637 bp, 35 predicted proteins | sample TARA_R110000787 | Tara Oceans TARA_R110000787 (sample SAMEA4397920) | marine metagenome | biome: Polar Biome; feature: [DCM] deep chlorophyll maximum layer (ENVO:01000326); material: water (ENVO:00002006), including particulate matter (ENVO:01000060) such as... | depth 35 m | reverse complement strand
GCGGGGCGGCCAGCGTGCCGGTGCGGGCAAGGGCGCCGAGTGGGTCGAGATTGAAGGCGAGCTTCAGGGCGCCAAGGTCGGCGGCACCTTCGGCCCATGTGGAGAGAAGACCCGCAGAGATGAAGCCGGGCTCATCAACAGGATCAAGCGCAATCGTTGCGATGGAGGCATCAACGCCGTCGAGAGCGGTTTGCAGGTCGGCGAGGCCGAGGATCTGGACGCCGTTTTCGCCTGCTGGGTCGAGCGTCAGTTCGATCGACGAGACGCCGCGCTCAAGGTCGCGCAGGATTTCAGCGTTCGTGGTGGCGGGGTCCGGATGGGTGAAGGCCTGACGGATGTCCCAGGGCAGCCAGGCGTCGGGCGCAGCGGTGGCGCCGCGCAGGAAGGGCGCTGCGCCGGGCGCACCCAGCGGGTCTGTTGCGGAGGGGAAATCGCTCTCGCGGTAAAGCGGATGGACCTTCAGCCCGTCTGCTGTCGTGCGGGTGATCGAGTCGATACCCTTGCCCTTGAGCGCCTTATCGACGGCGGCCAGCCATTCGGCTTCGGTTGCGTCCTCGAACGCGCTGCTGAGGGGGAGGATGTCATCTGCCATGTTATGTGGTGCCTGTATTCATTTCTCTGGCTAGGTAATGGAGTTGACGTGGACGTTAGGCAAGGCCTCGGAGAGGATATGCGACATTGAAACGGGGCCTGACCTTGGGGCATGGGGCGCCTGATCGCTGATTGCCAAGCGGCGCATGATCCGGCCAGAATGAGCAGGCACGACGGGCCAACGGGGGATTCGCATGAGTATGACACACGAGAGGCCGTCCACATTGCGGATGGGCCAAGGGCATGAGAGCGGCAAGGTCGGTTTCGTCGAGCTTTTTTTCGACCTCGTCTATGTTTTCGCTATCACTCAGCTTTCGCATTCACTGCTGCACCATTTTACCGGAATCGGGCTGGCGGAAACGGCCTTCCTTCTGGTCGCGGTCTGGTGGGTCTGGGTCTACACGACCTGGGCAATGAACTGGCTGAACCCGGCCGCGACGTCCGTGCGCCTGATGCTGTTCTTCCAGATGTTTGGGGGGCTGGTGTTGGCGCTGGCCATACCACATGCCTTTGGATCGGGCGGATTCGCCTTTGCCGGGGCCTATGTGTTCATGCAGGTCAGCCGGTCGCTGTTCACAGCCTGGGCTTTGCGGACGCATGAAGGGCACTTCCGGAACTTCCTGCGCATTTCAGCGTGGCTTATATTTTCGGGCGTCTTCTGGTTCGCAGGAGCTTTCCTTGAGCATGAAGCGCGCTGGATTGTATGGGGCATTGCGATGGCGATCGAAATCGCCGGGCCATACGCCTTTTACTGGACGCCCGGCCTTGGTGCGTCGACGACCGCAGACTGGGATATTCGTGGCGAGCATATGGCCGAGCGCTGCGGCCTGTTGATGATCATCGCTCTCGGCGAGTCGCTGCTGGTGACCGGGGCAACCTTTGCCGAGCAGACGCCGACCCTGATCCCGATTGCCGGGCTGGTAACGGCCTTTGTCGGGACGGTGGCCATGTGGTGGGTCTATTTCAACATTGGCGCAGAGCGGGCCGCCCACCGCATCGCGCAGGCGGATGATCCCGGCCAGCTGGGAAGGCTGGCCTATACATACCTCCACGTCCCGATCATTGCGGGCATCCTGCTGACGGCGGTGTCAGACGAGATCGTGCTGCTGCATCCGATGGGGCACCATGGGGCCACTGCGCCGCTGGAGGGGCTGGCCTTGCTGGGCGGGCCGGCGCTGTTCCTGGCAGGCAACCTGTTCTTCAAGAAGGCAGTGTTCGGCAAGTTTGCGCGCTCCCACATCGTTGGCATCGTAATGCTGGCTTCAGCCGCCTTTGCCATGCCGGTGGCCGGGCCGCTGGCGCTGGGCTTGGTCGCCACGGTGGTCATGGTGATCGTCGGGGCGTGGGAGCATATGGCGGTCAACCGGCGCAAGTCTGTCGCCGGGTAGCTCTTGCCGCCCCAAGCTGGGTGGTCTCTAGTGCCTGAAAAAGCAGCCATAATGAGGAAAGACAGAACGCATGAGACTGAATAAATCGCGGATCGCACCGCTGGCGGATTCCGAACTTGACCCGGACATGAAGGAAACGCTGGCCAAGAATTTCAAGGGCCGGCCGGTCTATAATATCTTCCGGACGCTGGCGCGGGCGCCGAAGGCGTACAAGTCTTTCATGCGCTGGGGCGGCTATATCCTGTCGGACCATAACAGTATCGCCCCACGTGAACGCGAAATCATCATCCTGCGCACGGGCTATAACTGGAAGTCCGGCTATGAGTGGGCCCAGCATGTGCGCATCGGCAAGGAATGCGGCCTGACAGACCTCGAAATCCAGCACATCAAGGACGGCCCGCTGGCGCCGAGCTGGACGCCCCTGGAAAGCGCGATGATCCGCGCCGTGGACGAGCTGACGACGGATGCGTTCATCAGCGAGCAGACATGGGGCGAGCTGGCGGAACTGAGCGAGAAGCAGCGCATGGACCTGGTAATGACGGTTGGCCAGTACACGCAGGTGTCGATGATGCTGAACTCATTCGGCGTGCAGCTGGACGATGACCTGGAGCTGGATACGGATCTTGCCAAATGAGCCTTGGTGATGTCTCGGGCCGCCTTGCCGGCAAGGTGGCAATTGTCTCCGGCGCGGGCCAGACGCCGGGCGAGAATATCGGCAATGGCAGGGCCATCGCGCTCTTGTTCGCGCGCGCCGGAGCTAGCGTTTTATGTGTGGACCGGGATGAGGCGCGGGCGAGCGAGACGGTTGCAGAGATTGAAGGCGAGGGTGGCGTTGCGGCGCCCTGTCATGCAGACATCACCAAGATGGGCGATGCGAGCCGGATTGTTCAGGATTGTATCAATGCGTTCGGGCGTGTGGACATTCTCGTCAACAATGTCGGCATTGGCGGCAATGGCGACGGGCCGGCGCACAAGCTGACGGAAGACGCCTTTGACCGGATCATGCGCGTGAACCTGAAGGGCGCGTGGCTGGTGACCAAGGCCGTGTTGCCGAGCCTGCGTGAGCAGCAAAGCGGAGCCATTGTGAACATCTCTTCGCTGGCCTCGGTCGCGGGCGGTTTCCAGATGGCTTATGAAGTCTCGAAGGCCGCCATGAACCGGATGACTCAGAGCGTGGCCATGAGTGGCGCATCGCGGGGCGTGCGTTGCAACGCGATCACGCCCGGGCTCATGGATACGCCGATGGCGGTTGGTGGCATTGCGGCGGCCCGGGGCATCTCGGAGCAGGAATTGCGCGAAGAGCGCTCAAAGAGCGTGCCGATGAAGTTCATGGGCACGGGTTGGGACACCGCGCATGCCGCATTATTCCTGGTGAGCGATGAAGCGCGGTTTATCACGGGCGCGATATTGCCGGTGGATGGAGGTGGCAGTGTGCGGGTGGGCTGAGGTGGGCCGCACGCGCGGCGTTTATCTCAGCCGTACTTGACCGGCAGTTTCCGCACGGTTGCGCTTGTCGCCGGGTACAGGTTTCGGGTGGGCTCAGCCGCAGTGTCAGGGATCTCGGTATCGCAAGTCACGCGATCGCGTCCGCAGTCTTTCGACCTGTAGAGCGCCTGGTCTGCCCGGGTCATCAATTGCGATAGCGATTCCCCTTTTTTGTATTGCGCAACGCCGAAGCTGGCGGTCAACACATCGTGCGGCTCGCCCGGTTGTATGTTGGTAGCGGCGAAGCGACGTCTGATCGACTCGGCCAGTTCGGCGGCCATTGATAGGGACACGCCGGGAAGGAGAAGCCCGAATTCCTCACCGCCAAGGCGACCGGCCACGCGGCCGAACCGCGCATAGTCGCCCATCAGTGCGCCGAAGGAGGCGATCACGCCGTCGCCGAATGCATGGCCGTAAGTGTCGTTGACGGATTTGAAGTGGTCGAGATCGGCAAGGATGAGGCTGACGGGCTGAGCTGCATTGTTTTGCACGGCGAGGCTACCCGCCTCGTCAAATCCGCGGCGATTGTTGATGCCCGTCAGGACATCGGTCACCGAGTTGTTGCGCAGGTCATTGAAGATGGCCTGGCTGAAAACAAGTATCAGGCACATCCCCATCGTCACCGCGCAGGCGCCCACGACAAAGTGCATCGCGAAGATGAATGTGGTTTCGCTATGATTGGCGTTTGTCAGGGGGCCGCTGGCCAGAACAGCAATGACGGCCGGACGGATAAAGGATTGCGCGCAGCACAGGGCGAGAATTGAGAACGTGACACGATCCAGCGTCCGGTCCAGCTTTCCGCGAAAAGCAAACAGGCCAATCGAGGCCAGGATGCCGCACCCGGCGTTTGCGCTGAACGACCTTATCCAGTCGGCCTCAATCGCCATGAGATAGCTGTAGATGGCAAGATGAACGACGAGAATGGCGCCGAGAAGGGCCCAAGGCGCCTTGCTGCGATAGTGGAGAAACAGCGCGGCGACGAGCATGCAGGTGGTAATTGCATACAGGCCCGCGATTGGAACCCGCGTTATCAGAAGTGTGCTGTCCTGGAAGATGAGGTCCGAGATAAAGGCGATCGCGCCCATCACGTAGGAGATCGAGATGACAAGCGTGCTCTTGCTGGGGCGCATGTGGTGGATGCCGAGGAAGCCAAGCGAGAACAGCCCGAAAACGAGCGGGTTCATCAGCTGAAAATAGACTCCGGTCGACATTTATCGTCTCCCCCCCCACGCGCATTTCTGGCTGGTCACATCGCTTCCACGATAAAACCATTTGCCTGCGCATACGCCATGAAGGTTTCGAAACGATCAATTCGCGGCGTCATTTTCCTAATATCCACAACAGATTGCGCGCTATTTTGTCTTACGCCTGCTTTAGGATAATGCGTGTGCCCGGTGGGCTTGGCGTATGGAGCAGCGCGTTTCATACTCGACGGAACGCGTTGACGCATTTCGAGAGTGTAGGGGAGTAAGCGATGGCTGACGAGAAGACAGTCGGACTTCGTGAAGCGGTGTCGATCGGCGTTGGCGGCATGGTTGGGGGCGGGATCTTTGCCGTTCTGGGGCTGGCGGCGGACCTGGCGCAGGGCGGAACGCCGGTGGCGTTCATGTTTGCGGGCCTCATCGCACTGATGACCTCCTACAGCTACGCGCACCTCTCCAAGGCCTATCCGGATCGGGGCGGTACGGTGCGGTTCATAAATGAGGGATTTGGACACGGCGTGTTCAGCGGCGGCGTAAACAATCTCCTCTGGGTAAGCTATGTGATCATGCTGTCACTTTATGCCTCGGCTTTTGGATCCTACGCGCCGAACCTGATCCAGATTACGGGCGATAAGAGCCTGGATCAGCACCTGTTCGCGAGTGCGATCATTCTGCTGGCGACGGGCATAAATTATTACAGCATCAAGGTGGTGAGCGCGATCGAATCCTATGCGGTCATCATCAAGCTGGTGATCCTGCTCGGCTTTGTGGGCATTGGTGCGGTGGGGCTGGTGGGCAACCCGAGTCTTTCCCAGCTCAGCCTCGGCAATTGGCCATCGCCGCTGACGCTGGTGACGGCGGGCATGATCATCTTCGTTGCTTATGAGGGATTTGAGCTGATCGCGAATGCGGCGCCGGACATCAAATCGCCCGAGAAGAACGTGCCGCGCGCCTATTATATCGCCGTCATTTTCGTGATCGCGCTCTATCTCGCGATTGCGGTCATCACAGTTGGCTCGCTGCCGTTCAAACAGATTTCGGATGCGCAGGATTATGTGCTGGCCGAGGCGGCGAAACCGATGCTGGGCCAGGCCGGCTTTACGATCATCACCATTGCAGCGCTGATCTCGACCTTCTCGGCGATCAATGCCTCACTCTATGGCGGCAGCCGCGTCAGCTATGAGATCGCCGAGGATGACGAGCTGCCGCATGAGTTCACGTCACAATTCTGGAACCAGCCAATTGGCCTGATGGTGACGGCCATCCTGACACTGTTGCTGGTCAATACGCTCGAACTGGAGAGCATTTCGTCGACCGGGAGTATCGGTTTCCTGCTGATCTTTGCGGTGGTCAACATTGTCGCCTTCCGCAAGGCGGGGGAGATCGGATGCTCGCGGGTGGTCGCGGTGACGAGCGCATTTCTCTGCCTTGCCGCGCTGGTGGCCCTGCTCGTCCACAATTTCCAGACGAGCAAGCTCAACTTGCTGATAGCGGCCGTCACCGTGGCGACGTGCTTTGCTTGCGAGTATGTCTACAAACGTCTCAGGTCAGGCAAAGAGAACTAGGTCGCGGGCGCCCAGTTGCCGTGGAAGCCCGGCGGTATGCGGTGGGGCACGTGGACGAGGGCGACCGGCGGCGCGGTGAAGTTCGTTGCGTCGAGTATGGCGAGGTCGGTCGTGTCCGTATTCATGTCGATGACATAGCCCATCAGCCAGCCGTCACCCTCGAGGGCGTCGTCTGAGCGGGGCACGAAGACGAATTCGCCAGGCACGCGGCCGGGGCCGAAATCATGGATTTCACGGGTGCCGGCGTCGAGGTCGTGCTTGAAGAGCTTGGTCTGGTCAAAGGCCTGGAAGCCGCGATCCTCAGGCAGGGCCATCGTGTAGGCATAGCGGTATTTCTGGCCGGTGTAGCGCTCGTCAGGCCGGGGGAATTCCTGGGGGGATTCATCGAGCACCTTACGAGTGACCTTGTGGGTGGCCGGATCGATGATCCAGCGCTCGAATGTGATCTTCTGGGAGTCCGGGCCCTGCTTGCTGTCAGCGAACATGGTGTCGTGTACGGAGACATCCATGATGACGGTGCCGTCGGCGGCTTCATAGGCATTGCAGGGATGGAAGACATAGCACGGCTCGATATCGCACCAGATGACATCGTCATTCGTGCCTTGGCGGGGCATGAGGCCGATGCGGGCCTTGTGGGCCGGGTTCCAGCGATAGGGGAAGGACTGGCCGTCGAGCAGTGTTTTCATCGAGAAGGTAACGGGCAGGTCCATGATAACAACGTATTGCTTTGTTACCGCGCAGTCGTGGATGGAGGGACCGTGTTCGACTGCGATAGGTTCTTCGCGAATGACTTTGCCCGAGGCGTCGACCACGGTGTGGTGAATTTGGGCCGGGTCCATCGCGTAATAGGTGATGGCGTGCATTTCGCCGGTGGCGGGGTCGAGATGCGGGTGAGCGGAGAAGGCATTCTTGAGTGTTCCGCCGAACGGGTCGTGGGCGAGCGTGTCGAGTTCGTCATTGAGGCGCACCGGGAAGGCGCCAGCCTCGACCAGGGCCCATGTGTTGCCATTGTGGCCAATGACGTTGGTGTTCGCATTATCCTGCGTGCCGTGGCGCGGGCCTGGTGCATCCTGTTCGCCTAGCGCAGCGGAGACGGCTTTCGAGCGGACCCAGCGATTGCGGTACCAGAGGGCCTTGCCATCTTTCAGGCGCACGCCGTGGATCATGCCGTCGCCGGAGAACCAGTGATAGGTGGCCGGGTTTTGCGGTGTGACAGGATTGGGACCGATGCGGATGTAGCGGCCGTCGAGCGCAGGGGGGATTTCGCCGGTGACTTTCAGGTCTTCGAGCGTCAGTTCGGCATCGACCGGCTCATGGATGCCCGTCAGGAACGTGTTCTCCTTGTTTCCAAGGCGGGGGCGGGTGCGATTGAACGCCACGACTTTCATGATGCCTTTGGTGACGTTATCGCGAATAATCGTTTCGACTGAACTGGCCATTGGGAATCTCCGGGGTTGAAACACACGCAAATAATGTTTACAGCGACAACATGAGCGCAAATGATAACACTGTCAACATCGGTTCGAATAAAAGTGGCTACCATCATGGTGACCTGCGATCGGCGCTGATCGAAACGGGCCTGAAACTGTTGGAGCAGGGCAGCGCGGAAACGCTGAGCCTGCGAGAGATTGCGCGCGCGATCGGCGTCAGCGCGACATCGATCTATCGTCACTTCCCGGACAAGGACGCACTGCTGGCGGCGCTGGCGACGGAAGGCATGGCCAAGCTGGCGCGCGAGCAGAAGGCGGCTGCCAAGGGCAAGGATGGCAAGGAGGCCTTCACCGAGATGGGGCGCGCATATGTACGCTTTGCCGTGCGCAACCCGGCGCTGTTCCGCCTCATCTATACATCGCTGCCGGCTGCGGCAGACCCGAACTGTGTGAACCCGGAAGAGTCGCCCGGCTGGCTTCTGCGCCAGTCGATTGCAGGTTTGGCGGGGGAGAAGGCGACTGCGGCGCAGAAGCGTGCGGCGCTGTTGCGCGCCTGGTCGCTGGTGCACGGCCTGGCAATGCTGATCCTCAGTGGACAGATTGCAGGACCGGACGCCGACATTTTGATCGACGAGGTTGTCAGTGTCGACAGCCTCAAGCTGAGATAGGGGGCAAGTTGCCTGTCCCCACGTTACCGCTTGCCGCCCGATGGGTGGCATCTAGTTAAAAACCAAAGCCTTTTACCCTGTGAGGAAAACCAATGGCCCTGCCACCTGTTCTGCAAAACCTGCGCGTGCCTGTGATCGGCTCGCCCCTGTTCATCATTTCCAATCCCGACCTGGTGATCGCCCAGTGCAAAGCCGGTGTCATCGGCAGCTTCCCGGCGCTCAATGCGCGCCCCGGCCCTGTTCTGGATGAGTGGCTCGACAAGATCACGACCGAACTGGCCGAATGGGACGAAAAGAACCCTGACAGAAAATCGGCGCCCTATGCCGTGAACCAAATCGTCCACAAAACGAACAACCGTCTCGAGCATGACGTGGAAATGTGCGTGAAGTGGAAAGTGCCCGTGGTGATCACATCGCTGGGCGCTCGCCAGGAAGTGAATGACGCAATCCATTCCTATGGCGGCATCGTGCTGCATGACATCATCAATATCGTGTTTGCTCACAAGGCGCTTGAGAAGGGCGCTGACGGCCTGATCGCGGTAGCGAGCGGCGCGGGCGGTCATGCCGGCACGCTGTCGGCCTTTGCGCTGATCCAGGAAATCCGTGAGTTCTTCGACGGACCATTGGCGCTTTCCGGATCGATTGCGACCGGAAATGCGGTTGCGGCTGCACAGGCCATGGGCGCTGATTTCGGCTATATCGGCTCGGCCTTCATTGCCTGCCACGAGGCCAACGCGGTCGAAGGCTACAAGGACATGATCGTCGACTCCAAGGCGGGCGATATCGTCTATTCGAACCTGTTCACCGGCGTGCACGGCAACTACCTTGCGCCGTCGATTGCCAAGGCGGGGCTCGACGCTAACAACCTGCCGGAATCCGACCCGTCGGCAATGAATTTCGGCTCCGGTGGCAACCAGGAAGCCAAGGCCTGGAAAGATATCTGGGGCTGTGGCCAGGGCATCGGCGCGATCAAAACGCGCATGTCGACGGCTGAATATGTCGACCAGTTGGAGCGCGAATATGATGGCGCCCGCGCCGCGCTGCAGCAGCGCCAGGCCTATACCGCCAAGGCAAAGGTAGCTGCCGAATAGGGCTCGCCCTTTCCCCCGAATGATTGGCCCGCTTGTCCGCTGATACCGGCAGGCGGGCTTTTCTTTTCCGACCGGAATGTAACCGGGCACATCATGGCGTCCATGCTGATTGCCTATTTTCCCGATCAAGACCTTGTTGCCTGGCGGTGGCCACATTTCACGCCACGTGAACTGGCCTGCCGGTGTGGCGGTCGGTTTTGTGCGGGGGCCTATTGGCATGATCCGGATTTCCTTGATGCGCTGGAGGCGCTGCGCGCGGCGATGGGGCGACCACTCGTGGTCAATTCGGGGCATCGGTGTGAGGGCTGGAATGCGACCGTTGGCGGCGCCGCGCAGTCGATGCACCTGACAATTGCGGTCGATCTGGCGCTCGCAGGGCATGACCGTTTTGCGCTGTTGCATGAGGCTGAACGGCTGGGCTTCACCGGCGTGGGTCTCGCGAAATCCTTCATCCATCTCGACCGGCGGGCCGTGCCTGCGCGGTGGTATTACAAGGGGAGTGCACGTTCATGGCAGATATAGCAGGCCTTGCCGCCAGCGCGGCAGGCGGTGGTATTTTCGGTCTCATCGGCAGCGTCATCGGGCGAGCCGCCGGGCTGGTCGAGCGGCGGCAGGAACAGGCGCAGGAACGGGCCCGGTGGGAGCATGAGGCGCGCATGCTGGATACGCAGATGCGGGCAAAGCAGCAGGCGAGCGAGGCGGACCTGCGGCTGGCAGATGTGGCGGGCGGCTGGCGCGGGCTTGAGGCTTCGCTGGCGGCCGAGGCGGCGATTGGGGCCAGCTATAAATGGGTCCAAGCCGTGCGGGGTGTGACGCGGCCTTTCCTGACACTGCTGCTGTGGCTGATCACCGGGCTTGTCTTCCTTGGCAGTGGGGTGGCGGCACGGAGCGAGATTGTCGAGACAGCGACATTCGCTGCCACGGCGGCGACGCTCTGGTGGTTTGGCGACCGGGGACCACGCCGCGATCCGCGTTGATAGATTTCGGTTGCGTGGTAGCTTCCTCCTTAAAATAATAAGGAGGAAGCCGTCATGGCCACAAAGGAAAGGCTGGACCTCGGGTCGGCCAGCGCCTGCGAAACGGCGGCTGCCGTGCGGCGCGGAGATGTGTCTGCGCTGGACGTCTGCGAGGCGGCCATCGCGCGGATAGAGCGCACGGATGGGTCGATCAATGCGGTCGTGGTGCGCGACTTTGATCGCGCCCGCGCCGCCGCGCAGCATATCGACAAGACGCGCCAGCCGAATGATGCGCGCCCTCTTTTGGGCGTCGCCATGACGGTGAAGGAATCCATCGATATCGCCGGCCTTCCCACGACCTGGGGCATGGAGGTTTTCAAGGACCTGCCGGTGACGGACGACGCGCTGCTTGTGAAGCGTCTGAAGGCTGCGGGGGCGGTGATCCTCGGCAAGACCAATGCGCCTGTGGCGCTTGCAGACTGGCAGACGGAAAACCCTGTCTATGGCCGCACGGTGAATCCCTATGACGAGACGCGCTCTCCGGGGGGATCGTCCGGCGGTGCAGCGGCGGCACTTGCCACCGGCATGGTGCCTCTTGAGGTGGGCTCTGACATTGGGGGATCGATCCGCGTGCCATCGCACATGTGCGGCGTGTTCGGGCACAAGCCGACCTATGGGGTCATTCCGTTGAAGGGTCATGGTTTTCCGGGAACGGATGGTGTGGATGTTCCGCTTGGCGTTGTCGGTCCGATGGCGCGCCATGCAGAGGACCTGAGCGTTGCGCTGGACGTGATGGCAGGGCCGGCGGGTGGCGCGGGCTATCGGCTCGACCTGCCCGTGGCGCGGCATGCGGGGCTGAGCAAGTATCGTGTGGTTGTGCTGGACGGCTTGCCTGATGTGCCTGCCGACAGCGATACGCGTACGGCCGTGTCCAATCTGGCTGATGCCCTGGCCGAAGCGGGCGCGACCGTGTCTGATAACTCAAGCGTCCTGCCGGACGTGACGGCGATCCATCAGACCTATGTGAAGATGCTCAACACGGTGCTTTCGCGTGGCACGCCGGGCGCACGGCCGATTGATGCGCATTCGTGGATGGAACTGATGGATGAGCAGATGCGCGTGACACGCGCCTGGCGCGAGCTGTTCGAGACATATGATGTCTTGATCGCGCCGATTTTCAGTACGCCAGCCTTCACCTACAAGACAGATCCGGACTGGGGCAATCGCACGCTCTCGGTGGACGGCAAGATGCAGCCCTATGGCGCGCAACTCGCATGGGCGGGGCTGGCGACCTTCCCCGGACTGCCGGCGACGGCTGTACCTGTGACCAAGAGTGCCGAGGGCCTGCCGATCGGATTGCAGCTGATCGGAGGGCCATTCGAGGACCGCACCACGCTCGGCCTCGCAAGCCTGCTGGAAGAAGCCGGGCTCACCGTGTAATCCATTGGGAATCGCGGCGCGCTCATCGCCGTCACAGCACTTACGGCGGGAGATCTGACATATGGCGACACAGGACAGGCTGCTCGTTATCGATGAGGGCACGACCTCGACACGGGCGATCGTGTTTGATCGCAGCTTCGCGCAGGTTGCGCTCGCTCAGCAGGACCTGACGCTCTCCTATCCTGAAGATGGCTGGGTGCAGCAGGATGGCGAGGAGATCTGGGAGCGCACGCTGGCGGTATGTCGCGAGGCGATTGAGGCGGCCGGCGGCGTTGGACAGATTGCGGGCATCGGCATCACCAACCAGCGCGAGACGACGCTCGTGTGGGACCGGATGACCGGTAAACCGATTGCGCCGGCTATTGTCTGGCAAGACCGCCGCACGGCTCGGATGTGCGAGACGATGAAGGCCGAGGGCCATGAGGCAGCCGTGCAGGCCGAAACGGGCCTGCTGCTGGACCCTTATTTCTCCGCGACCAAGATTGGCTGGATCCTCGATAGTGTGGACGGCGCCCGGGCACGCGCCGAGGCGGGAGAGCTGGCCTTTGGTACAGTAGAGAGTTTCCTGATCTGGAAGCTGACAGGCGGGCAGGTACACGCGAGCGACGTGACCAATGCTTCGCGCACGCTGCTTTACAGCCTGGGGCTGGGCGGGGACGGGGGCTGGAGCGAGGCGATGGCGGCTCTGTTCAAGGTGCCGATGAGCATGCTGCCGGAGGTGAAGCCCAATGCCGCAGATTTCGGGATGAGCGAGGCGGACCTGTTGGGCGCGGCGCTGCCGATTCTCTCCGCTGCGGGCGACCAACAATCAGCACTGGTGGGCCAAGGCTGCCTTGCGCCGGGCATGGCGAAGATCACCTATGGCACCGGCGCTTTCCTTGTCGCGAATACAGGCGCAGAGCGCCCGGACTCGCAGAATCGCCTGCTGGGCACGGTTGGCTATGAGTTGCCTGGCGGCGGCGCGATGGCGCTGGAAGGATCGATCTTCAATGCGGGAACGGTGGTCAAATGGCTGCGCGACGATCTCGGCCTGATTGATTCTGCTGAGGAGAGCGAGAATGTGGCGGCGGGCCTGAAGAGCAATGGCGGCGTGTTCATCGTGCCGGCCTTTACCGGGCTTGGCGCGCCGCACTGGAACGCCGATGTGCGCGGCACGATCAGTGGCCTGACGCGGGCGACCACGGCGGCTCACCTTGTGCGGGCCGGTCTGGAATCAGCGGCCTACCAGACGCTGGATCTGCTGGAGGCATTCGAGGCCGATGGCGCGGGGATTCGCGAGTTGCGCGTCGATGGAGGAATGGTGGCCAATGACTGGCTGATGCAATTCCTTGCCGACATCTGCGATCGGCCTGTGCTGCGGCCTGATTATCGCGAGATGACTGCACTGGGCGCAGCGGCCCTGGCGGCGATGCAGCTTGGCTGGGTGGAGCCCAGGGAATGGCAGGATCGCCCCGTACAGGGCATCCGCTTCGAACCAAAAATGGCAGACGCGGAGCGAAAAGCTGTAATCAAGGGCTGGAACGACGCCATGCGCCGTACGCTGGCCTGACGCCGAAATATCCAGGAAAACTGGTGCCGCGAGGGAGAATTGAACTCCCGACCTCGTCATTACCAATGACGCGCTCTACCACTGAGCTACCGCGGCGTTGCCGTTTGCAAGTCGCGGCTTTAGCTTAAGCCTTCCCATATGAAAAGACCGTTTCGCCGCGAAAAGCTGTACTTATGTCCCATACGCCCAAAGACCCGCAAATTGCTGCCCGCCGTGCCGAGGCCCTGAGAGCGAATCTCAAACGCCGGAAGGCAGCCTCCCGCAAGGCGAGCGACAAGCCGCCTGCGCCTGACAAGCCCACTAGGAGCTCCTGATACTGCCGCAGGGCGAACAATGCCCCACCCACAGCACAATCACGCCTTTCCCGCGCCGTGAACCGCTCTATAAGTGCGCCTTATGGATAGATTGAACATTATTGGCGGCGCTGAGCTCAACGGCCGCATTCCCGTTTCCGGCGCCAAGAACTCGGCGCTGAAGCTGATGGTGGCTTGCCTGCTGACGGACGAGCCGATCACGCTGACCAATATGCCGAGCCTGGCAGACACGCGCTTTCTGGCGCAGTTGCTGGAGACTCTGGGTGTTGAGGTCTACTGGCCGAAGGGCGAGTCGACGTGCCACCTCAACGCTGCCGAGCTGAAAAGTACGATCGCGCCCTATGAACAGGTGCGCAAGATGCGGGCAAGCTTCAACGTTCTTGGACCGTTGATTGCCCGTTCCGGGCACGCGACCGTGTCACTGCCGGGTGGTTGCGCGATCGGTGCGCGCCCCGTTGACCTCCATTTGCAGGCGCTTGAGGCCATGGGCGCGGACCTGAAGGTCGAGCAGGGCTATGTGAAGGCGGCCGCCATTCAGGGCCTCAAGGGCGCGCATATCGTGTTCTCGATGCCGAGCGTTGGCGCGACCGAGCATGCGATGCTGACGGCGACACTGGCTTCGGGTGAGACCATTCTCGAAAACGCGGCGCGCGAGCCGGAGATCGAGGACCTCGCTGACTGCCTGAACAAGATGGGCGCCAGGATAACCGGCGCCGGTACATCCACGATCCGCATCCAGGGCGTGGAAAAGCTGCACGGCACCACGCATGCCGTGATGCCGGACCGGATCGAGGCAGGCACCTATGCCATGGCGGCGGCCGCGGCGGGCGGCGACGTCACGCTGGACGGTTGCCCTGTCGAGGCGCTGGGCGCGATGATTGCCAAGCTGCGCGAGGCCGGTGTGACGGTGGACGCCGACGAGGCCGCCTCGACGTTGCGTATCCGTCGCAATGGCACGCGCCTGAAAGCGGTCAGCGTCTCCACGCAGCCACATCCCGGCTTCCCCACAGACCTGCAAGCTCAGTTCATGGCACTGATGAGCGTCGCCGATGGCACGAGCATCATCCGCGAGACGATTTTCGAGAACCGCTTCATGCACGCCCCCGAGTTGCAGCGTCTTGGGGCCAATATCCTCGTGCGCGGGCAGGAGGCTGTCGTGAAGGGTGTTCCGCACCTGACGGGCGCGCCTGTTATGGCGACAGACCTGCGTGCATCGGTGTCACTTGTGATTGCAGGGCTTGCCGCCGAGGGGGAGACTGTGGTGAACCGTATCTACCATCTGGATCGCGGGTTCGAGCGGCTGGAAGCAAAACTGAATGCCTGCGGCGCAAACATCACGCGCCTGTCGGGCGAGGACGAATAAGGGGCCAACATGTCCGAACCACAAGCGCTGCGTCTCCTGGCGGAGACGCCCGAGGATCTTGAAGTCATTGCAGCTGCGGTTCAGGATTCGGTCGTCAAGGCTGGCAGCCTGAAATACGAGGCGCGCATCCGTCGCTTTTCTCTGGAGCTGAACCGGTTCCGCTGGGAAGCGGGCCAGCCGAACCCTAAGGAGGGCGCGCGCGTTCGCTCGCTGCTGGCATTTGACGGCGTTCTGGGCGCGAAGACACGGGCCGTGACCAAGGTCGACCCGGAATTGATCCTCTCGCTGCTTGAAGTGACGTTCACGCCAGCCGAAGAACCGCCCGGCGGGACGGTCACGCTTCTATTTGCTGGCGATGGCGAGATAACGCTGGATGTTGAAGTGCTGGATGCCACGCTTCTGGACAGCGATTACGTCTGGCCAACGCGCAACCTGCCGAGCCACGAGCGCCGCCGGAAATAGGGCATGACCCTGCCCATGCGGCATGGCGGCCTAACCAGCGCCTTGCCAGCCGGGATATGACAGTCCATGTACCGGGTTTTGGAAAGCCGGGTCCCCCCTCATGGTCCGTAAATTTGATGCCCGTCAGCCGGATTTCGAAACCGGTTTTGTTGCCTTCCTCGCGGAAGATCGCGGCACAGGGCATGATGTGGCCAGCATTGTGCGGAAAATCCTCGACGATGTTGAGGCATCCGGCGGGCAGGCTGTGGCGGATTACACGGCCAAATTTGACGAACTGCAGATCAATCCAACGACGCTCCAGTCTGATAATGTCGACCTTCATGCGCTCGCTGCCGATTGCCCGGCGGACCTGCGTGAGGCCATTGATTTCGCGCATGACCGGATTGCCGCCTATCACACGGCGCAGCGCCCGGCGGATCACCGCTTCACCGACACAGCGGGTGTCGAGCTTGGCTGGCGCTGGACCGCGCTGGAAAGCGTCGGCGTCTATGTGCCCGGCGGCCGTGCGAGTTATCCGTCTTCCGTGCTGATGAACACCGTGCCGGCGAAGATTGCCGGCGTGTCGCGCATTGTCATGGTCGCGCCTGCGCCCGGTGGCGAACTGGCGCCTGCCGTGGCTTATGCAGCGCTGAAAGCCGGTGTGGATGAATTCTACCCCATCGGCGGCGCGCAGGCTGTTGCCGCGCTGGCCTTTGGCGCTGGACGCCTGAAGCCGGTCGACAAGATTGTCGGCCCCGGCAATGCCTTTGTGGCTGAGGCCAAACGGCAGGTGTTTGGCCGCGTCGGCATCGACACGATTGCGGGCCCGTCAGAGATCCTGATCATCGCTGATCACACCGCAAACCCTGACTGGGTGGCCGCCGATCTGCTCTCGCAGGCCGAGCATGATCCCTCCAGCCAGTCCATCCTGATCACAGTGGACAAGTCTGTGGGCAAGGTTGTGGAAATCTCTGTGGAAAACCAGTTGAAAGAATTGGCGACCGGCGAGCGTGCGCGACTTTCCTGGGAGGCCCACGGCGCCATCATTGACGCGCCGGACCTTGAAACTGCAGCAGCCATTGCGAACCAGATTGCGCCGGAACACCTGGAGCTGGCGATTGCCGATCCGGATGCGCTTCTGCCGCTCATTCAGCACGCTGGCGCGGTCTTCCTCGGCCACCTGACGCCTGAGGCGCTGGGCGACTATGTGACGGGCTCAAACCACGTTTTGCCGACCAGCCGGGCGGCGCGCTTTGGCTCTGGCCTTGGCCTCTATGATTTCCTCAAGCGCATGAGCATCCAGCGCGTCAGCCCTGAGGGCTTTGCGGCGCTTGCACCGGCCGCCTTGCGCCTTGCGGAGGCCGAACGCTTGCCGGCGCATGCCCGTTCTGTGTCCATTCGTACCAACCGGAGCGGGGCTGATGGGTGAAAACCGGCTGATCTCAATCCATATCGACGACGAGACGCTCGGCGCGTCCGGCCCGGATGCAGAGCATGAGCGCCGCGTCGCCATATTCGACCTGATTGAAGAGAACAGTTTCGGCCTGCCAGACCATGACAAGGGCCCCTATGCCCTCAGCCTGTCACAGGTCGAGCGCAAGCTGGTCTTCGCGATCCGCGACGAGGCTGGCGCGGATGTGCACACGTTCATCCTGTCCATGGGCCCATTCCGGGGCGTGATCCGCGATTATTTCATGATCTGCGACAGCTATTACGATGCCATCCGCACGCAGACGCCGCACCAGATCGAGGCCATCGACATGGCCCGGCGCGGCATCCACAATGAGGGCTCAGAGCTGCTCGCCGAGCGCCTCGAAGGCAAGGTCGATGTCGATTTCCACACCTCCCGGCGCCTGTTCACGCTGATCTGCGCCCTGCATGCGGGGCAGACGCGCTAGCGATTTCTAGGAAACATGCACGCAAGCGAGCTTGAACATTGACTTTTCCTGACAGTTGTCTCATATATAGCGACAGTTGTCAGAGGACGCAAAATGTCGGATACAATCATCGTTGAACCGGTGTTTCCGGAGCAACTGGAGCAGACGGTTATTTTGCTGGGTGGCCCCAAGGTGCTTCGCCGCAGCATTCGCAGCCAGCTTGATGCGCACGAGCTGTTAAGCGAAGGGCTTCCTAATAAGGCGTTGCAGCATCTGGTGGGGTCACTTTTGGTTCTCACTGCGATTGGATCGGTCGAGAAAGCTATTGGTATGAGTTACCGAACCCTGCAGCGAAAGAAAGACAAACCTGAACAAACATTAGATGTTGAGCAGAGTGGGCGTGCCTGGAAGTTTGCAGAACTGCTGACCATGGCAACTGGCGTTTTCGGCTCGCAGAAAGCTGCAGAAAGCTGGTTTGAAAGTCAAGCAATTGGACTAAACAGGAAGCGGCCCATAGATCTCGTGTCAACGCCAGCGGGGCAGGAGATGGTAGAAACCTATCTTCGTCAGCTCCAATATGGGGTCTATGTGTGACGCCGCTACCAGGTGCGTTGGGAGATGGAACGCTAGTCGGTTGGCGGGTGGACCAGTCAAAATACGCTACCACTTGGGACAGCGGGGAGGGTGCATTCCAATCCGGTGGGCGATGGAACAGCCGTGGTGTGCGCGCAGTCTACTGTTCGGTTGACCCTGCAACCGCAATTCTGGAGGTTGCCGTCCACAAAGGATTTGATGTTCTTGATGCGCTACCACATGTGCTCACGCGCTTCGAGATAATGGATCCGACTGCGGTTCACGTGACTGATTCAAACGACGTCGCCAATCCGAATTGGCTGGTGCCCGGGAGCCCAAGCGCTGGCCAACAAAGATTTGGCGATAGTTTGCTAGAGAATTACAAGTTTGTCTTAATTCCAAGTACAGTCTCAAAGCATAGCTGGAACTTATTGTTTGTTGCGAGCAACGCGAGCGGACAATATGGCAATATCACGCAAGAGCCGCTGTCTATAGATACGAGACTAAATCCACCTGCGCCCTAGTGCCTTGTGTCTGCGACTACTCTGGAGCCCCTCTGACCTTACGCGCTTGCCGGAATCCCTTCTACGGGCTATGGCGCACCCCTATATGCGTTTCGGCGGCGCAACGGTCCGCAGATTATTTGGAGACTTCATGTCGAAGGAAGAACTAATTGAATTTGAAGGCACAGTTGTCGAACTGCTGCCGAACGCGACGTTCCGCGTCAAACTCGAGAACGAACACGAGATCATCGCCCACACAGCGGGCAAGCTGCGCAAGAACCGTATCCGCGTTCTGACCGGCGACAAGGTCATGGTTGAAATGACCCCCTACGACCTTACCAAGGGTCGCATCACCTACCGCTTCCGCTAAACCGATGGCGTCTACCGGACATGCGCCGCTCATTCTCGCGAGCGCCAGTCCGCGCCGCCGGGAGCTGCTCGCCCAGATCGGCATCGTCCCGGACCTGATCGCCCCCACCGACATTGATGAAATGCGTCGCAAGGACGAGTCGCCGCGCGCGCTGGCTGAGCGCCTTGCACGCGAGAAGGCGGCTGCCTGTCTGGAAGCGGGCTATGTGCTGGCCGCCGATACGGTCGTCGCGCTTGGCACGCGCAATCTCGAGAAGGCGGCGGATGCGATGGAGGCTGAAGCCTTCCTCCGCCTGCTGTCAGGCCGTTCGCACCAGTGCATCACCGGCATTGCCGTGAAAGCGCCGGATGGCCGTGTCAACGCGCGCACCGTGCTCGCCCGGGTTCGGATGAAGCGTCTTACGGACGGTGAGATTGCGGCCTATGTCACCAGCGGCGAATGGCAGGGCAAGGCCGGCGGCTATGGCATCCAGGGCATGGCGGGCGGTTTCATCAGCCATATCAATGGCAGCTATACCGCGATTGTCGGCTTGCCGCTTTACGAGACCAAGGCGCTGCTGGAAGGCATGGGCTGGCGCCCGAAAGCCTAGGTCCGCTCCATCGCCGCGACAGCGAACAGGCTCAAGCCGACAATTGCCGCGATGCCCAGCCAGAGCGGGTTGGAGCTCGCGAGCGTTGCCATGTCGGTCTGCGCCTGCAGGATGGATGTCGTGATGGATGTGTCGAGGCCGACCGTATCGGCCAGCAGTTTCGGCAATTGAGAGGCGGCCACCAGCGCGCCGCCAATACCGGTGAATGTCAGCAGCAGCTTGCGCACCCGGCCCTGCGCGCGGATCTGGCCCATTACGTCATCGGCGAAAGGCTTTGCCTCCAGTGCGCGGTCTTCGGCCGTGAACAGGGCGGTCAGGTCAGCGTAAGTATCTTCGTCTCGCATGGTTTCTACTCCATCATGCCACTTCAGTGGCGGCAAGGTGTTTGCGAAGGGCGGCGACGCCGCGGTTCACATGGGATTTGATCGTACCGAGCGGCCAACCCGTGGCTTCTGCAGCTTCCCGGTGGCTGAGGCTGGCAGCGACGCAGAGGGTAACGCAGATGCGCTGGGCCTCGGGCAGCTTGGCGAGGGCGCGTGACAGGTCCATCTTGTCATTTGCCGTGTCGGCCTGCGTACGGCCGAAGGGGATGATCTCGGCTGTCTCGTCGAACTCGATCTCCATTTTCTGCCGGCGGCGCACCTGCAGGAACTCGCGGTAGCAGATCGTGCAGATCCAGGCCGCAAACGTGCCTCCGGCATAGGTGCCAATCTTCTGCCAGGCGGTAAGGAAGGTCGCCTGGGCGATATCGTCACCGTCGCTGGCCGTGCCGGTCAGGCGGCGCGCCATGCCCCGCACCCGGGCCTGGTGGCGGCGTACCAGCTCGGCATAGGCGCTTTCGCTACCACGCGCGGCATCGGCTGCCAGGTCAGGGTCGGTGCGCATGTCGTTGCCTCCCGCGGCGACGATCCAGAGATCAGGCCGATTTTGGGCCATGACCGAATTTCCAGAGGCCAAGATAAGCCAGTCCGAGGAAAACGGGAAACGCAGCGACGCCGATCATGGGCATCATGGCATCATCCTCACCGATCACCACGCCGAGCATGCCAAATGCGGCTCCAAAGGCAATGAACAGGACGCCGCGGCGCAGGTCAGCGCGGATGGGGTCAACCAGCAGGGACATTTTCTCGATCAGTTCCGGCGAGATGGTCTGGCCGCTGTCGATGGCATGACGCACGGTTTCATGGGCCGTGAGGCGCTTCTTGTAATTGAACAGGCTGACCAGCCAGATGCAGACTGGCAGGACAGAAAACAGGACGATCGGGACAATGACGTCTTCCATTTGGGTGTCTTTCTTTCTCATTGTTTCACCGGCACCAAATGTCCGGCTTCATGGGTAAGATGCAGCCAGATGCCTGTTTGGATGCAGGGGGCTCAGAAAAATGTCCTGTCGCCTTTGCTTGCAGCCAGAAGGACACGCCTGTAATCGCACTGGCAGCATGGTGAAACTGACGCCCAAAAAGAAAAAGCGCCCGCATGTGGCCCCTGATCTCGCCACACCAGCGGGGCGTAAACGGGCACGGCGAGAGCTTGTCTGGGGCGATCACGGCTTCCTGCGGGCCCGTTTCAGCAATCTGCACCAAATCGCCCCTGACATGTGGCGGGCCAACCAGCCGTCGCCGCGCCAGGTCGTTGCCCATGCCAGGGCGCGTGGGATCAAGACGATCATCAACCTGCGCGGCGCAAGCACCAAGGGCTATTACCTTCTGGAGAAAGAAGCCTGCGAGAAGGCGGGCATCGACCTCGTCGATTTTCAGGTCTTTTCCCGCGATACGCCCACGAAGGAAGCCATTTTCGGCGCGCGGGACCTGTTTGAGCGGATCGAATACCCGGCCCTGATGCACTGCAAGTCCGGTGCAGACCGGGCGGGCATCATGTCGGTCCTGTATATGCTGCTGCACGAGAAGGTGCCGTTCGCCGAGGCGCGCCAGCAGCTCTCGTTCAAATACCTGCACATCAAGCATGGCAAGACCGGCATGCTGGATGCCTTTTTCGATGCCTATGAGCGCTACAATGCCGGCCGGGCGCCTGAGGCCTGGAAGCCTTTTCTCGACTGGGTGGAAGAGGATTATGACCGGATGGCCGTAAAGACTGAATTCCTTGAGAATTTCGGCGCCAAGGTGCAGGTCGACAAGATCCTCGGCCGGGAATAGGCGCTTTCCCTTAACCAGGATTCATGGTCAGTTCCGCGATCAACCTGACCATGGAGCCGACGGAATGCGCCATCTTATCCTTTCCATTTCCGCCCTCGCGCTGCTCGGTGCCTGCAGCGGCGGCGACAACAAGGCCATCGTGAAGACATGCGCGTCTGAAGGCGAAGCGGTCGAGACCTGCACGTGCATTGCCGATGCGATGGAAGCCAAGCTGGACCCGGACCTGTTCAAACGTACGGCGCAGGCCATCGGCCGCGAAAAGCGCGACGTTGAAAGCTTCGTGACATCGCTTACGACCGAGGAACAGCTTCAGTTTGCGTCCGTCGTGAATGACATGTTCACCTGCAAGCTGGCGCCGCCAAAGGAGTAGTCCGGCCTGCCTGACGGGGTGTGTTCAGACACCGTTCGGGCCCTGACATTCGTTTCTTGCGTGTAATCGCGTGACGCGAGGCCGCAAAACGCCTAGATTCTGCCTGCAACACAGAGGGGATGCCCATGAAGTTTCTGATTATCAACAGTTTCCGCATCATGGTCTACGTGGCCTATATCGCGATCATCGTCGGCGGAATCGCGCTCGGCCTCTACCAGAAGGGCGAATTCAGCAATGAAATGCTCAGCCTGACAGGCGGTCTCGCCCAGGTGGCAGACTTTGTGATCTTCACAGCCGGCGGCTGGATCGCTGCCAGCCTCGTTTGCGGCCTGATTGTCACGCTGATGGACATCCGCGACGACATCAACGACCGCCTGCCAGACGCGCGCCGCGACGACTGAGCCGGATTTCGGGATGGGACACACGACAAATGCCGCTGGTTCATGCCAGCGGCATTTTTACTGAGAGGAATAAGACATGCCACCATTGGAAGCCGCTGCCGTCTATATCGGCATCAATATCCTGCTGCTGATCTACCTGTCGTCGCGCGTGGTTTTCATGCGTCGTTCCGCGCAGATATCCGTCGGTCATGGCGGGAATGTCGAGCTGGAACTGCGCACGCGGGCACATGGCAATGCGACCGAATACATCCCGGCCATGATGGTGGGCCTCGTAACGGCGGCCTATATGGGCATCCCGGTCCTGTGGATTCACGTTCTGGGCGGCACGTTCACATTTGGCCGTATCCTTCATGCTGTTGGCCTGTCGGGCAATATCCTGCCCGCGCGCGCCTTCGGCATGGTGCTCACATGGATCGCCATGATCGGGATCGCGCTCATGCTGATTTATCACGGCCTTGCCTGATTTGAGCGGTTGCGCGGCCCCGCAGGGCGGTCCATCTAGCGCTCATGGCTGAATTCAAGACCCCGCCGGCCGACTTGCTCGCCGGCCTTATCGACCAGTGCCTCAAGGCAGGTGCCGACGCTGCAGACGCCCGTATCGGGGCCGCTGAAGGCGTCAGCGTCTCCGTCCGGGATGGCAAGCTGGAAAGCATTGAACGCGAAGAGAGCACATCCGTGTCGCTCCGGGCCTTTTACGGCAAGCGGCAGGCGCATGTCTCCGGCTCCGACCTCTCCACCGATGGTCTCCACGCCCTCGCCACACGCTGCGCCGCCATGGCGCGCGCCGTGCCGGAGGACAAGTATTGCGGCCTGCCGGATACGAGCGAGCTTGCGACAGGCGCCCTCGATATGGACCTGACCGGCGAACCAGAGCTTTCGCCTCAGAAACTCGAACACGAATCCCTTGCGGCCGAGGCTGCCGCCCTCGCCGTCAAAGGCATCAAGACGGTCGCCGGTTGTGGCGCCTCGTGGAACCGCTCCAGCCGCTGGGTCGCGGCCAGTAACGGCTTCTTCGCCTACAAGACAGGCTCCAGCACCAGCCTCGGCCTCGCCTCCGTTGCCGAGAAAGACGGCGCCATGGAGCGCGATTATGAAAGCTGGTCCGTGCGGCATACCGCTGACCGCCCCAGCGCCGAAGCCATCGGCCGCACGGCCGGTGAGCGCACCATTGCCCGCCTCGGCGCGCGCAAACTGGGCACGCAGAAGGCCGCCGTCATCTATGATCGCCGCGTCTCGTCCGGCCTGCTCGGCGCCCTGATGAGCGCCATTTCCGGGCCGTCCATTGCCCGCGGCGTGAGCTTCCTGAAAGAGGCCATGGGCACGCAGGTTTTCGCCAAGGGCGTCAACGTGATCGACGACCCGTTCCGCCCCATGGGCATGGGCTCGCGCAGCCATGATGGTGAAGGCCTGCCCGTGAAGGAGACCTACCTGATCGAGGATGGCCGTCTCACCGAATGGCTGCTCAACGGCCCGTCAGCGCGCCAGCTTGGCCTGAAGCCCAATGGCTTCTCCGCGCTCGGCTTCGGCGACCCACCGGGCGTCACGACATCGAACCTCTACCTGCAGCCCGGCGAGAAAACGCCGGAAGAGCTGATGGCGCAGGCCGGCAAGGGTCTGCTTGTCACCGACATGTTCGGCCCGTCGATCAACCCGAATACCGGCGACTATTCCGTCGGCGTGGCGGGCTTCTGGTTCGAGAATGGCGAGATTGCCTATCCGGTGTCAGAAGTGACAATCGCTGGTGACCTGCCGGCCATCTTCGCGCGCCTCATTCCGGCTTCCGACCTCGAGTTCCGGGGCACGCGCGATGCGCCGAGCATCCTCGTCGAGGACATGAGCCTTGCCGGCAGCTGAACGCACGCTGATTGAAGACCTGGTCACGCTGCGCAGCCTCGCCATCGAGGCTGGTCAGCTGGCGCTATCCTATACGCTTGAGGGCCAGTCTGCGCGCGCCTGGGAGAAGACCGGAGGCAGCCCGGTCACCGAGGCTGATCTTGCGGTCAACCGGCTCTGCGCCGAACGGCTGATCACGGCGCGGCCTGACTATGGCTGGCTGTCGGAAGAGACGCTCGACAATCGCGAAGCCCGCCAGAAGGACCGCTGCTGGGTGGTCGACCCGATCGACGGCACCCGTGCCTATATGCGCGGCGACCCGAACTGGTGCGTCGGCCTCGCCATTGTGGAAGAGGGCAGGGCGGTTGCCGGCGTGCTCTACGCGCCGATGCTGGGACAGCTATATGAAGCGCGCACAGGTGCGGGCGCCTATCTCAATGGCGACCTGTTGCGCGTTTCCGAATGCCAGACCGAGGCGGGCTGCCGCCTGATCGCGGCAGAGGAAATGCTGAACTATAAGGGCTGGCCGGAGCCGTGGCCCGCCGTGACCGTGCCGAGGCCAAAACCCAATTCCACCCTGTTGCGCATGGCCTTTGTGGCCTCCGGCGCCTGGGATGCGACGCTCGTGCTCTCCAACAAGTCCGACTGGGATCTTGCTGCCGGGACAGTGCTTGTCGAGGAGGCAGGCGGCCTTGCAACCACGCACAAGGGCGAGGAATTGCAGTTCAACCGTACCATTCCGGCACAGCGCAGCATCATCGCATCTGGAAAACACCTGCATCCTCTGTTAGTGCGCCGGTCAGGATTTGTGGATATACAGGATCCGCAGACAAAGGCGGCCCCGGCCGCAGCCAAACCCAGAACGGAGCCAGCAAAGATGGGCGATGCCCCTAAGGACGCAAAACAGCTTCTCCATATCGTCTTCGGCGGTGAACTGAAGGACGTGAAAGACGTCCAGTTCGAGGATCTTTCCAAAGTTGATTTCGTTGGCGCCTTCGCCAGCTACAAGGAAGCCTACGACGCCTGGAAGGCGGCTGCCCACCGCACCGTGGACAGCGCCGAAACACGCTACTTCATCCTGCATGCCCACCGCCTGCTCGACCCCGAGACAGGGGAACACCATCACGTCTGATCCGGCCAAACCGGCGCGCCCCACCGGCGCCCTGATGCGACTGGCCCGCGAGCGCTTTGCCACGTATTGGCGCTGGTTCGTGGCCGGAACGCTGTGCGCCGCGCTCACCTCCATTGCGGCCGCCTCCTATGGCTACCTGCTGAAACTCGTCGTCGAGGGGCTCGAAGCCTTGGCCGGGCCAGACAAGGTCGAGGTGCCGACGCACCTCTGGTGGCTGATCGCGATCATTGGCCTCGCGGCCGTGGTCCGCTCGCTCGCGCTCTATGGCATGACCATTTTCAACAATACCGGCGTCCAGCGCGCTGTCGTCGATATTCAGGCGGACCAGTTTGGTGCGCTGACGGATGGTGACTTTGCGCGCATCGCGGCGGAGGCTTCCGGCGGTTTCGTCTCGCGCTTCATCAATGACGTGAACGCCCTGCGCGATGCCGGCCTGCGCATCGCCAACAACCTGACCAAGGGTGTGCTGACCGTCATCGGTGTTTTCATCACCATGCTGCTGATGGACTGGAAGCTCACGCTCGTTCTTCTTGTCATCTATCCCATCGCGTTTGCGCCCGTGCTCGCGCTCGGCAACCGCGTGCGCAAGCGGTCTCGCCAGTCGCAGAAGCAGATCGGTGAGGTCACATCGCTGCTGGGCGAGGCGTTCCAGTCCGCCCGCGTGGTCAAGGCCTATGGGCTTGAGGACTACCAGAAGGCGCGCGCCGAGCGTGGCTTCGTGGAGCGCTCGCGCCTTTTCCTCAAAGTGCTGACAGACCGCGCCGCTGTCGACCCGATCCTCGAAATCACCGGCGGCCTCGCTCTTGTCGGCATCCTCGCATTGACCGCCTGGCGCATTGCGCAGGGCGACACATCGCTCGGCAATTTCGTCGGTATTGTTGGCGCCATCGCCGTTGCCGCCCCGGAACTACGCGCTCTCGGCACGCTGAACTCCGTGGCGCAGGAAGGCGGTGCCGCCGCTGACCGCGTGTTCGAGATAACCGATGCCGCCCCCGAGATCGCCGATGCCCCCGGCGCCCAGCCGATCGGCTTCGTTACCGGCACGGTCGCTTTCGACAATGTCCGCTTCGCCTATCCCGATGGCACGGAGGCCCTCAAAGGGCTTAGCTTCACCGCCAATCCCGGTGAGACAATCGCGCTTGTCGGCCCCTCCGGCGCTGGCAAGTCCACGGTGTTCAACCTGTTGCTACGCCTGTACGACCCGACCGGCGGCGTGGTTTCCGTGGACGGAACGAATGTGCGCGACATTACCGGCGCGAGTCTCCGTTCGAATATGGGCCTCGTCGCACAGGATGCGGCCCTCTTCGACGACACGATCCGCGCCAATATCGCGCTTGGCCGCCTCGGTGCCAGCGAGGCCGATATCGAGGCTGCTGCCCGCGCCGCCAATGCGCATGATTTCATCCTCACGCTGCCCGGCGGCTATGACGCGCCGGCCGGCGAGATGGGACGTAACCTATCCGGCGGCCAGCGCCAGCGCATCGCGCTTGCCCGCGCCATCATCCGCGCTGCGCCGATCCTTCTGCTGGACGAAGCCACGTCTGCCCTTGATGCCGAAAGCGAAGCCAAGGTTCAGGAAGCCCTCGCCGGGTTCGCCAAGGGCCGCACGACGCTGATCATCGCGCACCGCCTGTCCACCGTGCGCGCCGCCGACCGCATCATCGTGATGGAAGATGGCCGCGCCGTCGAAGACGGCAGCCATGTCGTGCTGATGGACAAGAACGGCGCATACCGCCGCTTGGTCGACCTGCAGCTAAGCTGAAGCTAGAAGGCTCATCCTGAGCGAAGTCGAAGGACGAGCCGTGCGACTCAATGAGCAAGCCCGCGCCTATCCTTCGAATTCGCTCAGGATGAGCGCTCAGCTAAGGTGTTCCTGTTCCGAATAGAGTGCTGATCAGCCCGCCGGGCGTTCCTGCGGCAGTTGCGCGGCCGCATGCTTCAGGAACCTTGCCAGCTTCTCCGCGCTCTCTGCGCCCTGCACGGCGACGGCGCGATTGGCGATATAGGTCGGCACGCCGCTGACGCCCATCTGGCGGAAGGCCTCGGCTTCCGCGCGCACATTATCGACATCCGCATCGCTTTTCAGAAGGTCGGCCACGATATCTGCATCGAGGTCGATCTGGCGGGCGACATCGACCAGAACTTCATGGTCGCCAATATCGCGCCCATCCTCGAAAAAGGCCTTGAACAGGGCTTCCTTGGCCTCGGCGCCCTTGTCCTGGCCCTGTGCCCAGCGCACGAGGCGGTGCGCATCGAAACTGTTCGGCCGGCGTGTGATCTTGTCGAAATGATAGGGGATGCCTTCGGCCTCGCCATAATCGATCAGGGCCTGACGCATCGTGCCGGAGCGCTCGCGGCTTTCATCCGAGCCACCGAACTTCTCCTTCATGTATTCCTTGTAGTCGACGCCCGCCGACGGGATGGTCGGGTCCAGCTCAAAGGGCCGGAATACGAGTTGAACGTCGACCTCGGGCGCGAGCTTGCGCGCTTCCTCGATCCTGCGAAGACCCAGCCAGCACCAGGGGCAGACCAGATCCGAAACCATTTCCACTACAACTGTCATGCGCTCAACCTAAGGGCCCCGCCGCTGCCACGCAACCGGCGCAAGAAGATGTGATCAATGGCGCCTTACTTCTTCCGTCCGCCCAGCACGGCCACCAGCTCTTCCACCTTCTCGCGCCGAGCCGCCATGTCGTCGCCCTTCAGCGCATGGTCCACGCAGGTCGCGATATGATCGTCCAGGATCACGCCCTCCAGCCCTGTCAGTGCCGCCTTGATGGCCTGCACCTGACGCACGACATCGATACAATAGCGATCTTCGGTGACCATTTTTGCCACGCCGCGGACTTGTCCCTCAATGCGGGCAAGGCGCTTGGCGGCGGCCTCTCTCGTTTCCGGTTTCATGCTGATGTGTCCTTCGCCTGCGAGCCCGCAGTATCGTCTTCGTCACCGCCCTTTGAAAGATGGAAATGCTCGAAGGCGAAAATGACAGCCATGCCCACCAGTGCGATCACGACAATCAACGGGTCACTCTGCGCTTTCATCCCGAGGAATGCGGCCAGTACAACGGCATCAAGAAGGATCGCAGTAATCAGCACGGGCGCCTTCGCCCCGACATCCTTGCGCAGGTGGCGATAGACGCCCCAATGGATGATGATGTCCATGACGATATAGAAAATCGCGCCCAGCGAGGCGATGCGTGACAGGTCAAAGAAGGCCGCCAGCAGGCCAGCGGCGACGACTGTGTAGATCAATGTGTGCGTATGCGTATCGCCCGGCAGGCCGAGTTTCGGCTCGGGTATCAGGTCCATCTCCACCAGCATGGCCAGCATCCGCGAGACGGCGAACACGCTTGCCAGCAGGCCGGAGGCCGTGGCCACAATCGCGATCGCTACTGTGAACCAGACGCCATATTCACCGATGCCGGGGCGCGCAGCCTCGGCGAGCGCATAATCTTTCGCCTTGACGATCTCCTCGATGCTGAGGGTCGAGCCCACGGCATAGCAGACGAGCAGGTAGATCACTGTGCAGATGGCCAGTGAGATCATGATGGCCCGGCCCACATTCTTTTTCGGGTCTTTCACCTCGTCGCCGTCATTGGTGATTGTGGTGAAGCCCTTATAGGCAAGAATGGCCAGCGCCATGCCGGCGAGAAAGCCGCCAACGGATGTCTCTTCGGTCACGCCGTTTGCAGCTGGCTGGAACGCAAATCCTGCCGCCCAGAGGGCCACCAGCGCAAAAATGAGTATGCCGCCAATTTTCAGCACGGCTGTGATCTTGGATACCGAGCCGATGACGTCATTGCCGGCAATGTTAACGAGGAAGGCCCCGACGATCAGGCTGATCGCCAGCACAGGCACAAGAATGCCGCCTTCAATGCCGAAGAGTTGCAATGTGTAGGTGCCGAACGTGCGCGCGACGAGGCTCTCATTGATGATCATCGAGAAGGCCATCAGCAGCGCTGCGCCGCCGGTCACCATGCCCGGCCCGTAGGCCTTCTTCAGGATCATCGCGATACCGCCAGCAGACGGATATTTGTTCGATACCTTTATGTACGAGTACGCACTGAATCCGCAGATGATTGCCGCCATCAGGAAGGCGAGCGGGAACAGCGCTCCGGCAAATTCCGCCACCTGTCCTGTCAGTGCAAATATGCCCGCGCCGATCATCACGCCCGTGCCCATCGCCACGGCCCCCGGCAGCGTCAGGCTGTTTTTTTCATATGAAGCGCCCATGCAGGCTCAATGCTCGCAGGAGCGGGGTGTTCCCCGTGCAATCAGTGCGACTGAAACACCAGCTTGATCTCATAACCCTTCGGCGAGGCATTGCGTTCCAGCTTGCCGCCCAGCTGCGAGGCCGCCGCATCGACAAGGCGCTGGCCAAGTCCCTCGACGGCAGAGTTGTGACGCGGGCCGGCGGCATTACCGGCGCCATTGTCCATCGCCCGTAGCGTGACGTGACCGTCCTCGCCACGACGCAGGGAAATCTCGATGTCCCCGTGGCGCCCGTCGGCGAAGCCATGCTTGATCGAATTGGCCACAAATTCGCTGACGATCATGCCCAGCGAAGACGCATCGGACGAGTTGAGCTCCAGCGCATCAATATCGCCGCTTATTTTCACGTTCTCCGGCGCAGAGCCCTGCAGCAGTTCCAGCACGCGGGGCAGGAACACGCCTATCTGCACCAATTGGAGGTCGCTGGCCTCATGCAACTGTTCATGCAGCAGCGAGATCGCATTCACCTTGCGCTCCACGGCGTCGAAGGCTTCGAAACTGTCTGCGTTCGCGCGTGCCCGGTAGAGGTGGATGAGCGAGGCCACCGACTGCAGCGAGTTCTTCACACGGTGATCCATTTCGCGGCGCAGCACCATCTGGTCGCGAAGGGCCACGCGCAGGTCCAGTTCCCGCATTACCTGGCGGGCCAGCGTGCGCAGCGCGCCTTTCTGGAAATCATTCAGCTCATGCGGCGCATCATGCAGCACGCATAGTGTGCCGATCGGCAGCCCCTCGGGCGATTTCAGCAGGGCGCCCGCATAGAAGCGCAGTCCGCCATCTGCCACGCAAAGCGGATTGTCCTGCGTGCGCGGGTCGGCATGCGTGTCCGTAATCTCCACAAAATCATCACTGAGGATGACGTGCGAACAGATGGAGGTTTCCAGCGGTGTCTCACGCACACCAAGGCCGACCTCCGCCTTGAACCATTGACGGTCCTCATCGATCAGGTTCACCACCGAAATGCTGGTGCCGCAAATGGCTGCGGCCAGCGCAACAATCTCGTCGAACTCGGCCTCGCGCGCCGTATCCAGAATCTCGTAGCGATGCAGCGCTTCCAGACGTTCAGCCTGTCGGGGGTGAGGGGAGGCACGCATTTTTGGTCATCCCTGAAACAGCCTGCCGACGCGCCATGGCCGGCAAAAATAGCCGCCAAGCCGTAGGGCAGCGCCGCTCGGGGGTCAACCGCGCAGGTCGGTTAACAAGTCCCGGACTTTTCAGCGGTTTTTCATGCCATCCGTAAGCAAGACAGGGCATCGGGCGCCCGGCAAACCACGGCGCGCAAGCCCTATTCTCTCTCTTGCTGAGCAGGTTCAGCAGGTTCGGGCTCCGCCACGTCCACACCCGCCTTGTCCAGCGCTTTCAACACGTCGCTCGCCATCCATGTCTGCGTGCGCGGCATATGATGTTCTCGCTTCAGCTCCAGCCCGAAAGGCAGGGCCACTTTTTCCGGCGGCCCGGCGCGCACCACTTCATGCTCGGCAAACAGGGTGCGCGGCTTCGGCGTCGGCAGCATGGCGGCCAGCGTAAAGCCGCCGACGAGGATCGCCCCGGCCCAGACGTTCGCCTTGAACACGGCCAGCGCGTCGTTCTCATGGCTTCGCTTCAGCCGCACGGCCTGCCACAGGCCATGGGCGAGGAAGGCCAGCGCTGTCACGGCGCCCGCCCGCACGGATCCGTTGATCACCGCCGCCAGCGCCACCAGCGCGGCTGCGCCCATGTGGAAGCAGAAGCTCACCAGAACTGCCCGCTTGCCGAACAGGCGCGCCGTCGAGCGCACGCCGATCAGCGCATCGTCTTCCCGGTCCTGCAGCGCATAGATCGTGTCATAGGCAATCGTCCACAGCACGAGCCCCGCATAGAGAACGAACACCGGCACAGACAGGCTCCCCGCCGTCGCCGCGCCGACGAGGACACCCCAGTTGAAGGTCAGCCCCAGCCACGCCTGCGGCCACCATGTCACCCGCTTCATGAACGGATACGCCGCCACAAGTGGTATGGCCGCCAGCGCCACCAGTTTCGCGTCCCCCGGCAGGCAGGCCCACACGGCCAGGCCAATGGCCAGCTGCACGCCCATGAAGACAAACGCCTCGCGCAGCGTCACCGCGCCGGACGGCAACGGCCGCAGCGCCGTGCGCGCCACCTGCGCGTCATAGTCCCGGTCGGTAATGTCGTTCCACGTGCAGCCCGCGCCGCGCATGGCCACAGCGCCCAGCAGGAACAGCGGCACCCAGAACAGGTCCACAAGGTAAAGCCCCGTGCGCATCCGCACGAAGGCGAGGCCGATCAGGCAGGGCAGGTAGAGCAGCCAGATGCCGACAGGCCGGTCCAGCCGCGCCAGCATGGCATAGGGCTGCATCCAGTCCGGCAGAATCGCCAGAACGCCCGGAAGGGCGCTGTCAGCCGGAATCGCCCGTTGTGGGGGCGTCTGGTGGGTGTCGGTCTCGGTCATCGGGCGGCTTATACAGCGAATTGAGCCGTTTCACAGCCCGCCGCAACTCTCACGCGAGCTTGCCTCAGGCCTCGGTCTCGAATGCATATTGCTCGGTGTCGACGCTCGCCTGTGCCATCGCGTTGTAGCGCGGGCCTTTCACGGCTTCCGGCTGGAACACATTGTCCAGCAAGGCCATCTGCTCGTCGGTCAGCTCCAGTTCCGCCGCCTTGAAATTGTCGCGCAAATGCTTGCGATTGGTCGTTCCGGGGATCGGCACACAGTCCGGCTCCTTCACCAGCGTCCAGGCAATCGCCAGCTGCGATGTCGTCACGCCAAGGTCGCCCGCCATCTCCTGCGCCTGTTTCAGCAAAGGCAGGTTCTCGGTCCAGTAGGGCTCGGTCCAGCGCGGGAAAATGCGGCGCATGTCCAGCTCATGATAATCCTTCGGCGCCGGTGGATTGTCGGCAAGGTATCCGCGCCCAACCGGCGAGAAGGGCACGAAGGTCACGCCGAGTTCCTTGCACGCGTCCAGCACGGCGATCTCCGGGTTGCGCGTCAGCAGCGAGTATTCAGATTGCATCGCCGTTACAGGATGCACCGCATGCGCGCGGCGCAGCAGGCCCGCGCCCATTTCCGACAGGCCCACCATACGGATCTTGCCCTCGGCCACGAGGTCCGCCATCGCGCCCATCGAGTCTTCAATCGGCACGTTCGGGTCGGGACGGTGCATGTAGTAAAGGTCGATTGTTTCGCGCTGCAGCCGCTTCAGGCTCGCCTCGCAGGCCGCCTTGATGCTCTCCGGCCGCGCGTCCAGCTTCCGCTTGCCATCCTCAAACAGCATCACGCATTTGCTCGCCTGCACGAACTCGCCCTGCCGGTCCTTCAGCGCCTTGCCGATCAGTGTCTCGTTCTTGCCAAAGCCATAGATCGTCGCCGTGTCGAGGAAATCATAGCCCATATCGAGCGCCTCGTTCAGCAGCGCCGCAGCCTCCGCCTCGTCCGATGGCGGCCCATAGCCATGATGCAGGTTCATGCACCCAAGCCCCACAGGATAAACGGTCTCAGGCCCCAGCTTGCGCGGTGTAATACTCATGATGCGTGCTCTCTGCTGATGTGGTTTCACGGCCAGCCTAACGGCCCATGCCGCATTAGGCCAGTCTCACGACAGGCCCACATAAGTTGCAGTCGAAGAACTGAGCCTAGCCCCGCGCGCACCCCTCTCCCCTGGGTTTGCGAGGATCAGCAATCGCATTGCGATTGCCCGAGCAAAGGCCGGGGGGGAGCGGCATCAGAACGTGCCACAAACACCGCGCCCGCAGCGACGCCATCACCCCTCATCCCCAACCCTTCTCCCGAGGGAGAAGGGGGCGCTCTCTTCCCGCACTTATCCAACCCTAATCCGGTCCGGCCTATACTGGCCGCCATGACCAACCCGTCCGCCTTCGTCAGCCATGGCATCGCCCACGCGCTACGCGCGCTGGAGAGCGTCGCCGCGATGACAAGTGCGCACCTCAACCCCACCACCCTGAAGCGTACCCTCGCCCAGCGCGCCCGGGCTGAACTGGCCCGGCTCGAAATCATCATCCGGCGCCTGCTCGCATTGATGGCGCTCGGACTCGTGCTGCCTCCGGTTACTATCCGTGCATCG
>TARA_R110000787_G_scaffold286321_1_pt1 | contig 33807 bp, 43 predicted proteins | sample TARA_R110000787 | Tara Oceans TARA_R110000787 (sample SAMEA4397920) | marine metagenome | biome: Polar Biome; feature: [DCM] deep chlorophyll maximum layer (ENVO:01000326); material: water (ENVO:00002006), including particulate matter (ENVO:01000060) such as... | depth 35 m | reverse complement strand
CGCCCCGCCGATGACGATCGCGACGAGGATTGAAGCGTGCGGGCGGCGCTACGCGCCGCCCATTACATTACATGCAAATCAAATTACATGCACATACATGCAATGCTATGTGCAGGCATGTAAATGGCATTGCAAGGCTGTCATTGCCATTAAATGGCTTTCCAAGGCTTTCAAGTGTCAGTATGATATGCGCATGCCTTTGCTGTCTCATGCAGGTTCGGGGCATCCTATGAATGTAAAGGAAAGCAAATGGCAGTCATCGCCTTGGCATCCCCGAAAGGAGGTTGCGGCAAATCCACAACGGCAATCGCGTTGGCCGGTGCATATGCCGAGCAGGGCTATACCGTCAGGATCATAGATGCCGATCCCCGCCAGCGTGTCATGCGCTGGGGCGAGGCGGGGCAAACTGGTCCACAGATCGCGGTCGTAAGCGCAAAGGCAGAAACGATTGTTGCAACGATCCGTGCCGCCGAGAGCGAGGCGCAAATTGTCATCATCGACGTGGAGGGAAGCGCGAACATGGTTGTTCCGTTTGCCATCGCCCACGCCAATTTCGTCATCATCCCGGCTAACCCATCAGCGGCGGACGTGGAGGACGCTATCGCAACCGTGCGCGTCGTTCTGGACACCCCAAGCAAGCACGGACGCAGTGTTCCTTACGGGCTGCTATGGACGCGCGTTTCAACAGGGTTCCAGTCTCGCGAGTTTGCGGCGCTTGCTGGGCAACTCGCAGAGGCAGGGGTGCCGGTGATCGGCCAGTTTGTCGAACGCACCGCCTACAAGTCACTGTTTTCATACTGCACCACATTGGATCAGCTCCCGCGCGACGAAGTGCCGGGCACCGACAAGGCGCGGGCCGAGGGGGCCGCGCTTGCGAACGCAGTGGCCGACGCGATTTTGGCCGATCAGGAGAAAGCCGCATGACCGAGCCGCAAAAGCCTCAGAGGCGCAACCTGGGCCTGCCTCTGGCATCGGTGCGTAGTACGGCAACGGAGACGCCTGCGGCCGACGACAGCGCCAGGGAGACCGCGCTGCGTCACGGGTTCGACAATGTGCCGATCGCGGCGAGCGAGGTAGATCGCCTGAGAGCCAATCAGAACAGCGAACCACCGCGCCGGAAACGTGGGGCAGGGCGGTCGATGCCCTTCTCGGTGAAGCTCTCGCCCGCCACGATGGAATACATATACGAGGTGGCAAACTCGCGCGATATTCCCTTGGCACAGGTGATCGAGGAGCTTGTGGAGGCTCATCGAGAGGTCGCAAAGTGATGCGCCGTCGATGACGATCAACGAGAACGGGGAGGGCAGGGCCAACCCCTAAAATGGCGGGCGAGGCCGTTGGCTGGAACCAGCGACCCCGCCCTAATCACAACCGCAAAATTGGAGCTTTGCGAATCATGACTGACACCACCCTACCGAATCCGCATCCTGCGAGCGATGCAGCTTGGACCGTTGTGCTTGCAGATTATCGAGCCGCAGTTACGAGCTTTCATGCCGAGGTGAGCCGCGCTGCCGCTGCCGGTGACGACATTGACCAGGCCACCGCCGATGCTCACGCATTTGCAGCCGTCGCGCTTATCGGGACGCCGGCAACGCATGTCGTGCAGATCGGCCAGAAGATCAGAGCAGCCGACAATCTGGTAAATCTCGGGCAGCTCTATCCCAACCTCGCAGAGATCCTTCTGAGGGACGTGCTTGGCTTGATCGGGATCACGAGCGGGGATGATCGACTATTGCCGTATCCGCTTCACTGAGACGAGGGCGGCCAGCGCGATGTGCTGGCCGCTACGCGGCTCCGGTGAACCTATAGCAAGGCGACTGTGACGCAGAGCCGTTGCAGAAACCAACCAGAAGGATCATGACCGGGGCGCGTGCCAGTGTCATTCGGCTCGCTGATCCTTCCCCGTCATCGCAGCGCCCGTCTGTGGTGAGGGCGCAGGCTGACGGAGAAGAACATGACCGCATCGACCATCATTGCTGACATTCCTACCGGCCTCATCGTCGTTACCGGCCTTGTGATGCTGATCCTCGCTGTTCGCTTCCGTGGCCCTATGTCGATCGCTTTCGCAATCCTCTGCCTGTTCGGAACTTGGAACGCGGGAGAGGCACAGCCCGTCCTAGCGGCTATCATGGGCATTGTGCTTTATGGCGGCCTAGCCATCATCGGAAGCATCTTTGGAGGTCGCGGCGAGCTGGACCACGAAGCCCGATCCGGGGACTATGACTATGCCGCCGAGCAAGCGCGCCTCGCCAGCGAGTATCATCGCCGCGACCGGGAAAGCCGCTTTTAGTCTCCAGACAATCCGACCAACGCCGCAGCCACTTTCGCCGCACCATGCTTCGCAATGGCGGCGGCAATGGCGCGTGCGTCCGAGCGATCCAGTTCAGGAATTTTGACACGTTCTAGTGCCGCCAGAAGCACAGGGCGGCCCGCATCGCGCAATGCGTCCTCAGCCTCCTTTTCGCGCTGAACAATGGCCGCCAGCGCAGCCTCAAGTTTGACGCGCTCTTGCTTGATGCTTTCAAGGGCAGGGGACTTTGCCATGAGATAGATTCCTTCGTTGTGGTCGAGCTATTGGGTGGTTTGAGCTGGGATTGTGTCGATGGGATCAGCCATCATCACCAGACTATCAGCCTATCACGGCGGCACATGCGAGGCCGAGTTTGCACCTAGTCCGCCTTCTCTAACCGACATTTCAGGACTGTTCTATTCTTGTCGCGAAGAATGTCCAGACCGTGTGCGATGCGTTGAATCTTGAAATCCTAATTCCAGAAACGCGCGGCAAAGCCGCTCCTTTTCTCTCTGCGACGATCCAGCCAGGCGCGCCGATGGGCTTTGGTCGAATAGCGGTTGCCAAAAAGTGCATCCCCCCCCCGTCCACGTCTTTTTGGTTTTGCTTGAGGGAGGGGCATGCGAGTGGTAAGGGAAGGATAGAGATTGTAGTTCGCAGGATAGCACGATCGACAGCCTTGTAACACAATGCACTCTATGGTGTCCGCTGCACGGGGCTTAAGAATGGCGCATCTGACGTTGCGAGTTGAAGACGAAATTGCGGAAGCCATCGACATGCTGGCGAGAGCGGCAGGCATGACCCGCAGCAAGTGGATCAACCGTGCTATCCGCGATGCCTTGCCTGCTCGTCCCGACGAGGTGCGAGACGTACCAACAGTTGCAGGCGCCTCTAAAATGCTATCGCTTCGTTTGCCCGCTGACGAGTTGGCGGCCATTGATATGGTCGCAGCCAAAGCGGGCATGACCCGTTCGCAATGGGTCAAACGTACATTGCGTTGGCAACTCTGGACGAAGGCCGGCGAGCTGCGCCTCGCGCCTAGCAGCTATCGTTCGATCATGAAGATCGTCGGCCAGGTGCGCGCTATAGGCTATTCGCTCAATCAGGCCGTGAAGGCGATGAACGCTGCCAACCGTCCAGAAAGTCCGCTCTTGATCGAGCAGGTTGCGCCGCATGTCATCGCGATGGAGGGGCGACTTTCGGCAACCATTAAAGAGGCGAATGCCACCCTTACTGCTATCGTGTCAGGGGAGGTTGATTACTGGACTGGGAGGGGCACCACGTCCCCTATCGCCGATGAGGTTCAGCCGTGAACGGCTTTGAGTTTTCCGATCAGACCCTTGAGGATTTGGAGCGGGTGCAGGGTGCGCGTGGGGCTGGGCGTGGCCAGGTTGACCATCGGGGAAACCGTGCTCTCTCTCGCGACTTAGGCAGTCTGATGCGCGCGCCGGGGCAACTCGCTTCTAGTGCCGCCCGTGCCGCTTCGCGCAGCCGTGGAGATCGAAGCGCACGGGCCATTGAACAGCTTGGTCGAACTGCCAAGCGCGCGCCTCAAGTCGTCGTGAAGATCACTAGCCGCATCCATGGCGCAGCCAGTACCGTTGGCGCGTTTACCTACGCCGGTCGCATCGGCATGTCCGATCAGGAGCCTATCGGGATCGAAACCAGCGAGGGCAAGGAGCTGATGAGCGCACAGGATATGATGGTCCTGGCGCGTGAATGGCAACAGTGGGAAACGGCGGACGAAGCGCGCCGCAATGGTGCGACAGCTATCGCCATGGTGTTCTCTATGCCTCCCGGCACTGACCCCGAAAAGGTCCGTGAGGCGGTGCGCGATTTTGCGGAAACCGACCTTTCAAATCGTCGCTGGGTGATGGCCCTCCATACGGACGAGGCGCATCCTCATGTCCACCTTATCATAGCTGGCCGTGATAATGACGGACGCCGGTTCAACCCTAACCGCGAGTTCCTGCAACAGTGCCGTGAACGCTTTGCGGAGAACCTTCGGGATCGTGGTGTTGAAGCCGACGCCACCAAGAGGATGGCTCGCGGCTACCCTCCCAAGCAAGACCCCACGCCCGTTCTAAAGATGCGTGAACGTGGCGCGGAGCCAGTCGCGGATAAGGGGAGATTGGCCGTCATCGGTGGACAGGCGCCCGATGCCGCGCGGCGCCTTGGTGAGCGCGAGAGGGAGCGGAGCAAGACCGTCGCGAACCATGTTTCGGTACGCGAAATCTATGTGCGTGCGGCGGCAGAATTGGAGGCTCATGGCGGTTCTGCCGAGACAGATCGAGCAAAGGCGCTTCGCGCATTTGTGGAGGCTATGCCGGCGCCCGCCAACGCCCGCGCGGAGATCATCGAGCGCCTGCGTACCGGCAATGCGCTGCCTAAGGACTTCGCGCCCGATCGCGAGCTTGAGCGGCTTAAGGCTCGCGTCCAGCAGTGTGATGCTGAACAGCGAACCGCCGCCCTGGACAGGATTGAGCGGGCAACCGGGAGGATCAAATCTGTTTCTGCCGAGCTGAAAGGGAGCGACAACAAAGCCGGGGCAGGGGAGGGGGAGCCGACCGTATTCGACCGTATTCGTGCCAAGTCGGCCGAGCTGAAGAACGACAGCGTACCTCCCAACGCCTCACCCGACCGTGCGCTTGCTAGCGCCCGTGAGCGGCTACAGGCTATGCAGCGCAAGATGGATAAAACCATCAAGGATCGCGCGCAGGATAAGGATCGAGATCGCAGCCAGGACCGCACTCGCGATCCCGATAGGGAAGGGCCGGGCCGGTGAATGGCGACGAATTATTGGGCGCTTTGCTTGAGCAGATCGGGACGCTGGCCGAAGGTGTGCAGGCGGTCATGGAGAACCAACAGGCGCTATCCGCGAAGCTGGATGAGCAGGCGTCGAGCTTGGCCGCTATCGGCGTTGCAGTGGGATTGACCTACCTTGCCACGGGGACCGAAGAGCCGCTTCCCGTCGATGTTCTTGAGGATCGCGCCTTCGCGCGTTTCCTCGACAACTACCCGCTTGATGGCCCCCCGATCATGGGTAAGGCGGCAATGGATGAGCACCTGGCGCGATTGGATCAGATCGACCCAGTTCGCCTTGCAGCAGGCTTCCGCGACCTTGAGCGGCAAACGCACCTGTCCATGATCGAGCGCGTCCGCAACAGGCAGATCGAGCGCGTAGCGCGCGAGAAGCATGGCGATCTTGAGGCCATAGAAAAGGGGCGCGCCGTAGCCGGCACGCCCCCTCGTGAGACAGATCGCGGAGATCAGGGTTAAGGCCCCTGTGCATTACTCGGACACAGATTCACGGTAGCGGCTTGATAAGCAGTGGCATGAGGCCGTTGGCATCGAGATCGAGGCGATCGGACCAGACGTAATCGCTGGCGAGATTGATGCCCGCCATAATCATCCTTTTGCTCTTTGAGGAAACGTAATTTCACCCCGGCCTGCCCTTACGGTGTCAGTGAACCCACCGTTTCGCGCATCGTGGCCGAACACCGGCAAAGCATCGAAGTCAAATCGGCGTAAGCGCTCGCGGACAGCGATGAATGGTGGTTCTGCTTTCGAGCCGAAAGATGCAGAAGCCTTCGTTGTTGCGGTGTCATAACCGTTCGGTTGTGACACTTGGCGAGATTGCCCATAAGAGCCGCAGCCCGAACCGCAATTCGTCTGCGTCCGGGCTTGCTTGGCTAAAGCGCCACGAAAAGGGTCGCGCTCAGCACGTGGTTGGTGCGATCTTCTCCGCGCCGAAAGACGTGCTGGTTCAGGTAGCCCGGTTCTAATCGCATTCGGGGCGCGACAGGTACGCCGACTCCGACGAAAGTACGCCACTGGTCCACGCCGTCACGGGCACCCCAGCTCGTCGAGTTCAGGTTAAAAAATCCTTCGGTGAAGGCGACTGCCTGCACTGTTCCCTGGCGCGCGATCGGCACCTGCACCCGGACAAACTGTCGCAACCGCCACCCGGTATCATCTCGACCCTCCAGCATGCGCTGTTCGAGCCGCGTGCGACTGATGAGAAGGGGGGTCCCGTTACCATTCCGCACGACGGCGAATTGCACCTGCTGCCAAAGCCTGTGTTCGTTCGTGATCCGGCCGCCTTCCGGGTCGGTACGGATATAGGCGTAACCCGCGATTGCATGAGCGTCGGGTGCTATCCTCGCGCCGATCGCGGTCCGTGCAATGAACTGGCTGCCTCCCCCGACGTCATCGGTCGCGCGCCCCTGAGCTTCGAGCCATAGAAAGAGGTCGCCGCGAACCGGTCCTGTGGCGATCACTGATCCCCATGCCTGGATGTCGTCCTGCGCGTGGGCGGGAGAACCGATGACCGCGCTCGCCAAACAGGCGAGAAGAAGCGGGATATATCGGACGTTCGGCATACCCATTTTACTGCTACCCTTCATATGCACTGCTCCAACCCGGACATGCGTTTAGACGTTGCTTCAGACTTGAGATCAGGGGGCGTCGCTATCCCATCAGGTCAGGGTGAACGCTCCGACCGCGGCCCCGATAGCCAGAACGACAGGCGTGGCGAGCTTGCTTTTCCAGCGGTACATGACGGCAAGCGCGACGCCAAAGATGAGCAAGCTCGCGATCGGGTTTGGTGTTCGCGTGGCCGTGGTCTGGGCAAGATCGATCACCGTCACCACGATCAGACCGACGACACCTGCCGCCACCCCGGCCAGGAATAGCTGGAGGCGTTTGTGCTCGACGACGGCTTCCAGGCGATCGTAGAACAGGAGCGAAAAGGCGAATGCGGGCAGGAACATGCCGGCCGTCATTGCCAGCGCACCGGCCAGCCCGCCGCTGATCCAGCCTACAAAGGTCGCAAAGATCACTAGCGGCGCAGGCAGAATGCCCGACAGGCCGAGGCCATCTAGGAATTGTCCATCGGTCATCCAGCCTTGGCCCACCGTGTCGTGCCGGATGAACGGGATTGCTGTGTACGCTCCACCGAACGTCAGCAGGCCGCCCTTCAACCCCGCCCAGAAAAGCGCGGCCATCGTAGGAGCGGATTCCCGCACGCCGGTCGTCGTCCCCGCCAGGGCCGTGCCACCCGTCCAGGTCAGGGTCGCCGCGCCGATCGCGAGCGCCACCACGACCGCGGCGAGTGCGTAACGGCCGGTCGAACCGAGCGCATAGACTGCACCGGCGGCGAGAAGCACAATCCAGAAGCTGACCCCGGCGAGCGACGCGACTGCGGCTGCGATGGCGGTCGCCCATAGCCACGGCCCGAGCAGGATGTGCTCGCCGATGCGGTGGATGGCGCGCACGATAACCGCAATGACCGCCGCTTGGACGCCAAGGAAGATGGCGCCGAACACGGTCCCCTGGATCGGTAACCGTGTATAGGCCCAGGCGAGCGCGAGCATAAGGACAAGTCCCGGCAGCATGAAGCCTAGCCCGGCGAGGACACCTCCCAGACGGCCCTTGGCACGGATGCCGAGATGGACGCACAGCTCATGCGCCTCCGGTCCGGGCAGCACCTGCATCACGGCCAGGAGCTTGTTGAACCGGTCGCTTGGAATCCAGCGTTCCTCATCGACCAGCTCGCGCCTGATCATGGCGATCTGCGCCACCGGACCACCGAACGCCATCATGCCGAAACGGAGGAAGCGCAGGAACAGCGCGGGGTAGCTCAGCTCAGGTGGCCGAGCTTCTCCGATGACCGAGCTTGTGGGGGCGAAATCACCGATATGTGCCATCATCCAGCCCCCTGTCCGCCACGTTGTTTGGTGAAATGCGCGTGGAAACCATCGAGCGCGCCCGAGCCTTGGGCAATCCGCTCCACGTCATCATCCGTTCCCGCGCAAATGCCGTTGACCAACGCGGCGATTCCGGCCGCTTCCGGTCGGCCGAACTTGCCATCCGCAATGTCGAGGTCATGGATAATCTCGGCTAGCGCGATCAGCGCCCGGTCGGCATCGAGACCGGTTCGATATACCAGTGTTTCGAAGGAGCAGCGGTCGCCCTCGTGCGTGAACTCCGCGTCTGCCATGTCGAAACGCAGTTCTTCCGGCTCGGGCACGTAGCCTTTGCCGTCCACGAACTTGAAGCTGGCTTGCGGATCGATGAACCGGCGGATCAGCCAGGCCGACGCGATGCGGTCGACATGGACATGCCGGCGCGTGACCCAGGTGCGGCCCTTCAGCTCCGCGGGCGTCAGCTCCAGCGCGCCCGTCCCGCTTACGTCCGGATGTTCATGGACGCGGCGGTCTGCGTCGGCGAGGGCGGCCAGGACAGCCTGTCGCCCGTGCGCGCCGAAAAAGTCGATCGCGGCGATCTCGTCCAGACGCTTTCTAAGCCGCCGGGTATCCGCCAGGGCCACCTCGCCGCCTTCGGTCAACGAGCGTAACTCACGCGCCAGATCGTCATAATCGGCGTCGCGGGCCGCGTCGAACATGGCGCGAAGTTCCGCACCGGTCATGCCTTCGACAAGCCGGGCCTCCAGGATCAGTGCCTCGCCGCCTCCGTTTGTGATTTCCGCTCGCAACTCCTCGAACAGCGCGCGCGTGTCGGGACGCAGGGGTAGCGCGTGGACTGCGTTCTTCAGCGGAGCAGAACCGATCGCCTGCAAGCGCCGCCACACCCGCACGCGCAGATAGGCCGGCTTGGCCGGTAGCTGCGGGATCAGCAGCAGCCAGTCATGTGGCTTGATAAGTGGATCGTCAGTCATGCGGCATTCTGTATCACAATAATAAATCTAACGTACACTTGTATCATTTCACATCACAAGCTAAATGTTGTCCGGAAAATTCGTGGTGCACATCATAGGGTCGCGAGCATTCGCGAATGCGGCCCGCCAGTCGAATCCAAGGAGAAAAGCATTGCGTCACTTGTTGCTACCGCTTGCCGCCCTGCTCGCTGGACCGGCAGTCGCCCAGACCGCTCCGCAAACGGCCCCAGCTCAGGCGAACAGCAACAGGTGGGCAACAGTGGACGAAAATCTTGGCCGGGGCGGCACGACGCAGCCGGACGGGGTCCGCCGTTATGCGTTTCCTCGCTCCGATCTGAACGTCCAGCTCGACGGCGTGGCGATCAAGCCCGCGCTGGCGCTCGGCTCCTGGCTCGCCTTCATGCCGATGGGCGAAGAGGCCATGGTCATGGGCGATCTCGTGTTGACGCACGACGAGGTGAACCCTGTCATGAGCAAGCTGCTCACGAGTGGCTTCACGGTGACGGCGCTCCATAACCATTTGCTCCGTTCCTCACCGGCGACGATGTACCTGCATGTCGGCGGGCACGGCGATCCGGGAGAGATGGCCAAGAACCTGCGGTCCGCGCTTGCCGAGAGTCGGACACCGATGACCGCGCCTGCCAAGGCCGCGGATTCCAAACTCGACTTCGACACCGCCGCGATCGACGGGATCATGGGCGGCAAGGGCAAGCCCAACGGAGGCGTCTACCAGTTCGGTTTTCCCCGAGCTGAAAAGCTGAGCGACAGCGGAATGCCTGCACCCGCCTCAATGGGCACGGCAACGGCGCTCAACTTTCAGCCGACCGGCGGAGGAAAGGCGGCCATTACGGGCGATTTCGTGCTGACCGCCGCCGAAGTCGATCCGGTGCTTCGTGCACTACGGTCAAATGGGATCGAGGTGACCGCACTCCACAACCATATGCTGGACGATCAGCCGCGGCTCTTCTTCATGCACTTCTGGGCAAACGATGACGCGCGTAAGCTGGCACGCGGGCTTCGCGCCGCGCTGGACAAGACCAACATCGTCCGCCCTGCGGGCTGAACATTTTAAGGCCGTAGTAAGTCAGGAGCAGATCAATGAGGACGTTATCAGGCGTATTTCTATGCGCGCTATCCATGGCGAGCTTTGCGATGCCGTTCTCGCCGTCCCTCGCTCAGGCCGGGATCAGCACGAACCCGGCACCGTTGGAAACCACGGGCTATTCGAGCGCCGTGGAAGCATTGAGCAAGTACGAGGTCGACTCCAGTCAGCTCGCGCTGACCCGCTCGAAGAGCCAGGCTACGCGAGCCTTCGCGCAACAGATGGTCCACCATCATAGCCGAGTGAAGTCAGACCAGAAGATCGTTGGCCGCTCCGACACCGGAAGCGCGCTGGACGCCCCCTTGTCTCAGATGCTGGACACGTTGCAGAACACGCCGAGCGTTGAGTTCAACGCGGCCTACAAACGCGGGCAAATCGCCGCGCACGAGGAAGCGCTGAAGGTTCATGGCGCCTACGCGGCGCAGGGTAGCGATCTTGCTGAACGGGCAAAGGCTCAAGCGGCCATGCCCGTGATCCAGAAGCACCTCGGTGCAGCACGCGATCTACCGGAAGCCTGAGGTAATCGATGATGGCGTCATGATTTGTCGGTTATGGTGTTGGTGAAGCACGCTGCCTATCGGCACTCGACCGTGAGATGCACTATTTCGTGGACTGGCATCAGGCGGGCGCGGATCGCGTCGCCGTCTATGTCTTGCCCGCATACGACACTGACGATCGCGGCGTGCGCTTCCGGGCCGACCCGCCAGACGTGAAGGTCTGCAATCCGGGCATCCCCCGGTGCCTCGACCAGCTCGCGCACTTCATCGGCAACGTGATTGTCGGTCGCGTCGAGTAGCACCGAGGCTGTGTCGCGCATCAGTGTCCACGACCATCGCGCGATCACAACCGCGCCGACGATGCCCATCACTGGGTCCATCCATATCCAGCCAAGATAGCGCCCGGCCAATAGCGCCGCGATGGCAAGGACGGAGGTGAGTGCGTCGGCGAGGACGTGGACATAGGCCGAGCGCATGTTGTTATCGCCACCATGCGTGCCGTGAGCATGGCCGTGATCGTGTCCATGATGATGATCGTGCCCGTGGTGATGCCCACCCGAGAGCAGGAAGGCGCTGGCTATGTTCACGCCCAGGCCGACGACGGCGATGATCGTTGCTTCGCCGAAGGCGACCGTAATCGGCTGAAACAGGGCAGGACGGATTCCACCGCGATCCCGAGCGCGATCAGCCCGAGCACCATCGCCGAGGCGAACCCGGCCAGATCGCCGACTTTGCCCGTGCCGAAGCTATAGGCGAGATTATGGGCGTGCCGTTTGGCATAGGCGTAGGCAGCAGCCGTGACGCCGAGCGCACCCGCGTGTGTCGCCATATGAAACCCGTCCGCGAGTAGCGCCATCGAGCCGGTCAGGTATCCGGCGACAATCTCGACCACCATCATTCCGGCTGTGAGTGCAACCACCCAGAGCGTGCGCCGGGCGTTTTCGTCATGCGAGGAGCCGAGGAAAACGTGATCGTGAGTGTGGCCCTTGATCGCGGGGAGCGTTGCCATAGATGTCCCTATTTGGAGTAGCGGCGGATCGCGGCGATGAGCTGCTCCGCCCCAGCGGCGCGATCGTCGTCGGATAGATCAGGCCGGGCGACATGCTCGCGAACGTGCGATTCAATAATCGCGTCCATGAGGCCGTTCATCGCGCCTCGCGTCGCCGCAACCAGGTGAAGAGTGGTAGCGCAATCCTTCTCTGAAATCAGCGCTCGCTCGATCGCGGTGACTTGCCCGGCGATGCGCCGGACGCGTTTCAGAAGGGCGTCATCAGTATGCAAGTGAGACATAGCTTACCCCCCTACCCTATATGTGAAAGATTAGGCAATGCGGTGTCAAAATCGGTCGCTTGTGACACACCGGCATCCGGCCTTCACACGCACGCGGCTTTGCGAAGGTCAGAACCCGCGTCACAATATCGGCTGCGGGGATCGACAAACCAGCTCGATCACGACCGCTATATGGTTGCCGAACAGACCAATTCGGGGCTACCGTGAATCAGTGTCCGAGTAATGCACAGAGGCCGCTAAGGTTCTTCAAACGAGCCTTGGCGTAAATAGATGAGCCGTGGTTTGGCGCTTATGCCGGGGTCGTTACACCAACCCTCCACATGCTCGCATCCCAATGCAGTGTGCAATTGATCCATCATCTTTCGCCAATTTGGATCGGTGTCACGGACCATAACAACCCTTTCACTGTCGATGCCGACACACGCGACCACTACGGGTTTGAAGCCGAAGGAAACCCGGCCAACCGTCACTTCATCAATCGCCGTCCATGGCTCGCACCATTGCTCATTGCCGTTGCTCAGCACGATCCCTTTCGTCTCCGCGCTGATGATACGGAGCGGTCCTGAATCGGCATGGTCAGTCGGTCGCATGACTATCGTTCGAGATCTTTTGAGGTCTTATCAGCAGCCGTGCGGTGCTGGTCGCGCGTTTCGTCCCGGCGCTGTTCGACCTCTCGAACACGAGGCGTCCGAATTTCCCCGCCGCGTTCCATCGTTTGAGCAACGGCTTCCCGTGCCGCAACCTTCATCCTCGCCGCCTCTGGCGTGGCCTGGCCGTACTTCTTATCAATGGCCGCATCCATTGCGGCTACCTGTTTGGCGGCAGGATTCAGGCGCTTGTCGTCCAATCGCTCCGCTTGCGACATTTGCCTGAAATCGGATGCAACACGCCGATCGCGGTCCTCTCGCGCGGCATCGCGTGACCCATCCAACCTATCAGCAGGCTTGCCGGATGATGCAGCCCTTTCGGTTCTATCGTCGGCCATTATCCCTTAGCTCCTTTCAGAAATGATAGTGCGTCGTTGTCGCCCTCTTCTTCGGCAGGATCGGCGGACCCGACCTGATCGAAGTTCATGCCCGTGAGATCGGCCCGCAATCCCAGCGCCACAAAGAACGCTGTCGCTTTATGCGGATCGCCATCATCGGGAAGTTCATCAATTGGGAAGCCGACCAGGCGCCCGTAATCGACGCCCTGCAATGCTTCCTCGTCCGTCATTTCGGGGGATTCTGCCCGTTCGATCAGGGCGAGCGAACGGCGCGCTATGGAAGGATCGAGAGGCCGCGGCCGAACGGGTGGCGGCGGGACCTTCGACGCTTGCAGCATCCACTTGTCTTTATAATAGCGGATCTTCCCGCCCTTGAGCGGAGGGATACCGGCGCGCAGGACAATCACCTCTTCCTGAGACAGTAGCAGCAGCTCTTGCGGCAGCATCAGGGGCCGGCGCTGATCGGAGGTCGATACAGACCCCTCAAACGCATCCCACACCCGCTTGGATCGGGATTTTGCCTCATATGTGTAATTGCCGAGGCGTTCGGATACCTCCTTCGCCACATCGACGTGCTTTGGCGTAAAGACCAACTCGACGCCGCAGTTCTGGACGATTTCGCTGGTCACGTCAGGCCCGTACACGTCGCGGAGCTGGCCGCGTGCCTGAATGACCGGCACAAGGCGAATGCCGTAGCCGGCGACGTAGGAGAAGCCCGAGGCGATCACGCTCGCGCGGCCGAGACGAGCAAACTCGTCCAAAAGGAGCAGCAGCTTGAGGGGGTGCCTGCCCTTCTCCGGATCGGGCAGCTCGCGCACGTTCAGGTCAATGAGTTGCTGGAACAGCAGATTATACACGTCCGCCATGCGTTCCATGTTGTCCGGCGACACCCCGAGATAGAGCGAAATCGGCTTCGTCCGGAAATCTCTCAGGTCAAAATCGGATTCCGACGTTGCGGCGTCCACATATGGGTTGATCCAAAGATTGATCTTGGCCGAAACGGATTGCCGAATGCCGGTAAAGGTATTGGCCGAGCTGGAAATCCAGTCGTTCAGGGCCGAAATGCAGGCTTCCGACAGGGGGTCGCCCATGGCCTGGCGTTCCTTGATGATCTTGGGAAACCGCTCCTTCGCATCGCCCGCGCTGAAATTGCGGTATATCTCCCCCATCGTGAAAGGGAGATCCGGTGTTGCTGCGATATAGGCCGACACGCCGAGAAACGCGGTGCGCGCGCTGTCCATCCAGAAGCTTTCGCCGTTGGCGGGCGGCGGCCAAAGCATCGCTGCGATCTTTTGCAGCTCGTCAATGACTTCTACCGGATCGGTGCGCTTGATATGCGCGAAGGGATTATAGCGCGCTGTGCGGCCTTGTGGATCGAGCGGATCAAAAAGGAGAACCTGATGGCCGAGGCTTTTGCGCCAACCCGCAGACTTCTCCCAATTCTCCTGCTTCACATCGAGGACGACAACAGAGTCCGCCCAGGTCAGCAGATTGGGAATAACGACGCCTACGCCTTTACCGGCGCGCGTCGGAGCTTCCAGCAAGACATGCTCAGTGCCGCTAAACTGGATGAAATCGCCACCCCGCCCGAATAGCGACTGGAAGAAGGTTTTTGGGCTGCGCCCGAGCAGCAACCCTTCATTGGGGTCCATCAAGCCCGCCTCGCGAGCCTCGTTCCTGTTGGCCCAGCGCGCAGCGCCGTGAAGGGATTGCTTATGGTTGAGGAACACCATGAAGGCGACCAGCGCGCCAGCGGCGGCTACACCGCCCGTCCCCTTGGCGAGCCATCCCATGACGGCGGGATTATGGCGGTAGAACCAGAAATATTCGGGCATTTTGAAAATGTTCAGATCGGTCCTGAACTGCCCCAAGCCTATGATCGCTACCAAGCCGCCCAAGGTCAGGACTGTGATGGCGCCGATTAGTACGTAACCGATCAGTTTCCGTCGCTCCATGAGCCACCCTCCTACATGCCGGTCAAATCCGGCTCGAAATAGATTTCAGTGACGCGAAAGCGGCCATCGACCTTTTTGCATTGGACAACGACATCAACGAGCAGGTGCAGCAGATCGAGAATGTCTTTGCGTTCGAGGTCGCGACCGCCTTCCGATTCCTTCACCAGCAGCGACAATTGCTCGAAGGCCAGCGCTGCGGAATCAGCGTGAACGGTCGTGATCGAACCGGGATGGCCGCTGTTGACGTTTCGCAGATAGAAGAACGCGGTCCCGTCGCGCAGCTCTTGCAGCAAGATACGGTCTGGCCGCATTCGCAGGCTCGCTTCTAGGAGGTGCTTTGCGCCGACCTGGGCTTGGCCTTGCCCATCCTTGGAATAGATCATGTGCACCGCATTGCGGTGCGGCACGATCAATTCGCGCGTATCCTCGATAGTCAGCAATCGCTCTTCGGACGGGATAAGCTGGATCAGCGCCTTGGAAAGCGTAGTCTTACCGGACCCGGTTGCGCCGGAGATCAGGATATTCTTGCGGGTTTTGACGGCAAGTTCGAGGAACCCTGCCCATTCCTGCTTTTCCTTGAGCGCCACCAGTTCAGCGTCGGCCGCCGTGGACCTGCCCCGAGCTATCTTCGTATGCTCGAACAGGCCCCCGGCATGAAGCTCACCCAAGCCGAACGTCTTGACCGAGGGCTTGCGGATCGTGATCGAATAATTGCCGAGGTCGCAGGCAGGGGGTGCGACAATCTGGACGCGCTCGCCAGTCGGCAAACTGGTGGAGCATATCGGCGTTTGCGGCCCGACCTTTTGCTTTGTGTAGTTCGCCATCGAGTTCGACAGTGTTTCAAGCCATTGAACGGACAGTCGCTCTTCCGTCACCCACTCCCAGCCCTTGCGCCCCTCGATGCCGACTTCACCGGGCTTGTTGATGACGAGTTCCGTAACCGCGTCGGCATCGAGCAACGCGCGCAGCGGCTCAAGGTGATGAGTGAGAATGGCTTGATCGAACATCATCGGCGCAACCTCAAAGAGTAGACGCTGCTGAAATCCACGTCCCGCGCGACCATGATTGTCATTTCCTTGCCTTGAGGAGCGCGAAGGCGTGGACGGATGCGTTGCGAGTCCTGCGCTGCGATGCCCGCCGCAGCATTTGGCGCAGCGATCGTCTGTTCGACGCCCGACACGCTATTGCCGAGAGCGTTGCCGGCGTCCCCGACGATCGACAGCAGCAGCGCGCCGCCGAAGCGCTTCCAGAAGAAGGTTTCCACCTGGCCGCCCATACCGGCGCGGCCGAGCTGATCGGCCGCAGGCGAACCCAGCGTGACCGACACACCCGCAGGCGTGATGGCCCGGTTCCACAGGACGAAAATGCGGTTTTGCCCGGTCGAGAACCCACCCTGATACTCACCCAGGACGCGCGTTCCCTTCTCCATCAGGATCACACTGCCGTTAGCCGACCAAATATCTTGTGGGATCAGGCAGCTCGTCAAACCGGGCTGGGTCGAATCCATCGCAGTTTGGAGGACGCACGGAATCTGCATTCCTGCTGTGATGAGGAAATTGCGGTTGCCAAGCTGACCGGCTGACACTTTGGCTATGTCCATCCCGTTCAGTTTCTGAGCCAGTTCATTCGGGGCTTTGGCTCCGGCCTCGTCATCGCCAGATCCTCCAACGCGCAAATTGCTGAAAGGCCCTGCATTGGGGTTGCCGCCAATACCCGGAACGCCAGCGGCGGGGGAAACCGCCATGATCGGCGCACGGCGCATAGCGTCCTGACGCGCTCGCTCGCGCTCGATCGCGGCGAGACGCGCCTGTTCGGCCTTCTCCAAACGCTCTGCTACCGGATCGCGGGGACCACCCTGCACCGCAGGGACCGCCGCACCGGACAAATCCTGGCCGGGAGCCATGATCGGGTTGCCGAATGGATCAGTCCCCACCTGTGCGAGCTTGTTAGGATCGGTCTGACCCACAACAACCGAGGCGGCCTGGCGCGCCGATTTCTCGGCCGACACGTCATCCCCGAGCTGGAACGTGCTATCATCCCGCTTTGGCTGGCCCTTGTCGCTTTGTGAGGCCATTGAGAAAACAATGAACCCGACGAACGCGGCGCCGCAGGCCACGGCTACGCCTGTGCCCTTGCCCATGGACTGCAACCGTCCGCGAGGATTGAACGCCTTGCGATCGACCTCCGGGGTTGTGCTGTTAGCTTCATTGAGCGCTTCCGCATTCACGTCCGTCTCGTCGTAAGTCGGACGCTGGCGAGGCGCGCCATGATCGGCGCTGTTTTCAATCTCACTCATCGGGGGCTGCTCCCGTCCAATTTGCGTTGCACTTCGGGCGATGCCGTTCCCGATGAATTGTCCGGCCCATATCGGTCATAGGCATTGTTCCAGATGCACGCGATCGACAGGCCACGACGCAGCCGGAATTGCTTTGCGACCTGATGAATCACGACAAATTCGCCGCGAACGTCATAGGGTACGACCGCTTCCGATCCGTCAGGGCTGACCGTGAAGATGGCGGGGAGCTGTTGGTTGCGCGGGAACCGCAGGATCGTGAATTGCCCGTTGTCGGTCACTTCCGACGGGGCGAGATCCGATGAACCCGCAATCGAATAGTCAAGGTTGCGCTTCCCTTGGACCGCAGCCGCATCCAGCGCGACCCTGACCCCGCCAGCTTCGACCATGAGCATTTGCATCTGCAACCGCTGCATATCGGCATTCTGGCGAGCCGCCGCTTCCTGTTCAGGATAGCGGAAACGCACGACGAATTGGGCATCGGTGCCGGTTGCTATGTCCCCGCTGCGCGCAGACAGAGCAAAGGTATAGGTACGAACCACCCCAGCTTTGCGCGTTACGACGATCAGATTTGTCGGTGGCGCTTTCTCGCGAGGCTTGATGAAAAGGATATTATCAGCCGGGGCGACTTCCCAACTTACGGTATCGCCTAGCGCGACACTCGAAATCGTCTCCCCGTCCCCGAAAACAATCTGCGATGCAGCACGGAAAACGCCTTTGATCCGCACGACTTCATCAATGTTGTAATTGATATATCGGATGCGGGTATCTTGCTGGCCCGAGCGAGGAATTTCCTCAGCAAAGGCGGGGTTGGTGATGATCGCGGCGACCAGCGCCCCGCTCATGAGGACATTGCGAAGCGCGTTCATCGGCCAATCTCCGGATCGGCGCGGTAGCTGACCACTTGGAAGCCCAGCGGGTTGTCGAGCCTGCCAGCTTCGGTTGTCGGCTTATCCACGTACTTGAAGTTGATCGTGGCAATCCATTGCACCTGTTCGTCAGGGACGTTCCCCGGCTTCGCCACGGACTTGACGAAACGGACCTGCGCCACGCGGTTGTTGATGAAAGTGATGTTGCGGACGGCGGCAGCGACCAGTTCGCCGCCCTGGTACACGTTGACCGGGGCATTGGGGTTGGTCGCGCGGCGGGTGCCTGCAAACTTCTCCTGCTCTTGCGGCACCGACAGCGCCAGCACCTTACGCTCTGTGTCGCGCGAGGATGAGGGGTTCCAAGACTCCCGGTTGCGAACGTAATCGGACAGGAAGTATTTGTTGACCGCTTCGTCGGCGGTGATGTTGCGCGTATTGGTCAGCCGCGTCACCACGTCGATGGCGCCGGTCTGGCGATCGACGCGGATCACATAGGGTTCCACCGATCGCAGCGGTGCCGCAACGTGCCATGCCAACATGGAGAGGCCGAAGATGACCCCGCCAGCGCCCACCATATAAGCAATGCGCTTTTGCTTGTTCGCCTCGCGAACGCGATCAAAATCCCAATCCTTCGCATCCGCGAAATACTGGTCCAGATCGCTCTTTTTCTTGACGCCCAGGGCCATCGTCAGCAGCTCCTATATGCGAGTTGAGGGATTGTCGGCGCTTGCATCATGGAGAGCGGTTGGCCCGGCGCGGGCTGGTCAGGTGCGGGCGGTGGCGCGGGCACCACTGCGCCGTCAGAGCCATCGGCTTTCCCAGCATCGCCCCCTTTGGGGAACACCATCACATCGCCTTGAGGCGCTGTGCTGACCACCGGGGCGGAGAGGACCGATCCATAGGGATTTGCGGGCCGCGCGTCCGACCGACTGCACGTTGAAGGGGGATTGCGACTCTCCGAAGTCGTCGCACAGGCCACAACACCGCAGCTTGCGACCCCGACACAGAGAATCCTTCCCCAGCGGCGCGCAACCAGCGCACCGTGATTATTCAACCACATTGCCATTACTCCTACCTGTTGCCGGGGCGGGACGATGCACCGGGCATCGAAGTGCGACCCGAAGATGCTTGAGCCTGTTGAACGAATGCGGCCCGATTGGCGGTCTGCCTGTTGAGCGACCAGCGGGCCGTGTTGCCAACCGCGTTCGCCGCGCCCTTCGGCGCGCGAAGGGTCGAGTTCATGATTTTGCGTTGGAGCATTGACGGGTAGATCGCGGACAGGAAGCCCGCGCCAGATGATCCGCCGCCGCCCGCAAATGAACCGATGGACTGCGCCTGCATGATGATGAAGCCGCCGACCAATACCGCGACAAGTTGCAGCATCATCGCCGCCAGCGCCGTCCACGTATCGCCACCAGCGCCAGCGCCGACAGAACCGGGGATCGCGTTCACCAGCGCCACCACGAAAAGCAGCGCGATCGAGACCGCCGCCGTTTGAATGGCGTAGTTCAGCACCGCACCGAGCCAGCTAAAGAACAGGCCCGAGGATGACGGGAAAATCAGAGCGCCGACAAAGATCGGCATCGTGGCGATCGTCACGAAAAGGCCGAACTTTATGAACAGGACGATTGTCATGGCGATAGCCGCGATGATGTAGGCCATCACCATAATGAGAATGACCATCAAGCCGGTCGCAAGGTTCGGGATCGTGTACGGGAAGAATGTGCTTGGCTCGATCCAAGGCTCCATCTGGTTATGGATCGAAAGCGCAGGCTCGACGGCGTTTTTAACGAACGCATCGAACGTCGCATTGAGCGCACCACCGCCCAATGCGTTCGCGAGCTGGTCCGGAGCTTGTTGGGCTGCTGCTGCAATTTGCGGTGCGATCGTGGACGTCGCCGCCAAGATCACGAGGTAGCATTTGAGCCAGGTGCCGAGATAATTGCCGAATGGCTCATTGGACACCCCGCGCATGACGGCGAAGCCGACGATCACCAGATTGATTGCCATAGCGGTTTGCAGTGGCGCCGACACCAACCCCATCACGGCAGCGTACTTGCCCGAAAGGGTGCCGGTAATCTGGCCTTCAAGCATGTTATAGATCGCGTCGAGCATGACCTATTTCCCGTTCCAGGTCGGCCAGATCGAACCATTCTTGAGGTTCTTTTCCGTCCGCGCGCGCTCACGCTTGAATTGCTCTTCGGCATTGCGCTTGATGGCTACAGCGGCGTTCCCGCAGTTGACTCCCGCGTCACCATTGCTTTGGCAACGCGCGGTCTTTTCCCGCGCCTCGTCCAGATGCTTCAAATAGTAATCGACGGACTTTTCCGCCTCACCGCAGGCGGCCAGCGGAAGCGCCGCAGCCGCAAGTATTGCAAAGCACTTCCGCATGGCCCGATCCTCCATTTTACTTAGTTGCCGTTCCACGTCGGCCACAGCGCGCCGCTGTCGATGTTTTCCTGCGTCTTGCGCTGTTGATTGGCGAAGTCCGCAGAGGACTTCACCGCCAGCGCACCGCGCGCAGCCTGTTCCGCCGCTTGCATCTGCAAGAGCCGGTTATTGATCGCGGCGTTTTCGATGTTCGCTCGCGCTGCAATGTCCTGCGATTGACGCGCCGTTGTTGCGGACGCGAGGCCGGTGCTCAGCTCCTTAAGGCCGTCACCGCTCGCCGTGGTGGCTTCCAGCATATATTCGCCATAGGCTTGATCGCGCGCGCCTCGCGTGGCTGCGCCGTTCAAGATGCCCTCGGCATCGCCAAAGTCGCCACTCAGTCCGGAAAGCGAAAAATCGCTGGTATCCATGATCCCCTTGGCGCGGTTGCCGAGCGCGCCCAGGTCAGCCAGATCGCCGGAGATCAGATTGATTGAATCCTGCATTCCGTCCGGCAAGGCCGTCTGCAAAATCTCCGCTTTCAGCGATTGAGCGACATTCGAGATTTGCGAAAGGCTGTTCATCGTGTTGTAGAGTTTCTTTGCCTCTTCCAACTGATTGAGCGTGTTTTTGGCTGTTTGCAGGGCTTGCGCGATCGACTTAACATCAACGACCGCCAATTGGGCATGGGCCGATCCGGACATGCCGCCGAGCGACAAAGCCAGTGCTGCGAAGGTTAGAATTTTCTTCATATCAGGCACTCCATTCCTTCTTGCCAACTGAACGCCAGCGGCGCTTGAACTCGGGCAACCAAACATCGGGATCATCCCCGAACTCGGCCCGCAGCTCGTCAAGCAACTGGACCGTCCCTTGGCGGCCCGAGAGCACCGCCAATTCGTCAGCCATGCCGTTAAGGTCCAATTCGACCACAACGGAATCATGACCCTGTTTGATGAGGAAGCGCCGACTTTCCGGCGATAGATCGACCTTGATAAGCCGGAACTCGGCTTCGGTCAGATTGAGGCCGTCGATGTAGTCGCGGGCCTGCGCATTCGGGTTAGGCAGAAGGATTTTCGTTGGGCATTGCTCGATGATGGTTTCGGCAATGTCCGAGCGCAGAGCGTCAGCCGGTGACTGCGTTCCGAACATCATCATGGCGTTGCGCTTACGATAGGTTTTCAGACCATCACGGGCGAAATGCCGAAATGCTGGATCGCCCAAGGCTTTCCAGAATTCGTCAATGTCGATGATGACCGGGTTCCCGTCCACGATGTCATCAAGCCTGTGGAACAGGTAGCTCATGAGCGGCGGACGGATCGCGTTGTTTTCGAGAAAGTCCGTCATGTCGAAGCCCATAAGGCGGGCATCGAGCCGCAACGTGTCCTCGTCATTATCGAAAACCCAGCCAAATTCGCCAGATTTGGTCCACCGCTCCAAACGTGCGCCAATGCCTTCCACGCTGGTTTGGTCGAGCTGCGACCGTATCGCCGCGAGGGACCGAAGTTCTTGCGGCAGTCGGGCCACGGCATCGAGCGCCTGATTGATCTGGTAAAGCTCCGGGGGCGTCAGTTCGCCATTGTCAGGGGTGACGAGCTGACGCAGCCACGATGCAAGGAACTCACGGTTGCGGGGGCTGTGATCCAGCGCCTTGAGCGGCGCGAAGCCCGATGGCTGGCCGTTCTTGAGAGCAAGGTAGGTGCCGCCCGAAGCGCGGACGAAAATCTCCGCGCCGCGATCCTTGTCGATGAAGGCCATGCGCGCGCCGGTTTTTTCAGCCTGCGACAGAAAGAAATTCTGGATGACGGTTTTACCGCCGCCAGATGGTCCGAGAATGAGGGTGTGACCTACATCGCCAAAATGGAAGTTGAAGAAATAGGGCGAATTGGCCGTTGTCTTGAGCAGGGCAATTGCATTGCCCCAATGGTTTCCTGTCGGCTGACCGAGCGGATAGGCATGGATCGGCGCCAGTGCCCCAAAGTTGCGCGATGTGAGGGCCGCAGGCCGCGTCCTCCATGCGAAGTTGCCCGGCAGCATCGACCAGTAGGCCGCTTCCAGAGCCAAATCCTCGCGCGCCGCGACAATGCCGCTTTCGGAGAGCGCCGCACGGGCAACGCTCATGTTTTCCGCGAGCTTTTTCGGCGTCTCGCCAAAGACCGATAGTGCCAGGTGATGCTCGCCAAGGACGAAGCGATTGGACTGCAAATCGTCCATCGCTTCATCCAGTTGGGATTGCTGGCTGAACGCTACGTCATCGGTGGCACTCAGTTGCGCGCGCTTCCGCCGCGCCGTCTCCATACCCATTTGCTTGCCGAGGAAGGCGAAGCCCTGGCCCAGCACAAACTCAAATTTCGATTCCAACAGCGCGTTGAGCTGGCCGGGGAACGTGCGTGCAGCATGTTCGCGCACCGCCAAAATGCCGCCGTACCGCGAACCTCCCGGCTCCCGAACCTCGAACAGTTCTTGTCCGAAGATGACCCGATCCGAGTAGACCGCACGGCCCAAATGGCCGCGCACCAACGGCACCCGCCGCTTGTCGGCGGTCATAATCCGCTGCATCAATTCCATAGGCTCGCTGAATTGCAGGCCATTGAACTCGTACACGCCCAAGATGCGCGGATTGACGCGACCGAGCAGCTTATCCACGTCACGCAGAATGTCGGTGAACGTCTCGATAATATCCTCTTCGGCTTCCGCAGCGCTGGCCTTGGAGAACATTGAGAATACCGATGACGCGGCCTTGTCGGCTGCGCCCACCGCTGGCCGGTAGAGGACGGTCAGATAATGCTCGTTGACGAACATACGCTTGGCGAGGACGCGATTGCGATAGGCGGCGTCGAGATCGCGCGCGAAGGCAGACCGGAAATCCCCTTCGGGATAGCCGCTGTCGATACGCCGGATCGTGTTGACCATGACCGCGACCCGTTCGTGCGCGATAGTGCGCCAAGCGGTATTCAGCTTCTCGTGCCAATCGTTGACGGTGGACACATCAGCCGTCTCGAACGCGATCCCGTCGAGCGCGAAAACGGCCATATATTCGCCGTTGTCGAGCGCGACGATGTTGTCATTCACATGGCGCGCGTAGGGCAGATACAGCGACGGGTCGCGCTCCAGCTTGATAGGGGGCTTGCGCTTAAACACGATCAAATCCTTTCCGCTTCACGCCCTTGACCGGCAGCGGCGAATAGCTGGACCCGCCCCAAACCGACTTGTTCGGCGCGGGCGCTTTCGTGCGGCCGAAAAGGAAGATGATCTTGAACATATTGTAGTCGGCACGGACGATGAGCCGGGCTGCGCCCAGGAGCGCGCCACCAATTGCCAGCGCCCAAATCGGGTTGCCCACGACCATGAGCGTGAACACCGAGGCCATTCCGATCGCCAGCGTTGCCTCAACAGGGACGCCGAACCACAGCGTCGGACGTGTCAGGGCCAGGAACAGCGGATCTTCGGTTAGATATTCTGGCTCAGACACCCGGAACCTCTCTTTTGCCGCCGTGCGGCTTCATGTCAGCAAAGCAACGATGGCCGGGGCACACAGCAGCACGATTAGGCCAGCAGCCCACAACGCGAGCGACTGGCGATCACCGTGACCGGCCATGAAGAAATACCCGGCGATGACGAGCGCGAGCGTCCCGATGGCAGCGCCAGCGGCCATCATCTTGGTTGCCATGGAAGAGGCTTGGGCGGAGGCGGAGGCGACTTGCGCCGCCCCCGGAACCGACCAAGCCACCCCAGCAAGGGTCGCCGCAGAGAGACGAACCCTGCGCATCACGTTCCCGAAATGGTATCGACGAGCCAACCGGCGCCGAAAACGATGAAGCAGCCGACGATGATCGAGCCGAGCAGCCCCTTATTGCCAGCGCCGAAGAAGAACATGATGCCGGCGATGACGAGTGCGATTGCGGCCAGACCCTTTGCGATAGGCCCGGTCAGCAAATTGAGGATGGAGTCGACCATGGACGCCACCTCTGTCTGGTTTGCGGCCTGCGCCCATGCGGGAACAGGCAGCATAGAGAGGACGGCACCGGCGAGCGCGTAGTTGGTCGACCACCGCCCCTTGATGTTGGAAACGAGCTTTTTCATCAGAAGAAACCTCCACTTGCTACGATTGCGATGCCCACGCAGAAAGTAATGAACACGATAAGTGTCCCTCTTCCTGTCATGATGAGAATGCCCAGCCAAATTACGCCAAGCATTATTGCCGGTCCTACGAGAGCTTTTAATTCGTTGAGGACCGTTGTTGCTATCCCGTTCACATCAGCATGAGCGGGAGTTGCAACGAGACCGAGCACAAGCACGACCGACAATCTCTTGATGATCTTCTGCAAGATGCTCACAGGCCCCCCTCCACCGAACCGGAGGACTGGCGTTGCCGCCAACTGGCCTGTGCGAAAACGTCCCACGCGGGGGGCGGGCTTGCGCCCTCCGCACCGTCGCGCGTCTCTGAATTGAGTGAAGCGGACACCTGATAAGCGCCTGCCACCGCTTGTTGCGGCTGATATGTCGCCACCGCCAAAGGCGCTTGAGCATCGCTAGGCCGTTCGAGGGGAGAGCCTGTGTCCGTCCCCCAAGCGACGTGCCAATGATCCGAATGCTTCGGATCACCTGGCCCAAGCAATTCTACGATCCGAACACCATTGGCCGCCATCACGGCGCGAATTTGATCGCGGGTAATCGCGCCAACGCCGCCACGCGGAACGAAATCGACCGCACGACCGACCTTATGATAGCTATGGACGGCTCCATACGTCGCGTTGATCGGGCGCAGCGTATCGGTGATCCTGCCGCCGAATGCCGAAAGTAACAGGTTCCCAACCGTGTCCGGCGACACCGAGCCATAGGAGAGCTGCACCACCGCAGGCCGCAGCGCAGACGTGCGACCAGTCGCCGCCGCATAGACCTTCCGGACATATCCGTTGAATAAGCCCTTGGCCCGCGAGCCGGTATTATACTCGCTCAGCGCCGCGCGGAGGGGGTCAGCGTGCCCCGCCACACGAGCGCGGCTGTAATTGTCAGCAAGCAGCGCCGCGCCTGCCCGCAGGTTTGTGCAGGGGTCGAAAACCGTATCGGCTGTCACACCGAGGCGTGCAAAATTCGCGCTGTTGATTTGCATGAGGCCAGCGTCAAAGTTGGCCCCTTTGCGGAGTAGGCTCCGCGCTGTGGCGCTTGCATCGGCTCCGTTAGCCGGTTGGCGTTGGAGCGAACCGCCCGAATTGACGCCGATCCGATAGGGATCGCCCTCAGATTCCACCTGTATGATTGCCGTCATTGTTGCAGGCGCGACATTCGCCGCGCATGATTGCAGTAACGCCGCCAAAACCGTAGCATCTAAAGGCATTCAGCGCACCTTTTCGGAGAGTCCGGTTTCTCTGGTACACATATCCGACACTACCGACAACACGCTTTCGGCTCGTGGGATTCCGCGATGCGATGAACGGTTAATCGTCTTTTTGGCTGGAGCTGAACCCGAACACGCTTGATGGAGTCGCCATCTATGGCTTAGCTCTCCCTCCAAATTTCGGCTGAATGCTGTTCAGCTTCACCTACGAGCCAAAGCGGAACCGCATTGCCAAAGACGATCCTATTTCTGTCGGAAACGGCTAATTCTCTGTCCATTTCGGAGCAGAAGGCTCTCTGTATGGAGGACAGTGATCTAGTCGCAAACGAAGCGCGGATGGATCTTACTGATCTGCCGAACAAACTTGCGCAGGGGGGCATGCCGCTGGAAAGCGGCGATAGGATCAAAATTTACGATTTCACCTGCCTTCCCATGCACCCGCAGAACCTTCTTCGTTTCATGCGGCAAATGCTGAAAAAGGGGGTCAGCATCCAGTTCGCCGCCCCTGGGATCGTTATCAAACCCGAGGAAGGCAACGACTTATTCAAGCTGGTCACAGGTCTCGACAACCATTGGCGCCTCACCCACGGCGTCAGAACGCGCCCGACCGATTTAAAGCCCGGTCGCAAGCCCAAGCTGACCGAAGATCAGCTTCCTGCCATCAGGCGCATGCTTGACGATAGCGGCGCAACGGTGAGCAGCGTTGCGAAGGATTTAGGCGTTGGCCGCACCACATTATTTGATTTTTTGCAGCGGCATCGGGATTCCGAGGCAGTGACTTCATGAGTCACCGAGCAATACAGATGGCGAAGTTCCGAGGCCGATGGCTAAACCTGCGATTTCACGGAGCGTAATCTCCGTCGCCTTGCCATCCATTATGGAATGAAGACGCTCAACATCAATGGCACTAGCTAGCGCGAGTTGGGCGACGGATAGTCCCATTTTCTTGCATTCGCTTGCAGTTTGATTGGCGAGGGTCTGAGTTAGACTTGAACCCTCGCCCATATTGTTCAGCATGGTCATCGTCTCTGCTGCCGTTGAGGGGCCTATAACCCTAACCCTGCCTCTCCCGCCATGTCCAGCTAACAATAATCATTATCAGAACTACTTCTTCTTTATCGTATCGCTCAGAAGCTCAATAACGCTGCACTCCAGCCCTTTTGCCAGATGTTCGATGACCTCCAGCGTCGGATTCGCCTTACCGTGCTCGATATACGATAAGTGGGATGCGGCGATGCCGCTTCGTTCAGACAATTCGGCCTGCGAAATCTTGAGTTTCGCTCGGCGCGAGCGACAGTTTTCCCCTAGCCGTGTGGCTAGTTCAGACGCCGCTTGGTCTAGTTTTAGGTATTGCGGCATTGCGACCCCGTTATCCTTTGCTGGTAATTAATCATCCGTTTTGGACACATATAACGCTGAGGCGGGAAACGATACACTATCTCTGATTAACTACCCGAGGGGCGGTCAAATTTGACAACCGCCCGCATTCGCAATAGCCAAGGGATCATGGGCCAACCCGCCGCACAGAATCGCGTCTTAACACCCGCCGCTTGTATGAGACGCAAGCGGCAGGCGCTCTATGATGCTGACTTTGTCCAGTGCAAGTTGCAAATCCCAAATAGCTTTGCCGAGCACTTAAAGGGGCTGAAAGCCCGTCATAAGATGCGCGGCTTGGACCATGTGGTTTCTGCGATGATTAGAAAAGCTATTATTGCTTACTCCGCGGCTGAGCTAGTTCCACCACCGCCGCCAGAGGATCACATGAACATGAAGCAGATCGCCGTGCATATTCCGCGCGAGCATCATGCTTTCCTTGAAGCCATCGCACATCGAAATCGTGGCATCCCGCTTGGAGCCGCGCTTGAAACTGTTGGTGCCTACGTCAAGGATTTGACGCCGGCACCCGTGCAATTGCCACTGATTGAATAAGGGTATGCGGTTAGCGGATAAACCAAGTCCGGCACGAGGCCCGGCATTGAGGTGGCAATCAGGTGTATTGGGCGAAGCGAATGAGTTTATCCGCGAAAGCACGAATCCATGCTCATTGGACGGCCACAACGATAGCCCCTCCAGTGGTTCGCCATGCATCCTCGTGCTTTCCCGGATCAATCCGCGACGCTGGATTCGTGCTTTTGCGGATCAATGCAAGGTGGGCAATGATGGAAACGCGTCATGGGCGCCATGATGGGGACAAGGCCGATGCCACAAAACCAAGCTGACCTTTTCTCGCTCGATAGCCCTCTCATGAGTGAGGTGCGTGGCGAGCGATCCTTGATGGCGTTCCCGTTCTTCGCGCTCAGCAAAGGCAAATGGACAAAAACGCTCTCTTACAAAACCGATACAGTCTCCATCGAGATCGTGCCGACGGCAAAGGGCGTTGCGACGATCTATGACAAGGAGATCGTACTTTATATCGCAAGTCTCATGGTCGCAAAGCTTGAGTCTGGAGAAGAAGTCTCCCAAGACTTCTATTTCACGGCCCATGATTTGTTTTGTGTCACAGGCAATAATCCATCAGCGCGGTCCTATACTCGCCTCTCACAGGCGCTGGAACGGCTACAGGGTACGCAGATAAAGACCGACATCGAAGCTGGCGGCGAAGGCGAAGAGGGCTATTTCTCGTGGTTGTCCGAGGCAAAGCTTTATTACACCAAGAATGGCGAACGCCCTGGTGTAAAGCGGCTTAAGGCGGTCAGGGTCCGGTTATGCGATTGGCTGTTCCGAGCTATCCTGCGCGATAGGCAGGTGCTGGACTATGCGCCCGCTTATTTCAGGCTTGGGCCCGTCGAGCGCCGTCTATATGAAATAGCTCGATCCGCATGCGTCGATGGACCATATGAATTGAGCTTGGACGATTTGCGTCTCCAACTTGGCTATCAAAACTCCCTTGCCCATTTTCGCCATGCTTTGAAGGCGATATTGGAAGCCGATGCTATTCCAGACTACCGGGTAATACTGTTTGATGCTCCGCCTAGCGGCGCAAAATTACCGCCTCGACCCGGCAGAAAGACTGGATACTGTCAGGTCTTGATCGAACCGAAAGTAATGAAGCTCGTCGGCTCATCTGCGCTTGCTTGATTCGGTTAGGGCGTGTGGTAATGGCGCCATTGATCCGCGAAAGCACGAAGCCGATCCGCTCATTGATCCGCGAAAGCACGAATCCTGAGGCATTTAATCCGGGATAGCACGAACGAATTTTGGCTTTGATCCGAGATAGCACGAACCGCTAGCGCTTCCGCCACGGGCTTAAATTCTGCAAATTCGCATGGTCGGCAATTCGCCGACGATGACCGAGCAGGAAGCCGCTGTGACCACATAAACGAATGCCCGGCACGAAGGCCGGGCACCCTGGAACATGATGAGCGATGCTTGGCGGCATCGACCGGGTCCATACATACCCTTCTCATACCTGTTCCTGAGCTTCGGTTCAAGGGAGCGCGCTTCGCGCCACGCTCTAGTTTTGCCTGCGAACGGTCTTCCACCTGGGAGGACGAACGATGTTGCTTGCCCTTGAAACAAGCCTCGCTGATGTGCCGACAGGCGCAGTTGCGGAGCTACGCGCTTTCGGAATTGTTGATGCGGACATTGCCGCCGCCTTCGTGCTTCAACAGAAGCAACGATCATGCGGCGTGCCGGTTCTGCCCTTGGCCGTCATCTGCGGCGTGCGTCCGCTCGAACGAGGCACAAAGACCGGGCTTAGTCATACTGCCTCGCGCCTGATCGGCACCAAACCCCGCGCCCGCACAAGTCGGGGCGGTACGCACGTCACAGGGCGGCCCGTATGGGCGAACAGCGTCAGGACCGGCGATGCGGCCGAGGCCGAATTTGTCCGCCCGGTATCATTCGATCAACTCAAAGAGCTGCGCCGCGCCATCCATCTGATGTTCGATCGTGCGCGAGATCTAGCCGCCGAGGCGAGGAAGGGCGGCGAGCTGACGCCTGAACAGCATAAGCTGACCCTCTTCACCCGCTCATGCCGCGATATGCTTCTCCGGATCGTGGACGAGCTGCGCTATCGCAAGGGCTGGTGCGTACCGTCTTATGAGACGCTTATGCGTTGGACCAGGCTTGGCCGACGTACCGTGAAATACTCACTCGATCGACTGCGCGAGCTGGGCTTGCTGGAATGGATCAGGCGCTACGACTACACCCGCGACAGCCAGCACGGCGCGCGATCCGAACAGACCTCCAATCTCTACCGCTGCCATGTCCCTCAGTGGATCGGTAAGATGATCGGGCTTTTCTCCCCCGTCCCCGAGGACGAGGCGCAGCGCCGGGCTGACAGCTTGGAGCAACACGCCGATATGCTCGCGTCGGTCGGAGCGATCGAGCGCCGCAGCCTTATGCCCGATGACCCAGCCCAGCGGGCGGCTCTGATCCTGGCCGCTGAGCGCTCTGCTGCCCGGCAAGCCTCAGATGCATATCCCCGTGGGTGCAATAATGGCACTGCTCCTCATACAGTTTTATATTCTATCTCTACGGACAAGTGGAGTTGCCCTAGTCGGGCAACGATTCAGCCCTGACGGGCACCGAAACGACACGCTCACCGCTTCCATTTCACCCTCAGTGATAAACTAGAGGACAGGACCGTCGGCTTCGCCGCCGGAATGCTCCCCAGATGGAGCAAGCGGCTATGACAGCTTCATATTGGTGCCCGTCGCGCTTGCTGCACGCGTTGAACGGCCTCCGCGTCGATATACGGCTCTCTTTGCAGGGAATACGACCCGATTTTTCAAAGCCTAAAAACGATAAGTCGTCAGGTTAACGATTGTCCGCTTTTGTTCAATACGCTATTACCGGACTATGAAATTGACGCCGACCGCCGCTGCTAAAGAAGCTGTGAAGCGCCTCAACGGAACGTGGCACGGGTCTTACGGCAAGGCGTGCTGCCCGGCCCATGAGGATCGCAGCCCGTCGCTTTCCATCACACCTGGCAAAGAGGTGGTGTTGTTCCATTGTTTCGGCGGTTGCAACCAGGCCGAGATAATGGCTGCGCTATCCCGGCACGGCGGATATGTCCGCCCTACAGAACGCGACACTACGCCGCCTGTTGCCCGCGATCTCGCACCGCTCGCGCGCGATCTATGGAGCAAGGCGTTGCCGATCGCCGGCACCCCTGCCCAACGCTATCTTGAAATGCGCAAAATCGGCCATTCGACAATCGGCCGATATGACCCTGCCTCGCTTGTCTACGAAGCGGGCAAAAAGCTGCGCCTGCCGGCGCTGCTCTTGCCAATCACCGAGCGCCGCCAAGTCGTCGCTCTCAAGCGCATCTTCGTGGACCGGGCAGGAAATAAGAACGGCAGTTTGGCCGACCCCAAACGCACCCTTGCTCTACCGCGCGGCGGCGCAATTCAGATCGGTTGCATCGAGGCCGACCATCTGAATTTGGCGGAGGGCTTTGAAGATGCCGAGTCCGTCATACGCATGTTCGGTTTGCCGGGATGCTGGTCTGCGAACGGCATCGAGCAATATGCCCACCTCGTAATCCCCGATCACGTCCGCACGATCACAGTCTATTCCCAACACGGATCAGCCGCGACCCGTGGCCTCACCAAAGGCGAGGCGAACCTAACCGCAAACGGGCGCCGTCTATGCGTCGAATTGCCGCCTATCGGCGGCGATTGGAATGACGCATGGCGACCCGCCGCGTGAAAGCTCAGATAGGTGTTTTGCTCGCAGGGGCCGTCATTCTTGGCGCGGTTTTCGTGCAGTCTCATCCTGATTTTGTCGCGCATCCTCCCCGTAACTCGCGCGAGGCCTGCGGCCAGTTCTTCGATCCGGCAAATTGTCAGGCAGTGGCGACCTTCGCCGCAATCAATGCAAAGCAGCCGATCCGCCAGATCGTCTTGCCCTCGATCCCCGACCCAGCTCGGACACCTGGCGCGATCAATCCCGCGATCAACCAAGACAATATCTCCGCAACCATCTGCAAAGGCGAGTACCAGGCCGAAAAGTCGCCGCCGCCTTCGTGGAAGGCCGCGGCAACCCGCCGCCTTGTTGAAAGTCTCTATCCCGGCGAAAATCCCGACGATTTTTCACTCGACTATCTGGTGCCAATCTCTCTCGGCGGGGCGGTGGCCGATCCGCGAAATCTATGGTTGCAGACGTGGACCGGGCCTGACCGCGAGCTGAAAGACCATCTCGAAATGCTTCTGACGAAGATGGTCTGCAACGGCCAGATTGCGCTTTCGGTCGCGCAACAGCGGATCGCTGCCGATTGGCGTGACACCTATCAGCGCGCAATGACGCCGAAAAATCTCGCTCAGTATCAAATGCCTTTGAAATGGGCCGTGTCGCCCGAGCAGATTCCCCGGTTCACGTCCCCTAGTGTCGGCCAGATCGAGGGGCAACGCGCCCAGGTCGGAGGGGAACCGCTGATCTTGCAAGCCGAGCTGGTTGACCCGGAGCCATACCAGGTGCCGGCGATCCCGACCGAGCCACTTTACCCGCAACAGTAGGAGTGCTGGAAATGCCAAGGAATATCGCTGAATTTCGTATCATTGGACAGGTTGGCGGCGTTGATGAGAAGGAAAAGGTCACGTTCGTCAATGTTGCATCGAATTACAATCGGCAGGTTGACGGTGAATGGCAGGAAGAGGTGCATTGGAACCGAGTGACTTGCTTTGGAAAGTGCGCTGAATATGCCCAAAATTCGGCAAAAGGTGACATGGTTCATGTAACGGGGCGGGTAAAGCAGACCTCATATGATCGTGATGGACAGACGATTTATAACACTGATCTAGTTGCTGATTCATATTCCGTTCTTGTTCGCAAAGATGCTGGGTAACATGGGGCTGGGGGCGGCCTTCGGCACGGCTTTATCTCCGCTCCGCTCCGACCGAACCCGCAAGCGGTTTCGTCCCATTCGGGTGACGATCCTCGCCTTGAAATCGCCGCAGGATCTCGAACGAGATTCTTGCGGTGTTTTTGTATCTGGCACGCCGGAATACCGGCGCGATCGAACAGGAGGCGGCGTTGCCGCCGCGTCATTGATCCACTTTCGGGGCCTGTTCCGGCCCCCTGGCGCAAGGGCTGGACCGTCTCGGCCGCTGCGCAACCTCGCTTGGCGATCATGGGGGTTTCCCCGGCCTTCCTCCGCTGCGCTCCGTGCAGGACGGGCGATCCCCCTCCCCATGATCGGCCCTCACTGCGCCATTCCCCGACCCACTTCGCCAGCGGGCAGAAGTCGATGGACGCCATCGCCTTCGGCTCCATTTTAGGAAGGGAACAGCACATGCCACGGAACACCAGCAAGACCCGCAAGACCTCCGCTGCGCGCGTTGACGTTTACGAGGAAGTCACCAACCAGATTGTTGCGCTGCTAGAGGCAGGAACCCGCCCTTGGTCGCCCCGCTGGGCATCCGGCGCGGCATCGCTTCCCCTTCGCCATGAGGGAACGGCCTATCGCGGCATCAATATCCTGCTGTTGTGGTCCGCAGCCATGGCGCACGGCTACACCAACCCGCATTGGATGACCTACCGGCAAGCGCACGAGCTGGGCGGACAGGTCACGAAGGGCGAGAAGGGCAATCTTGTCGTTCATGCTGGAACCTTCACCCCGAAGGACGGCGAGACGGGCGAGCCGATCACCGACAGCGAGGGCGAGGAATCGAGCCGCGCCTATCTGAAACGCTACGTCGTGTTCAACGTCGAGCAGATCGACGGCTTGGACATGAGCAAATTCCCTGCCCCGCTTGTCGAGATCAAGAACCGCGACCAGCGCGACCCCGAGCTTGATGCGGCCTTTGCCCGCTACCCGGTCCCCTACCGTGAGGGCGGCAACAGCGCCTATTATCACCCCGTCGCGGACAGCATCGCCATGCCTGCCTTTGGCGACTTTGTAAGCGGCAATGCCTTCTTCGCGACCCTCGCGCATGAGGCCATCCACTCCACCGGCCACACGTCGCGGCTCAATCGCGAAACGCTGTACGAATACGGCAAGAGCAGGGAAATTCGCGCTGCCGAGGAGCTGATTGCAGAGATCGGCGCAGCCATGCTTTGCGCTCAACTTGGCATGGAGCCGACCGAGCGCGAGGATCATGCGTCCTATCTGGCGTCGTGGTTGACTGCTCTTCGCAATGACAAGCGTGCGATCTTGGCCCAGTCGGCCCGAAGCTGCGATTTTGGCCAGGTTGAAGA
>TARA_R110000787_G_scaffold81405_1_pt1 | contig 33908 bp, 32 predicted proteins | sample TARA_R110000787 | Tara Oceans TARA_R110000787 (sample SAMEA4397920) | marine metagenome | biome: Polar Biome; feature: [DCM] deep chlorophyll maximum layer (ENVO:01000326); material: water (ENVO:00002006), including particulate matter (ENVO:01000060) such as... | depth 35 m | reverse complement strand
TTTAAACCTAAGCCGCGCAACTGTTTTTTTTAAAGCCCACCATTGTCCTTTAGAGCCGGGTAAATCCCGGCAACGCGTCCGGTCTGGTCAACAAAACCCCCAATACCGACTCATCATGCTGTTCAGTGACTACCTCAGTGACTACCTCAGTGACTACCGCTGGGAGCCGAACTTGTGCTGTCGCAACTAACGCCTACTGCCGTGGCAATACGCGTAAAGGATCGATCGGTTTACCACTTTTGCGTATTTCAAAATATAAGCGACTCTGGTTATCCGGATCGCCACCCACGACGGAGATGTCGGCACCGGACTGTACACTAGCCCCATCCGCCACCAGCAACGTTTTGTTGTGCGCATAAGCACTTAGATAGATATCGCTATGTTTGATAATAATCAGGTTTCCGTAACCACGTAGCCCACTCCCCGCGTAAACCACCACGCCCGCCGCCGCCGCCACAACCTTTTGCCCCGGAGCAGATTGAATATTAATACCCTTGAATACCTTGCCAGTATCATATTGGCGGGAAACCGCTCCTTTCACCGGCCAGCGCCAAACTACCTCCCCGGCAGGCAGCTTTTGTGATGCGACCATTACTGCAGGCGTTGCCGGCGGCCCGACTGTATCGCCGGTGGGCTTACCGCTGACTGGAGGTCGCCCACTGTCAGCCTGTTGAGGAGCTCCGGTCGCCCCCGGAACAGCGCCCTGGACTTCACCTTGCACATTACCCTGGACATCACCCCGAACTACGTCTTGTGTACGCCCTTGGACAACCGCGCCCCTGGCGGTATCCTGAGGGCCCACCTGAAAGGTTCCAGCCTGGGGCACTCGACCGACGACGACAGCGTCCTGCCGACTCACAGTCGAACTTGATCCTGATAGGCCACCGAAAGTGTCCAGGGTCAGGCGCTGCCCCACCAGGATACGGTAGGGGGGTGATAAACCGTTGGCCTGGGCCAACGCTTCAAGATCTTTTTCATAACGCCAGGCAATGGCGAACAATGTATCGCCGGGGGCCACAGTATGATGATTAATTCGCTCGGTAGGTGGCGGTGGGAGACTGACCACGGGCGCCGGATTGTATGCACACGCCGTAGTGCCGATCAGCGCCAGTGACAAGGTTAAACGAGCGCATCGGCCACTAGTTAGTACGTGCGCCATGCGGCACAACAGCCCCGACCAACCTGTCATAACCGCGCCCGACGCTCTCCGCCAGCGTATTCCAGCACCAGCACCAGCAGCAGACCCACCGTCATTAAGCCAAGCACGGCAAGCCACTGCGAGTCACCGATAGTCTGAGCGTAGCTCGACGGTAACAACAAATGCGTACTGGTCACTGTATGCGTCGCCTCGTCAGTTGTCAGCTCCAGCCGTTTCCACGGCCAGACCACTGCAAGAGATCCGACCAGAAAACCGGTCAAGGTCGCCAACGTAAAATTGTGGAAACGTGTCAATAACCAGGACAGGAATCGGGAAAACAATAACAGGCCTGTCACGCATCCGCCGACAAAGATTGCCAGTGTAGACAATTCAGTCTCAGCGACCGCATCCAGAATCACTGGATACATACCCAGCAATAGCAGTATAAAGCTACCGGAAATACCCGGCAAAATCATTGCACAAATAGCCAGCATACCCGCCCCGAATATATTCAGGGGGGTTGGTTGAATCTGCACCTGCGAGGCGAACGCAGTCGTCAACACAATGCCAGCGCCGAGCACCAGCAACAACCAGCAAGGGAGGCCGCGCACGGGTATCTGACGCCAGACGTAAATCACTGAGCCGACAATCAAGCCGAAGAAAAAACCCCAGACCAGCAAAGGGAAATGAGCCAGCACGTAACTAAGTAAACGCGCAAAGGAAATGGCACTGAGCAAAATACCACTGACAAGAACCGCCAGAAAAGTACCGTGTATGTGCAACCAGAAAGCAGCAAAACCCTGCCTGAATAATACTTTCAGAGCTCCCGGATTAACTGCCTGAATTGCCTGAAGAAGTTGCTCGTAGATGCCGGAGATAAACGCGATTGTGCCACCGGACACGCCCGGCACCACATCCGCCGCACCCATGGCAATGCCCTTGCAAAACAACAATACATGACTGCGCGGAGAATTCATTTCAACATGAAGGTTAGCGTGTTACACCGCTCAACAGGGGCACAAAGCGCACTCGTTCGATGACCTCCTCCTCAAAGTTCGAGCTATCGCCTACCCGCGTCACCAGACGCAGCTCCTGATCATTTTCTGAACCGACCGGAATAACCAGCAGACCGTCAGCCGCCAACTGGTAAAGTAATTCTTCAGGGACGCCCTCAGGCGCCGCAGTGCTAATAATCCCGTCGTAGGGGGCATGTTCCGCCCAACCGGTGCCGCCATCACTGTGCGCACAGACAATGTTGCGCAGCCGCAAGCGTCGAAAGCGTTCCTTCGCCTTTATTAACAGAGGTTTAATACGTTCTACGCTATACACCTGATCAACCAGTTGCGCCAATATTGCCGCTTGATAACCAGAACCGGTACCTACTTCGAGAACTTTTTTCAGCGGTCCTCGCGACAACAATATTTGCGTCATCAGGGCAACGACGTAGGGTTGAGAGATGGTTTGGCCGTGCCCGATGGGCAGAGCGGTATCTTCATAGGCCCGATGGGACAGCGCCTCATCGAGAAACAGATGTCGCGGCGTGACACGCATGACATCGAGGACTTTTTGATTTTTTATGCCATTGTCCTTCAAGCGTTGAATCAACCTTTCGCGAGTACGCCGGGAGGTCATTCCCACCCCATCGAGATCCAACGAACTCACATCCGCCCCCTGTTTAAAATCAATCCACGCGAGGCTTTGGACTATAGCACAGCCCGATGCGCAGGCGCATTGGTGATCGCCAGTTCACGCAGGACAGTGGTGGCAAAGGTGCCGGGCGGTAAGGCAAAATCAAGCTGCAGATCCCGGTGCTGCCACTGCCAGCGAAATTCTCGAGGAATCAGCACCAGATCCCGTCTTTCCTGCTGCAAGCCGCAGTGCTCCAGCCCTCCTTGCCAGGCGCCGTGAGGCGTCAGCACCTGTCGCTCCAACGCGGCCAGGCGCTCGCCGACTACGCTTCTACCTCGACCCCACAACGGTCCGCGCGCGACCTCCTCGTCATCAAGGGGCGTCGCCCACGTGCCATTGGCAACACGTGCCGACAGCACGCAATTGAATAAATAAGCCCGTGCTGCGGAAATATACAAACCCCGTTTGCTATCCGTGCCGCTGTGACGTCGGCCTCTGCGCATGCTGGTCTGGGTCAGGATAGCGTCTGCGGCACGGAGGTTGGCGCCGCCTATACCAAAGCGTTGTTCGCCGAAGTAATTGGGTACGCCTTCGTTGGCGATGGTTATCAGTCGCTGTTCAGCGGCAGATACATCGCCAGAAAAATTGCGCAATCGGATGCTGAAAATGTTGCTGCTATGGGTACCCCGCCGCAATTTACGAGGACCGCGCGTGACCTGCAAAACTTCACAATCCGGCAGTGATAATGAACCCGGATATAACTCCGGCGCGCCGGCGGACAAGGGCAGGCTAAACCATTGCGTGGTCAGGGCTCGACGGTCTTTCAAGCCGCAATAACCCACATCTCGCTCGCCCACATCAAAACGTTGCGCCAGCAATGCTGCCACCCAGCGCGTATTCTGATGACGCTTGCGAATTTGCAGATAGACGTGGCCGCCATCGTTCGCCCGGGGTGCGTCCAGCAACTCGCCAACAACTTCAACTACAACGAAATCTTCCGCGATCGTTCGAAAATCAGCACGCCCAACCGGCTCACCCCAGGCACGGCAAAAATCCAGTGAAAAAGCTTGCTCAGTAGCCACGTATGCCCGGATAGAACACATCCAGTATAGCGTTCGTGGCATCCATAACACGCACGACTCGATCTTCTACACGACGGAGACTGGTACCCGGGGGACCTGCGGGGAGTTGTCTCAGAATGTGATCTGGCAAACCGGTCGAGTAGCGGTAGTAGTCTCCGTCGAGCACCTCACCCCGTTCCAGTTTTTTTTGCCAGCCAGGCGGTAATTCGCCGCCACGAGCCATTTTCTTACGCAAGCCCGGTGGTAGCTCCTTACTCTTATTTTTACTTTTGTGTTTGCCCTGTTCGAAACCCTCCTCACGGAGGTAATCATCAAAAACCTGGCGCTCCCGGTCACCAAACAGCACCTCCGATAACACGGCACCGGTTATTCGCTGCGACATACTGCCCTCACCGGCATCGGGGTGGCCGGCCAATACAGGCCAGGCACTGCAGATCATCCATACCGTTAAGCAACCCGCCAAGCTCCTGGAAAGCCCATTTTTCAAGCCCGCTTTGCCAAATTTCATGTCATCTACCTCAGTTATTAGGCCTTACCAACTTCACCTGCAAGCACTATATAATGCGCCACTCTGCTCAACCAAAGTAAAACCTGACAAGCGTCTACTAAGCCGACACCAACGGCTGAATCAGCACAACGGCCTGGCAAGCAATGCCCTCTCCCCGACCGGTAAACCCCAGCCCTTCACTTGTCGTGGCTTTGATATTCAATTGCTCGGGCTGACATGGGATCGCAGCTGCTAACCTGTTAACCATGGCCGGGACATGGGGCGCAATTTTTGGCGCTTCAGCTATAACCGTCATATCCGCATTAACGAACGACCATTGCCGTGCGGCCAGTAAACGCATGACGGCCTGCAATAATTCGACACTGCTAATGCCTCGGTAACGCGGGTCACTATCGGGAAAATGTCGGCCGATATCTCCCAGGGCTACCGCTCCCAGTAAGGCATCACATAGCGCGTGGATCAGCACATCACCATCGGAATGTGCTTTAAGCGCCTTATCAAAGGGAATATGAACGCCACCCAACACGACACCGCTACCTGGCTCGAACGCGTGTACATCAAAGCCCTGCCCAACCCGCATCATTCTGTGATCCCAACCCTGGATTCCTGCGCCAGACGCTGCGCCTGAAGTATCAATTCGGCCAGCAACAGATCCTCGGCATGAGTAATTTTTATATTGTCACTGCGGCCCTGAACGATCACTGGCCGGGAACCGTATAACTCAATAGCCTCAGCCTCATCGGTTACCGCCAGTCCTTGTGCAGCGCAATGGTTGAGCGCCGCAAGCAGTAAGCCATAGCGAAACATCTGTGGCGTCCCCGCCAACCATAAACCCTCTCGATCAACAGTTCTGTCGACCACCCAGCCGCCGGCATCGGTGTGCGTATCTCCGCCCCCGATCAATGTTCCAGACGGGTATCCCGACGGCATAACGAGTTTCAGGGTAGCGCTGACCGGCGTCGCCAGCAGACCACCAACAGGCGAGTCGCCAAGCTTTAACAGAAGTTTATTGAGATCGGTCGGCGCCACGCAAGGGCGAACAGCGTCGTGAACCAGCACCCAGTCGTCCTCGGCTGCCTGCCGGCGAATCGAATTCAGTGCACAAAGCACCGAAGCACTACGCTTATCACCCCCTTCCACTCTGCGCAAGTGCCTGTTATCAAAGGCGCTTAGCGCCTGCCAGTGAACGTCTGCAGGGTGCAGCGCGACAATGATGGCCTCGCTGGTCAGCGTCATCAGGCGCTCAAGGCTGTGCTCGAGAACCGTTCTACCAGACAGTTGACTATATTGTTTGGGCAGTGCGCCCCCAAACCTGGCACCAATACCAGCGGCTGGCACGACCAGCCAGTATTTCAAGGCTTCTTGTCCTTGGCCGGTTCAATCACCAGGTAGAAGGTCTCGCCCGCGCCCATCATGCCCAGATCGCGGCGGGCTCGCTCCTCAATTCCCTCAAGCCCGTCCTGCAGTCCGGCAACCTCTGCTGCCAGTTGCCGATTACGTAGCTCCAGTTGCTTATTTTCCACCGTTTGTTTCGCGACCTGGCGCTGCAACGTGGCTTTCTCGGCAAAGCTGCCTTCACCCAGCCACAGTCGATACTGGAAAATCGCAAGTAAACCTAGCAAAACAACCAGCAGCCAGCGCATTCAACAAGCCTCGCAGTCGTTCATGAATCTAGTACACCTGGTGTAGCGTCAGCGAAATTCCGCCAGCCCACGGTAGGGAGCGGTGCCATTGAGCTCCGCTTCTATCCTCAACAAACGGTTGTATTTAGCAACCCGATCCGAGCGACACAGCGACCCGGTCTTGATTTGCCCAGCCGCCGTTGCCACCGCCAGATCCGCGATAGTCGTGTCTTCAGTCTCACCGGATCGGTGCGAAATAACCACCGTGTATCCTGCGTTCCTGGCCATCTTTATGGCAGCCAGGGTTTCAGTCAATGAACCGATCTGATTGAACTTGATGAGAATGGAGTTAGCGACACCTTCGGCGATGCCCTTTTTCAGGATACGGGTATTGGTAACGAACAGATCATCCCCAACCAACTGCACTTTACTACCGATTTTTTGCGTTAGGTCCGCCCATCCGGCCCAATCGCTTTCGTCCATGCCGTCCTCAATGGACAGTATCGGGTAGCGCTCGGCCAAATCGGCGAGATAATCGGCAAATGCCGTCGCGGTGAACGATTTACCCTCGCCACTGAGTTGATATTGTCCATCTCGGTAAAACTCCGAAGCGGCACAGTCGAGCGCCAGAGTCATGTCATCACCCAGGGTGTAGCCAGCTTTGCTGACCGCCTCGGCGATAATCTCTAGCGCTGCCTCATTGGATGGCAGGCTGGGTGCAAAACCACCCTCATCGCCTACTGCGGTGCTGAGTCCACGCCCGGCCAACACCTTTTTCAGAGTATGAAACACCTCGGCACCCTGACGCAGGGCCTCAGCAAAACTCTTTGCTCGGACCGGTTGTATCATGAACTCCTGAATATCCACGTTATTATCAGCATGCTCTCCGCCGTTGAGGATATTCATCATCGGTAATGGCATGGTGTACTGTAAAGGCGTGCCATTTTGTTCAGCAATATGCTGGTAAAGAGGTATTTTCTTCGTTATGGCCGCAGCCTTCGCCGCTGCCAACGAGACCGCAAGTATCGCATTGGCACCCAACCGAGCTTTATTTTCAGTGCCGTCGGCATCGATCATCAATTCGTCAAGCCGACCCTGCTCGGTAACATCCTTACCCAGCAACAACTCACGTATCGTCGAGTTAACGTTGGCCACAGCCTTCAGCACGCCTTTACCAAGGTAGCGACTATTATCGCCGTCGCGCAACTCCAACGCCTCGCGACTGCCCGTAGATGCCCCGGAAGGCGCACAGGCACTGCCTACCGAGCCATCCTTGAGGATGACATCGGCGTTGACCGTGGGATTGCCCCGCGAATCAAGTACTTCGTAAGCTCTGATATCGGCAATTTTGGTCATTTTGTCCTCTGCTAAGGTCTATCTGCTAAGGTATCCGCTAAGGTCTTAGTGGCACAGCGCCACTGACGCCCATTGTAAAAACGCAATCCCCGCGACGGGTTACATCACAAAGGTCACAATAACAAAAACAATCGGGGCAACAACAGGAGCTAACGCTCAACGCGTATCAAGTACCGGCAGCGCCTTAACCACCTCATCAATGGCTTTTACCTGCTGTAAAAATGGCTCTAACAGGGCCAGCTTCAAGGCACTAGGGCCGTCGCACCGGGCCTGATCGGGATCGGGGTGGACTTCCAGAAACAGGCCGGCCAGGCCGGTGGCCATACCTGCCCGCGCCAGCTCAGCAAGCTGTTCGCGGCGACCACCCGAAGCGACACCGCCGGGGTCGCGACACTGCAGCGCATGGGTCACGTCAAAAATAACTGGCAACCCGCCGCTGACCGCTTTCATGGTGTGAAAGCCGAGCATATCCACAACAAGGTTGTCGTAACCAAAGTTGGTGCCGCGCTCACACAGAATAATGTCGTCTTTGCCGCACTCGCGAAACTTCTCCACCACATGACCAACCTGCGATGGGCTCATAAATTGCGGCTTCTTTACGTTGATGACTGCTTGCGTCGCGGCCATCGCCGTAACCAGGTCCGTTTGACGAGCGAGAAATGCGGGGAGCTGAATAACATCGCAGACCTCCGCGACCACAGATGCCTGGGGTGGTTCGTGAACATCCGTTAGTAAGGGTATTTCGAAAGCCTGTTTGACCGCTTCCAGTATTCGCAAACCCTCTTCCAGACCAGGACCCCGGTAAGAATGGACCGATGAGCGGTTAGCCTTGTCAAAGGAAGCCTTGAACACGAAGGGCACCGCTAGCCGCTGACAAACTTCGACAAAATATTCGGCAACCCGCAGTGCAAGGTCTCGGGACTCAAGCACGTTGAGACCACCAAAAAGCACGAAAGGCAGCTCGTTAGCCACCTCAATCCCGCCGTATGGTATCGCGACCGACGCCATCGCCTAGTTCTCCTGTTCGTGCTTTAGCGCAGCCTGCACAAACCCGGAAAACAGCGGGTGGCCTGTACGCGGTGTCGAAGTAAATTCGGGATGAAACTGACAACCGAAAAACCATGGGTGCGAGGGCAGCTCAACCGCCTCCACCAGATTCTTGTCGACCGACCAGCCACCGACCTTAAGGCCTGCAGCCTGAATCTGGTCAATGTAGTGGTTATTGACCTCATAACGATGGCGGTGGCGCTCCAGAATAAGCTCCTTGCCATAAATGGATCTCACCAGTGAACCCTTCACCAATGTACATTCCTGAGCCCCCAGCCGCATAGATCCGCCCAGATCCGACGCTTCAGAACGGGTTTCACGTGTGCCGGTATTATCGAGCCACTCTGTAATCAGACCGATAACCGGGTACGGTGTATTGCGATCAAATTCAGTGCTATTGGCTTTTTCGAGACCAACAACATTGCGTGCATATTCGATAATCGCCACCTGCATACCGAGGCATATGCCAAGGTACGGGATACCATTCTCCCGGGCGTGGCGAACCGCACGTATTTTGCCTTCCACCCCACGCTCACCAAAACCGCCAGGCACCAGGATACCGTGACAGCCATCAAGTAAGGAAAGGTCATCGACCAGATTCTCAGAGTCGATATAACGGATTTTGACTTTGGTCAGACTATGTATCCCGGCGTGCCCCAGCGCTTCGTTGAGCGACTTGTAGGCATCCAGCAACTCCATATACTTACCAACCATCGCGACCACCACCTCGCCAGTCGCGTTACGCTGATTTTCGACCACCAGATCCCATTGGCTGAGATCGGCCGCTGGTACTTCAAGCAGGAACTTCTCTACCACCAGTTCATCAAGCCGCCACTCAAACAGATGGCGGGGGATCGTATAGATACTTTCCGCGTCCATAAGAGGCACCACGGCACGCTCTTCAACGCTGGTGAACAACGCTATTTTTTTTCGGGAACCCTCGTCGATAGCCACCTCTGATCGGCACACCAGGACATCGGGTTGCAGGCCGATGGAGCGCAATTCCTTGACGGAATGCTGCGTCGGTTTGGTTTTGGTCTCCCCTGCTGTGGCGATATAGGGCACCAGGGTGAGGTGAATAAGTAGCGCTCGGGCTGAACCCAACTCCACCTTAAGCTGCCGGATTGACTCAAGAAAGGGTTGCGATTCAATGTCGCCAACCGTGCCGCCTATTTCTACCAACGCAATATCTGCGCCCTCGCCACCCTTGAGGATACGACGCTTTATTTCATCGGTAACATGGGGAATAACCTGAACCGTTCCGCCCAGAAAATCACCGCGGCGCTCGCGACGTAAAATCGTTTCGTAGACTTGACCCGTTGTAAAATTGTTGTCACGGGTCATACGGGAATTAAGAAAACGTTCGTAATGCCCGAGATCAAGATCTGTCTCGGCACCGTCTTCTGTCACGAAAACTTCGCCGTGCTGGAAGGGGCTCATCGTGCCTGGATCGACGTTTAGATAGGGGTCCAGCTTGAGCACGGTGACTTTGAGGCCCCGCGTTTCCAACAGCGCCCCGAGGGAGGCGGCGACAATACCTTTACCCAGAGACGATACAACACCGCCTGTAACAAAAATAAATCGCGCCATGTAAACCCTGTTTGGCAATCGTCGGAATTTCTATGCTGGGGGCATAAGCAGGCCGTATTATCGAGACCACTTACCCTGCCAAGGATGGGAAGTCAGACTACCAGAAAGCACAACCCGGCTCAATGAGAGCTGTGCCAAATTGCTCAAACAACAATATGGATTTTCCTGCTCGCACACCACTCGCCACCTCGATTTTATACTGCTCCTCGCACCGGTTATACATCAGCACCATAACGCCAGCACAGCTGATACCCAGGTTCATCCGCTGCAGCCTGAAAACCTTCGCAGACCCACAGATCGCCAACAGCTGCCAACTCACCGGCGCAGTAAACCAACGGCACATGGGATCGCAACCAGGGCTCTAGCGCATATTCCTGAAATAATTTCTTGAGACTCGCACTGCCCCCGCGACCCACGGGCCGACATCGCTCCCCACCCTGACGACGGGTCACAGAAAGGGCGTCACGCCACTTTATCGCCAGGCCTTCTCCGTGCGCAGACTGAGCGCTCAATATGGCGCCATCGGCAAGTTTTAATTTGTCCTCAACCGCCCAGGGTAAACTGCGAGTCCGCGCCACCGGGGCGGCGTCCGCCTCGTCATCAAACCGGGGCAGGAGAAACAAGCGGTTGCGAAACCTGCGCCATTGCCCACCACTCCAGGCAACCACTGGATTGCGATCAGCCTCGGCCTTGAGTAAAGACCCTGTCGCCTCTCCTATAACCTGATGCCCCGGTACCGTAAATCCCCTTGAACGCGCCACAAACCGCAATACATTCGCTTTGCGGATGTCGGTAAGCGCTAACAGGGCTGGAATTTCAATACTCCACCCACAACGCTCTGTGCGCAACGCCAGACTGTTTAGATCGAGGCGAGCGAGATCTTCGCTGAGCGCCTCTGCCTGCTCGCACAGCGCAGCGGAAGCGGCAATCCGTTTCGCATAGTCAGGCCAGCGAGATCGCAGCCCAGGAACTATTTCGAGGCGCAGGTAATTACGGTCAAACTGGCGGGAGCGGTTTGACTCATCTTCTATCCAGCTAAGTCCGTTATCCAGGGCATATTGGTGCAGTGCTTCTCTGTTAATCGGCAGGAATGGACGTAGCAGCCTACCCTCCCCCAGCGGTCGGCTAACGGGCATGCCCGCCAGCCCGCGCGGGCCGGAACGTCGTAGCAGTCGATACAAAACCGTCTCAGCCTGATCGTCAGCATGATGGGCGAGCAGCAGAATATCTCCCGCCCCCAGCTGATCGGTATAAGCCTTATAGCGAGCTTCGCGAGCGGCATTCTCCGTACTTGCCGATGGAGCGACCGATACGTCCTGGCACAGATAATCAACACCCAGAGCCGTACAAGTCTGCTGACAGTGATCTGCCCACTGCCTCGATCTGGGAGACAACTGATGATTAATATGGATGGCCGTTACACGCTCGACGCCAACAACGTCCACGAGAGCCTTTAATAGAACATGGGAATCCAGACCACCGCTGTATCCGACGTATAGGTGCGCAGCGTTATCTAATTGCGGTGAAACGGCAGCGAGACAGTCTTCTACGGCTACCTGATGCGCCATAACTCACCACATCTGGCCGACAACAAATCAACCGTTGCCGTAAGACATCAACCGCTCAAAACGCTTTTCGAGGACGGTTTCGATGGGTTCGCTTTGCAGCCGCTCCAGTTGTTCAATAAGTCGCTCGCGCAGCGTCGCCGCCATCCCATCAACATCGCGATGAGCACCGCCGAGTGGTTCTGGAATCGTCTCGTCGGCGATACCCAGCTCCCTCAGCACCGTCGACGTAACGCCCATCGCCTCGGCCGCCAGTGGCGCTTTCTCAGCAGTTTTCCAGATAATATTGGCACAACCTTCCGGGGAAATCACAAAGTAGGTCGAATATTGCAACATGTTCAACCAGTCGCTGACGCCGATGGCAATGGCGCCACCGGAACTCCCCTCGCCGATAACCGTTGCAATAATCGGCGTTTTTAGCCGCGACATAACGGCCAGATTGCGAGCAATCGATTCGCTGATGCCACGTTCCTCCGAATCTATACCGGGGTATGCACCGGGTGTGTCGATCAAGGTCAACACCGGCATTTTAAAACGCTCTGCCATTTCCATCAGCCGCAAGGCTTTGCGATAACCTTCAGGTTTTGGCATGCCAAAATTACGTTCAACCTTTTCACGAACCCCGCGACCCTTTTCTTCACCGATGACCATTACCGGTTTGTCATCGAGTCGCGCCACACCGCCAATAATGGCCCTGTCATCGCCAAAATGCCGGTCACCGTGCAGCTCCTCAAAATCCGAAAATACGCGGCCTATATAATCCTGTGTATAAGGCCGCAAGGGGTGACGGGCCACCTGCACAACCTGCCACGAACTCAGATTCGAATACAGGCTTTGGGTTAACTTCCGGGATTTCTCCCTTAGTTTTATTATCTCTTCAGCGATATTGAGCTTATTGTCATTGCCAACCAACTGTAGCTCTTCTATCTTCGCTTCCAGTTCGGCGATGGGCTGTTCAAAATCCAGATAATCAAGGTTCATGTTGTCGTTCCCCTATCCTGTACGACCGTAGCGACAGCGATGTCTAAAAATAACCATTAATACCCCAGCCGCTAATATTCCAGCTGTAGGGCCTTTTCCCCATACGCGTCACGCAGCCTGTCCAGCAACTCATCATCCGGGTTGACCGACCACTCCTGGGACAACAGGATATCGCCCTCTGCACCCGCGCAGCGGTGTCTTATTTTCATTGGGCACTGCCCCCCGTTATAAGGCTCGAGAATCTCCTTCAAAACTTCGACACTCGCTCGAGGTTGGTGAACCCGCCAGTCTATTAACAGACTCTTTAGGGACGCCTGACGCGCCTCCAGCAGGGTTCGCACCCGCTCAGCGCGCATTTTCAAACCAGCGGTGTATTCATCCTCGCTGACCTGACCATCGATGACCAGCATAACGCCTTTGCCAATTTTATCGCGACATTCGCGAAATTGCTCGGCAAATACTGTGACATCCATCCGCGCACTGCGATCATCCAACGTAAGAATACCCATCACGTCCCCGCGGCGGGTTTTTACCGAGCGCACCGCAACCACCAGACCGGCCACAACCTGGGTGCTTTGCGAGGGCTTCAACTCGCTGATACGGTCGCCCACCAGGTGGCTAAGCTCTTGCTTGTATTCGTCTACCGGATGCGCGCTCAGATACAGACCCAGGGTGTCCTGCTCGCCCTGTAGCCGCTCCCGCAGGCTAAGGCGCCGCACCGAGCCAAAAGCCGAATAACCAATCTCTGGTGCGCTATCCGCCACAGTGTCACCAAACAGATCGACCATACCACTGTCAGCGTTCCTGGCCTGTTGTTCAGCGAGCTTCATCGCCTCATCCATAGCCGCAAGTAACACTGCGCGACTGAAATCTGGGTCGTCGCCAGGACCAATGCCGTCGAGTGCTCCCGCTCGAATTAGCGCGTCCAGCGCTCGTTTATTCACCTTGCGCCCGTCGACGCGGCCACAAAAATCGAACAGATCGCTGAAGGGGCCACCCGACCGCCGGGCGGCAATAATACTCTCAACGGGACCTTCACCCAGACCCTTAATCGCGCCTAGACCATAAATAACATCGTGCTTTTCAGACGCCGCAAACTGGAACTCCCCGACATTGACATCGGGCGGCCTCAACACCAGACCCATGGCGCTACATTCGTCGATCAGGGTGACCACCTTGTCAGTATTTTGCATATCGGCTGACAATACGGCAGCCATGAATGCAGCCGGGTAGTGGGTCTTTAACCAGGCCGTCTGGTACGCTAATAGCGCATAAGCGGCGGAATGGGATTTATTGAATCCGTAGCCGGCAAATTTTTCCATCAAGTCAAAAATATTTTCTGCAAGGTCTCGGTCGATGCCGTTAGCAACGGAACCTGTCAGAAAAATTTCCCGTTGTTTGGCCATCTCTTCGGGCTTTTTCTTGCCCATGGCGCGGCGCAGCAAATCCGCCGCACCCAGGGTGTAGCCACCCATGACCTGGGCGATCTGCATGACCTGTTCCTGGTAAAGAATGATGCCGTAGGTGGACTCAAGAATTGGCTTCAGGGAAGCGTGCTGGTATTTGTGATGCGGATAGGCGACCGGTTGGCGGCCGTGCTTGCGATTGATAAAATCGTCGACCATACCCGATTGCAAAGGACCGGGGCGGAAAAGCGCCACCAGTGCGATGATATCCTCAAAATGGCTCGGTAGCTGGCGTTTGATCAGGTCCTTCATACCTCTAGACTCAAGCTGAAAAACCGCCGTCGTTTCAGCCCGCTGCAGCAGTCCATAGGTTTCAGCATCGTCAAGTGGTATACGCGCAATATCCAGCGGCTCGATACCTTCCTGAGCGCGCTGTCTGTTGGCCCTGGCGACAGCCCAGTCAATAATTGTCAATGTGCGCAGCCCCAGAAAGTCAAATTTAACCAGGCCCGCCTCCTCAACATCATCCTTATCGAACTGGGTCACCAAACCGGCACCCGATTCGTCACAGTAAAGCGGTGTAAAGTCGGTCAGCCGCGTCGGGGCAATAACCACGCCGCCGGCGTGCTTGCCAACATTGCGGGTAATGCCTTCCAGTTGTAGCGCCATGGCCCATATCTCCTGAGCCTCTTCATCCTGCTCAAGAAACTCAGCAAGCACCTCTTCCTGTTCCCTGGCCTTTTCCAAGGTCATACCAATTTCATTGGGGATCATTTTCGACAGCTTGTCGGCGAGGCCGTAGGATTTTCCCTGGACACGGGCCACATCCCTGACCACTGCTTTGGCGGCCATGGTGCCAAAAGTAATAATCTGTGACACCGCATCGCGCCCATAACGCTCGGCGACATAGGCAATCACGCGGTCACGACCATCCATGCAGAAATCGATATCGAAATCCGGCATCGACACCCGCTCCGGATTAAGGAAGCGTTCAAATAGCAAATCGTATTGCAGCGGATCAAGGTCGGTAATTTCGAGAGCATAGGCCACCAGCGAACCCGCCCCCGAACCCCGCCCAGGGCCGACGGGGATATCGTTCTGTTTAGCCCAGCGGATAAAGTCCATGACGATCAAAAAATAGCCGGCAAACCCCATTTGATTAATGATGTCGAGTTCCTGTTCCAGCCGCTGGCGATAGTCAGAGCGGCTGTGATTGCACGGACTATCTGATTCGACGTTGCCAGATTGAGCCTCGCAGAACACGGTCCGCAACCGTTTGTCCAGACCCTCCTGAGCTGCCTTGCGAAAATAGTCTTCGGCGCTCAACCCTTCTGGCACCGGATATTCCGGCAACCGGGGGGAGCCTAGCTCCAGATCAAGTGTGCAGCGTCTGGCGATTTCAACGCTATTCACCAGAGCTTCCGGAATATCCGCGAATAGCTCATGCATTTCAACGGGTGAGCGCAGGTATTGCTGCTCGCTGTACCGCCGCTCGCGGCGTGGATCACCCAGCGTTCGTCCCTCGCAAATGCACACGCGCGCTTCATGGGCGTCGAACTGAGCGGCGGTTAAAAACCGTACATCGTTAGTGGCTACCACCGGGCAGTCCCGCGTTGTCGCCAACTCAACCGCAGCATGAAGAAACTCTTCTTCGCCCGCTCTGCCGGTACGAGACAACTCAAGATAAAACCGGCTGGGAAACGCTTCCATCCAGTTATCGAGCAAGTCGCTCGCCGGGCCTGGTCGCCCAGATAGTAGCGCCTGCCCCACCTCGCCCTGAAAGCCAGAAAGGACGATGAGTCCATCCGACATTTCAATCACCCACTCGCGGCGCACCGTTGGCTTACCCTGAATCTGGCCTTCAAGGTAGCTACGGGAAATCAGTTTGGTGAGATTTTGATAGCCGGTTTGATTTTGCACCAACAGGGTCAGTCGACTACCCGCCCGATCCGGCGCATCGCCAACCACATTAAAATCGCTACCAACGATCGGTTTGACGCCGGCAGCCTGGGCCGCCTTATAAAATTTAACCAGCGCGAAAAGATTGCTAACATCGGTAATGGCCACTGCGGGCATGGCCATTGCGCGGGCCGTGTCGGCCAGCCGCCGCACCCCGATGGTGCCATCCAGGAGAGAGTATTCGCTATGCAGATGGAGGTGGACAAAAGCCAGAGTTTCGGTGCCGGGTGAGCTAGCAGATAACATCGTTTGGCCTCCAGTTTCAGGTGTCATCGGTACCGATTACTGGCGCCGGCACGAACCGCTATGGCCTCCATAATCAAGTCAAGTCCGGTCTTATCGGTGGCGGGTAATTCCACATCTGTGCTGCCCAGGGCAGTTACGCGATCACCCCACTTCAGAAGCGTCGCCCCCCAGGTCAGTCCGGCGCCAAAAGCCACCAGTAGAATCGTCATGCCCGGTTTGACGCGACCCTGATCAAGCGCTTCGCAAAGCGCGATGGGAATGCTGCTGGTTGAGGTGTTAGCGTATTTATCCAGCGTCAGTACCACCTTGTTCATGTCGGCGCCGAGGCGCCTGATCAGCGCTTCAACGATGCGGGCATTGGCCTGGTGCGGAATAATGAGATCAATGTCTTCAAGGGACAGCGCAGATTCCTCTAATACTTCTGCACAGGCGCTCGCCATCCCGGTGACTGCATTTTTAAAAATTTCCTTGCCATAAAAGTCGAGCGTGACCTGTAATGGCCGGTGTTGGGCGATAGCGTGCAGACCAAAATCTGGCATGGCCAGCAGCTCCCTGGTGTTCACCACACAGCCCAGTTTTCCCTGAAAAAAACCGCTTTCCTGCTCTGATGCCTGAAGAACAAGCGCTCCGGCACCGTCGCCAAAAAGAATCGCCGACTCCCGCTTCGACCAGTCCATCAGGGAACTAAGCCGCTCCGAACCTACCACCAGCGCGGTTTTGATGGAACCGCAGCGAAGCATGTCAGAAACCATATTAAAACTGTATAAAAACCCCGTGCAGGCTGCATTCAAATCGAAACACGCCGCATTACTAGCGCCTAACTGACACTGCAAAATTGATGCGGTATTGGGGATTACTTCATCCGGCGTAGTCGTCGCGTAGGCGATTATATCCAGTTCATCCGCGTGGATACCCGCACAGGCGAGCGCCCTGGCGGCAGCGACATGCGCCATGTCCGCATTCATTACATGACTGATACGTCTTGTTTTGATACCGGTACGTTCAGTAATCCATTGATCGGACGTATCCATAACCGTCGCGATATCATGATTAGTCAACCGGGCCGGCGGCAAGCATCTTCCCCAGCCAGTAATTTGCGCGTACGCCATGTCCGTCCTCGGTAATATTGCTTTACTGTTCACACCACGATTCTCTAGCAGTTAACCAGCAGTTGCAATGCAGCTAACCACCTTTCACCGCCCTTTTTGGCGGCCTGTCGATCTGTACTTTGTGGGTTCGCGCATTCTCGATTTGCGTATTGTCGATTTGCGTATCGTCGCCTGCTGCCTCGCCGCCCGGTGGGTTTGCGCAGCGGCCTGCCATACGATCAACTGCCTGCCGTTGTGCTAGCGCTGCGGCTACCGGTTTAAACGAACGGCGGTGGATCGGACAAGGGCCCAGGCGATCCAGGGCCTCAAGATGCTGGCGGGTGCCATAACCTTTGTGCAAGGCAAATCCATAACCGGGATAGGCCTTATCAAGTTCCGCCATCTCGGCATCGCGTATGACCTTGGCGACGATAGAGGCAGCACTGATCGAGGGAATTTTCGTATCACCCTTAACGATCGCCTGTGACCGCACCCGCCACTGGGGCAAACGGTTGCCATCTACAACGACAAATTCAGGACTTATCGGCAGCCTCGCCACGGCCCGCGACATAGCCAGGAGCGTCGCCTGCAAAATATTGATATCGTCTATTTCCGCGACCGAGGCGCGGCCAATGCTGTAACAGAGCGACGCCGCGGTGATTTGTTCGTATAGTTTACGTCTTTTTTCTGCGCTCAGCTTTTTTGAATCCATCAGCCCCGCTATCGGTCGCTGATCATTCAGCATGACTGCGGCGGCTAACACGTCCCCGGCGAGGGGACCACGGCCAACCTCATCAACGCCGGCAAGCAAGGCGCCGGTGTAGGTAATCACATCACCCACCTGCAAAAGTCCCATCGTCTAAATTCGATGCTTCTGGCGAGCCTGAATGAGATCGAGCACAGCCGCAGAAGCTTTATAACTTGCATTGCAGCGCAGCTGCTCATGCAACTGATAGAATTTTTCCTTTAGCGCCTCACCCTCTCGAGGATGCTGGAAAATCGCCATTAGGCGCTCGCTTAAATTTTTGACTGTCGCGGCGTCCTGAAGCAACTCGGGCACCAGCTCTTCCCCGGCCAGCAAGTTGGGCAAGGAGACATAAGGCACCTTCAACATCCGCGAGATAATCGCATGCGTGAGCCACCCCGTCCGGTAACTGACCACCATCGGCTTTTTGAGCAACATAGCCTCCAGCGCCGTCGTCCCGGAAGCCAGCAACACGACGTCAGCGGCAGCCATCGCTGCGTGAGACTGGCCGTCAAGAACCGTCACCGGAAGATCGGCAAACTCCATCATAAGCAGGTCTATTTGCTGACGGCGTGCTGCATTGGCCGCTGGCAAGACGAATGTCAGGTCAGGCATCACCTCTCGACAACGGCGCGCCGTCTCCAGAAACAAGCGACCAAGTTGCGCCACCTCGCCACGTCTGCTCCCCGGTAACAAAGCCAGGACGGGGGCGGATGGCTCACCGAGGTTCAACTCGGCACGCGCGCGCGCGCCTTCGGGATCCATCGGCAGATCATCGGCCAAAGGATGGCCAACAAACGTTACGGGCACTTTATGCTCAGTATAAAAATCGGCTTCAAAAGGCAGCAATGTCAACATGTGATCAACCGCTCGCGCTATTTTTTTTATACGTTTCTGGCGCCAGGCCCAGACAGATGGACTGACATAGTGCATGGTAGTAATGCCTTGCCTGCGCAATTTTAATTCCAGACCCAGATTAAAATCTGGCGCATCAATGCCAATAAAAATATCGGGTGGCTGGGCGATAAAATGTTTTTTCAGACTGCCACGAATCCGCAGCAGGGTGGGTAGATTTTTCAGAGGTTCAATCAAGCCCATCACGGACAGGGGCTCCATCGGAAACAGTGACTGTAAGCCCGCGGCAAGCATCAGTGGCCCGCCAACTCCTTCAAACCGGGTGTCTGGTCGTTGCGCCTGAATAGCTTTAATCAGACCTGCGCCGAGACGGTCGCCAGACGCCTCCCCCGCTACCAGACCAATGCGGAGTGCTGGTGTCATCGCTAGCGGATAATACCGCGCTCCGAGGCACGGATGGAATCGATGAAGGGTTGCAACACATCACGATGCTGAACCACCGCCTCGATGCGGGCCAGCGCCTCATCCAGTTTTAGTCCCTGTCGATAGACAGCTTTATAGGCGCGATTAATTTCGGCGACCTGGTCTTTGCTAAAACCGCGACGTTCCAGACCCACTTTGTTAATCGTACGCGGCACAGCAGGGTGCCCGGCCGCCATGACATAGGCTGGCAAATCCTGATTCAAATACGCACCGGCGCCCAAAAACGCGTGCGGTCCAATCCGGACATGCTGATGAATCAGCGTATACCCCGATAAAAAAGCCCAATCTCCCACATGAATATGGCCGGAGATGGACGCATTATTGACCAGAATGGTGTGATTACCGACGACACAATCATGACCAATATGGACATAGGCCATAAACAGATTGTCGTGGCCTACGACGGTCTCGCCACGATCCTGAAGGGTACCGCGATGGACGGTCACACCTTCGCGAAATACATTGCGATCACCGATAATCAGCCGGGTCGGCTCGCCACCATACTTCATATCCGGCGTGTCCTCGCCGATCGTTGAAAATTGAAAAATGCGGTTTTGCAAGCCTATAACAGTTGGGCCTTTGATGACCACGTGTGACGCCACCACAGTACCGGCACCGATTTTCACATCAGGCCCGATGACCGACAACGGCCCGACACTGACCCCTTCGCCAAGCTCGACTGAGGGGTCAATTATCGCCGTAGGATGGATGTTCGTCATTCTTTCACAAAACCCTGCAGGGCACACAGTATGGTCGCTTCGCAGGTCAACTGCCCGTCAACCGTAGAGCGACACTTGAAACGCCAGATATTGCGCTTGGTCGAGTCTATTGCCGCCTCGAGCATCAACCTGTCACCGGGCACAACCGGACGCTTAAAACGCACCCCATCAACCCCGGCAAAAAGATACAGTGCATTATCTTCAGGCTGCTTGTTCACTGTAGCAAATCCCAGAAGACCCGCTGCCTGAGCCATCGCTTCAATAATCATTACACCGGGGAAAATCGACTCGCCTGGAAAGTGGCCATTAAATACTTCCTCATTAGCGGTGATGTTCTTATAGGCAACAATGCGCTTTCCCAGCTCTAATTCCACCACCCGATCAACCAGCAAAAAGGGGTAACGATGCGGTAGCAATTTCTTGATTTCATCAATGCGCATGAGGCTTCCTAGATACGGCCACCGGGAACATTACCGCCAGCTATTTTTGGTTGTTTTCGAGCGCTTTCAGGCGTCGAGCGATATCGTCCAGCTGACCAAAACGTGCCGCATTTTTGCGCCATTTCGTCGTTTCTGACATCAGCAGGCCGGAAGAATACGAGCCCGGCTTATCGATTGACTTAGACAGAGTACAGCGAGCCATAGCATGCACGTGATCGCAGATTGTGACGTGCCCGACGGCCCCTGCCTGACCGGCAAATATACAGTTTTTGCCGATCACGGTACTTCCAGCTATGCCAGCATAGGCGGCCATAGCCGTATTTTCCCCAATGCGCACGTTGTGCGCGATTTGTACGTGGTTATCCAGGATAACGCCGTCTTCAATCACCGTATTGCCAAGTGCGCCGCGGTCAATCGTCGTACAGGCACCGATCTCGACACGATTACCGATCTCAACACCACCTAGCTGATGTATCTTCACCCATTGCCCACGATCATTGGCAAAACCAAAGCCGTCAGCACCTATTACAGTATTACTGTGTATGCGAACGTCTTGACCAATGCTCACACCGTGGTAAATGCTGACGTTCGTCGAAATCCAGGTATCTGCACCAATGACGCAATGATCGCCAACAAAGCTACCGGCGCCAATAGTAACACCGGGGTGCACGGTCACCCCGTCACCAATAACCACGTACGGGCCAATAGCAGCTGCCGGTGAAACAGTCGCTGAATCCGCAACGACAGCACTCCGGTGGATCCCTCTTGGCGCTGTCGGCACGACATCAAACCAGGCGCTTATACGAGCATAACCGACATATGGATTTTCCAGGATCAGTGCATTGCCCGTGTACTGGTCGACAGCTCCAGGTTCCAGAATCACCGCAGAAGCTGCCGTTGTCGCCAGTAATTTTTGGTAGGCCTTATTGGCCAAAAAAGCCAGGTCACCGTCACCGGCATCCTGCAGAGTGCTTAGCCCCGTGATCACACACTCTGGATCGCCCCTCAACTCAGCGTCAAGATGCGTAGCAACCTCTCGCAATGTGTAGGCCAGATCCATTTGTTCGCTTCACTAACGGGTTTTTTTGTTAATCCGGTCAATCAGTTTCGCAGTGACGTCCATCTCAGGCGTGGCAGATATCACCGCCTCTCGCTGCAACAACAGGGTAATTTTTTCCTCTGCAACCAGCTCTTTAACTGCTTCGAGAGCCCTGGGTTGCAGCTCCTGCATCACACGATTCTGAGTTTCTTTTACTTCTGCCTGAAGTTTACGGGACACCAGTTCCAGGTCAGCGCGCAGGTATTCCATTTTTTTCTGGTATTCGGCGGCATTGTCCTGAGACAAGGTCATCGCCTTGCCTTCTACTTCTTTTTGCAGGGCTTTCATATCCGCAGCAAGACTGTCGTACTTGGCCTGCTGCGCAGAAAACTCTGACGCGCGTTGCATTTCCTCCTGTCGCTTTTTTGCCACTTCAGTACTGAATATGGCTCGCGCCACGTCTACCACGGCGATGCCATTATCTGCGACAGCGCCAGCACTCAACAAAAACAGACAAACCTGTAACGCTAAAAACCTTTTCACATACCACCTCAATTTTCGTGTATCTCGCTGTTAACCTACTTATCTAGCCGTCTTTTTAACTATTATTTAACTACTATTTAGAAACCCTGTCCCATGGAGAACTGGAACACTTCGGTCTCGTCGAACTCATTGTCGTTAAGCGCTGACGCAAGGCTTACGGTTATAGGTCCAAATCCGCTTATCCAGGTGCCGCCAACACCGAATGAATAACGTAACTCACCCAAATCGGGACTCAAACAATTGACCTGCGTAGGACTACAGTCGGTATCGAATACGTTGCCTGCGTCAAAGAATACCGCCGCCTGTAAACTGCGATTATCCTTCATAAAAGGCACAGGGAAAATTAGCTCGGCGCTGCCCACCACTTTGACGTTACCTCCAAAAGGATCTGAATCGAAAAAGCCGCCGAAGGGCGTGTCCTGAGGGCCCAGAGAGTTTCGTTTGAAACCACGCACCGAGCCAAAGCCTCCGCCGAAATAATTTTTGAAAAACGGTAGTCGACCGTCAGAGCCCAGTGCGGCGCCATAGCCAAGATCAGTCCGTAAATGTATAACGAAATCACGGGTCAGAGGCTTGAAATATTGTCCCGCGTAGCTCAGCTTGTAGTATTCAAGATCGACGCCAGGCACTGTGAACTCAATGCCGATACGTTGCGATGCTCCCCGCGTCGCCAGGATGCCACGATTCAATGTCGACTGAGACCAATTCAGATCACCGGTCAACATGGTATAGCTGTCACCGTTTTCCGCCAAAAATTCGACAATTTCGGCGGTGGGAAACAAGCCCACGTCAATCGACAACTGCTCGACACTTAACCCGTAACTTATTCTCGACGTTTCGCTGAGCGGGTATCCAAAGGAAATGCCTGTGGTAAAGCTGTCCGAGGTATATTCGGCAACATCGAAGTCACCATAATCCGTGGATACGTAAGAGAAACTATACCCGGCACTCACGCCGTCCTTGGTGAAATAGGGGTCACTGTAGGCCAGCGTAGCACTTGTCCGGTACTTGCTTCGGCTCAACCCCAGGCTGACCGCATTACCCGTGCCAAGAAAGTTCTTTTCCTGAATATTACCGCCGAGAATAATGCCTGAGCCCTGCGCCACCCCTAAACTGGCGCCGATACTACCAGACGGTTGTTCCTCAACTGTATAGAAAACATCCAACTGGTCATTGGTACCCGGAACCTCCCGGTTTTCAACCTTTACTTCCTTGAAATGACCCAGTCGTTCGAGCCGAACCTTGGAGTGCTCAATCAGCTCGGTTGAGGCCGATGCCGCTTCCATCTGGCGCATTTCCCGACGCAACACTTCGTCATCAGTTTTGGTATTTCCGCGGAACTCTATACGTCGAACATAGGCCCGCTTACCAGGGTTAATGAAGAAGGTGACCTTGGCAGTTTTATCTTCTTCGTTGACTTCGGGATACCCTTCTACTTCAGCAAAGGTGTAGCCTTCTGCACCGAGCAGCTTGGTGAATAACTCTTTCGTGGTGGTCATCAAAACTTGCGAGAAGGTCAAACCTTCGCGCATTAATACCAGCGCCTGCAATTGCTCTTCGGGCAAAATCAGTTCGCCCGCCAACTCGACCTTGCTCACCGTATAGACGTCACCTTCTGTGACATTCACCGTGACAAATACGGTATCCCGATCCGGGTTTATAGAGACCTGCGTCGAATCAATGGCAAACTTCAGATAACCCCGATCCAGGTACCATGATTCGAGGCGCTCCAGATCGCCGGCCAGCTTTTCACGGGCGTACTTGTCATCGTTGCGAAAAAAAGACAGCAGCCCGGTTGTTTTCAATTCGAACAGATCCACCAATTGCTCGTCGTCAAACGCCGAGTTGCCGACTACATTGATGTGCTTGATAGCGGCGACTTTTCCTTCATCTATCGTCAGGTCGACCGCGACACGATTACGAGGCAACTCGCGCACTTCCGACACCACATCCGCCCCATAACGACCCTGAGACACGTATTGTCGACGTAACTCCTGGCTCATACCCTGCAATACCGCCTCTCGAAAGATCTGGCCTTCAGCCAACCCGGCGCCGCGCAAGGCGTCTAGCAACTGCTCGGTCTCGATAGCCTTATTACCGGTGATATTGATCTCGGCCACGGCAGGTCGCTCGGCAACAATAATGACCAGAACGTTGTTGTCACGGGCAATGCGAATATCATCAAAATAGCCAGTCTGGAACAATGCGCGAGTAGCTTCGCGAATACCCTCCTCATCAACCAGCTCTCCAGCGCTCACCGGCAGTGCCGCAAACACAGTGCCCGCCGACACCCGCTGCAGGCCGTCGATGCGAATATCTTCGACCTGGAAAACGTCGGCGACAGCCAACAGGGGAACAAAACAGAACAGCAACGGCAGTAAAAGTCGTTTCATGTAAGCTTGGTTAACTCTTTGGTTGTTAATATCTAAACGATCACTTATAGCCGTGCAACGTCATTGTATAGCGCCAGCACCATCAAACCAACGACCAAAAACAGACCGACCCGATAGCCCATCTCCTGAATCCGGTCAGACACAGGGCTACCCTTAACTATTTCAACGGTGTAGTAAGCGAGGTGACCACCATCGAGTACAGGCACGGGCAGCAAATTCAGCACGCCCAAACTAACGCTGAGCAGGGCCATAAACTGCAAAAAGGGCACCAATCCATAGCTGGCGGAAGCGCCCGCCACTTTAGCAATGGTGATAGGCCCACTCAAGTGCTCAACCGAAATCTCCCCAACAATCATTTTCTTGATGGACGAAAGAATCATCAGCGATGTCTTACCGGTTTGCGACCAGGCCTTGCCAAGTGCGCCGATGACACCGTATTTGCTTTCTCGAAACAGATCAGCTGGTAATTCGGGGGCAACCACTGACATCCCCACCTGGCCAATCACCTGATCATCCTCTGTGACGACAGATTTTGGCGTAACGCTAAGGGGAATTGTCTGTCCGCCGCGTTCGATCAGTACCAGCATGGTCTGCTGTGGCCTTTCCCTGACATAATCGACCCAGATTGACCAGTCCGGCATTGCCTTGCCGTCAGCCGATAACACCAGGTCTCCTGCCTGCATACCTGCAACCTCAGCCGGGTCTCCGGCAGTAAGGGTTTCGGCAATAGGCAAAACTTTTGGCTGAAACAATTTGATACCGATACTGCCAATCGGATCTGGATGACGGGCATCAATGTCCCACCCCGACAGCTCTGCTACGTTGTCATATTGAAGCTCGGAATCCGGGTATCGAACCGTAAAACGGATCGTGCTATTTTCACCCAGGCGACTCACCAACTGCTCGCCCAGCTCCTGCCAGGTTGCCGTCGGTCGCCCGTCAACGGCAACGATTTCCTGACCGCTTTCCAGTCCTGCGGCAGCGGCCACAGAACCTGGCATCACCTCATCAATTACCGGCGCCATGCCCTGGACACCCAGCATGTAGACTATCCAGTAAGCAATAATGGCCAGCAGAAAGTTCGCCAGGGGACCAGCGGCCACCGTCGCCATACGCTGACCCACTGACTTGCGGTTAAAGGCGTGGACTAAATCAGCTTCGGCAACCTCCCCCTCCCGTTCATCAACCATCTTGACGTAACCGCCGAGCGGTAAGGCGGCGATGACAAACTCTGTGTCATGGCGGTCGCGCCAGCGCAACAAGGGCGGACCAAAACCAATCGAAAACCTGACCACCTTGATGCCACAGCGTCGCGCCACCCAAAAATGACCGAATTCGTGAAAAGTGATCAACACGCCAAGCACCAACAGCGTGTAGAGGATCATTTCGACAATTGCCATGCGTTATCCTGAATCCGTTTACAATAATTTACTAACGAACATCCAACGGTCTTACCGACTGTCTAAATACGCGTATCCCAACAAACCGCTACGCCAAAAAAATCGCACCATCGATAACAGCGACCGTGCGCATTCGCTTGCGTTAGCCGCGCCTGACCCTGGCCACATAGCCATTAGCCAGCGCCCGTGCGCGCTGATCAGCCAGTTGGACTTCCGCCAACTCGACTGGTTCAGCAGTGTCCCACACTTGCATAACGCCATCGACGATTTCCACTATGGCGCTGTACCCTATCCATCCGCTCAGGAACGCCTCAACCGCGACTTCGTTAGCTGCGTTGAGCGCCGCTGGCGCATCGCCCATTTCCCGGGCGGCAGCCCTGGCAAGACCAAGACACGGAAACCGTTGTAAATCTGGGCGCTCAAAATTTAATGATCCGGTCGCTACCAGATCCAGCGCGGCCACGCCCGACTCAATACGCTCCGGCCAGCCGAGCGCATGAGCAATAGGGGTACGCATATCCGGATTACCCAGCTGCGCCAGTACGGAGCCATCGTTGTATTCTACCAGAGAGTGCACGATGCTCTCTGGGTGGATCACTATATCAACCTGGGCTTCATTGACATTAAACAGCCAGCAAGCCTCGATTAACTCAAGGCCCTTGTTCATCATGGTGGCGGAATCTACAGAAATCTTGCGCCCCATCTGCCAATTTGGATGGGCGCATGCTTGATCAGGTGTCACCGTCGCCAACTCATTAAGTGGGGTGGTGCGAAAAGGTCCGCCCGATCCAGACAACAAAAGTCGCCTCACCCCAAACGCGCAGCCGACACCGAGAGGTTCTCCTTGAGCAACCCTCGGGGCACTACCGGTATGCCCCGCACCGGTTGGCAAGCATTGAAAAATTGCGTTGTGCTCACTGTCTATGGGCAACAGCGTAGCGCCAGAGGCCTGCACGGCCGCGATAAACAGCCCGCCGGCCATAACCAGCGCCTCCTTGTTAGCCAGCAAGACGCGTTTGCCAGCCTGAACTGCCGCCAATGTCGGCATCAAACCAGCAGCACCAACAATCGCCGCCATCACAATGTCTGTCTGCGGGTGGCCAGCCACTGTCACCAGCCCCTCACCACCAAACAGCACTTCGGTTTCAGGCAGGCCATAGGAAGCCAGCTCCTCAGCAAGAACCGCTGATGCCACCACCGCATATCGGGGCTTGAAGCGCTGACATTGCGCCGCCAGTTCCGCGACCCGGCTATGGCCGGTGAGCGCAAAGACTGTAAAACGCTCTGGATGACGCGCGACAACGTCCAGGGTACTGACGCCGATTGAGCCGGTGGAGCCGAGAATGGTTAGCTGCTGCATATCAACCGTTTCAAACTATCAATCAGGATTCTAGCTCAGCTACGCGCCGCGCTGGATCGGCTGCAACTATGATCAACAAGCACGTCATAGCAGGCGCGGATAAAGCAAACTGTACAGCAGTGTAAACACCGGTAATGCTGCGGTCAGGCTATCAATGCGATCCAGAACTCCGCCGTGACCGGGCAAAATGGTGCCGCTATCCTTTACCCCGCGATGGCGCTTTACCATACTTTCAAGTAAATCACCGATCACCGATGCTAAACCCGTCACACCCGCCACCAATAACCACGCGCCGACCTGAACACCCTGCTGAACATTACCCTGCGCCAGGTATAAGGCGAATGGCGCAACCACCAGCAGAATCGTGATCAAACCACCGGCCAGGCCCTCCCAGGTTTTTCCGGGGCTGACTTGCGCGGCCAGCTTGTGACGCCCAAACGCTCGACCGCTAAAAAAAGCACCGATGTCGGCCAGCGCCACCAACAACACGACACCTAGCACCAGCAAAGCCCCCTGTTGACTATGCGCCAATACGCTGATGGCCACCCACGTCGGCACCAACACCAGGAAACCCATACCGGCACACAACCACCGTCGACCCCACAAAATAGCGCTACTGGGATAACCCTGTAGCCACAACAGCGCAATCGCCCACCACGTGCAGGCCCCAGCGAGCAAGGTTCGAATCCGCTCGTCAAACACGCTGACTGCATCTAAATTCAGAAACGCCGCTACCAGCGCTAGCACGCCCAACAGTGCCACCACATAGCTCAGGCGCGAAGTAAAACCGGCAAACCCGGCCAAAGCACTCCACTCCCAGGCGGCATAGCCGACGACCAAAGCCATCACCGCGGAAAACAAAATGGGCGGCAATCCAAATAGAACACTCAGAAAAAAAACAGCAAGTACAATCGCTGTGACAATACGTTGCCTAAGCACTTTCCTGCCTGGGCAAAGACAGCTGGCTAGCGTTCAGACCAAACCGCCTGTCCCGCCTTCGGTACTGCTCTACAGCCAGCGTAAATTCATCGCGATCGAAGTCCGGCCAATAACAATCAGCAAAATAAAATTCGCTGTACGCGAGCTGCCACAGCATAAAGTTACTGATGCGCTGCTCGCCGGCTGTTCGAATACACAAATCCGGCGGCGGCAGGTCAGCCAGGCTGAGTTGCCGCTCCAACGCGTGCTCGTCGATCTCCGCCACCACCATATCGCCTCGGGCGACCTTGTCAGCCAGTTTGCGCGCTGCCTGGGTAATGTCCCAACGCCCGCCATAATCCACGGCCAGCACCAGGTTCATTTTACCACCCGCAGTTTGAGCTTCGGCCTTTGTGATCCGCCTGCGCAAACGTTCACTGAATCTGCTGCGTTCCCCAATAACCCTGAGGCGAACCTTGCTTGCACTCAACTCTTTAAGTTCTTTTCTTATATAAGTAGCAAACAGCGACATCAAACCGCGCACCTCCGTTTGGGGGCGCTGCCAGTTTTCACTGCTAAAAGCAAACAGCGTTAATGTTTCCACGCCGTAGTGACGACAGGCCTCCAGAGTCTGTCTGACGTTTTCAACACCCGCCCGGTGACCGGCAATGCCATTGAGGCCACGCTCACGAGCCCAACGGTTATTGCCGTCCATGATAATCGCGACATGGCGAAGTCTGGGCGTGACATGCTGATCCGTTAAGTCGGTCATATAATGATTGCCTGTAACAAAGACAAGGCCTCAGATTTCCATTAAATCCTTTTCTTTGGCGGCTAACACTTCGTCAACCCCGGCGACAAATCGGTCGGTCAACTTTTGAATCACATCCTGCGCCCGCCTTTCATCGTCTTCAGTGATGTCTTTCCCTTTGGCCAACTCTCTGACGTCAGATAACACATCGCGACGAATATTCCGTATTGAGACCTTCGAATTTTCAGCCTCCTGCCGCGCCTGCCTGATATAACCTTTCCGGGTTTCTTCGGTGAGCGCTGGCATCGGAATACGAATGACTTCTCCGGCTGTGGCAGGGTTGAGTCCCAGGTCGGATTTCATAATGGCTTTTTCAATAGCGGGTACCTGGGTCTTATCCCAGGCCGCAACGGACAGGGTGCGCGCATCGACCACCGACACATTGGCCATCTGGGTAAGCGGCGTATCGCTGCCATAGTAAGAGACCATAATCGATTCCAGGATACTCGGATGCGCTCTACCGGTACGGATTTTATTCATGGCGTGATGCAAGGCCTCAAGGGTTTTTTTCATGCGCTCCTCAGCATCCTGCTGCAGTTCGTTAATCATATTCAGGCCTCTTGTCTGCTAGTGTCTGTAACGACACCCTCCTCTATCAGGGTTCCTTCGTCACCGCCGATCATGATGTCCAATAATGCGCCTGGTTTTGACATGCGAAAAACCCTCACCGGCATACCGTGCTCCCGGCACAGGCAAATCGCAGTTAAATCCATGACCTCAAGCTTTTTCTCGAGCACCTGATCGTAGGTCAAACGCTTAAAGCGTTTCGCATCAGGCGCCTTTAACGGGTCTGCCGAGTAAACTCCATCTACTTTGGTCGCCTTAAGAACCAGCTCGGCGTTGATTTCGATCCCTCTCAAACAGGCCGCAGAGTCGGTCGTAAACAGCGGGTTGCCAGTGCCGGCAGAGAAAATCACCACCTCACCGGCGGACAAATAACCAATTGCCCGCCGACGATCATAATGTTCTACCACGCCGTCCACAGGAATCGCAGACATCACCCGCGCAGTTATGCCGTTGCGATCCAGAGCGTCTCGCATCGCCAGACTATTCATCACGGTGGCAAGCATACCCATTTGATCACCGGTGACTCGATCCATCCCGGCTGCATTCAGGGCGGCGCCACGAAACAGGTTGCCACCACCGATAACCAGGCCCACCTGCACCCCGATACCCACCAGCTGACCAATTTCCCGCGCTGTGCGATCAAGTACCCTGGGGTCGATGCCAAAAGTTTCATCGCCAACAAGCTCCTCGCCGCTCAGTTTGAGCAGAATGCGCTTATATTTTTTATCCGTGCTGCCGCTGCCCGACATCATCACTCCCGCCCTAACTGATTACACCTTATAGTGTTATTCCTTCGCCTTCACCTGCGCGGCCACCTCTGCGGCGAAATCAACTGCCTCGACCTCGATACCTTCACCGACTTCAAAGCGAACAAAACCTTTGATCTCCGCCCCGCGATCCTTTAAGAGCTTACCCACCTTGACATCCGGATCCTTGACGAACGGCTGTTCAACGAGACTGCTTTCAGCAAGAAACTTGTTGACTCGTCCAGACACCATTTTCTCGATGATATCATCGGGCTTGCCACTTTCTCGCGCCTGCGCCATATAAATCTCTTTTTCCTTGGCAATTACGTCAGCCGGCATTTCATCCGGGGTCGCCACCTGTGGATTAACCGCGGCGACGTGCATGGCGACGTCCTTGGCCAGAGCGTCGTCGCCACCTTGCAATGCGACAAGCACGGCAATGCGATTGTTACTGTGCACATAGCCACCAAGCAAGGGCGCCTGCACTAATTCGACCCTGCGCACACTGATGTTTTCTCCAATCTTTTGCACCAGCGCCTGCCGTGTGGCCTCCATATCGGCATCCATAACATCTGCTGCACTGGCGAGCTTGCCAGCGAAAGCTCTGTCGACCACCATCGCAACAAAGTCCTTGAAGTTATCATCCCGGGCGACAAAATCAGTTTCCGAATTTACTTCAACAATGACGCCATAGCTGCCATCTTCAGCGACCCGTAAAGCAACAATGCCGTCGGCAGCGGTGCGGCCAGCTTTCTTTGCCGCCTTCATACCGCTTGATTTACGTAAATCTTCAATGGCTTTCTCAATGTCGCCAGCTGCATCAACCAGCGCATTTTTACATTCCATCATCCCCAGCCCTGTTCGCTCACGAAGTTCTTTAACCTGGGAAGCCTTGATAGCTGTCATACGGGAAATCCTCTCAATTGTTAAATTGTTAGCTGACAAAAAGGGGGCAGCGCCCCCTTTTTGTCCCACGCAGCAGGGTACTGAATACCTCTGCCAATCGTTTGTCTATTCCTGCGAAGCAGTCTGCTCTTCGGTGGCCGAGGTTTCGGTCTGCCCGGCAACCGGGTCAGATACTTCGTCGGTCACTTCAACAAATTCGTCACGGACCGACAGATCAGCACCACCATTTTTGCCCTCCAGAACCGCATCAGCCATCGCTTTCACGTATAAGCCAACGGCACGGATGGCGTCGTCATTGCCGGGAATCACGACATCTACCCCATCTGGATCGCTATTGGTGTCGACAATTCCAATCACAGGAATACCAAGCTTGTTGGCCTCTTGCACGGCGATACGCTCATGATCCACGTCAATCACGAATAAGGCATCCGGCAAACCACCCATATTATTGATACCGCCGATAGAGCGCTCCAGCTTCTCCATCATGCGAATTCGCATCAAGGCCTCTTTTTTAGTCAGCTTGTCGAAGGTGCCATCTTTGCTCTGCTCCTGCAAATCCCGATAGCGCTTGATGGAGGCACGAATGGTTTTATAGTTGGTCAACATGCCACCCAACCAGCGATTGCTCACGTAGGGCATGCCCGCTCTTTCCGCTTCCTCCTTGACTATTTTTTGAGCAGCACGTTTGGTGCCTACGAACAGAATTTTGTTGCCATTGGCGGCCAACTGACGCACCTGTTCCAACGCGGCATTAAAGGCCGGCAAGGTGTGCTCAAGATTTATAACGTGGATTTTGTTCCGTGCGCCGAAAATGTAAGGGCTCATTTTCGGATTCCAGAAGCGGGTCTGGTGGCCAAAATGTACACCCGCTTGCAACATATCTCGCATACTGACGCTAGTCATAGTCTTTTCCTGTGGTTTAGGGTTACTCTCCCACATACCCCATTGATCAACCCGCTGTTTAACGAGGCAGGCACCCGGATCTAATGTGTCGATATGTGTTCGTATTTGGGTTTTCCAGACAGCTGTGCCGTCGGGCGCGCTTTATACCATATTCCGATGCCCTGTTGAAGCAAAAACGGGCGCAGGTTGGGTATCTGCCGAATGTCTGACAAGACTCGCGAGTGCGAGAAATTGGTTACAATGTCCCGCCCAGCACCGTTAAGCCGTGAACTGCCACATGCCCACAGCCATTAAGTCCACCGAGGAAATTGCCAAAATGCGTGTCGCCGGAAGACTGGCGGCCGAGGTACTGGAAATGATCGCGCCTTACGTCGAACCAGGCATCAGCACGTTCGAACTCGATCGCATCTGCCACGACTACATGGTTAAAGTGCAGAAAACCATACCTGCCTGCCTTAACTACCGCGGCTTCCCAAAATCTATCTGTACATCAGTCAACCAGGTCATATGCCACGGCATTCCCAGCGAAAGCAAGATCCTCAAGAGCGGAGACATTGTCAACCTCGATATAACGGTCATCAAAGATGGTTACTTCGGCGACACAAGCCAGATGTTTTGTGTGGGAAAAGCGCCTGATCACGCCCAACGTCTTGTTAAGGTAGCTCAGGAATGTCTGTACAAGGCTATCGCCATCGTCAGACCCGGCATCCACTTAGGCGACATTGGTCACGTTATTCAAAGCTACGCAGAAAGCCAGTACTACTCCGTCGTTAGAGAGTACTGTGGTCATGGCATAGGCACCGAGTTCCATGAAGACCCCCAGGTGCTACATTACGGCAAACCGGGTACTGGCCTGGAATTAAAGGAAGGCATGACCTTTACGATTGAACCGATGATCAACGCAGGCAAGCACCACACCAAGTTAAAAAAAGATGGGTGGACGGTAGAGACTCGCGATGGCCGTCTATCGGCGCAATGGGAGCATACTCTTTGCGTCACCCGCGATGGTGTTGAGGTGCTGACTGCCCGCCGTGACGAGCTCCCGTTCTTATAATGAAACTTATACACCGAGCATATCGCGATTGCCTTCTGCAACAACATCAGACGCATTGAGCGATGAACCTAACGACTTCGGCACCACTGCTTTTTTTCGATGAGAAACGTTTCTTATCCGATCTTGAGCACGGCTTGCCAATCCCCATTTATCGCAATGCCATCAGTGCAGCCAATCGCCATCTCAATACACGTTTTGAACAGGGGGAACAAATCCGCACGCTGATCAGAGAGCGCGCAGCGTTTATTGACCGGATCCTCCTGCATGCCTGGCAGCGTTTTGAGTGGAACAACAATATTGCCCTACTGGCAGTCGGCGGGTATGGACGCTTTGAGCTGCATCCCCATTCGGATGTCGATTTACTGATTCTGACCAAGCGGCAAAACCATGACCGGTACAGGAAAAGCATCAGTGATTTTTTAACCTTTCTATGGGACATACAACTTAAAATCGGCCACAGTGTGCGCTCCCTTAAGCAGTGCGTACGGGAAGCAAAAGCTGATATCACTGTAGTCACCAATTTACTCGAAAGTCGCTTGCTGGTCGGCAATGCTCAACTGAGCGAAGCCATGCGGGAACAGACCGGGCCGGCAAAGATATGGCCCTCGGAAGCCTTTTTCCGTGCCAAACGCACAGAGCAGGCCGAGCGCCACAAAAAGCACGGTAATACAGAATATAACCTCGAACCCAACATCAAGGAGGCACCAGGCGGACTTCGCGACATTCAAACCATCGACTGGATCGCGAAACGTCACTATGGCGTCAGCGCACGCGCCGCGTTGATCCTTACCGGCTTTTTATCCGAAGAG
>TARA_R110000787_G_scaffold137458_6_pt1 | contig 33942 bp, 29 predicted proteins | sample TARA_R110000787 | Tara Oceans TARA_R110000787 (sample SAMEA4397920) | marine metagenome | biome: Polar Biome; feature: [DCM] deep chlorophyll maximum layer (ENVO:01000326); material: water (ENVO:00002006), including particulate matter (ENVO:01000060) such as... | depth 35 m | reverse complement strand
ACGGCTGTATCGACGGCCCCGAGCAGGGGTTCCGACACGCTGGCAAGCATCATCGGCAGGGCGATAACCCAGATTTTCCGATAAAGACTTTTGTCAGCGAGCCGGATCATGGCAACCCGATACGATGCTGAACAGAGCCGTTCAGGGCCCTCACGCGGCTTTCAGATAGCTCGACAGATGTCCGAGTGCCTGAAGCTGCCCGATCAGGTCAGCCTTGGCAGCAGCCGACATCGGCTCCAGTGGCGGGGAAAGGCGTTCCCATTCGGCATCGCCAGAAACATGGGCTTTAACCGCTTTCTGACCGGCAAAGGTCGGGAAGTTCTGGAAGACCTTGCGAACGGCGGTGACAGCAGCCTGATAATCTTCAGCCGCATCAGTTTCCCAGTTGGCATATACCTTCTGGCATATCGATGAAGAGATATTGGTGGAGGCCGAAATTGTACCGGCACCACCTGCCCGGAGCGTGTCGAGAAGGAAGGTTTCATTGCCACAGAAAGCACCAAAACCGGGAATTTCCTGAAGCGTTTCAGCCGTATAGGCCCAGACACCCGAGCTGTCTTTCATGCCGGCGACCAGATCGCCATATTCTTTCTTCAGGCGCACGGTCAGTGAAACCGGGATGGGCGTCGCTGACATCTGCGGGAAGTGATAGAGATAAAGCCGCATGCGATCATCGCCGACGCGCTGAATCACCTCGGAGAAGAAGGCGAACAGGCCGTCTTCGCTGGGGTTTTTATAGTAGAACGGCGGCAGCATGAGCTGTCCGCCGGCATTGGCGTCGATGGAGGCCTTGGTCAGTCTGACAGATTCTGCGATGGAGCAGGCGCCGGTTCCGAAGATGGCCGTACCTTTCGGCAGGTCGGAGGCTCCGAAGGCTGCAATCATTTCCAGTCGTTTTTCGAGGCTGATCGAATTCGCTTCGCTGGTTGTGCCAAGCGGCGCCAGACCATTACAGCCGTTCTCCAGCAGCCAGTGGCAATGTGCCAGCCAGCGGTCGATATCGGGCTCATAATCTTTGGTGAATGGTGTGGCGACAGCAGCATAGACGCCGCGAAGTGCAGTGTTCGTCATGGGACATTCCTCGAAAAAAAGGGCAGGCTGATTTGTTTGCGGACTATAGCGTTTGTCATACGCCTGCTACAATTCAATTGGCAAACTTTTGTGCTGTTTCCTGTGGGCAGTTTTCAGTTTTGGCCCTGAGAACTGCCTGATGTGATATCCAGTAGTCTGAAGTGGAACTGGCGGCTGAAACTTATCCTCTGACAGGAAAGAATGCGATTGTTACCGGTGCCGGAAATGGTATCGGCAAAGCCCTTGCGCCGGGTCTCGCATCGACAGAGGCTACAGGTTCAGCCCCGGTGATGATTGCGCGCTATCTGGAAATGTACCGATGGTTCGGACTGGTGAACCGGCAGAGCTTGTCGGACCTCTGCTGTTTCTGTTGTCTGATGCGTCAAGTTATGTGTCCGGCGTCATGCTGCCGGTGGACGGCGGCTATCTGACATTCTAAAACGCCTCATCAAATTCACAGAGGCGACAACATGACCAATCAGGCGATTCAGGAAGAAGAACTAAGCGGCTTTAACATAACTGTCGGCTATGAACTGACAGAATGGTCTGAAGGCCATGCTGTACTGGAGCTTGATCTGGAGCCCCGCCACCTTAACCGGACAGGTGTTCTGCATGGCGGTGTCATTGCAACGATGCTTGATGCTGTCTGCGGTTATGCCGGTCAGTATTGCAGTGAGCCGGGCAATATCCGCTATGCTGTCACCCTGTCACTGACGACAAATTTCCTTGGTCAGGCAAAAACAGGTCGGGTGCGTTGTGTTGCCCGGCGGACTGGCGGCGGGCGGAAAATTTATTTCTGTGCCGGGGAAATGTTCAACGAAAACGGCGACCTGATCGCGACGGGCGAGGGGGTTTATCGCCTGCGTACCGGTTCTGAAGATCTGAAGGGTGTACCTCGCGACGCGCCGATCTGATCGGGGAAACGTCAGATAACCCCGGCAATCCGTGTCAGGGCAGATTCTGTTTTTGCCAGATCCTGTACCAGCGCCAGCCGGATATATTCTGCACCTGGATTGCCAAATTCGTCGGCGCGGGACAGATAGCTGCCGGGCAGGGCCTTAACACCCTGTTCGGCCCACAGACGCCGGGCTGTGGCAATGCCGTCTCCGACATCCAGCCACAGAAAGAACCCGCCGGGAGGTGTGTAATAACCGGGCTTTTGCCCGAGTATCCGGTCTGCGACCGCGAACTTCTGGCGATAGAGGTTGCGGCTAGCCTCGACATGACTGTCATCGTTCCACAGCGTTGCCGAAGCATGCTGGATTGGTAATGGCTGGATAGCCGAAGCATAATCCCGGAAGGCTCCGAACTTCGCCAGAATATCCGGATCGCCTGCCACAAAACCGGAACGAAGTCCCGGTGCGCTTGAGCGTTTGGACAGGGAATGGAAGACAAGCACATTACGCATGTCACCACCCATGGCGGCACAGACTTCCAGTCCTCCGGTCGGGGGCAGGCTGGTATAAATCTCCGCATAACATTCATCGAGCAGCAGGACAAAATCATGCTGCCGAGCCAGTTCGATCATGCGCCGTAACAGGTCTATTGATGCAAAGACGCCCTGAGGGTTTGCCGGTGAACAGAGAAAAAAGGCACTGGTCCGTGCCAGCAGGTCTTCATCCAGTTTTCCGGGATCTGGCAGAAATCCGGTGTCAGCACGGGCGGAGACAAAAACAGGCTCAGCGCCAGCGGCAATCGCGGCCCCGGCATAGGCATGATAGAACGGGTTTGGAATCAGGACGGCTGGTTGTTTACCCGCCTTTTCTGGCGGGGTGATCAGATTGACGATCAGGAAAAGCCCCTCGCGGGTTCCGGTAAGCGGAACAATGTGGCGTCCTGGTTCGATCATTCCCTGCGGCAAATCATAGCGCCGGGTCAGGTATCCGGCGATTGACTGCAACAGCGGCAGCGTACCACGGCGCGGTGCATACTTGCCCCAGAGATTGCGGGCATCATGGATGTCGCGGGCAATCCAGTCAGGGTAGGGATGCTGTGGCTCCCCGATCGTCATGTCGGCAGGATCCATCGGAGGCGTAACACCCGCCAGCAAATTGCCAAGGCGCTCAAAGGGGCTGTTCGGCAAGTCAGCCAGACGGGTGTTCAGCATCTGATCAATCCTTATATGGTCAGGCTGCAGATTGCAGAGCCTGACGTCGGAGCGCACGACCCGGTCGTGCGCCAGTGTGGGCGCCCGATTGCCAGACTGGCTGGCCGTTGACAACCACCAGATTGACGCCGGGTGCAGGCTGCATGGGATTCTCAAAATCTGCGGCGTCGATGATTTCGTCCGGGTTGAACAGGGTCAGGTCAGCGAAATTACCGACTTTCAGCACACCGCGTTCACTGATCCCGAATTCACGGGCTGTCATTCCGGTCATTTTGTGAACCGCCTGTTCCAGCGTAAACAGGCCGACATCACGGGCATAATGTCCGAGAACACGCGGGAAAGTGCCCCACAGACGGGGGTGCGGTTTTGTGTCGTGTGGCAGACCATCAGAGCCGATCATTGACAGGCTGTGACTGAGAACCCGCTGCACGTCTGCTTCATCCATACTGAAATAGACAGCTCCGGCCGGTTTCAGCTTCTCTGCTGCCTCCAGGTCGCTGAGGCCCAGTTCTGCGGCGATGTCGGACAGATCACGTCCGGCCATTTCCGGCATTGATTCTGACCATGTGACGATGACCCGTTTCGACACACCGATGGAGCTTTCCTGCAGAATGGTTGAAGAAGCGAGGTAAGGATAGACATCCATGGCAATCCGCTGACGTTCACGGGCTTTCTCAATCATCGGCAGGGTGCGCATCACCTTGCCCCAGTTTTTGACGCCGGTTGCCTTGTGGTGCGAGATGATGACCTGCACATCAGCATCGGCACCAATGCGAATGGCCTCTTCCACCGATTTTTCCAGATGGTCGGCTTCATCACGCATATGGGTCACGTAAATTCCGCCGGCGGGTTTCAGCCCTTTCGCCAGTTCGATGATTTCTTCGGTCGGGGCGCAGCGGGCAGGCGGATAGAACAGGCCGGTACTCATGCCGACAACACCGGCATCCAGAGCCTCGTCCAGTGTACGCTGCATCTGGGTGATTTCTGCGGCCGTTGCCGGACGGTCAAGCTGGTCCATCGCCCCTTCACGCAGGGTGGCATGTCCGACCAGAAAGATTGCATTGACCGTCGCCGGATCCTTGTCGAGCTGATCCAGATAGCCTGCAAATTTCGGGTATTTGTAACTTTGCGTACCACCGATCAGATCAAGTGGCGGCGGAACAGGGCGCCGGATTTCAAGAGGGGCCAGACTGACACCGCAATTTCCGGCGACGACTGTTGTCACACCCTGACTGACCTTTGGTGTCATATCGGGACGGGCCAGCAGCACTGCGTCATCGTGGGTATGCGCATCAATGAACCCGGGAGCCAGAACCTGACCTGTACCGTCTATGCTGCGTGAGGCTGTCATCCCGGACAGGTCCCCCATGGCCGTAATCCGGTCGCCGGTTACCGCAAGGTCCCCGGTCAGCCGGTTGGCACCCGTTCCGTCGATAATGGTCGCATTGCGAATCAGCAGGTCGCAACTGTCTGGCTTGGTCATTTCTGTTTCCCTCAGTTTTGTTTACACAGATTTATCACGCTCTGTTGAAGGCAGTTCAAGTGCGTTCGGACAGTAAGCTGATAAGTTCATGTTTAGATTTGAGTGGTTTATGCCGTTGCATTGAAAAACGGGCATTCTGATTACTCAGATTTTTCCGGCGTTCCCCGACGCTGGTTTCGACGGTCATTGTTTCCCCTCAGTGACCGGGAAAAGCCGGGGTCATTTATGGTCCCGGCTTCTTTTTGTTCTGATGTCATCCGCATTGTAGACTGCAGGATCAGAAAATAGTCGGATGCCATGCAGGATCGCCCGGGTGAGGAAAAGATAATCAGGAAGCCGATGGTGCTCATATGGCGCTGTCTGGGGCTTTTGTTTGTCGCTATCGGATGTGCCGGCGTGGTTTTGCCTGTGCTGCCGACTACGCCCTTTATGTTGCTGGCCTTATGGGCATTTGCAAAAGGCTCTCCGGCGCTTCATGCATGGCTGATAACGCATCCGAATTTTGGCCCGCCCTTACAGGACTGGACGCGCTATGGCATCATTCCGCGACAGGCAAAAGCCGTGGCTATCAGTGTGATGCTGCTCAGCCTCGGGGTGACGATTTACTCTGGTGCGGCCGGACCGGTTGTTCTGGGGCTTGTGATCGCCCTGATGCTGGTGGGCGCAGCATTTATCCTGTCCCGGCCGTCGGATCGTCCTACTGAATGATGATCTGGTGCGCGAAAGCGTCACCGTCACTGACTGTGATCTGCGCAAAACCCATCATTTTCAGCAGATCCAGGTAGGTGAAGATGTCTTCGACCTCGAATTTCTGAAATATCGGCATCGTTCGCGCTGTGCTGGTCAGCTGAGCCAGTAGCGCCCGCACCCGGTAAATCGTGTCCAGTCGTCCGTCCTGATAGCCGATGATAAGCAATTTTTCAGCGTCATCACCTTTAACGAAGATGGCATAGGGCGGAGCATAGGGAAGCGACAGAATAGCCTGTGTGAAACCGACAACGAATCCAATTCTCTGACGACGCTGAACCCCGTCGATTTTTTGTGCCCGGGAGATGTAGGTTTCGATGGTCTGGGGCTCTGGATAATAATAACCGGCATGACGGTCAGCGGCAGCGGATACAGTCAGTGGTGCCGCTACGAAAAGAAGAGCGATGAGAAGCTTTTTCACAAATTTATTCCCCTTCAGGGAGCACCAGAACAGCGCGGAAATCGTTGACGTTGGTATAGGTGGGACCAGTGACGACAAGGTCTTTGATCGCGCCAAAATACCCCCCGGCATCGTTGGATTTAAGGTAATCGTCCGCGCTCATGCCGGCACCTTTCCCGCGGGAGAGAGTGTCGGGCCCGATGATGGCGCCGGCGACATCATTGTTGCCGTCAACGCCGTCCGTATCGCAGGAAATGCCATAGATACCGGCACGGCCTTCCAGTGCCATGGCCAGCGCCAGTGAAAACTCCTGATTGGGACCGCCGGCACCATTGCCCCGGACCGTGACCGTCAGTTCACCGCCACTTAACAGTAATGCCGGGGCAGCACAGGGGATACCGCTTTCCAGGATGCTGCGGGCGATGCCTGCCATCGCTTTTGCAACTTCACGGGCTTCACCTTCAAGGCGGTCACCAAGGTTGATGACATTCAGACCCTGCCGCCGGGCTTCGGATTCGGCTGTCTGAAGCATCTGCAGAGGTCGTGCGACCAGTTCGTTGACGGTGGTCGCAAAGGCCGGGTCGCCCGGCTTCGGTGTTTCATTTGCCGGGTCCGCAAGCGCATGCGTAACCGATGCAGGCGGGTTGATTTCATAGCGTCGCAGAATGTCCCGTGCATCTGCGAGGGTGGTGGGATCAGGCACGGTCGGTCCGGAGGCGATAACAGCCGGATCGTCGCCGGGGACATCAGAAATCATCAGGCAATGCAGAGGTGCCGGTGCGGCAAGTGCTGCCAGTCGTCCGCCTTTGACACCGGACAGATGTTTCCGGACACAGTTCATTTCAGTGATATCGGCGCCAGATTTCAGCAGCAGCCGGTTCACCTCCTGCTTGTCTTCCAGACTGACACCTTCGACGGGTGCAATCATCAGGGAAGAACCGCCGCCGGAAATCAGGGCAACTAACAGGTCATCCGGTCCCAGTGTTTGTGCCAGTTCCATGATGCGGGCCGTCGCATCCCGTCCGGCGGCATCGGGTACCGGGTGAGAGGCTTCAACAATTTCAATCTGTTCGCAGGGCAGGGCAAAACCATACCGGGTTATCACCAGCCCGGAGAGAGGCCCATCCCAGACACGCTCAAAGGCCTGTGCCATTGCGGCTGAGGCTTTGCCTGCGCCAATCACGACAGTACGCCCTTTCGGGCGCGGGGGCAGTGCAGCAGGCACACAGTTTTCCGGCCGAACATCGGCGAGCGACATCGACATGAGGTCTTTGAGGAATTGTTCGGGATTGGCAGCAATAGTGTCAGGCGTGTTCAAGGTCATTTTCCGGGATGTTGTTGCGGCGGTTGAGCCTTCGATTATGGACGAGTAGGCTCCCCCGGCAACATCTGGTTGGATAGAAATGACTGAAGAAGCGATATGGGTTGGGCCGCGCAAGTTTGATGTCTGGCCGAAAGGGCAGAAGATCGGGAAGTTTACCGACAATGTCTTTGCTGCGGTTTTTCACGATGCGGCGGACTACAACGACGTTCTCGTGAAACAGCTTGTCGAATGGGAAGAGAAGAAGCGTGCGGAGACGCCGCCACAATCCCGGGCAATTGGTGGTACAAAGTTTCATAACGTACAGGACTGGGGCAATCCGGCAGCGGATTTAATTCATGCCAGAGCCTTGGCTTTGTTCAGAAAACTGTTCAATACCGAAGCCGCTTTCGTCGATTATTGCTGGGGCAATGTCTATCGTGCCGGTGATTTCGTGATGCCGCACAGCCATCGCCGATGTGCTGCTAGTCTGGTCTATTGTCTGGCTGAAGGCGACGAAGATGAAAATGATCTGCTGGCGGGGAAGTTCTGTTTTGTTGATCCGCGGATGCCAGCCTGTTGTTCGCAGGAAAAACACCGGATGACGACGCCTGCCTATCCGGGCTTCAAAGCGGGTACTATGCTGATTTTCCCCAGTGAACTGGTGCATTTTGTTATTCCCTATCACGGGAATGCGCCGAGAATAACGATGTCCTGGAATATGGCTGAAACGGAGTTTCCCGGCTCGCCCGAAGATGCATGGCAGAAGTGAGTGTTCGGAAATAGAAGTTGTCCGTACCATTCAGTCACCATAAGTTTTCTATCAAACATATCCTAATCAGAGTCAGGGAACAGACATGGACGGCGACAATTTCCAGAAGTTCGGCATTGGCCAACCCGTAAGACGAAAGGAAGATCCCCGCCTGCTGACGGGCGCCGGCAAGTATGTCGATGACATCAATCTGGATAATCAGGCTTATGCCGTCGTTATTTATTCGCCCTACGCACATGCCAGAATTCTGTCTGTTGATACATCGGAGGCCGAGGCCGCCGAAGGTGTTCTGGCGATTTATACCGGCAAGGACTGGGATCCGGCGAAATATCCGTCACTGCCGATTGTAAGTGCTGTTCAGGAAAGCCGGGACGGATCAAAGATCCGCGCACCGGGCCGCCCCTGTCTGGTATCCGACAAGGTTATGTATGTCGGTGATTCAGTTGCCATGGTGGTTGCCGAGAGCTGGGAACAGGCGAGAGATGCCGCTGAACTGGTCATGGTTGATTATGACCCGTTGCCGGCAATTACAGATGCCCGGAAAGCCGTTCAGGACGGAGCGGTACAGTTGTGGGAAGAAATCCCCAACAATATCTGCCTCGATTTCGAGAAGGGTGATGAAGCCGCGACCGATGCAGCCTTTGCAGCAGCAGATCACGTGATTTCACTGGAAATGCATTCCAACCGGGTACAGGCGGCGCCGATTGAACCGCGTGCGGCACTTGGATCCTATGATGCAGAAACTGACAGTTATGTTCTCTATAATTCCAGCCAGAATATTCATGCGAACCGGGATCAGGTCGCAAAAATTCTTGGCGTAGATCCTCAGAAAATAAGGCATGTCGCCTATGATGTCGGCGGCGGGTTTGGCGCGAAGAACGGTATTTATCCGGAACATGTACTTGTCCTGTTTGCATCCGAGAAACTGGGACGACCCGTCAAATGGCGCAAGGATCGTACGGACACGTTCATTGCGGACATCCACGGTCGCGATCAGCGCAGCGTTGTTGAGCTTGCGATCAACAACGACGGTGTTTTCAAGGCCCTGAAGGTTAGCTCCTGGGGGAATATTGGCGCCTATGCGGCCTCAAACGGTCCGTTCACCCCAACCGGAGGTAGCGCACGTACACAGGGCGGGCCATACAGAATGGAAGCAATGTACTTCCATTCCTATGCCGTGTTTACAAATACGTCACCAACCGCCCCGTATCGCGGGGCCGGACGTCCGGAAGCAAGTTTTCATATCGAGCGCGTCATCGACTATGCGGCTCACAAGCTGGGGATGGATCCGATTGAACTGCGCCGGAAAAACGCCCTGACGGGGGCTGAAACCCCGCATACGACCCCGATGGGACTGGATGTGGATTCCGGCGATTTCGCAGCCATCTACGAGCAGGCCCTGACGCTGATTGATCAGAAGGGATATGAACAGCGCAAGAAGGATTCGGCAGCCCGCGGACTGCGTCGCGGGTTTGGCACCTGTCTGTATCTGGAATGCTCCGGCGGCGGGCCAAAGGAATTTTCCCGCATTGTTTTCGAAGATGATGGTCGTGCAACCCTGTCCGTTGGCAGCCAGTCGACCGGCATGGGGCATGAAACGGCCCTGCCGCAGATTGTTGCGGCGCGTCTGGGACTTGATTTTGACCGGGTTGATTATGTTCAGGCTGATACTGCTGCAACGCCGATCGGTGGTGGCCATGGCGGTTCCCGGGGGCTGGAAGTTGGTGGCAGTGCCGTAATGAAAGCGGTCGACACGGTGATTGCGAAGGCCCGTCGTATTGCGGCTCAGGAATTTGAGACTTCGGTTGAGGATGTCACCTTCGAAGACGGTGTTGCCCGTGTTGTCGGGACTGACCGGGTTCTGAATTTCGAGGAGATTGTCCGTCTGTCCCGGAAGGATGAATTCCGGACCGATGGTCTTGAGAACGGCTTGGATTCAGAAGAAATTTTTGAACGAAGTGCCATCACGGTTCCGAATGGTTGCCATATTGCCGAGGTTGAGGTGGATCCGGATACGGGCGTCGTGAAACTGGACCGTTATGCGATCATTGATGATTTTGGCAATGTGGTGAACCCGATGCTGGCCGATGGACAGGTCATGGGAGGCACCGTTCAGGGGATCGGTCAGGCATTGCTGGAAACGATGGTCTATGATGATGACGGCCAGTTACTGACGGCATCCTTCATGGATTATGCCATGCCACGGGCTTCCGATATCGCAGATATGGCGATTGAGTATTACGAAGATGCACCAACCAAGAAGAACCCGCTTGGCGTCAAGGGCGCAGGGGAGGCGGGTTGTGTCGGTGCCATGGCTGCGGTTGTGAACGCTGCCATGGATGCAACCCATGATCTGGGAGTGCTGCATATCGACATGCCGCTTACACCGATGCGGGTATGGGGTGCTCTGCAGGAAGCAGGGAAAGGCTGAACGGTGGAATTTTCCGTTTTCGTTGGTGTGAGCATTTAGAGAATTCCAGCCGGGCTGATTTTACCCGGCTGGTGTTTTGGTTATTCTGACGGGAGCGCAAGGGGGGCATACTGTCGTATATCAGGGGGAAGATGATCTTGAATCGCCTGGCCGGAATGTTGGCTGCGTGCTTTCTGCTGGCCTCAACCTCGTTAGCTGACGCTGACGAGATTAATATCGCATTCAATTCAAACTGGAATCCCTATTCCAGTGGCGAGGGTGCCGGAGTTTCAGGAGACCTCGTCCATTTTATCTCGGCACTTGTTGAGGAGGCGACGGGCCAGAAAATCCGGGTCACTGGTCTGCCCTGGGCCCGGGCACAGCGGGAAGTCGAACTCGGACGTCTTGATGCAATTGTAACCTACCCGTCATCTGAACGTCTGGGCTATGTCAAAGCATCGAAAGAAGCGGTTTTCTATCTGGAAACCAGGGCTTTTTTGCGAGTTGGATCTGTAGCTCATTCTGCCTTGCGCAAGTCACAGGAGATCGAGTCTCACCGTCTGTTCCGGCATTGTGTCATGCTGGGGGATGGCTGGTCTCAGGACTTCATGGATACGAATCGAATTGTTTTCGACACCGCACGGGAAACCGATGGTTGTCTGAAGCAGATAGATGCCGGACGGCAGGACATCTTCCTGCATGTTTCCGGAACCACCCGGTATTCTATCGAGCGGCTGGGACTATCTGACCGTATCATTGCGATGCCGAAAGTTTATGCCTCCGTTCCGTTTCATATGCTGGTCTCGAAGAAGTCCCGGTTTTCCGGGGAATTTCTGGACAATTTTGATCGTGGTGTCGCTCGCCTGAAGGAAACCGGTCGATTTGCGGCATTGCTGGCAAAATATTCCAGCCCTGAGGATGAACTGGTTCTGGCCTCACGCAACTGGCCCCCGTTCGTTGGTGAAGACCTGCCCTTTGGCGGCGGGATGAATGAGATCGTCAGCCGGGCATTTGCTGCCGGAAACGGGCACCCTGTGAAGACAGCTTCCCTGCCATGGAAACGGGCGATTGCTTACGCCAAAACAGGGACGAACCGATCTGTAGGGTTCTTCCCGGCGACTGGCTGTGATCTGGATGCGGGTTTTATACAATCCGATGTGATCGGTCTCAGTACTCTTGCGGTCGCTGAGCGCAGGGCGAATGACGTGTCCTGGGAAAAACCGGAAGATCTATGCCATTATCAGGTTGGTACTGTTGTCGGCTATGCACATACGAAAGAATTCGATGACCTGGTGCAGGATGGACTGGTTAGCACGGTTTCTGCCCATGACGATAAAGCCAACCTTCTGAAACTTGCAGAAGGGAAGACTGATATCGCACTTATCGACAGTGAGGTTTTCAGTTATCTGATGTCTGAGGATCCGGATCTTGCCCAGTATCGCGACGTGCTGCGTCTGGACGAGAAAGTTATGGGACAGCGTTCGCTCCATCTGTGTCTCCGTAATGATGCTTACGGTCGGGTTCTGATGAAATCTTTCAATGCCGGTCTTAAAAAGGTGAACCCGGATATGGTCTGGAATGATTTGCAGGCGCGCCTTGACGCGCGTTGATGTCGGAAAGGCTGTGGCATGAGTGTTCTTGAACAGTTTGCCCGCTTCATCCGCTCGACCACATCAATCCAGCGCCGGTTTTCACTGTTGTTTTCGCTGGCATTCTTTCTGTTCTCGTCAGTCTTTATCGCAGGCTTTGCCTGGTTCAAGTACGAGAACGAAGGGGCACGCAAGATGGAGCGGTTTAATGCCTTCGTGACAGCGCAGAGCAATGTACTGGCTGATTCTCTCTGGCATCTTGATCATGATCGTCTGGACGTCATCCTGAAGGCTATCGTTGCAGAACAGGGGATCGTCGGAGCGACGGTCACCGATGAATTCGGTGCGACACTCGCCTTTGCAGAAGACGGTGAAACCCCGGACGACAGTGCGCAGATATCCGTTATGAGAGATATCGCTATTGTGGCAACGCCCGGCGAGAGTCCGACGGTCATTGGCAAGCTGAATGTAACCTATACGAATACCGAACTAATTGATGAACTCAGGCGCAGTACAATTCTGGAAATGGGATTTGCGGCCGTGTTGCTGTTGGGGGGCCTCGGTATTGCCGGCTTTGTTAACCGGGGCACGATTGTCACGCCGATCAGAAATCTGGCAGCTGCAGTCAATAATCCCCGGCGGGGGCATGAGCGGGTTCGGGTCGACTGGGAGGCCAAAGATGAAATCGGCGCGCTGATCGAAGCTTTTAACAAAATGCAGGAGATCGAGCAGCTTGGTGAAGCAAAGCTGACAGAGGCGCGTGACAGGTTGGAAGAACGGGTACGCGAGAGGACGGCAGAACTAGCCAAGGCTGTGGAAGATGCAGAGCAGGCCAACCGCACGAAGTCAGATTTTCTGGCATCCATGAGCCATGAGCTGAGAACTCCTCTGAACGCGATTTCGGGAATTTCCGAGATGCTGATGGTTGTTGACAGTCTGCGCACTGATCAGGCGAAACTGATCGAGTATCTCGGGGATATCCGGTTTAGCAGCCAGCACCTGAACAGCCTTGTTGATGACGTGCTTGATCTGGCGAAAATTGAGGCGGGTCATCTCGAACTGGAACCGGAAATTTTCCTGATTGCACCGGTTGCCGGTGATGTCGTGAAGTCACTGATGGTAACCGCAGAACAGCAATCAACCACAGTCCAGACAGAAATCGGGGATACGGCGCTGGCCGTCTTTGCAGACAAACGGGCTTTTCGTCAGATACTGCTTAACCTGGTCAACAATGCCATTCGCCATGGTGGCACGAACCTGCTGGTCACACTTTCTGCTCATCTGACAGCAGATGGTGAAAAGGTTCGATTTACCGTTGAGGATAATGGCCAGGGCATGCCACAGGAAATGATCAGGGCGATCGGTCAGCCGTTCATCCATTCCCATACGCCGTATATCCGGAGTGCAGCAACAGAAGACACTCAGGGTACCGGGCTTGGGCTGTCAATTGTTACGGAACTGCTGAAAGCCAGTGAGGGAGTGTTGGAGGTTAACAGTGAACTCGGCAAAGGGACGATAATCAGTTTCACCCTTCCTGTTAGCCCAAAAATAAGAGACCGGCAGACCACTCTGAACTGAAGCGGTCTGCCGGCCTGAAGTAGTGCGGATTACCCGTCCCAGACGTTGGTTGGAACCGGCAGCCCCTTGTAGTCTTCCATTGTCAGTGGATTGTCAGGGGTGACGCCGAGCTGTTCCAGCAGGGACATCAACTGACGGATATGCTGACCGGAATGCCAGGTTGTACGTTCCAGGACATCATGCAGCTTGTGCTGGCCGTAATAGGTTTTGACGGTTTCCTCACAATCCTGATCGGGATGTGTTGCCCACCATTCATTGACCTGTACCTGAATTTGCTCGCCAAAGCGGGCAATACTCTCGGGTGATGTCATATCATCCGGTGGCATGATCACCGTATTTTCGTACTTGAACTCGCCTTCTTCGAAGATGTCGAGGAAAGCACGGGGAATCTGGAAGATATGATGCATCAGCATACGATAAGAGCGTGGTCGGCCCGGTAGCATGTCTTCAACGTTATCTTGTGGCATCTGCCGGACGAAACGTTGCGCCGAAGTCATGAACAGATTCATGCGGTCCATGAGTTCCTGAGGCTTCAGTTCCGGACCGGTTTCTTCGTCCAGTTCGAGAAATTCCACAACGTCAGAGATAACTTGGGCAAAGGTGAAACGATCACCCTTTGAGACAACCGGAATTGAACGGGCTCCCAGTCTCTGGAGCTCGGCCATGCCGTCTGCGTCTTCTCGTATATTAATCGATTCGAACTCAATCCCACGGATCGAGAGAAACTCTTTGAGTCTCATGCAGCTGCTTCAGGCAGGCTGCCAGAAAACCTTGATTTGTTCGCTCATGATGAGCTCCTTTCTGTTCCAGACAGCGCACGATTTAGTTACTGCATTGCCGCTCGTCTTGACGCTGAACGACAGTTGCATACCTGCTGTCTGTGATGAACAGGATAGGGTAAAGGTATGGCTAGAGCAACATTTGCTGCGGGTTGCTTCTGGGGTATTGAGGAGACATTCCGGACCACTCCGGGAGTGACTGCAACCCGAGCAGGATATACAGGCGGCACCAGAAATTCCCCGACCTATGAGGAGGTCTGCACTGGCCGGACCGGGCATGCGGAGGCCGTTGAGGTCGAGTATGACCCGGATCAGATCAGTTATGAAGAACTGCTGGAAACCTTCTGGAGTGCACATGACCCGACGCAGGTGGACCGTCAGGGGCCGGATATTGGCTCTCAGTACAGGTCTGCAATCTTTCCTCATGATGAGGCTCAGAGGAGGGTGGCAGAGAAGGCAATCACCACACTGAATGCTTCCGGACGTCTGCGGCGCCCTGTTGCGACAAAAATTGAACCCGCGTCAACATTTTGGGAAGCTGAAGATTATCATCAGCAGTATGTTGCCAAAAAACGGGGCAGCATTTTTGATTTTCTTGGTTAATTCCGGGGGGTAAGCCTTGAAACCTGTCATGAGATGACAAAATGTCATGCTATGCGGTGAGAACATGACAGGTTCTTGAAATTTTTAGTTCACACGAAAATAAGATTAGTGTAAACCAACGCATTCGAACATCACTGTACGCAACTACTCGGAGGGCCGAATGGCGTCGTCCGCTCGGAACGAATCAAACAAGAAGCCGGTTAACGAAGCACAGATCAAGCCAAAGGCTCGTCGGTGCCTGATGTGCAGCAGCGAATTTCAGTCGTTGCACTACGGCGAACGGATCTGCAAGTCTTGCAAGGAAACCGCCGCATGGCGTGAAGGTGGCTGGGCCGCCTGACGAAGTTCATGCGCGGCCCGCTGGGCCTGCGTTAGACTACCGAAAACCCGCCTGATAAAGGCGGGTTTTCGTTTTTCTGAGGTGATCATGTCTGGGCATCACAAAATTGCGGGCATTCCTCTTCCCCGATCTAGGTCCGGGCGGCGGATAATGGGCGTTGCGCTCTGTGCCGGCGGCGTTGTGGGGTTTCTCCCGATCGTTGGATTCTGGATGTTTCCTCTGGGGATCGTCGTGCTCTCGAAAGACTCGGCATGGTTGCGACGACAACGCCGCCGCATTACTGTCTGGTGGGGTCGTCGACGTCATCAGGATACAAAGTGAAGCACTTCACAGCATGGTTGGCAGATTGCTGTACTGTTCAGTTATGAAACAGACACATTCCTTTCGTTCTGCTGCAACCATGGTTGCTATCTCCGCTCTGGTTTTGTCAGCTCCGTATTCGGCGACAGCAGCCGAGCAGGCCGGTGTTTCCGCTGCTGTTCGTGGTGACGTGCAACTGACCCGTCTGCCGGAAGTTGTCGGTCGCCAGATAACCAGCGGCGAGCCGATCTTTCTGACCGACCGGATTCTTTCAGGCCCTTCGTCAGGGATGCAGATACTGCTGCTTGATGAGACCATTTTCACCATAGGCCCGGGCAGCCAGCTGACAATTGACGAATTCGTCTATGATCCGGAAACGGGGGCAGGGCGTGTCTCGGCGACAGTTGCGCGAGGGGTGTTCCGGTTCGTGACAGGCAAGGTTGCAGCGAACCGACCGGAAGATATGAAGGTGAAGACGCCGTTTGGTACGATTGGTATTCGCGGGACAATTGTTGCAGGTGAAGTCACCGCCAGTGGCGCGGATGTTGTCTTGCTGGGGCCTGGCGTGGAAACCAATACCGCTGAACGGATCGGCCGGATTGAGGTTTCGAATGAGAAGGGCAGCGTGGTCGTTACCCGGCCAGGCTTTGGGACATCAATAGGGGGGGCGGATGCGCCGACAGCACCGGTACAGGTACCCCCGGAACGTATTTCTGCACTGACAACATCAATCGCCCGGCCTGATGCTGCGGGGGCGGCAGATAACCCCGCAAATAGTGCTGCATCTCCGGCCAGTCAGGCAAACCGGCAAAACCAGACGACGTCATCTGCAGAAAATTCTCAGACAGGTCAGGCGGCTCCGGTTGGTCAGCAGGCATCTGCGTCATCCGGTGCCGGGTTCAGTGGTCAGTCACAGGCGGCGGGAATTGTCGGTTTGTCGGGGATGCAGGTCGCACAGAAAAAAGTGAGCAGCCAGACTGCTGCCGGACAGCAGATTGTTCAGCAGATCCATGTTCAGGACGGAGTGTCTTCGATCAGCGACCTCAATACCATCCAGTCCGGAAAGTTCCATTTCGACCAGACGGTGCCATTGTCATCGGGTGGGACATATCGCTTTATTGCGGAGCTTGATTTTGGTGCGCGCCATGCAGGCGGAGGAAACTCCCGTGTGATTATCAACTCTCTGCATGCTGATATCGGCACTGCTGTTGAGATGCTTTCTGCCCAGTCATTCGATGAATTGCCGAATGGACTGGCCAATTTTGGGTCTGATTCCGGCGGCCCGGGTACCGTTGACTGTGCCTCCGGTGCGGGGGCCTGCGAAATCACCGTAAAGGCGACACTTAGCAACCTCGGTGGAATTGTGGCGAAAAAATTTACGCATGAGGTTTCAATTTCCGATACTGTTGGACCAATACAGACGGATAGCGGAAGCGGCACCGCGACCCGACAGCCGGGGCCTGCTCCCTGATTTCGACTCGCAGGTTTGTTGCGAGTCGCGGCACTTCGGACTATAGCTTTTCGTTAGCGGGGAGCCGGTTCGGATGCAGAAACACAAATGATCGAACGTGGATGTCTGAAGGCGGCCCTTCAGGGCTGCCTTGCTGCCCTGTTGTCAGCAATTTTGCTGACGCCGCCGGTTTCAGTGTCTGCTCAGACCGTCAACGATCGGGATATTCCGGATCAGGATGACGAGGAAGAACGGCGGCGTCGGGAAAAGGCAGCCGAAGATGCCCGGAACCTGCCGGTTGCAGATGACGTTACCTTTCAGGACATTCTGAAAGACCCGGACAATCTCGAACTTAACCTGCGTTATGCAAAAGCTCAGATCGCCCGCGGCGAACTGAAAGGCGCTTCCGCCACGCTGGAGCGTATCTTGCTCATCAATCCTGACCAGCCCCAGATCCGGCTGTATTACGCCATTGTTCTGTATCGCCTGGATAACACCGACGAGGCAGAGCGGGAATTGCGGGCGTTGCAGGCAATGGAATTGCCATCGGAAGTTGCCGTTGAAGTTGACGGGTTTCTGTCGGAGATTGCGTTGCGCCGACAGCGGTTGCGGTTTGTACTCGGCCTGACATTCGGCGGGTATTTTGATGACAATAAGACCGCAGGCAGCAAGACCGGACAGCAACTGGTTGTGGGGGCTCTGGGTGATCTTGCAGAAGCGGATAAAGATCACGATGACTTTGGCCTGCTCGGTGTTGCGTCAATCAACATGCGCTATGACCTCGGGCTTCAGGACAAGCATCAGATCATCGGATCAGCCAGCCACTACATTTCGGAACAGGCAACGCAGGAAACCTTTAACACCCAGTCACTTTCCGTAGAAGGCGGACTGGAGCTGAATTTCCCCCGGTTTACCTTCACGCCGACAGCCTTCACGCAATCGACCTTTCTGTCGCGTGAACGATATTTCAGAGGATGGGGGGTGGCCGGGGCATTGTCGGTGCCGATTGACGGCGATCTGACGCTTAATGTCGATGGACGCTATACCAACGAAAAATTCAACGGCATCTCGGAAAGCAGCTCCGCCGTGCTGCGTAGTGGTCACAGTCACGATTATGAAATCGGGCTGGATTACGTGATCAATCCGTCGAACAGGTTATCCCTGTCCTATCATCAGAAGTTCAAACGCGCCCGCCGTGTTTTCTATCAGTATGTCTCTGGCGAGGCGGAACTTGCCCATACGCTGCTTCTGGGGGGCGGGCACTATGTCCTAAACTCACTCTCCTTCGAAAAGCGCCTCTATTCAGGCCCGGATGAAGCGGTCAGTGCCGAACGCCGGAAGGATCAGGTGACACGATATCGTCTGACTTACGGGATGCCGGTTTCCACGATGATCGGTGACTATATCTTCCCGGATATCCCGTCATCACGGCTGACAAGAACAGCGTTTGGTGGATGGGTGCTTAATCTTACCGGTGAAGCTTATAGCCAGAAATCAAATCTGGTGACCTATGACTACCGTAACTGGCGCGGACAGGCACTGTTATCAAAACGATTTGAATTCTAGACGTTTATTTCTCATCAAAGACGACGCGGATACCCTGTTCGCCGCGGGCAAGACGATCCCGGTGAAATTTTGCGAGGCTGTCTTCCGGCCAGATTTGCAGCAATTCCCGAAAGGCGTTCAGTGCTCCCGGGTCGAGCTGTTCCATCAGTTCGTAGGCCCGCCGGTAGGCGACAATATGCTCTGATCTGTCCAGTTTTTCCGTCAGCGGCTCGAAACAGCTTTCAGCCTCCGAGCGGCCTTTCAACACGAGGTCTCCGACGGGGCGACCAGTAAAGTCAGCCATCTGAGATGTGGTGTTTCCAGCGATGCAGATACGTGTGCCAAGCTGTTTGTTGACGCTTTCCATACGGGCCGCCGTGTTGATGGCATCACCATGTGCGGAATAGTCAAAAATCGCATCACCGCCCATATTGCCGATAATCACGCTGCCTGTATTCACGCCAATCCGAGTGATGCCGATGGGGACGCCAATAGCATTCTTGTCACGGCGAAACGTTTCTGAAAATGCGTCGATGTCGAGCGCACAGCGGATGGCGCGGGCGGCATGGTCCGGCTGGTCAGTCGGGGCATTCCAGTAAAAGGTCGTCGCATCCCCGACGATCTTGTCCAGTGTCCCCTGGTGATCGAAGCCGATCCTTGTCACGCCGTTCAGATATTCGTTCAGCAAGGGAATGAGCTTTTCAGGGGAGGTGCTTTCTACCAGCGGGGTGAAGCCTGCGAGGTCGGTGAACAGAAAGGTCATTTCACGACGCTCACCACCAAGTTTCAGCTGATCGGGATTACTGACCAGCTGCTCGACGATACTGGGGGAGATATAGCTGGCAAAGGCTGTCTTGATCCATTGCCGGTCCCGCTCAGCCTGAATATGCCGCAGGATCGAGAAAGTCAGATAGGTGAGCAGCAGGCCCAGTGACGGGAGGACCGGGTCGAACAACAGCCCCTGTGTGGAAAAGGCCCAGAAGGCACCGCCGGCGGCGGTGCCGATGGCAAGCAGGGCAGCGATCGCCGAGGGCAGGGCAGCAAATCTCAGCATGAAAACAATAAGGCAGATCGACAGTAACAGCATGCCCAGCGTTTCCGCGCCTGGCGACCAGTCCGGACGGGACAGAAACTGTTGCCCGGCCAGTGCAGCGGCTTCCGGCTGATGGGTAATGATCTGACGGGTGATGATCTGTTCGAGGGCCTGTGCATGCAGTTCAACGCCAGCGACCGGCTGGCCGAGCGGGCTGAAACGAATATCGAGCAGGCCCGAGGCCGAGGTGCCGACCAGAACGATATGGCCATCGATCAGCTCCGGAGAGACTGAATTGTCGAGAATGGCCGATGCCGGGACATATCGGGACGAATGGTGGGGCGCCATATAGAGCCGCATCGCACCGTTTGCATCGGTCGGGATGACGACATCGGCGATACGAACGCTGGCGATAGCAGTAGAGCCGCCGGCACCATACTCCTGACTGGCGCCGGTACTTTTGATGACATAGCTGTCGGCATTCTGTGCCACCCGCAATGCTTCGGCGACAATAGACGGGTAAATCTCGTCACCCATTGTCACGAACAGGGGCGCCCGCCGGACAATGCCATCAGTGTCGGGGATGAAATTGAAGTTTCCGACACCGGATGCTGCGTCTTCCAGTATTGGAAGATTGGCGACGACCGTGCTGTAGGACGGCAGGCTTTCACGCGGATTGTCCCCGCCGAAGGCGATACCGGATTTTTTTGCTGGAGGACGGGTTGTCTTGCCGCTGTCACCGAAGGCAACTCCCATCACCGCTGGTGAATTGGCAATGGCTTCGGCAAACAACAGATCATGGTCGGGCAGTTCACCCAGCAGGCGTTGTGCTTCAGACCCTGCATTCCAGTAGGACAGGGCGGAGGCGGGGGAGGTTCGGTCCGGTTCGGCGAAGACCACGTCGAAAACGATCGCGGTGGCACCGAGGTCAGTCAGTTGTTGCACCAGACTGGCCAGTATCGTGCGTGGCCAGGGCCACTGGCCGATTTTTGTCAGGCTGTCATTATCGACATCAACAATGCGAACCGGTACGTCCAGTGCGGTTCGGGGTTTCCATTGCTGAAAGCTGTCGAACACAAGATTGCGCACGGTCGTCAGGGGGCCAAGGTTGGCCTGCATGGCAAGGGCCAGCGCAAGTACCAGCATTCCTGACAGCACAGGTGCGAGCAATTTTCCCGGCTTTATCGACATTCAGCCTCCCGTTCCGATATCGCAGTTGAACACGGATTCAATAAATTCAGGCAACGGTTTTTGCCCGGCGAGAATGGGGGTATCATTCGCAAAACGATAAACAAACCTCCGGGAGAGATCATGGCCTGTTGTCATCACTATATCGAAACCGCCAGCGGCGATGCCGGTTTTACCATTGATATGTCGCGGATTACCTTCGGTCGCGGCGTGATGTCCGAGCTTGGAGACCGTGCCAAAGCACTCGGGATGACCCGCATCGGACTGTTCACAGACCCTAGGCTGAAGGCACTGGAGCCGGTAACACGTGCACTGGAGTCGATCCGGAAAGCCGGACTGGATGTCGATGTCTATGACGAAATTCTTGTGGAGCCGGATTCGGTTTCCGTCATGAAGGCGGCGAAGTGGGTTGAGGAAGGCAATTTCGATGGCTTTGTCTCCGTTGGCGGCGGTTCTGTCATGGATACGGCAAAAGCGGCGATTGCCTATGGTGTCTATCCCGTTGATTTCATGACCTATGTCATCAAGCCGCTGGGTGGCGGTGCAACATTGCCGGGCCCCTTGCCGCCGCATATTGCCTGCCCGACGACAGCCGGTACCGGATCAGAGACGACACCAATCTCTGTTGTTTATGTACAGGGGCTCGACTTCAAACTGCCGGTCGTGCATCGCCAGATGCTGCCGACCGAGGCGATTGTCGACCCGACCTGTACCTACAGTCTGCCGACGACTGTCATCGCCTGCAGTGCCTTTGACCTGATCAGTCATGCGCTGGAAGCCTTCACGGCACGACCTCATACGGTACGCCCGGCACCTGATCGTCCGACACTGCGCCCGACGACGCAGGGGGCCAATCTGTTCAGCGATATTATCGGACGGGAAGCCCTGAAGCTTGCGGGTGAATATGCGGTTCGTGCTGTGGCAGACGCCCGTGACATCGAAGCCCGCGACAATATCAGCTGGGCGGCGACACTTGCCGGGATTGCCTTCGCCAATACCGGCACCCATGCACCACATGCAATGTCTTACCCGGTTTCGGCTCTGAACTGCGAGTATCATGCCTCCGGATATGCCGATACCCACAAGATCGTGCCGCACGGCATGGCTGTCATCATCAACGCACCATCTGTGTTCCGGTTCACCGCTGACGCCTGTCCGGAACGGCATCTGTCAGCAGCAGAATGGCTGGGCGCGGATATTCGTGGCGCGGGCTGCGAAGACGCAGGCGAAGTGATCGCAAAGCGCCTGATCTGGATGATGCAACAGACGGGCATGCCGAATGGCATTGGTGGTGTCGGCATGACACGCGAGCGGGCACCCGAACTGGCGAAAATGTGCCTGCATCAGCCGGCGATCAACAACTCGCCGAAGCCGATTGATCTGGAGTCCCTGACCGGGCTGTATTCCAACGCGGTTTCTTACTGGTAAGCATCAGTCGCTTCTGAGTGCCGGGTAGGGAATGGGCTCTTCATTGCCTGTGCGGGATGTCTGAAGTGGCTTGCGCCACCAGCCGACATCCTGCCAGCCGCCCATTTTGAAGCCAACTTCCCTGTAAATTCCAACCGGCTCGAATCCCAGTGATTCATGCAGGCCGACACTTCCGGCATTGGGCAGGGTAATCCCTGCGAACAGGCGTTGATACAGTGCTGATGCAATGCCGCGCCTGTGGAAATCGGGATGCATATAGACCGTGACATCGACAGACCAGCGATAGGCCGCCCGTGTACGATGCTGGCTGGCATAGGCATAACCGGTAATGATGTCGCCACTGGCCGCCACCAGCCAGGGATAGGTTTTAAGGGTTTCAGTGATCCGTTGCGCGATCTCGGTATCTGCTGGCGGCGATGTTTCGAACGAGATCACGGTATCCCGGACAACCGGAGCATAGATCGCAGCAATCTGTGCTGCATCTTCCGGCGTTGCATCACGGATGACAGGCGTCATTTTCAGTTCTCCGATACGTCGACACCATATTCACGGCTGGCATTGATGAGCCATTCGGCGAAGAAAGCGGCATAACTTCGTGAGACATACAGGTCAAACTGGTCAGTTTCGCAGCAATCTATCAGGACAGCGGCATGTGCGATGGATGTCTGGGCAGACTGGTCGGGGGCGAAACGGTCGGGATGGAAATCCAGACCGCATCCTTTTGAGAGCACATCCCGGACATGCGGTCCGGAAATGTTCAACACGGCACGGGCATGACTGAGATCGGTGACGGCCACCGGTTTGTCAGCCAGTAAATCTGTAAGCTGACGGCTGAGGTCAGAGGGACCATTCTGGTCTGAGACGAACAGCCATCTGCAGGGGCCGCTCCAGATGGCGGCAAGCCCGGTTTCCCGGCTCGTCATATTTGCATCCAGTGGGGGGGCGATCTGCATCCCCACAGCAATGGATTTTGCCAGATCATTTAGCTGTTTCGGCTGGCCGGCGACCTGGACAATCTGCAACCCCGACCGCGGAGTGACGATCAGTCCGGGCTGTCCGTCTGGACGACCTGTCCGGCCGGAAGGCAGTTGACCGGTAAAAGGAGACAGGCGTGATGACGCAGTATCAGACATCAAGACGCGCTCCTTCCGGGTCAATGAAGTCGGGATGAACAACACGAACCCTGACGACTTTGTTCTGTAGCGGGGACATCGAATGAAGAATCTGCCCTTCCCGCGCCATGCCCCCCTGAATCAAGGCAAGTGCTATGGGATGGCCCAGATTTGGGCTGTGGCAACTTGATGAGACCCAGCCAATTGTCGGAACGGGTACCGGCAGGTTTGGGTTTTCAACCAGATGGCTGCCGCCGGAGACCGGTGTTTTTCCGTCAACCGGCACCAGACCGACCAGCTTTTCCCTGTCAGGGCGCTGCATGGCAGGGCGTTGCAGCATATGGCGTCCGATGAAGTCTTTCTTTGAGGACACCATGCGTCCCATGCCCAGATCATCAGGGGTGGTTCTGCCATCCAGTTCGGCACCGGCGACATGGCCTTTCTCAATCCGCAAATTGGCAAGGGCCTCGGTGCCGTAAGCAATGATGTCATGCTGTTCACCGGCGGCCATAAGGGCTTCCCATACGGTTACGCCGTGATCTGCCTCACAGAGGATTTCATAGGCCAGTTCGCCGGAGAAACTGATGCGGAATATGCGAACGGCAATACCGGCGATATGGGCTTCCCGAACCCCGAGATAGGGGAAGCTGTCATTATCCATGGCGATGTCAGCTGCCACTTTCAGCACCTTGCGGGAGAGGGGGCCGGCAAGGGCCATTCCGGCAAACTGATCGGTGACAGATGTGACCTGTACATCAAGCTCTGGCCAGACGGCCTGCAGATGAAACTCAAGATGCTGCATCACCGCAACCGCGTTGGCTGTGGTGGTGGTCATCAGATACTGATTTTCACCAAGGCGGGATGTCGTGCCATCATCGAAGACGAAACCGTCCTCACGCAGCATCAGCCCGTATCGGGCTTTCCCCACAGGCAATGTTTTCCAGCCGTTCACATAAACACGGTTGAGCAATTCCGCAGCATCCGGGCCCTGAATATCAATCTTGCCCAGCGTCGATACATCATTGAGGCCAACTTTCTGGCGGACATGGCGGGTCTCCCGCTGATGCGCCTGCCGTGTGGTCTCTCCTGCTTGCGGATACCACCTTGGACGCATCCACAGGCCAACCTCCACCATGTCGCCGCCATGACTGATATGCCAGTCATGCAGTGGGGTGCGGCGGACGGGCATGAAATGCAGACCAGTCTCCTCCCCGGCAAAGGCACCGAAGGCAACGGGGGTCACTGGCGGCCGAAAGGTTGTCGTGCCGACATCCGGTATGTCCAGCCCGCGTGACGCGGCCATGATGGCGAGACCATTGACGTTTGATGTCTTGCCCTGATCCGTTCCCATGCCAAGGGTGGTATAGCGTTTGAGATGTTCGACCGAGATAAAACCTTCCCGGTGGGCAAGACGGATATCATCTGCCGTCACATCATCCTGATGATCGACGAAGGCTTTGGAGCGACTGTGCCTGGCCCGTGGAACCTCCCATAGCGGCATCAGCGGGTTGGCTGGTCGTGATGGTGCATCGGGAAGACTGACGGCGACGGCTACCTGACCCAGGTCTTCAAGTGCATCACGGGCCGCCCCGGCACCAGAAGACAGGCAGTCACGCAGATCAAACAGCCCCGCCGCCGCCCCAACAGAGGTTTCCTGCTGTTTCGAACTGTCCGGAACGAATGTGGTCAGTGCGGGGTCATACCGCATACGGCCCCCGGACTGGCTGGCCAGATGAACATTCGGTGTCCAGCCTCCGCTGATAGCCAGCAGGTCACAACTGAGGCGTTCTGCCTTGCCAGCCAGGCTGCCGTCATCGCGGATATTCTGAACATCGACATGGCTCAGTGCGCGGGCGCCACCGGTCTCAACAATAACGCTGTTGCGGTATATCGGGGCCAGTCCGGCCTGCGCCAGAGCTGCCTCGCCGGGGGTATTGCGCGGATCAATGATTGCAACGACCGTCACGCCCGCCCGCCGCAGATCCTCTGCCGTGCGATAACCATCGTCATTGTTGGTGAAAATAACGGCGTGTTTTGCGGGCTGAACGGCGAAGCGGTTGATGTAGGTCCGAACCGCAGATCCCAGCATGACACCGGGCCTGTCATTGCCGGGGAAGACCAGCGGGCGTTCAGTTGCACCGGTCGCGAGAACCACCTTTCTCGCACGAACGGTCCAGAGCCGCTGTCGTGGCATCCATTCGGGCGGAACGGGTTGATGGTCAGCGACCTGCTCGATCAGGCCCAGTGTGTTATGATCGTAATATCCGAAGGCGGATGTGCGGGTTAGAATACGAACATCCGGTGATGCCGCGAGCCGGGAAGCGACAAGCCTTACCCAGTTCAGCGCCGGCTCATTATCCAGGTAATCTTGCTCCCGGCGAAGTGCACCGCCCAGCGCATTGCCCTCATCACAGATGATAACCCGTGCGCCAGATTCAGCTGCGGTCAGGGCTGCCGCTAGACCGGCCGGACCTGCACCGACGACCAGAAGGTCGCAATGGGCATGCATCTTCTCATAGCGATCCGGATCGGCCTCACGGGTGGCGATGCCCATTCCGGCAGCACGGCGAATGATCTTCTCATAAACACCGGTCCACCAGCTACGTGGCCACATGAAGGTTTTGTAGTAAAAGCCGGAAGGGATGAAGGGGGCGATCAGTCCGTTGAGCCCCTGTATGTCGAGGGCCAGCGAGGGCCAGCGATTCTGGCTGGTTGCTGTCAGGCCGTCGAACAGTTCGACCATGGTGGCGCGGGTGTTCGGTTCCTGGCGGTCACCGTCGCGTAACTGCACCAGTGCATTCGGCTCTTCCGATCCGGCTGAGAAAATACCTCTGGGACGATGATATTTAAAGCTGCGTCCGACCAGCCCCGTGCCGTTCGCCAGCAGGGCAGATGCCAGCGTGTCACCGGGATGCCCCGTCAGCCGCTTGCCATCGAAGGTGAAATGTAAAAGCCGTGACTGATCGACTTCACTCTCCAGTGGCAGACGCAGGGGCTGGGTGACGCCGGAACTGACCCGGCGAACGGCTCCCCCCGTCATGATTGTTTCTCCGGCACAGGTGACCCGCCGGCCAGATGTCCATGCCTTACATCACTGGTTGCTGTGGCAGTATCCAGAATTTCATGGGTCAGGGTGTCGCGCAGGACCTTGAACCAGACACGGCAGGCGGCACTGTGCTGCCAGTATTCCCAGTAGGCACCGCGTGGGTTTTCCCGATTGTACAGATAGTCCATCCAGACTTCCGCTGAGGTTTCATCCTGACCGGGGCGGGTGACAGTCGCTTCTGCACGAAAGGAGAATTCGGTGAAATCGCGTTCGCCACAATGCGGGCATGTCAGACGGATCATTTCCCTGTTCTCCTAATGCGCATTTGGCGTCGGACCGGCACCGCGCTCATCAATAACTGCACCGGATGAGAAGCGTTCCAGCGTCATGTCCTCGTTGAACGGGTGAGGGGCGTCGTTGGCAATTGTGTGGGCGAACACATGCCCTGAACCCGGTGTCGCCTTGAACCCGCCATAGCACCAGCCGCAGTTCAGGTAGAATCCCTTGATGGGTGTCTTTCCGATGATCGGACTGCCATCCATCGACATGTCCATGACGCCACCCCAGTGCCGCAGCATCCGGATCCGGCTCAGAGCCGGATACATGGCGACCCCGCAGGCCATGACATGTTCAATTGTCGGCAAATTGCCACGCTGGGCATAGCTGTTATAGCCATCCAGATCGCCACCCAGAACAAGTCCACCCTTGTCGGACTGGTTGATATAGAAATGGCCGACGCCGAAGGTCACGACGGTATCGACAAAGGGTTTCAGCGGTTCGCTGACGATGGCCTGAAGCAGGTGGCTCTCGATGGGAACACGCATGCCCGCCATTTCGGTAATCCGGCCGGTGTTCCCTGCAACAGCAACCCCGATCTTCGGTGCCCGAATGGTCCCCCGGCTGGTTTGCACACCCGTTACCTTATCGCCATCGCGCAGGATACCGGTAACCTCGCAGTTCTGGATGATATCGACCCCCCGCATGTCGGCGCCCCGGGCAAGCCCCCAGGCCACGGCATCATGACGCGCGGTGCCGCCCCGGCGCTGCAGCAATCCGCCATAGATCGGAAACCGGGCATTGCTGGCATAGTTGAGGTCCGGGACAAATTTCTGCACCTCATCGCGGCTCAGCAGTTCGGAATCAATTCCGTTCAGCAGCATCGCATTGCCGCGCCGGCTGTAGCTTTCCATCTGGGAACTGGAATGCGCGATGTTGAGAACGCCACGCTGGCTGAACATCACGTTGTAATTGAGGTCCTGACTGAGACCCTCCCATAATTTCAGGGAGTGTTCATAGAAATGTCCGTTCGCATTCAGCATGTAATTTGAGCGGACGATGGTGGTGTTCCTGCCGGTATTTCCACCACCGAGCCAGCCTTTCTCAAGCACCGCAACATTGGTGATGCCATGATTGCGGGCCAGGTAGTAGGCAGTTGCAAGGCCATGGCCGCCGCCGCCGATGATAATTACATCATAGGCAGGTTTCGGTTCGGGATCGCGCCAGGCCCGGTCCCAGTCTTCCTGTTTTGTCAGGGCGTTACGGAAAACCGACCAGGCGGAATATCGTGTCATGGATGCAGGGGTCCCGGGCGTCTGAAGTGATGCTGAATATCAGCATGTGAGGATTGCTTTGTCACATCCCGATCTCAGAAATATTGCCCGACAGTAAAACCGTATGTCGACCGGCTGACGTTTCCTTGTCAGTTGGCGAGGGGTGGCCCTGTTTCAGTCGAGAACCCGGCCGCCCGACCATAATTTGCGGAAAACCAGAGTAAGAACTATGCCGAATCCGGAAGCCACGGCCATTGCAATGAATGCCTGCCCCTGAAAATGGTCGTACATCAGGCCGGAGACCATCATCAGGCTGCCAAAGACAACCCCCATCGCGAGAGAGTCGTAGAGGCTTTGGGCCGTTGCTGACATCCGGTCGGGAATCGCGGCTGACATGAACCGGATCATACCGAGATGCGTCGCCCCGAACGTGAAGGCATGCAATAGCTGGACAGCGGCCAGTGCACCGAGATCAGTTGTCGTGCCGATGGTGGTCCACCGGATGACCCCGGCGCTACCGGCGATCAGCAGCATGGTCGACGGGCTGAGGCGCGTCAGATACTTCCCGGCGACAGCGAACAGCAGCACCTCGGCAATCACGCCTTCGGCCCAGAGCAGACCGATGATCTGATCATCAATACCTGCCTTGCGCCAATGCAGGGTGGCAAAACCGTAGAGGACGGCATGGGTGGATTGCAGCGTTGCAGAGGCTGCAACAAATGCTAGAAATGCCGGTCGCCGGATCAGTTCCCCTATTGCTGCAAAGGATCGCGTTGCCGGAGTTGTACGGATGCTGGGGAGCAGAAAGCCAATGATACAGAGCAGTACACCACCAGCCATGATGCTGTAGAGAATACCGTCCGGCCCGGCCGACGCCAGAATGGATCCACCGGCAAAAGAGGCCAGAATAAAGGTGATCGAGCCCCACAGGCGGACCCGGCCGTAATCCAGCGAGGTCTGACGTTGCGCCAGTATGGTCAGGCTGTCGGTCAGCGGCATGGCGGCGTTCATCAGTGACCCGATGAAGCCGTACAGCAACAATATCTGAAAATAGCCATCCGTAACGGACAACAGGCCATAACCGCAGGTGACGGTGATAGAGAGAATGATCAGTGGTGTGCGCCGGCGCCCGGTACGGTCAGCCCATAAGGCGATTGTCGGGGCGATGAAGATGCGGGTCCAGAAGGCGGCCGCCGCGACCAGCCCGATTTCGGCTGCTCCAAGCCTGCGGCTTTCCAGCCAGACCGGCCAGTAGGGCAGGTTTGTGCCGATCAGCCAGAAGAAGGCACCATAGAACAGTGACAAACGAAGGGCGGGGGAGGCAGAGCTCATATCTGCGGCATACGCCGGACCGTCAGCTTCGGCAAGCTGTGATGTCAGCCAGCATCGGTTCTGCGATTCAGGAAAAACACCCGCCCCGGAAAGTCTCCGGAGCGGGTGAGACTGACTTAGTTTTCGGTAATACGGTCATCCTTGTACGGCTTATAGTCGCCGGATTTGGCCACATAGTCGGCAACGACATCAGCCAGGTCCGGACCGAAGTCGTAAGGATCGATCGCGTTTTCGGCAAAGACGACATAGCCGTCACCGCCACCACGAATATAGTTGTTGGAGACAACGCTGTAGGTCGCTTCCGGATCAATGGCGCTCCAGGCACCATCTTTCATGACCAGAACTTCCTTCACACGCCCCTGATTTGCAGGGACGCTGCGGGTCCAGGTGAATTTGAGACCGGCGACCTGCGGGAACCGGCCTTTGCCTTCTTCCACCTGACTGACGGCAGATTCAAGAGCTGCGACAATGTCCTTACCCTTGAGACGGAATGTCGACAGGGTGTTCTGGAAGGGCAGCACCGTGAGGACTTCGCCCATTGTCACTTCACCGGCATCAATGGAGGAGCGAATGCCACCGCCATTGGTGATGGCAATGGTAACGCCCTGTGATCTGGTCCGTTCGAGAATAGCATCAGCAATCAGAACGCCCATTTCACAAACGCCGGCGCGACAGGACTTACGGTCACCGTCAATGGGGGCTGCTGAGCTGCCGATGACCTTGTTGCGGATTTCATCAAGCGGTTTGGCCAGTTCGGCAATCCGGGACTTCAGGCTGGAATCTTCGGCAATCTTGCCATCAACCACAACCGGCTCACCGGCAGCACTGGTGATTTCACCGGCATCGTTGAAGCTGACATTCAGCATGCCGAGATATTTGCCGAACGCATAGGCCTGAACGATGGCTACCTTGCCGCCGTCAGGTCCGTTACGCCAGGTCGGATAGGGGCCATCTGCCTTGTCGGAGGCGTTCGACAGGAAAGTGTTGCTGTGGCCACCGACGATGACATCGATGCCGGAAACCTTGGAGGCAATCCACAGATCAATGGTATAGCCGGAATGCGAGAGCAGGATGATCTTGTTCACCCCAGCAGCCTTCATGGCATCCACTTCGCGCTGAACGGCAGGTACGGGATCGCCGAATTTCACATTCGGTCCCGGTGAGGCGAGTTCGCCTGTATCTTCCGGTGTGACACCGATCAGGCCGATTTTCTGGCCGTTCTTCTCAACGATCTTTGCCGGCATCAGAACACCGGCCAGCGTCGGCTCCTGTGTAATGTCGGCATTTGCCATAAGAACCGGAAATTTCACTGCATCCATAAATCCGCGCAGCACTTCCGGGCCGTCATCGAATTCGTGGTTGCCGACAGTCATCGCGTCATAACCGAGGGCATTCATCATCTCGGCCGCGACCTTGCCTTTATAGTAGGTATAGAAAAGCGAGCCCTGAAACTGGTCACCACCGTCAACCAGCAGGCTGTTTGGTGAAGCGGCACGGGCGGCGCGGATGGCATTTACGAGACGGGCATATCCGCCAAAACACTTTCCGGCATCATTGTCTTCTGCCTTGCAGCCAGAATCATACTTGTTGATCGGCTCAACCCGGCTGTGAAAATCGTTGGTATGCAGGATGGTAATGGAATAGTCGGCCAGCGCACTGCCCGCTGTCAGGGCGCAGGCGGCTGCTGTTGCAAGAAAGACCCCGGTTTTCATGGTTTTACATCCCAGTTTGTCGGTTGCGAACGGTGATATCGAAATATCGGGTTATAGCTCCGGATAGTTTGAACCTGACGGGAAGATCCCGCAACAAAACAGTCGCCCGCACAAACCTGTGACGTGGCGGAAAAGCGGTTTATGCCACGGCTGGAGATGAGTAGCCTGTCCTTCGGGATTGTCAGACGCAGGACAACCGATAAACTCAAATCCCTTGAGGGGACAATTTAACCAGGGACAGACATCATGATACGCCTGATCAGCGTTGCGGTCGCAGCCGCATTCCTTTCGATTTCGACTGCACAGGCGGCGGACATTCAGCCTGCTGTCGTTTTCGATATGGGTGGAAAGTTCGATAAATCCTTCAATGAAGGTGTCTTCAACGGTGTTGAGAAGTTCGCCAAGGAGACAGGTATCAAATACCGGGAATTCGAGGTCACGAATCCGTCGCAGCGCGAACAGGCGATTCGCCGTATGGCCCAGCGCGGTTCCGATATCGTGCTTGGTGTCGGTTTTGCTCAGGCGTCGGCAATTGAAAAGGTCGCAAAGGAATTTCCGAAGGTGAAATTTGCGATCATCGATGCCGTGGTCGAGCTGCCCAATGTTCAGTCCATTGTCTTCAAGGAACATGAAGGCTCGTTCCTTGTCGGTATTCTCGCGGCAATGGCTTCAAAAACCGGCAAGGTTGGTTTTGTCGGCGGCATGGATATTCCGCTGATCCGGAAATTCGCCTGTGGTTATGCGCAGGGCGCAAAACATGCGAAGGCTGATGCGGAAGTCTTCGAGAACATGACCGGTTCCACTCCCGCCGCCTGGAACAACCCGACCAAGGGTGCCGAGCTTGCCAAAAGCCAGTTCGACCGCGGGGCTGACGTTGTCTATGCCGCAGCCGGCAGCACCGGGATTGGTGTTCTGCAGGCCGCCAAGGATAACGGCAAATTCGCAATCGGCGTTGATTCCAACCAGAACCATCTGCAGCCGGGCACCATGCTGACCTCCATGCTGAAGCGGGTTGATGTGGCCGCCTATGAAACCTTCAAGTCCGCGATGGATGGCACGTTTGAGCCGGGCATCAAGGTTCTCGGTCTTGCCGATAACGGTGTGGGCTGGGCGCTTGATGAACATAACGAGAAGCTGATCTCGGCTGACATGAAGGCCGCGGTAGAAAAAGCTTCAGCGGCCATTATCGCCGGCGATCTGAAGGTCCATGACTATATGGCTGACAACAAGTGCAGCATGTAGGGCGTTAACGTCCGGCTGCCGAAATGGCTTCGACGATATCACCTGATCCGGACGGGGGCGGGGCCTTGGCTCCGCCCCCGGCAATTGAGTTGCGCGGGATCGATAAACGGTTCGGCGCGGTCCATGCCAACCGGGCTGTTGATCTGGTTGTCCCGAAGGGCACCATTCATGGCATCGTCGGTGAAAACGGGGCCGGTAAATCGACACTGATGTCGATCCTCTACGGCTTTTATGAAGCTGATGCGGGCGATATCTATATCAATGGAAACAAGACCCGCATCCGGTCCTCGTCTCAGGCAATCGCCGCGGGCATTGGCATGGTTCATCAGCATTTCATGCTGGTTGATACCTTCACCGCCATCGAAAACGTGATGCTGGGCAGCGAAGGCGGCCACACCCTGGCAAAGGGTGTTGCGCGGTGTCGCGCTGAACTGGAGAGGCTGGCGGCGGATTACGGTCTGACAACGCCGCTCGACACCCCTGTTTCAGAACTGACGGTCGGACAGCAACAGCGGATCGAAATCCTCAAGGCGCTCTATCGTGGTGCAGAAATCCTCATCCTTGATGAGCCAACCGGTGTTCTGACCCCGCAGGAAACCGACCAGTTGTTCGGTATCTTCTCGGCGCTTCGTGAACAGGGTGTGACGGTTGTCCTGATCACCCACAAGCTGCGGGAAATTCTGTCTGTCACCGATAATGTTTCGGTCATGCGACAGGGCGCAATGGTCGCCCATCGTGTAACTGCTGAGACGGACCGCGAAGAGCTTGCGGAACTGATGGTCGGTCGCAAGGTGGTCATGCGGGTACCGAAAGGTGATGCGAAACCGGGCGAAGTCCGTTTGCTGGTCGACAGCCTGACGGCCTATGACCCGGATGGCGTAAAGCGGATTGATAATCTCAGCCTTGAAGTAAGGTCTGGCGAAATTGTCGGCATTGCCGGGGTCTCCGGAAACGGACAGAGCGAATTGCTGGAAGTGCTGGCGGGCATCCGGGAGTTCCGGAAAGGCCGGATATCTGTCAACGGACATGACATATTTCCGAAGACGGAGAGGACAGCAGCCAGCCTGCGCGAAATGGGCCTCGCACATGTGCCGGAAGACCGGATTCGCATGGGACTGGTCACCCCCTTTGCCGCCAGTGAGTCCTCGATTCTGGGCTATCACCGTGATGACCGCTACAACAGTACGATACTGATGAATTCCGATCATGTGCTGGAGGATTGCGCCGAAAATATGGAGGGGTATGACGTCCGGCCCCGCGATCCCCGCCTGAAATCGGGCAATTTTTCCGGCGGTAATCAGCAAAAACTGGTTCTGGCGCGGGAGATGATACGCCAGCCGGATGTCCTGCTGGTTGGCCAGCCGACCCGGGGGGTCGATATCGGCGCTATCGAGTTCATTCACAAGAATCTGGTGGCACAGCGCGACCGGGGCGCTGCCATTCTGCTGGTTTCCGTCGAACTGGAGGAAATCATGGCTCTGGCAGACAGAATTCTGGTGATGTTTGAAGGCCGCATCGTCGGGCGGGTCGATGGTGCGAAGGCGAATGAACGTCATCTCGGTCTGATGATGGCCAATGCCAACCCGATTTTGCCGGGGGCCTGACCGATGGCTGTTTCCTCTGACACGCTGCCACGCTGGGTTGATATCGTCGCCATCCCGCTGATCAATCTGACACTTGCCTTCCTTGCCGCCGGCCTGATCGTGCTTGCGGTCGGGGAAAGCCCGGTTGAGGTTTTGCTGGTGCTGATCAATGGCGCTTTCGGCTTTGAAGAGGCGATTGGCTATACGCTGTATTACGCGACCAATTTCATCTTCACCGGACT
>TARA_R110000787_G_scaffold215191_3_pt1 | contig 33989 bp, 29 predicted proteins | sample TARA_R110000787 | Tara Oceans TARA_R110000787 (sample SAMEA4397920) | marine metagenome | biome: Polar Biome; feature: [DCM] deep chlorophyll maximum layer (ENVO:01000326); material: water (ENVO:00002006), including particulate matter (ENVO:01000060) such as... | depth 35 m | reverse complement strand
CGTTCCGGCTGCCACCTCCCCATTGCTGCGCAACGGGGAGGAAATATTGTGGCTTGCGCCCTTCAGCCTATCCCAACATAGTCACCCGATGACTCACACCAAAAAAATCCTCCTCCTCGGCTCTGGCGAACTCGGCCGTGAATTCACCATCTCGGCCAAGCGGCTCGGCGCCTATGTCATCGCCTGCGACTCCTATGACGATGCCCCCGCCATGCAGGTGGCAGACGTCCGCGAAATTTTCTCGATGCTCGACGGCGAGAAATTGCGCGCGGCAATCGAAAAACATCAGCCCGACCTAATCGTCCCCGAGGTCGAGGCGATCCGCACCGAAATACTCGCCGATATGGAGGCCGAGGGTTTCCACGTCGTCCCGTCGGCGCGCGCCACCCAGCTGACAATGAACCGCGACGCGATCCGCGATGTCGCGGCCAAGGAACTGGGCCTGACCACCTCGCGCTACCATTATGCCGAAAGCTTTGCCGAAGTCGCCAGCGCGGCAGCGGATATCGGATATCCGCTGGTGATCAAACCGGTCATGTCTTCCTCCGGCAAGGGGCAGAGCAAGGTGGATAGCGCCGAGAAGCTCGAAGAGGCGTGGGACTATGCCGTCGCCAATATGCGTGGCGACCGGGCGCGGGTGATTGTCGAGCAATTTATCGATTTTGATTACGAGATCACTCTGCTGACCGTCCGCACCCGCGACGGCGTGCTCTTCTGCCCGCCAATCGGCCACAGGCAGGAGCGCGGCGACTATCAGGAAAGTTGGCAGCCGGCAGCAATGACGGAGGCGGCGCTAGCCACTGCGCAGGATATGGCGCGCAAGGTCGTCGAAAACCTCGGCGGCGACGGCAAGGGCTGGGGCCTGTTCGGGGTCGAGTTTTTCGTTACGAAACAGGGTGAAGTCATCTTCTCCGAACTCAGCCCGCGGCCGCACGATACCGGCATGGTCACCTCGATCGGCCAGAATCTCAGCGAGTTCGACCTCCACGCCCGCGCGATCATGGGGCTTCCCATTCCGCACATCGCCCTGACTGCACCAGCCAGCGCCAGCGCGGTAATCCTGGCGGACCGGGACAGCGAGCAGTTTGAATTTACCGGTGTCGCAGAAGCTTTGGCGCTGGGCCGCGAAGGCGCGGAAACGGACGTGCGGATATTCGGCAAGCCAGTGACGCGGCCTTACCGGCGGATGGGGGTTGCTCTGGCTACGGGGGCGGACACGGATGCGGCGAGGAAGCTGGCGAAGCGGGCTGCGGATGCAGTCGGGATTGAATATTCCTGAAACAAGTAACGACGTTGGGTGAGGGCGTACTGCGCTTCGGATGAGCACCCTCACCCAGCTACGCCTAGGCCGCAAGCTGCCAAGACTGCGCAACCCTCTTCCTCACGGGAGAGGGGTTTCCATTCTCCGATCAATCCGGCAAAGAACTTCCAAACATCAGGAGATACACACCCATGACCGCATCCCTCGTCCTCTACGGCTCGCCTCTGTCTCCCTTCCAGCGCAAGGTGGAGGCGGTGATGGCGCTCAAAGGGCTCGATTATGATTGCGAGGACGTCAACGTCATGGGCATGCCGGACTGGTACAAGGAAATCAGTCCGCTCGGTCGCATCCCGTCATTGCGCGACCGGGACATTGCCGAGGACGGTCCCGCCGGAACGATCACCGACAGCTCGGCGATTTGCGGTTATCTGGAGAAACGGCAGCCGGAACCGGCGGTCTATCCCGCCGATGCGTTTGACCATGGCCGGGCGCTGTGGCTGGAGGAATATGCCGATACCGGACTGGCGATGACCGGAGGCCTGGGACTGTTCCGTCCGATCATCTTCAATATTTTCCAGCGCAAGGCACCCGATCTTGAAACGGCGCGCACGACCTGGAATGAAAAACTGCCGCCACTGTGGGATTATCTCGAGCAATATCTCGATGGCCGCGCCCATTTTATCGGCGATAGTATCACCATTGCCGATATATCCGTCGCCGCACAGATTGCCCAGACCGAAATGCTGGCCGGTCTGCCCGACAAATCCCGCTGGCCGGTGCTGGTCGCGCATTTCGAAGCGATGAAGGCGCATGACTGCTTTCAGCGCAACAATGCGGGTTGCGACAAAATCCTAGCGAAACTGGTGCCGGAGAAATTCGACCTCAGCTAAAGTGTAGTAAGGCGGGTTTTTCAGGACTGGGTAAGCAGATAGAGCGCGTAAATCGCCGGCATGGACAGCACTGAAAAGACCGTCTGCACGGCGACCAGATTGGCGGATAAGGTGGCATCACCACCCAGTTGCCGCGCCAATATATAGCCGCTGCTGGCGGTTGGCGTTGCGGCGGCGATCATGACAATCGCAAGACTGTCCGGCGCGAGGTTGAGCAAAAGCCCCGCCGCCAGTGCCACCAGCGGCAAGCCGAGCAGGCGCACGGCTGACCAAGTCAAAGTGGTGTGCCCCGCCCGTTTGAAAGCCTCCAGATCAACCGCCGCGCCGACCACGAGCAGGCCGAGCGCCAGCGTGGCCTGACCCAATATGTCGAGCGTTTTTTCGGCAATCCCGGTGGGAGCAATGCCCAGCAGATTGAGCGCGATGCCGATCGCGCAACCGATGATCAGCGGATTGCGGATCATATCCATCACTACATGCGGTTTTTTGGTCCCATTATCTTCGGCGAAATGGGTCAATGCCAGCACCGAAATGACATTTGCCGTAGGTGTCAGGACCGCGACCGCAATCGCCATCAGCGCAAGTCCCGGTTCGCCGAACAGCGCGCTGGCGATGGACAGGCCGACGAACGTGTTCCAGCGGACGTTGGACTGGATGATCGAGCCCTTTCGCGGCCCGTCATCGGCCCGTCTAGCAAGCAATCCCATTGCTGCGAGCGCAAATTGCGAACCAACCAGCACCAGCACCATTGCCCATGGGACAATCTCAAAAGAAGCGCTGGCCAGCACATTGATGATCAGGGCCGGGAAAAATATGAAATAGACCAGTCGTTCGATCGCGCGCCAGCCGTCGGCGGGAAGGAAATTCCTGTGCGCCAGCAACCAGCCCAATGCGGTGATCAGGACCACCGGGATCAGGGCATAGACAAAATTTATCATCGATGGATCGCGCGCGAAACTAGAGTGCGGTTGTTCTTAGTGGCAACAGGTCCGGAAAGTCCGGCTCGCGCTTCTCACCCATGGCAGCGACCGCTTCCTGGATATGAGATGGCGGGAACATGCCGGCGTTCCAGACGCCGATATAGTCGAGCGTGTCGGCGGTATTATGGTCGCGGCCATAGTTGATCAGGACCTTGCAGCCGGTCACCGCCAGCGGCGATTTGGACGCGATTTCTTTCGCGGTAGCCATGACATAGGCGAGGCATTCTTCCTGCGTTTCGAACACATCGTTGACCAGACCGATTTCTTTCGCCTTGGCGGCATCAATGCGGCGGCCGGTATAGGCCATTTCCTTGACCCAGCCCTCGGGAATATAGCGCTGCAGGCGCGGGAAGGTGCCGACATCGGCTGTCATGCCGATATTGGTTTCCTGAATGCAGAATATCGCATCCTTGCTGCACCAGCGGATGTCGCCCGCACTGATCATGTCGATCGCGCCGCCGATGACGCCGCCGTGCAGCGCGAACAATATGGGAATGCGGGCTTCTTCCAGCGCGTTGAAAGTATGCTGGATACGTTTGACATTGGAACGGAACATCTCCGCGAGCACATGTTTGTCCGCGCCATCGATTTTGCTGTCGGGTTGCGGTGCGAAAACCGAAAGATCCATGCCGGCGGAGAAATGCTTGCCGGTCGAGCTGATCACGATGACTCGTGCGCGCGCGTTGATATCGATGTCTTCGACAATCTCCGGCAGATCATTCCAGAAAGCCCGGTTCATGCTGTTGAGTTTTTCCGGGCGGTTCATCCGGATATGCGCGACGCCATTGTCTATTTCGACATCGAAACATTCATATTTTTTCTCGACCATGATCCTCTTATCCTTATTCTTTGTCGGAAGTTGCCTTTCGCCTAGCATGATAAACTTCCGCGGCGCACGAACAATTTTCACGGGGGCAGGCGAGATGTGCGGGCGACTAAAGCCATGCTATCGACCCTGAAAAGGCTTCAAGCTTGCGGCGCGAAATCCCGCGCACTATGTATTGGTCTATGAGCATCATTCCAAACACACTCGAACTGATCGGCAATACGCCGCTTGTCCGTCTCTCGGGACCTAGCGAAGCAGCCGGTTGCGACATTTACGGCAAGTGCGAATTTGCCAATCCCGGTGCCTCGGTCAAGGACCGTGCCGCTCTCTATATCATTCAGGATGCCGAGGAACGCGGTTTGCTGAAGCCCGGCGGACGGATTGTGGAGGGGACTGCAGGCAATACCGGCATCGGTATCGCCTTGGTCGCCAATGCCAAAGGCTATAAATCGACCATCGTCATGCCGGAAACCCAGAGCCGGGAAAAAATGGATACGCTGCGCGCGCTTGGTGCGGAGTTGATCACAGTGCCGGCTGCGCCTTATTCGAGCCAGTGCCATTTCGTCCATCAATCGCGCCGGATTGCGGAAGAAACCGAAGGCGCGGTCTGGGCCAACCAGTTTGACAATGTCGCCAACCGCCGCGCCCATATCGAGACCACCGCCGAGGAAATCTGGGACCAGATGGATGGCAAGATCGACGGCTTTACCTGTGCAGTCGGCACTGGCGGCACGTTGGCTGGTGTCGGCATGGGGCTGAAGGCGAAGGATGAAAATGTCACCATCGCCCTGTCCGACCCGCATGGTGCGGCGCTTTACGAATATTATGCCCATGGCGAGCTGAAGTCCGAAGGCAGCAGCGTTGCCGAAGGCATTGGCCAGGGCCGGATCACTGGTAATCTGGAAGACGCGCCGGTTGACAGGCAATATCGCATTTCCGACGAGGAAGCGCTGGTCTGGGTCGAACGGCTGCTGATGGACGAAGGGCTCTGCCTCGGCATGTCGTCGGGCATCAATGTTGCCGGCGCAATCGCTCTCGGCAAGGAACTGGGGCCGGGCAGCCGGGTTGCGACCATATTGTGCGACACGGGCTTCCGTTATCTGTCATCGCTCTACAATGCCGCATGGCTCAGAGAAAAGGGGTTGCCGGTATTCCCGTGGCTCGACAATGATGGATAAGAAGGCGCAAACTTCCGGTCGTCAGGACACGATGCAGCGCATCCAGGTGGGTGTGATTGGTCTGGCAGCGGTGCTGTTGCTGGTCAGTATCGCCAATTTCGTGATCCAGCGGGCCAGCCACGAACAGACGGTGCTCGAGGAAATGCAGGGCGAAGGCGCAGGGAGAACTGCTCCGCTTGCCAGCAAACCGGAAGAAAAACCGGCCGAACCGCTGGCTGAACTGGGTCTCACTCCGGCTCCGGCAACCGGAGGCGGGAAAGCGGATGTGCGTTTGCCTTCTGCAAATCTTCCGGGACAGACCGTCCCCGATTTGAAGCCCGATCCGAATCTGGATGCGCCGATGGACCGGGAGCGGGAATAGTTGGCGGGCTTTTGGCAGACGCTCCCGTCCGCCATGGTGGCGCTATTGGTACTGACGCAATGCAGCGCGGCGGACTCTCCACCTGACAGCAATCAACCCAGACCGCGCATTCAGTTGATGACCAGCCTGCCGCTGGTATGGGGCGACAATGCATCGATGGAATCGATATTGTCGGGCGGTGCGCAGCCGGCACCCGTCTATCGTTACTGGCAGGACCAATATGACATGGCGGCGGTCGACAGCCTGGAAAGTCTCGAACAGGATGATCCGGATATCGTCATCCTGGCCCAGCCTCGGGCGATGGATCCAGCGGATCTGACCATTCTCGATGCCTGGGTCCGAATGGGTGGCGATGTCATCATCCTGACCGATCCGGATCTGGTCTGGCCGTCCGAACTGCCTCTTGGCGACACGCGGCGGCCTCTGGCCAGCGGTTTGCTGTCTCCGTTGCTCGGGCACTGGGGGCTGGAACTGGTCGCTGATGCTGACAGGAGCACGGAGGCCGTCGACCTTAGTTTTGGCAGCTATTCATTCGCTACCCGTGGGGCAGGCAAGCTCCAGCCCATGACGGCAGGCTCTGCTCCTAATGCGCGCTGCAAAATGGCCAGCGGTGATTTTATCGCCCGATGTTCGGTCGGGCTGGGGCAGGCTTCGATCGTCGCCGATGCTGATTTCCTGAATGCGGCATTTTGGCCGGAATCAACCCGTCGCTCGCCGCAGAATAGCGGGGCCGTCCGCTTTGTCGATTCTCTGGTGGAGGAGCATATTGACTCTATTGTCAGCAAGAAATGAGGATATTTTGGGCGTTTCCAGACACTAAGCGCGGGTCCTTCGACCAGAAAATCAAAAGGGTTAAAAATAAAATAACTATATTTCAATGTGTTAATTAGCTGTACCCATAAAATCCCGTAAAATCCCCTTTCATCCCCGACCATCCCCTGATAACCCTGTTTTGTTATCGGGGTATTCTTCCTGTCCGGGATGTTGTTTCCGGAAGGGCGCTGGAAAGCGCGCTTCTGAAGCGGGGAGACTATTGCCTCCGGTCGGGGTGAGGGACTTCCGCTGTGTCAGGTGCATATGCATATTCAGGCTCTGCAATATCGGCGATAGACGACAAGGGTCGTTTGTCGGTGCCAGCCTTTTTGCGTAAAAACCTGGTTGAAAGCAGCGATGGCCGCACCCTTTGCCTCGGCACCCATGAAAAATGGGATTGCCTCGTCGGTTTCGGGCTTAGTCGCAAAGCCGACATGCTCAGCGAAATTGACAAGCAGTGGGAAGCGGCGATTGCGCGCGGCGACAGTTTTGACAAGGATGCCGCCGGCGCGCGGAAATTTTCCTCGCTGCAGGACCTCAGCTTTGACGCCAGCGGCCGTTTCATCCTGCCGCCCCAGCTGCGCGAAATCGGCAATCTCGACGGCAACGTGCTGTTCCACGGCATCGGTACGACCTTCTGCCTGTGGAACCCGCAGACATTGCTCGACACGACCGACGACGTCCCCGTCGATCGCCGGCTGGTCGAACATCATCTGAAAGAAGCCGGCCAGAAAAGTGGAGGGAAACAGAAATGACCCCCGCTGCAGCCGCACGCCATGTCCCCGTATTGCTCGACGAAGTGATCGAAGCGCTCGCCATCACCCCTGGCGAAACGCATGTCGACGGTACATTCGGAGCCGGCGGCTATAGCGCGGCCATGCTGAAGGCAGGGGCGATCGTTCATGCCTTTGACCAGGATCCCGATGCGATCGCGGCGGGCCAGGCGATGGTTGATGGCTCCGATGGCAATCTGCACCTTCACCACGCGCTCTATTCCGAAATGGCCGATGTTCTGGTCGACGAGAATATCGACGGCATCACGCTTGATATCGGCGTTTCCTCGATGCAGCTGGATCAGGCCGAGCGCGGCTTTTCCTTCCAGAAAGACGGGCCGCTCGATATGCGGATGGCTCGCGATGGCGAGAGTGCGGCTGATTTCCTCAATGAAGCGGATGAAGAAGTGATCGCCGATGTGATCTATCGCTATGGCGAGGAACGCCGTTCGCGGCGGATCGCAAAGGCGATTGTCGAAGCACGTCCGTTGACCCGCACCTCCGAACTCGCGCAAGTGGTCAGAAAAGCACTGGGTTTTCGCGCAGGCGACAAGAAGGATCCGGCAACGCGGACCTTTCAGGCAATCCGCATCCATATCAATCGTGAATTGGGCGAACTCGAAGACGGTCTGGTCGCGGCAGAAAGATTGTTGCGGCCCGGCGGCCGTCTGGCTGTCGTGAGCTTCCACAGTCTCGAAGACCGCATTGTCAAAAATTTTCTACGCGACCGCGGCGGACAGAAGTCTGCCGGTTCCCGCCATCTACCCCAGGTTAACGAGACACGACCGGCACCCACCTTTCATAAACCAGCCAAAGCGGTGCGTCCGGCCGGAGCGGAGCAGGCCCTTAATCCCCGGGCCCGCTCCGCCACCCTCAGATCAGCGGTGCGTACCGACGCGCCCGGAGGTCAGTCCTGATGCTGGCATTCAAGCGCCTCGAAGGAATGGGATGGCTCGCGCTGGTTTTTCTGGTGGCGATCTTATTATATCCGCTTTCACTCAGCGTCGCGACGCTGCGCAGCGATCTCGCGCGGACCGATCGCAAGATAGTCGAGGTCAAGAAAGACATCCGCTATCTGGAAACAGAATTCAGCGCGCGCGCCAATCTGCGTCAGCTCGAGGAATGGAACAAGCTTGAATTCGGCTATGCATCACCGGTCGCCGCGCAATATCTGGATGGCGAGAGAGCGCTTGCAAATCTCGGTGGCAAAGACTTGCGCAAGCCGGTTCGGGTCGCGGTGCTCAGTTCGATGGACGGCATAAAGCCTGCCGGTATTATCGGTTCGGTGTTCGGCACTGCCAAGGCGCAGGATCGCAATGCCGATGGCAGCGCTATTGGTAGTCATGGACAGCTGGCGAGCGCGGCAACAACCAATGGTCACGGCAGCGGACCGGGCGCCTTGCAGAGCCGGACGGCCCGGGTCGCACATCTGGAGGACAAGTTGCTGGATGACGGTCTCGTCCGCGATCTAGGCCGAAAGGCTATAGCAGAAAAAATCGAAAGCCTGGCCGAATGACGACACTTCTGGCCAACAGCAAGAAGGTGCAGTTTTCGGGAAAGGCCAAGGAAATAGCCGTCAGCGCGCATTTCCGGCTGATGATATTGCTGCTGGTTTTTCTGGCTGCTTTCACCATCATCGTCGGGCGACTGGTCAGCCTCACGATCCTGGAAGATGCGGCTCCCTATCGCGCATCGAGCAGTGCCTTCATTCCGCCGCGCGGCGATATTGTCGACCGCAACGGCGTCGCCCTGGCGCGGACGATGCGCGGCTATGCCGTCCGCGTTGTCCCGGCCCGGCTGCTCGGTGAAAAAGAGACATTGGCGCGGCAATTGGCATTGATTTTCCCGGATACGAGTGCGGCAGATTTTCTGGAAAAGCTGAATGGCTCGCACCCCACCTATCTTCGCCGTCGGGCGCTGCCCGAGCAGGTCAAGCAGGTCCATGCCCTGGGTGAAATCGGAATCGAATTTCCCCGCGAGGACGAACGCCTCTATCCCCAGCGGGAGCTGGCCGCGCATGTGCTCGGTTATGTCGATGCCGACGGCAAAGGCGTGATGGGCATGGAGCGGGCGCTTAACGAGCGTCTTGTCGACAAGAATCTCCGTGCTGCGCCCGCAATATTGTCAATCGACAGCCGGGTGCAGGCGGCGATGGAAAGCGAACTTCAGGACGCGATGATCATGACCCAGGCGCGCGGCGCTGCGGGCATAATTCTGGACGTCCAGACCGGCGAAGTGATGGCGCTGGCATCGCTACCGCTATTCGATCCCAACAAAATCCGCAGGGCATCGATGAAATACCAGAATAACGAGGTTACCCAGAGCGTGTTCGAACTGGGCTCGACCTTCAAGCCCTTGACCATTGCAGCCGCTCTTGACGCCGGAACCGTCACTGATCTGGCTGTTCGCTACAATGCAATGGAGCCGATCAAGGTCGGCGGCTTCACCATCAAGGACGATCACAGTCAGGGGCGCTATCTGAACGTCCCTGAAACCCTGGTGCACAGTTCCAATATCGTTACCGCCCGGATTGCCGACAATCTCGGTCAGGAAGCCATGGAAAATATGTTCCGGCGGCTCGGCTTTGACGAGCGGCCCCATATCGAACTGTTTGAAAGGGGTTTTCCGCTCTGGCCACGGAACTGGGGACGGGTTACCAATATGACCGTGGCTTATGGCCATGGTATCGCCGTTACCCCGCTTCATCTCGCCAGCGCCTATGCGGCAATGGTCAATGGCGGCATCTGGCGTCCGGCCACTTTATTAAAAGTGGAGCCGGGCAAAGAGGCAAAGGGCCGGCGCGTATTCAAGGCAGCGACGAGCGCCCGGATGCGCCAGTTGCTACGGATGATTGTTTCGGACGGTACCGGCCGCAAGGCCGATGCTCCGGGTTACAGGATTGGCGGCAAAACCGGCTCGGCAGAAAAACCGTCCGAGGGCGGCTATAACAAAACGTCGCTGGTTTCGACTTTTTCTGCTGCCTTCCCGATGGATAACCCGCGCTATGTCGTCATTGCCATGCTCGACGAGCCGAAGGGCACCGCGGAAACGTCATTCCAGCGCACCGCCGGATGGACCGCAGCGCCCATCGTACGAAAACTTGTCACGCGCGTCGGACCGATGCTGGGTGTCATTCCGGATGAACATCGCGATGTCGATGTGTCCGAGTTGACGCCGCTGCTCTGGAAGCCGAAAGCGACATCCGAAGAGCAAGATGATGCAATTGAGTAGTCTGGTACCAGGATTGAACGGAGAGACCGGTGAACAGCCGGTCACCGGCTTTGCCATCGATCACCGCAAGATCGCGCCAGGCAATATATTCGGCGCTTTTCGGGGTGCAAAATTCAACGGTGAAGATTTTATCGAAGCGGCGGTTGCCGCTGGTGCCATTGCGGTGGTTGCCCGTCCCGGCGCGCAGGTCGAAGGTCTCGTGCATATTATGGATGAGGAGCCCCGGCGTTTATTTGCCCGGATGGCGGCGCGATATTTTACGCCGACACCGGCCAATGTCGCTGCTGTAACCGGAACCAACGGCAAGACGTCAACCGCAGAACTCACCCGGCAGCTGTGGCGGATGGATGGCTATAGCAGCGCGTCGATCGGGACGCTCGGCGTCACCACTGCCGATGACCAGATCAAAACCGGACTGACCACGCCCGATATTGTCACCTTCCTGTCGAACATGTCCGGTCTGGCCCGCGAAGGAGTCAGCCACGCGATTTTTGAAGCGTCAAGCCATGGTCTGTCGCAATATCGCACCGAAGGATTGCCGGTCCGGATCGGCGCGTTCACCAATTTGAGCCGCGACCATCTTGACTATCATGGTGATATGGACAGTTATTTCGAAGCGAAGATGCGTCTGTTTGACGAGGTTGTGGCGAGCGACGGGACCGCGGTGATCTGGGCCGATGACGATCCCTGGTCGGACAAGGCGATCAAGCGCGCCACCGATCGCGGGCTGGAGATTCTGACGGTCGGGAAAAAGGGTTCGACGCTGCAATTGATGTCGCAGACTCCGACCCATTTGGGCCAGGTGCTGATGGTCAAGGCGCACGGCAATACCCACCGCATTTCACTGCCTTTAATCGGAGCCTATCAGGCTGCGAATATCCTGCTCTCGGCCGCCATCGTGCTGGCAAGCGGCGGGAAGCTTGAAAATATCCTCGATCATATGCAGCGGGTGCAGCCGGTGCGCGGCCGGATGGAGCGTGCGGCCATCACCCGCGCCGGCGCGCCGGTTTATGTCGACTATGCCCATACGCCGGATGCTTTGCGCGCCGCGATCGAGGCGTTGCGGCCCCACGTCACCGGACAGTTGATCACGGTTTTCGGTGCCGGCGGCGACCGCGACAAGGGCAAGCGTCCCGAAATGGGCAAGATCGCGGTTGAATTGTCCGATCATGTCATCGTCACCGACGACAATCCCCGTAGTGAAGATCCGGCTGCCATTCGCGCCGAGATCATGGCCGGAGCAACGGGTGCCGACAATGTCGCCGACCGGCGTGCGGCCATCGCCAAGGCGGTCGAAATGGCTGGAGCGCAGGATATCGTCCTGCTTGCCGGCAAGGGCCATGAACAGGGCCAGATCGTCGGCGACCGTGTCATTCCCTTTGACGATGTCGAAGTGGCAAGAGAATGCGCCGGAGCGCAGGCGCTATGACCGCATTATGGACATCTGCCGCAATAGCGGAAGCGACAGCCGGCAAGGCGAGTACCGAATTTTCCGTCAACGGCGTTGCCTTTGACTCGCGCGAAATTGGCCCGGGCGATCTGTTCGTCGCGCTCAAGGGTGAACATAGCGACGGTCACCTTCACGTCGAACAGGCGTTTGCTGCGGGCGCTGCCGGTGCGATTGTCAGCGAGCCGGCCGACGGTCCCCATATATTGGTGCCCGATACCGTTCAGGCTCTGGATATGCTGGCCAAGGCATCTCGCCTTCGCACCGATGCCAAGATCATCGGGGTAACGGGGTCAGTCGGCAAGACCGGCACCAAAGAAGCTCTGTTTGCGGCGCTCGACCGTTGTTCTTTTGGCCACGCACACCGGTCGGTCAAAAGCTATAATAATCATGTCGGGGTTCCGCTCAGCCTGTCGCGCATGCCGGAAGACACGAGATTCGGTATTTTCGAAATGGGCATGAACCACGCGCATGAACTGTCCGCACTCACCCGTCTGGTGCGACCCGATGCCGCGATTATCACCGCTATCGCGCCGGCACATATCGGGAATTTTCGCAATGGCGAGCAAGGCATTGTCGATGCCAAGGCCGAAATATTCGAAGGGCTGATGCCCGGCGGCACCGCGATCATCCCGCACGAGAGTCCCTATTTCCAGCGGCTGAAGAAGACGGCAGAGCGCTATGCCGCCCATGTGATTTCCTTCGGATTTGAAGATGGCGCCGATGTCCGCGCGGTTGATGTTGTTGCCGCACCCCGGGGCGGCTCGCTGGTCACGGCCAGGCTGGGGGACCGGAGCCTCTGTTTCACAATCGCCGAAGCCGGTCGCCATTGGGTGTCCAATTCACTGGCCATTCTTGCTGCCGTGCGCGCTGTTGGCGGTGATCTGGCCTCGGCCGGTCTGTCGCTTGCCGAAATGAGCGGCATTGACGGACGCGGCCGCAGACATGTCATATCGCTGAAATCCGGCGGTAAAGCGCTGGTTATCGACGAGAGCTACAATGCCAATCCGGCGTCGATGAAGGCCACGTTGCAACATTTTACCGTCGAACCGTGCACTGGCCGTAAAATCCTCATTCTCGGTGCTATGGGAGAGCTCGGTGACCAGTCGGCGCAATTTCATACCGCGCTGGCTGACGACATTTTGCCCTGCGGAGCCGCTGCGATAATCTTGGTCGGCGACGATATGGCACATACTGCCGCGAAACTTGAACAGAGCCTTGATCAGGGCGTGAAAATGTCACATGCCGAGAGCGCTTCGGCGGCGTTGGCCGAGGCGGCAAAATTGATCGGCGACGGGGACGTTATTCTGATCAAGGGGTCAAATTATCTGGGGCTGTCATCGGCGGTTTCTGCGTTGGTGAACGGGGAGTATTGATGTTTTATTTACTGGCCCAATGGCTTGAATTCGAAGGCATATTCAATGTCTTTCGCTACCTGAGTTTTCGTTCGGGTGCCGCGATATCCACATCATTGTTCATCGGTCTTCTGATCGGTCCCAAATTCATCAACATGCTGCGCATGCGGCAGGGCAAGGGGCAGCCGATCCGAGAAGACGGCCCGATCACCCATCTCAAAAAGGCGGGCACGCCGACCATGGGCGGCCTGATGATCCTGATTTCGGTGGTGACTTCGCTGCTGTTGTGGATGGATCTCAGCAATATGTTCGTCTGGGCCTGTATTTTCGTGACGCTCGGCTTTGGCGCGATCGGCTTCATGGATGATTATGACAAGGTCCGCAAAGCCAGCCACAAGGGCATTCCGGGCCGGGTCCGGCTGTTGCTGGAATTCATCATCGCCGGTTTTGCCACATGGCTGATTGTCCAGCAGATCGGTACCAGCCTTTATGTACCGTTCTTCAACGATGTGCAGATCGACCTCGGCTATTTCTACATCCCCTTCGCGATGTTCGTGATTGTCGGAGCGGGCAATGCGGTCAATCTGACCGACGGGCTTGATGGCCTCGCCACCATGCCAGTCGTCATTGCCAGCGCTACTTTCCTCATTCTCGTCTATCTTTCCGGTAACGCCGTTTTCTCCGAATATCTCGGCATACCCTTTGTGCGCGGAGCGGGCGAACTGGCGATCTTCTGCGCGTGCGTGATCGGCGCCTGTCTCGCCTTCCTCTGGTTCAACGCACCCCCGGCTGCGGTGTTCATGGGTGATACCGGTAGTCTCGCACTCGGCGGTGCGCTCGGTGCGATTGCGGTGTCTATCCATCATGAAATCGTGCTGGCACTGGTTGGCGGGCTGTTCGTGCTCGAAGCTGTGTCGGTCATCGTCCAGGTGTTCTTCTTCAAGCGTACCGGCCGCCGTGTGTTTCGCATGGCGCCGATCCACCATCATTTCGAACAGCTTGGCTGGTCCGAGTCCACCATTGTGATACGCTTCTGGATCATCAGTCTGGTGCTCGCGCTTGCCGGATTGGCGACGTTGAAGCTGAGATGATCGTCTCTTCCGCCTTTGCCGGCAAACGCTATGCCATACTTGGACTGGCCCGTTCCGGCATGGCAGCGCTCGAAAGCCTGCATGCAAGCGGAGCGGAACTGCTGGCCTGGGACAATCGCGAAGAATTGCGCGAAAGCGTGGCCGACAAAGCGACGATAGCCGACCCTCTTGCATCGGACCTTACAGGCTATGACGCGATTGTCGTGTCTCCCGGCGTGCCGCTCAACGGCCAGCCGATTGCGCAAAAGGCAACTGCCGATGGCGTGCCGATCATCGGTGATATCGAGCTGTTCTCCCATGCCCGCCACGATTTGCCCCCGCACCGGGTTGTCGGCATTACCGGGACCAACGGCAAGTCGACGACCACCGCATTGATCCACCATATATTGGCCAGTGCCGGCGTGCCGAGCCTGATGGGCGGGAATATCGGCGTGCCGATCCTGTCGCAGGAACCCTTGCCCGAGGGCGGCGTCTATGTCCTTGAACTTTCCAGCTACCAGATTGACCTGACGCAAAGCCTCGATTGCGATGTCGCGCTGCTGCTCAATATCAGTCCCGACCATCTAGACCGCTATGACGGCTTTGACGGCTATGCCGCTTCAAAGGCGCGTCTGTTCGATATGCTGGGGTCGGATCATGTAGCCATTTTCGCCAGCTCTGATGAAAAGACCCAATTGGCTTTGCACGGATTGCAGGATCTCGGGCGGGTTCGGAATATTATAGACACCAGCAGTGCGGAGATTTCGGGACAAGCTGATTGGCCATCGCTGCAGGGGCCGCATAATCTGCAAAATGTCATTGCCGCGGTTGCCACGGTCGAAGCTCTGGGGATTGCCGAAGACCAATGGCGTCCGGCGCTGGAATCATTCACTGGCCTGGCCCATCGTATGGAGCGGGTTGCCGAAGCCAGCGGCGTGTTGTTCGTCAACGACAGCAAGGCAACCAATCCCGCTTCCACCGGTCCCGCGCTTGGTGCCTATCCGAAAATCCACTGGATTCTCGGTGGCCTGCCGAAGAGCGATACGCTGACCGAGTGCGAGCCTTTCTACCGGAATGTTGTGAAAGCCTACACGATCGGCGAAGCCGGCCCGATGTTCGGAAAATTGCTGGCGGATAAAATTCCGGTCGAATCCTGCGAAATGATATTGACGGCGGTGCAGCAGGCGGCCGCCAACGCCCGGCCCGGCGAAGTGGTTCTGCTGTCGCCGGCCTGCGCATCTTTCGACCAGTTCCGCGACTTTGAAGCGCGCGGCGAATGTTTCCGGACGGCAGTCAATTCGGTGATCGAGAATGATCTGATCGGCACCGCGACCAGTGAGGTGAGTCAATGAGCGCCTCAAACAGTCCGCCTGAAATTGCCGGAGCCTTCAAAAAGAAGCGCTTTCAACTGCAGTCGCGTCTCGGCCGCAGCGACCGTTCGCCGCTTGCGATCTGGTTCTGGGAACTCGACCGGGTTCTGCTCGGACTGATCCTCACTCTCGTGGCGATCGGGTTGATCGCGGTTGCCGCAGCTTCGCCGGTGACGGCGCTGAAACTGAGCAGCGATACGGTCAAGATCGATCCGCTCTATTATTTCTATCGCCAGCTTGGCTGGGTGATCGTCGGTGTTCCGCTGATGCTGGTGGTTTCGATGCTGCCGAAGGAACAGGCCCGGCGGTTCGCGATCCTCGGCGCGGTTGCTGCCATCATCTTGTTGTTCCTCGTGCCGGTGTTCGGAAAATCCGTCAACGGCGCGCAGCGCTGGATCGGCTATGGTTTTGCAACCATCCAGCCCGGCGAATTTCTCAAGCCGCTTTATGCGGTCGCACTGGCATGGCTGCTGTCGCTGCGGATCAAGGACCCCGGCTTGCCGGTGATTTCCCTGTCCGTCGTACTGACCGGGATTATCGCGGTGTTGATGCTGATGCAGCCGAATCTTGGCGAGACTATCCTTATCTGCGGTATCTGGTTCGCGGTGATGACCGTATCCGGTCTGTCGGCGCGTCTGATCGCGGCGGTCGGTATCGGCAGTGTCGGCGGGCTGGTCGGAGCCTATTTTCTCTATCCCGTTGCAACCCACCGGATCAACGCCTGGCTGTTCGGCGGCGACGAATTTGACCAGGTGATGCTCGCGCACAAGGCATTGACCGGTGGCGGCCTGCTCGGCACCGGGCCGGGGCTCGGCACAGCCAAATTCAAGCTGCCCGAGGCGCATACCGACTATATTTTCTCAGTAATTGGCGAAGAATTCGGTCTGCTGGCCTGCATGGCCATCGCGCTGGTCTTTCTCGCGATCATCGTCCGGGTCTTCCTCCGTCTGCTCGACGAAGAGGATAATTTCATCATTCTCGCGGTAACCGGCCTGACTGCCCAGTTTGGCGGACAGGCGCTGATCAACATGGCGGTGAACCTTCAGCTGTTTCCGTCCAAGGGCATGACCCTGCCGCTGATCAGCTACGGCGGCTCGTCGATATTGGCTTTGTGCATCGGTATCGGACTTTTGCTCGCATTTACCCGACGGAACCCGTATCTTGACCGTTCACAATATGGCTCGGCTTGGCCCGAGCAGGGACGGATAGCGGTATGAGTTTTTCCAAACATTATGTGCTCGCGGCTGGCGGCACCGGCGGGCATATGATCCCGGCCTATGCGCTGGCGCGGGAACTGGTCCTGCGAGGCCATCGGGTGGCATTGATCACCGATGCACGCGGCGAGAAAATTCCCGGCATGGTCGACGAAGGGCAGGTCCATGTTCTTCCTGCCGGTCGTATCACCAAGAATCCGCGCAGCTGGGTCGGCGGAACCCGCGCGATTCTCAAAGGCCGCCGGATGGCGATGCAGCTTTACGAGACATTCCAGCCGTCGGCCGTCGTCGGCTTCGGCGGCTATCCCGCCTATCCCGCCTTGCTTGCTGCGAATAGCCGGGACATCCCGACGATCGTCCACGAGCAGAATGCTGTTCTCGGCCGTGTGAACCGGCTCGCGGCGCGTTCGGTCAATGCTATTGCCACCGCCTATCCCGATGTTCTGCGGATCAAGCCGAAATATCAGGACAAGGTCCATCTGGTCGGCAATCCGGTGCGCGAGGAAGTGGTCGCGCTGCGCGAAGAACCCTATCCGCCACTGTCCGAAGAAGGCATTTTCCGGGTGCTGGTGACTGGCGGAAGCCAGGGCGCCTCGATCCTTTCCGACGTTGTCCCGGATGCGATGGCCATGCTGCCGATGCATTTGCGCCGCCGTCTGCAGATCACCCAGCAATGCCGCGAGGATGATATCGAGCGGGTACGGGCCAAATATGCGGAACATGATATCCCGGCGGAGCTGGCGACCTATCTTCCCGATCTGCCGCAGCGTCTCGGCTGGGCGCATCTGGTGATTGGCCGGGCAGGGGCCTCGACGATTGCCGAGCTGACAACCGCCGGCCGTCCGGCGATCCTTATCCCGCTACCCAGCGCGATGGATGATCACCAGACTTATAACGTCAAAGAAATGGTCGCATCCGGTGGCGCCCGTTCGATCCCGCAGTCGCGCTTTACCGCCAAGGAACTGGCCAAGCAGATGCAGAAAATGGCGCTGCAACCCGGCGCGCTGGAAAATGCCGCGCGCTTTGCGGCGAAATGCGGTCGGCCGGAAGCGGTTAACGATCTCGCCGATCTGGTCGAAAGCATCGGCACATCGCCTCTGGGAAAGACCATGAAGGTGAAGAAGGAACAGCAGCAAATGATATCGTCGCGCAAGGAAGCACTGGCAAGGAATGATGCACAGTGAAGGGCGTCGGCACAGATATCGGTACGATCCATTTCGTCGGCATCGGCGGCATCGGCATGTCGGGCATCGCCGAAGTGATGCACAATATGGGCTATCAGGTGCAGGGCAGCGATATTGCCGAAGGCTATGTGATTGACGGTCTGCGCGCCAAGGGCATTGATGTCAAAATCGGCCAGAATGCAGAAAATGTCGAAGGCACGGCGGTGGTTGTGACTTCCACTGCGGTCAAGCGCGGCAATCCCGAAGTGGAGGCAGCACTGGCGGGCCGGATACCTCTGGTCCGCCGGGCGGAAATGCTCGCCGAACTGATGCGGCTCAAATCGACCATCGCGATTGCCGGGACCCATGGCAAGACCACGACGACCTCTATGGTTGCGGCGATGCTGGATGCGGGCGGTATCGATCCGACCGTGATCAACGGCGGCATCATCAACCAATATGGCTCCAACGCCCGGCTTGGTGCCGGCGAGTGGATGGTGATCGAGGCCGACGAAAGCGACGGCAGTTTCCTGCGGCTCGATGGCACGATCGCGGTCGTCACCAATATCGATGCCGAGCATCTCGACCATTACGGCAGCTTCGAAAAGATCAAGGACAGTTTCGTCGAGTTTATCGAGAATGTACCCTTTTACGGCGCGGCGATCCTGTGCGTCGACCATCCCGAAGTGCAGGCGGTGCTGACCCGCATCCGCGACCGGAGGATCATCACTTATGGTTTCTCCGCCCAGGCCGATGTGAAGGGTGTCAATGTCACCCCAATCGCCGGTGGCAACCGCTTTGACGTGGTCGTACGCGACCGCGACGGCGAGACCAGAACCATCGAGAATATCACATTGCCGATGCCGGGCCGCCACAACGTTCAGAACGCTATTGCGGCCGTCGCCGTCGGCCTCGAAATGGGCATGACCGACGATCAGATCGCCAAAGGCTTTGATGATTTTGGCGGTGTAAAACGGCGCTTTACCAAGGTCGGTGAAGTTGACGGTATCACCATCATCGATGACTATGGCCACCATCCGGTCGAGATCCAGGCCGTGCTGTCTGCTGCACGCGAAGGCGCGCAGGGCCGCGTGATCGCTGTCGTCCAGCCGCATCGCTTCACCCGTTTGCGCGACCATATGGAAGAATTCCAGGGCGCCTTCAACGACGCCGACATGGTGCTGGTGACGCCAGTCTATGTCGCTGGTGAAGACCCTATCGAGGGCATCGACAGCGATGCTCTGGTCGACGGATTGAGAGTGCGCGGCCATCGGCTTGCCGAGACCGTTGCCGACCAGAAGGCCTTGGCGACGCGGCTGGCCGAAGTGGCGCAGCCGGATGATATGATCATCTGCCTCGGGGCAGGGGACATCACCAAATGGGCAGCCGGACTTGCGGACGGCATTGCGGAGGCGCGCAAATGAACGCGGTTGCGACCATGCCTGTTACCCGCGGCAAGTTGACCGAGGGCGCTGCTCTGGCCCCGCTCGTCTGGTTCAAGAGCGGCGGCGCAGCCGAGTGGCTGTTCGAACCCAAGGATATTGACGATCTGCAACAGTTTCTCCGCGACCTTGATCCGGCGATAGCGGTCTGGCCGCTCGGGCTGGGATCCAACCTGATCATCCGCGACGGAGGCATTGACGGCGTCGTGATCAGGCTGGGCAAGGCTTTCGCTGGCATCGAAGCGGACGGGCTGACGTTGCGCTGCGGCGCAGGCGCGCCGGGCATTTCGGCAGCGAGCAAGGCCCGTGACAATGGCATCGCCCGGATGGAATTTCTGCGCGGCATTCCCGGTACTATCGGCGGCGCGGTGCGGATGAACGCCGGGGCTTATGGCCGCGAAGTCTGCGACATATTGGTGAGCGCGGATGTTATCTTGCGCAACGGCGATCTGGTGGCGATTCCCTTGGCCGATATGGGCTATACCTATCGCCATTCCGCTTTGCCGGAAGGCGCGATTGTCGTGAGCGCGACTTTTCAGGGCGAAAGCGGCGATCCCGAAATTATCGGCGCTGAAATGAAGCGTATTGCCGAAGAACGCGAAGCCTCGCAGCCGCTGCGCTCCAAGACCGGCGGTTCCACCTTCAAGAACCCCGAGGGCCACAAGGCCTGGCAGCTGGTCGATGAAGCAGGCTGCCGCGGGTTGCAAATCGGGCAGGCGCAGGTGTCGGAAAAACACTGCAACTTTTTGATAAATCTCGGCGGCGCAAGCTCTGCCGATATCGAAGCGCTCGGCGACGAAGTCCGCAAGCGTGTCAAAGCCCATTCGGGCGTAGAATTACAATGGGAAATCCAGCGCGTGGGAGATGAAGCATGACAGATAAACTCCACGTCGCCGTCCTGATGGGTGGCTGGTCTGCCGAACGCGAAGTATCGCTGAGCAGCGGCAATGGTGTGGCCGATGCGCTGGAAAAAAACGGCCATCAGGTGACCCGTGTCGATATGGACCGCAATGTAGCGCAGGTGCTGGCCGGTATCCGGCCCGATGTGGTGTTCAACGCCCTGCACGGCGTGCCGGGGGAAGACGGCAGCGTTCAGGGGATGCTCGATCTGATGCAGATTCCTTACACCCATAGCGGGCTAGCGACATCGGTCATTGCGATCGACAAGGAACTGACCAAACAGCAGCTGGTCCCCGCCGGCATCCCGATGCCCGCAGGTACCATCGTTTCCAGTGAGAGCCTCTACGAAGCCGACCCGCTTCCTCGCCCTTATGTTCTCAAACCGGTCAACGAAGGCTCTTCCGTCGGCGTTGCAATCGTGACCGACGACAGCAATTATGGCAATCCGATCGGCCGTGATGTCAGCGGCCCGTGGCAGGAATTTGACGAACTGCTCGCCGAACCCTTCATCAAAGGCCGCGAACTGACCACGGCGGTTGTCGGAGGCAAGGCATTGTGCGTGACCGAGTTGAAAACAGCGCAGGGTTTTTACGACTATGCCGCGAAATATACAGAGGGGCTGACCCAGCACGTCTGTCCCGCCGAAATCCCCGAAGATATCGAGAAATTATGCCTCGACTATGCCCTGCGCGCCCATCAGGTACTGGGCTGCAAGGGAACCTCGCGCACCGATTTCCGCTGGGACGACGAACAGGGCGCGGCCGGCCTGTTCGTGCTGGAAACCAACACCCAGCCCGGCATGACCCCGCTCAGCCTCGTCCCCGAACAGGCGAAGCAGATGGGGATCAGCTATGAGCAACTGGTCGAATTGATTGTGAGAGAAGCGTTATGACAGCAACCCGGAAACGCACCAATCGGCAGGTCAAGGGCAAGCCGCGCAAACAGGCGAAACGCAAGGTCCGTCAGGTCTCGATTTTCGACAAGATTTTGCGCGCCATGCCGGTAACCGAAGAACAGGTGCAAAAGGGCCTGACCTGGGGGCTGGTGGCAGTGTTCATTCTTGGCGCCTATAGCGTTGCCCATTATTCCGGTATCAACGAACGGATCAAGACCGAGGTCGCCGCTGCGGTCGGCAACGCCGGCTTTGAAGTGAAGCGGGTCGAGGTCAGCGGCGTCAACCGGATCGACGAGCTCAAAGTCTATGAGATCACTCTCGCACAGAAAGACCGGTCGATGCTGCTGGTCGACATCGATGCGGTGCGCGACGATCTGATGTCGAATGGCTGGATCAAGGACGCCCGGATTTCCCGACGCTTGCCCGATACTTTGGTCGTGGACATAGTCGAACGCGAACCGGTTGCGGTCTGGCAAAATCAGGGTCAGCTATCGCTGATCGACAAGACCGGCTATCCATTGGAAGAAATCAGCAAGGAAAAAATTCCTGCCCTGCCGGTAATCGTTGGCAAGAAAGCCAATCTGAAATTTACCCAGCTGGATTCGCTGCTCGACGTCGCACCGGCGCTGCGCCCGATGGTGACCGGCGCGACATGGATCGGCAACCGGCGCTGGGATCTGGAGTTTGACAGCGGCGAGACGCTGGCTCTGCCGGAAGGCGAAGAAACTGCCTCGGCCGCGTTGCTGAATTTTGCGCGGATGGACGGCGTCAACCGGTTGCTCGGGCGCGGGGTTGTGCATTTTGACCTGCGCGATGCCGAACGCGCCTATTTGCGGATGCCGCCGAAACTGGCTGCGGCTGATCCGGACAGTTGATCGGTTGAATTGCTGATCGGGTGGTGACGATATTAATCGGGGTGAAGGACTAGACAAATGGCAGCACGGGTAGAGAAAATCTTCACAGCACTGGATATCGGTTCGTCCAAGATATCCGCGATGATTGCCGGGCGGATGGACAATGGCGAACTGACGGTTCTTGGCACTGGCCAGCGCGCCAGCAAGGGCGTGAAGCGCGGCTATATCGCCGATACCGAGACCACCGAGCTGGATGTCCGCGACGCAGTCGAACAGGCAGAGCGCATCGCAGGGACCAATATCGACGATGTCTGGGTGAGCTTCTCCGCCGGTGGTCTGCAGAGCATGCTGACCTCGGTCGAAACCGAACTGGGCGGCCACCGGATCGAGCAGGAAGATATCGATCTGCTTCTCGACGCCGGGCGCGCCAGCATTGATCCCAAGGGCAAGATGGTGCTGCACGCTCAGCCGGCTCTCTATACGCTCGACGGTCTGAACGGGGTGAAGAAGCCGAAAGGCCTGCACGCCGATCGCCTTGGCGTCGATATCCACGTCATCCTTGCCGAAGGTTCGCCGGTCCGCAATATCGATATGAGCGTGCGCGGCGCGCATCTGAATGTGAAATCTATCGTCGCATCGCCGATCGCTGCCGGAACCGCCTGCCTTTCCAAGGAAGAGCGCGAACTTGGCGTGGCGCTGGTCGAACTGGGCGCGGAAGTGACCAATGTTTCGCTGTTCGCTGGCGGGATGCTGGTCGGTTTGACGACGCTGCCATATGGCGCTGCCGATATCACCGACGATATTGCCTCCTCCTTTGGTTTGCGGCGCGCGCAGGCCGAGCGGATCAAATGTTTCTATGGCTCGGCGACCACCAGTCCTCGCGACAATCATGACGTTATCAATCTTGATCTGGAGAAAAGCGCCGAACATAGCGACGAAGACGGACGGATCACCCGCGCGCAGCTGATTTCGGTCATCCGCCAGCGGCTGGATCATCTGATCGGCGAAATCGGGCGGTCGTTGAAGGAACTCGGATTTACCGGTCCGGTTGGCCGGCAGGTTGTGCTGACGGGTGGCGGGGCTGAACTCAAGGGCATCGCCGACTACGCCCAGTCCGCTCTGGGGCGCACGGTGCGCATCGGTCGACCGACCGGCCTGAGCGCTCTTCCCGAAGCGCACAGCGGCCCTGCTTTCGCCGGACTCGCGGGGCTCGCGCTCTATGCATCACAGGATCCGGTTGATCTGCGATCGATGTCGGGAAGCCATCAAAAAGTTTACAAATATGGCGGATCGGCAGTGATCGGGCGTTTGATGTCGGCGATCCGTGGAAATTTTTAGTAAAGCGACAAAATAAATTAAGTTTTCGGGTGATTCCCACGCAAAATTTGTGCAAAGCGTTAACAAAATATGACAGCACGACCAAATGTCTCGGGAGACAATGAGATGAGTATCAATATTGGCCCACCGGAAGTCGAAGAACTGAAACCGAAAATTGCGGTTATCGGAGTCGGCGGAGCCGGGGGTAACGCCATTGCCAACATGATTGCGGCACAGGTCGAGGGCGTTGATTTTATCGTCACCAACACCGACGCGCAATCGCTTAACAGTTCGACGGCCGAACGGCGTATCCAGCTTGGCCCCGATATCACACAGGGTCTGGGTGCCGGATCACGTCCCGAGGTTGGCCGTGCAGCCGCCGAAGAAACCATCGATCTGGTCGAGCAGGCGCTGGAAGGCACGCATATGTGCTTTATCGCTGCCGGCATGGGCGGCGGTACTGGTACCGGTGCTGCTCCGGTGATCGCCAAAGCCGCCCGCGACCGCGGTATATTGACCGTCGGCGTAGTGACCAAGCCATTCACCTTTGAAGGCACACGCCGGATGAAATCGGCTGAAGCCGGTATCGAGGAATTGCAGAAGAACGTCGATACATTGATCGTCATTCCGAACCAGAACCTGTTCCTGGTCGCCAATCCGAACACGACCTTCAAGGAAGCGTTCCTGCTTGCTGACGAAGTCCTGCAACAGGGCGTTCGCGGCATTACCGATCTGATGGTCATGCCGGGCCTGATCAACCTTGACTTTGCCGACGTGCGCAGCGTGATGCACGAAATGGGCAAGGCGATGATGGGTACCGGCGAAGCCGAAGGCGACGGACGTGCGCTGGAAGCAGCCGAAAAGGCCATCGCCAATCCTCTGCTCGACGGCGTGTCGATGCAGGGCGCCAAGGGCGTTATCGTTTCCATCACCGGCGGCGAAGACATGCGCCTGATGGAAGTCGACGAGGCAGCCAATCATATTCGCGAACTGGTCGACCCCGATGCGAATATCATCTGGGGCAGCGCGTTTAACCCGAATCTGGACGGACGTATCCGTGTTTCGGTTGTCGCCACCGGAATCGATAGCGAGGGTAGCAGGTCCTCATCCGCGCCGGTTGCGTCCTTCGCTATGGGCAGTTCAGCGCCCAAATCGGAAGATATTCCGCTGTCGTCCAGCTTCGCTTCGTCGATTGCCAGCGACGATGATGCAGAAGAAGCCGCTCAGGAAGCCGAAATCGCGTCCGCACCGGTGCCAGACACAGATGTCGAACCGGAAATCGAACAGGAAGTCGAGCCTGAGGCGTCACCAACTCCCGTCGCGACATATGGCGGTGATGACGAGGAAGAATATGAAGACGAGACAGCGACAACGCCGTCTTTCGCCTCGCTTACACCGGGAATGGCTGCTGCAAAGCATGTGCCGGAGGACGATGACGAGGACGAACTGGTGCTGGGCGATGATGCCATCCAGGTCTACGATGATGAAGAAACCGGTTCGGCGGTTCCACCACCGCCACCGGCACCACGGGTCGCTTCTGGCGGCGGTACGTTGTTCGAACGGATGTCCAATCTGACACGAGGCGGATCAAAGGCCGATGAAGACGATGGTGGCGAAGATGATAAATCTTCCGATCCACTGGACATTCCACGATTTTTGAACCGGCAGAATAATCAATAGGCTCGGGATCGGTTCCGGCGGATTTATATGCTGATGGGGTGGCACGAGGTAGTTTGTCTTTTTCGTGCCACCATTGGCCTTGCCAGGCTTCGGGAACGATTGATTTCGTGTGCAATCATTCCTTTATGCGTTTTGTGAAACATAAATTTAAAATATTGCTGGCGATGTCCGCGACGCTTGTCGCGACAAGCGCTCCTCTGTCGCCTGCCGTTGCGCAATATAGCAATCAGTCCGATTCCGATGATCTCCAGGACGCGTTGCGCCGGATTGCCCGCGATTCCAATGATTCCTCCGCTCTGGCAGATGCCGGACTGGCAGCACTGAAGCTCGGCGATATGCGCGCGGCGATCGGTTTTCTCGCCAAGGCGGATCAAATCTATTCTTCAAGTGGCAGAGTGAAGGTCGGTCTCGGCAGAGCCTTGCTCGCCGAGGAAAATCCGTTTGGCGCGATCCGTTATTTCAACCAGGCCGTGGACAACGGTATCGCGGCGCGCGAAATCGCGGCGGATCGCGGGCTCGCCTATGATCTTGTTGGCCGGAACCGGGATGCGCAGAAAGACTATGAGCTGGCGATGCGCTATGGCACCAGTGAAGAACTGATCGAGCGCTATGCCGTTTCGCTTGGGATCAGCGGCGATGTTGAACGGGCGGATGCGCAACTCAACCCCTTGCTCCAGAAAAGCGACCGTGATGCATGGCGCAACCGGGCGTTTATCTATGCCATGAACGGCAAGAAAAAAGACGCCGAGAATATAATCGAGCAAACCATGGAGCGGCGAATGGCGAAAGCCATCAAGCCGTTTTTTGATCGGATGCCCAAGCTGACTGCGGCGCAGAAGGCCGCAGCCGTCCATTATGGTCATTTCCCCGCCAGCGAAAATATCGGGGTCGATGTGGCCGCGGTTCAAATGGCGTCCAATATGGCCGCCAGAGGCGGTGACGGCGCAGATGCAGGACTGATCCCGGTCGGACCGGCACTGGGCGCAGATGTGGAACGTCCCCGTGTGCTCGCCATGCCCGATAAATCGCCGCGTCGTCGCCCCGGGACGACAGACCGGGTAAAAGCCGACCGGAAAGCGAGCAAGCGATCTAAGAAGAATGAATTGGTCGTATTGTCCCGCACCGATTTGCCGGCCCCGGCAGCAACCGGTTCCGGCCGCGCACCGACATTTTCAAGCGCGGCAGCGCCATCCGTGAAGAGTGAGCCGGAGCCTGCAAAGAACCCGCCGGAACCAGTGGATATAGCGGAAAGCCAGACGGCGGCTAAAACAGCTGCTCCCGGTTTTCAAACCACTCTCGGCGTCAGTCAGTCCCCGGCGCTGGTGTCGCAAACCGTCGAGCGCAAGGTCGAGATTGCCGGTCGTGCTCCGGTTTCCCGGTCACCGGTCCAGTCCTTCCCGGCGAACCCGCCCGCGGCCGAAGCGGGAACGGAAAAGCCAGAGAATTTGATCAATTTCGACCTCGCCCAAACACGGTCTGCTCCGGTCGAGATGGCTGCTGCCGAACCGGCGAGGAGGCCGCTTTCCGACATTATCAACGGCATTGATATTCCCGAGCAGGAAAAGCGAGCCGGTGTGGTTCCGGTTGATCTGGACGAAATCGAACCGGCCAAGCCACAGCCAAAAATTGTCGCCAAACCGGTTGAGAAAGCTGTGGTCAAACCGAAGGAGCCTGTGCATCCGAAACGCTACTGGGTGCAGATTGCAACGGGTTCGAATCTCGATGCGCTGAAATTTGACTATCGCCGCATGACCAAGAAGCAGCCGGAACTGTTCAAGAACCAAAAGGCCTGGACCTCGCCCTGGGGCCAGACCCGGCGGCTGGTGATCGGACCCTTCGACGATTTCAAGGCGGCCAAAGCCTTTGAAGCGGATTATCGCAAGGATGGCGGCGACGGTTTCGCCTGGGCCAGTGCCGATGGCGTCGAGGTCAACGAGCTGACCAAATGAGCCAGTTGAAAATTTATGCCAGCGATCCGGCTGACAGCCGGGGCCGGTTGCACGATGAAAAACGCGATGTCACACGCGGCCCGCGCGATGATTTCCAGCGCGACCGCGACCGGATTATCCACAGTATCTCCTTCCGCCGCTTGCGCCACAAGACCCAGGTTTTTGTCGCGCCCGATGGCGACCATTATCGCGTCCGGCTGACTCACAGTCTGGAGGTTGCGCAGATTGGCCGCACGATGGCGCGCGCACTCGGCCTGAACGAGGATCTGACCGAAGCGCTCTGTCTCGCGCATGATATCGGGCATCCACCTTTCGGCCATGCCGGGGAAGATGCGCTGCAGGAAGCCCTCGCTGAATTCGGCGGGTTCGATCATAACGCGCAGACCATCCGGACGCTGACCAGACTCGAGACTCCTTATCCGCGCTGGAACGGTCTCAACCTGACATGGGAAATGTTGGAGGGGCTCGCCAAACATAATGGTCCGGTGGCAAAACCGACATGGGCGCTGGCTGAGGTCAATGACGCGATGGACCTCGACCTGCATAGCTGGCCGTCGCTCGAGGCGCAGATTGCGGCGATTGCCGACGATATCGCCTATGACAATCATGATATCGACGACGGCATGCGGGCGGGACTGCTGACACTCGATCAATTGCTCGAACTGCCGTTCATTGCCGAACGGTGGCAGATGATTTGCGACCGCTTTTCCGACGTGCCGCGAGACCGGCTATTTCCGGAACTGATCCGTGACCAGATCGGACTGATGGCCAATGACGTATTGGAAACCACGCAGGCGCGTATAGACGATCTGGGTGTGAAGTCGCCGGATGATGTGCGTCAGGCAGGTCAGATGATCGGTGGATTTTCCAGCGCTATGGCCGAGAAGGAACGGGCGCTCAAAAAGTTCATGTACAAGAATCTCTATCATCACCCCAAGCAGACCGGCGCGGCGGAAGAGGGCAAGATGATGGTCGGTGATCTGGTGAAAGCCTATCGTGAGCGACCGGACCTGATGCCCGACGACTGGGCCTCGGCGCTGCCCAAAGCGGAGCCGGACCGGATCCGCCATATCGCCGATTTTCTCGCCGGGATGACGGATCGGTATGCACGCAACCGGCACCAGGAAATATTTGGCGAGCGGGTTTCCGCAAAGTGATATCGTCACCCCAGCGCAGGCTGGGGCCCAAGCCGATCGAACGATTCCCGCAAACTTTGTTTTGGATAGCAGCCTTCGCTGCTATGACGGCTTATCAATAGCAAGCTTTTGGGGATAATAGACATGGCCGATAAAGTCCTGATCGTCGGAGCCACCGGCCTGATCGGCAGTCTGCTGACCCACAAACTGGTTGAACGGGGGCTGGGGAACAAGCTCCACCTGCTGCTCCGCAGACCCTATCGCGAAGACGTCGGCAAAGCTAAAGTCCACGTCCAGCTGCAGGAAAACTGGCCGGCAACAATTGCCAAAATAAAGCCGAATATTGTGATATCCTGCCTTGGATCGACGATGAAAAAGGCGGGGTCGAAGGAAGAATTTGCCGCGGTCGACCGCGATCTGGTCGGCACAGTGGCAACCGCAGCCAAGGCGGCGGGCGCGAAACAGTTTATCGCAGTGTCGTCAACCATGGCGGACAGCAGCGCTTCCAGCTTCTATCTGAAAACAAAAGGCGAGGCCGAGGACCTGATGCGCGCCCAGAAATTCGACCGTCTCGATATCATCCGTCCCGGCCTGCTGCGCGGGGAACGGACCAGTGAAAGCCGCATCGGTGAAAGCCTCGCTATCGCCGCCAGCCCTATCATGGACCTTCTATTGCACGGAAAATTCCGTCGCTACCGCTCGATCCTCGCCAGCGACGTTGCCGATGCGATTGTTGCGTTGATGGCGGAGAGCGCTGCCGGGCAATTTGTGCACGAGAATGATGCGATCTGGGAGCTGGTTTGAGCGCCGCTGACAAAAATACTGCACCGCACAACAGAATCGTTGACTCCTTCCGACCGCTGTTCCACTCATAAAGCTGCTTTTTGATCGGCGCTCTCGGGCAAGGATCTTGAGACGTTGCGGGAGAGCGTTTTTCTGTCCCACAAGACCGAAAAGCCGCCGAAGGAGCAACCGCCCCGGAAACTCTCAGGCGAACGGACCGCAACCGTCTCACAAGCACTCTGGAAAGAGTCTGTCATGGCTTTAGCGATGATGGGCCACCGAAGGGGAAATCCTCCTTCGCCAAGGCTTCGGCGGACAAGGTTCGTCAAAGCCGGATAGTAGAAGCGGGCTTGTCCGCCGAAGCTTTAGCGAAGGCGGGAAAACTCTCAGGTTCCGTGACAGAGGGGGCAGTTTTGCAGGGCTTTGCTGCGAGCTGTCTTTTGTCTGGGCGGAATAGATATGAGTGAAAATAGCGAAAATCTGAAACAATTGCCTCTCGGCGACTGGCATCGCGGCCTCGGCGCGCGGATGGTGCCGTTTGCCGGCTATGAAATGCCGGTGCAATATGAAGGCGTGATGGCCGAACATATCTGGACCCGGACCGAAGCGGGCCTGTTCGATGTCTCTCATATGGGGCAGCTGCAGCTGACCGGTGAGGGCGCAGCCGATGCGCTCGAGCGGATCACGCCGGGCAATCTGTCGGCGCTGGCGCCGGGCAAGATCCGTTATACTTTGCTGCTCGCTCAGGATGGCGGGATATTGGACGACCTGATGGTCACCAACACCGGCCATAATCTCTATCTGGTGGTCAATGGCGCGACCAAATATGATGATATCGCCTATATGCGCGATCAGCTGCCGGACAGCGTCACGCTCAACCATCTCGAAGATGCGGCACTGCTGGCGCTGCAGGGACCAAAGGCTGCAGCTGCTCTGGCGAAGCTGGGTATCGATCCGTTCGAGCCGGACTGGCCAAAGCCGACTGACCTCTATTTTATGGAAGCCGGGCCGTTCCTGTGGCGCGGTATCCCGCTCGGGATCAGCCGCTCGGGCTATACCGGCGAAGACGGGTTTGAAATCAGTGTCCCGTCGGAACATGCCGAGACGCTTGCTTCGGCATTGATGGAGCTGGAAGAAGTACGGCCGATTGGTCTGGGCGCGCGCGACAGTTTGCGGCTGGAGGCGGGATTGCCGCTTTATGGCCATGACATGGGCCCTGACCTGTTGCCGGTCGAAGCGAATCTCAGCTTTGCGCTGTCCAGGCTACGGCGCGAAGAGGGTAATTTTGCCGGAGCGGAGCGCGTGCTGGCGCAATATCCGGACAAGGCCGCAAAAAAACGCGTCGGTCTTTTTGTCGACGGTCGCCAGCCTGTTCGCGAAGGTGCAACGATTGTTGATGATGCCGGTATGGCCATCGGCACGGTGACGAGTGGCGGTTTCTCGCCAACGTTACAGCGCCCCATCGCGATGGCTTATGTCCCGATGGACCTGTCCGAAACCGGAACTGCCATTACCGTCGAACAGCGCGGTAAAAAAATTGCTTGCACCGTAGCGGATATGCCTTTTGTAAAGCATCACTATCACCGCAAATCCAAGCAATAGATTGACAGGAAGAGGAAACGAGCATGAGCCGATATTATACCGATGAACATGAATGGGTCGATGTCGAAGGCGACACGGCGACCGTCGGGATTACCGACTATGCGCAGGAACAGCTGGGCGACATTGTGTTTGTCGAAGTGCCCGATGTCGGCACGGAGCTGGGCCAGGGCGACGATGCCGCAGTGGTGGAATCGGTCAAGGCGGCCTCCGACGTCTATGCGGCGGTCTCCGGCGAAGTGATCGAAGTGAACGAGATGCTGGAAGACGAGCCCGGACTGGTCAATTCATCGGCCGAAGAAGACGGCTGGTTCTTCCGCCTGACCCTGTCGGACAAGGACGAGCTTGACGATCTGATGGACGAGAAAGCCTATAAGGCGTTCGTCGACGGCTTGTAAGGAATTTTCCCCTCCTCTTTAGAGGAGGGGATCAAGGGGTGGTGGCGATGCTTCAGCATCGCTCGCGTTAGCGATACGCAGCACGAAACCACCCCAACCCCTCCTTTGAAAAGGAGGGGTTAATGTGAAGGAAAGAAAATGCGTTATCTCCCGCTGACTCCCGACGACCGGCAATCCATGCTGGCCACTATCGGCGCGCAATCGGTCGACGATCTGTTTGTCGATGTGCCGGAGGAAGCACGGCTGACCGGACCGATTGACGGACTGCCGATGCACGCGGGAGAGATGGCGGTGGAAGCGCATATGAAGGCGCTTGCGAAAAAGAACCACGCTGCTGGCGACATGCCCTTCTTCCTCGGGGCAGGGGCCTATCGCCATCATGTCCCGGCGAGCGTCGACCATATCATCCAGCGCGGCGAATTCCTTACCGCTTATACGCCCTATCAGCCGGAGATCGCGCAGGGCACGTTGCAGACGCTGTTTGAATTCCAGACCCAGGTCGCGCGGCTGTTCGGCGTGGATGTCGCCAATGCCTCGATGTATGACGGCTCGACCGCTTGCTGGGAAGCCATCACCATGGCCCGCCGGATCACCAAGCGCGGCAAGGCGATCCTGTCATCGGGCCTGCACCCGCATTATGTTTCGGTCGCTAAAACCATGGCCCGCTTCACCAAGGATGATCTGTCCTATCAGGCGCCGACCCTTGAAGCCGCGACCGATGGCCAGAGCCTGCTCGACCAGATCGATGACGAGACCAGCTGCGTGGTCGTCCAATATCCCGATATATTGGGGCGCATTGGTGATCTCTCCGCGATTGCGGAAAAGGCGCATAAACATAAAGCATTGCTGGTTGCTGTTGTGACAGAACCTGTCGCTCTTGGTGCGATCAAGTCACCGGGCGAAATGGACGCGGATATTGTTGTTGGCGAAGGCCAGTCATTGGGCGTCGGTCTGCAATTTGGCGGACCCTATGTCGGGCTGTTTGGCTGCAAGCAGAAATATGTCCGGCAAATGCCCGGCCGGCTCTGCGGAGAGACCGTCGATGCCGAAGGAAAGCGTGGGTTTGTCCTGACGCTTTCCACCCGCGAGCAGCATATCCGCCGTGAGAAAGCGACGTCCAATATCTGCACCAACAGCGGGCTGTGCGCGCTGGCTTTCTCGGCGCATATGACCTTGCTCGGTGAAAAAGGCCTGCGCGAACTGGCGATGCTCAATCATAAAATGGCGGTGCAGGCAGCAGACCGGCTGTCGAAAATTCCGGGCGTAAAACTATTGAATGACAGTTTTTTCAACGAGTTCACGCTGGTCCTTGATGCCGATTCTCGGCCGTTGGTGCGAAAGCTTGCCGACCAGAGAATATTGGCCGGTGTCTCGCTCGGCCGCCTGTATCCGGAGGTTACGCCGCTCGCGCATGGTTTGCTGGTCGCGGTCACCGAAACATCCACCGAGGGAGAGCTCGAGCAATTCGCGACCGCTCTGGAAGGAACCCTGTCATGAGCATGCTCTCCGAAGGCCGTCCGACCAGACAGGAAGACAATCTGCAGATGACGGACACTGGTTCCGTCACCACCCACACCGGCAACCGCGCGCTGATGGTCGATGAACCGCTGATCTTCGAAATCGGCTCGCCGGATCGCAGCGGTGTCGATCTGCCGGATGCACCGCAGGTCGAAAGCCGTCTCGGTGGTCTCGAACGCGAAGAACCGATCGCCATTCCCGGATTGTTCGAGGGCGAGATGGTGCGTCACTATACAAGGCTGAGTCGCCAGAATTACGCCATCGACGTCGGCCTGTTCCCGCTCGGCAGCTGCACCATGAAGCACAATCCGCGGCTCAACGAAAAAATGGCGCGGCTCAAGGGCTTTGCCGATATCCATCCGCTGCAGCCGGTGGACAGCGTGCAGGGCGCGCTTGGCGTGATCAACGAACTGGCCGTCTGGCTGATCAAGCTGACCGGCATGCACGGCGTGGCGATGACACCCAAGGCCGGCGCGCATGGCGAGCTTTGCGGCATTCTGTGTATCCGTGCTGCTCTGGAGGCACGCGGCGATGCGCGTGAAGTGATCCTTGTGCCCGAAAGTGCCCATGGCACCAATCCGGCGACCGCCGCTTTTGCCGGTTACAAGGTCGAGGATATTCCCGCCAATGCCGCTGGCCGGGTCGATCTGGAGGCGCTCAAGGCGCGTCTCGGTCCCGACGTGGCGGGCGTGATGATCACCAACCCGAACACCTGCGGCCTGTTCGAGCCGGACATGAAGGCGATTTCCGATGCGGTGCATGCGGCGGGCGGTTACGTCTATTGCGACGGCGCCAATTTCAATGCCATCGTCGGCAAGGTACGACCCGGCGATCTCGGCATCGACGCGATGCACATCAATCTGCACAAGACCTTCTCCACCCCGCATGGCGGCGGCGGACCGGGTTCCGGGCCTGTCGTATTGTCCGAAGCGCTTTCTCCTTACGGGCCGCTGCCCTTTACCGAGCGCCATGCCGATGGCCATATCACGCTGGTCGAGGAAGAGACGGTCGAGGACCGGCATCCGTACACATTCGGCCGCATGAGCGCCTTTCACGGCCAGATGGGCATGTTCACCCGCGCGCTAACCTATATCCTCAGCCACGGCGCAGACGGCCTGAAACAGGTGGCGGAAGATGCCGTGCTCAACGCGAATTATATCCTGCGCAGCCTCGAGGACGTGCTCGACGCACCGTTCGCCCACAGCGGGCCATGCATGCACGAGGCGCTGTTCTCGGACAAGGGCTTCACCAATGAGCTGACAACGCTGGATCTGGCCAAGGGCATGATCGACGAGGGCTATCACCCGATGACCATGTATTTCCCGCTGGTGGTGCACGGCGCGATGCTGGTCGAGCCGACCGAGACCGAGAGCAAGGCGGCGATCGACCAGTTTATCGGAGCATTCCGTTCGGTGGCCGAACGCGCCAAGGCCGGCGACGAAAGCCTGAAAAGCGCACCCTATTTCGCTCCCCGGCGGCGACTGGATGAAACGCAGGCGGCGCGCAAGCCGATATTGGTGTGGACGGAACCGGAGGAATTTGCTCAAGCTGCGGAGTGAGGGGGGAGTTAGTGTGTTCGTTATGCA
>TARA_R110000787_G_scaffold48295_4_pt1 | contig 34138 bp, 29 predicted proteins | sample TARA_R110000787 | Tara Oceans TARA_R110000787 (sample SAMEA4397920) | marine metagenome | biome: Polar Biome; feature: [DCM] deep chlorophyll maximum layer (ENVO:01000326); material: water (ENVO:00002006), including particulate matter (ENVO:01000060) such as... | depth 35 m | reverse complement strand
TGAAGACCGCGAAAACGAAGGCGATATTATCATGGCAGCGACCCACGTGCGCCCTGAAGATATCAACTTCATGATTACTCATGCACGTGGCTTAGTTTGTTTGACCTTGTCACAAGCACGTTGCCAGCAGTTGGCACTGCCACTCATGTCTGACCGTAATGAAGCAAAATTTAGTACCAATTTTACCGTTTCTATTGAAGCAGCTGAAGGCGTGACTACGGGCATCTCAGCCGCTGACCGCGCGCGTACCATTCAAGCAGCTGTCTCCTCTTCTGCAAAACCAGAAGATATCGTTCAGCCTGGGCATATTTTTCCAATCATGGCACAGAATGGTGGTGTCTTGCACCGCGCCGGACATACCGAAGCAGGTTGTGATTTGGCACGTCTTGCCGGACTTGAGCCAGCAGCAGTGATTGTAGAGATTATCAATGCGGATGGCACCATGGCACGCCGTGATGATCTTGAAGTATTTGCAAAGGAACATGATTTAAAAATTGGTACGATTGCTGATTTGATTAACTACCGTATTGCTAATGAGCAAACCGTCGAAGAAATTGCATCGCATCCGTTTGAGACCGAGTATGGCACTTTTACCTTACATCGTTTCCGTGAGTTCGGTGCAACTGAAACCCATTTAGCCTTGGTTAAAGGCGATGTGAGCCAAGGTATTAGCACTGTTCGCGTCCATGGTTTCCATCCTCTACGCGATTTATTCGCTGCCAAAAATGATACCACTGGTCGTAGCGGCTGGAGCGTACGCTCAGCATTAGAAGAGATCAGTGCATCAGAGCGTGGTGTCTTGGTTTGGATTGGCAATCATGAGCCGACTGACCTAGGTGATGCCTTGGACAAGGCGGCATTGAATGAAGCTCTGTCTACCATCACACAGCAACCATATCGCAGTATTGGTGTTGGCGCACAGATTTTGCGTCATTTAGGGGTACGTGATATGCGCCTCTTGTCCTCACCGATGAAGTTTTATGCCTTATCAGGTTTTGATTTGAACGTGGTTGATTTTGTCCATGCACCAAAGCAAGATTAATAGGCTTAATTAATAGAAACTTATGATCAATAAAAAAGGCGCATCAACTGAGGTTGGTGCGCCTTTTTTATTATTTGCTCAAAGCTTAACCACAAAGCATCATACTTAGAGTTGTGGGATATGACCGAACGTTGCTTCTAGAGCTAGTAGTCGTTCACGCTCCTCGTTCGTCCATGGCTTTTTATCTTGACCATTGCTCTCCAAGCGCACTATCACTGCCTCAGCGGTCGCAACGATGGCAGCTTGTGCCATACTATAATAGCTGTACTCGATTACTATGCTGGTGGTACCCAAACGCTGGCAACGAACGCCTAATAACAAGGTATCAGGAAAAATCACTGGGCGCAAATACTGGCAGCTTGATTGTGCCAATACCGTAACCATATTGCCATCAAACATGCCCAGCGCCTGCAAATAGTCAATACGGGCTGACTCAGCGTAGCGATAGTACACCACATTATTTAGGTGATTAAAGGCATCCATTTCACCCCAATGAATCGGCTGCTGATGGATAATAGGATAATGCGCTAGCTCTTCAGGACGATGATTATCCAAATTATCAATGATAGATGTTTGATTGAAAAGTTCCATAACTGCCTGTCTCTTATTTTTATAATACTTTAAAACAATAATACTTTAAAACAATAATACTTTAAAACAATCGTATAAATCAGTAGTGCATTAACGTTGCGGCTTATTTAAAATCTGTGAGGTTAATAATGGCGATGCTTTTGGTGCATTAACAATCAGTCTATCCAAATCTTCGATCACTTCTGGCATATTCTTAGGAGAGGATTTGGTCTGCAAGTCATTTTTTTCTGACTGTTGCTTGTTATCGATAGAAGCCTGTGACTCTGCTTGTTTAGGCATCAGCGTTTGCAGCTGCTTACGTGCTTGATTTAAATACATGACTAACTGATCACGATCATGCATGTTGCTGGCTTGGCTGGCTAGATTTAAGGTCATGATGGCTTCATGAATCGTCAGCTGCCGACGCGTTAAACGGCTATTGTCAGTAAATTGGCTCGTCGTTGTGTTTTTCTGTGGTGCACTGTTGAGCTCAGTATTAGCAGCACGCTCATGGCGATATAAAAAATCTTGGATATTTTGAATCGCAAGATTTTGTAGCTGCCAAGAGCTTGGCTGAGCGCTTCTCGCTTGTAAGCGCTCAATATCTTTAACCAAGCTTTGCTTGATGACGACCGTTAGTGCAGGCGCAATCTCGTTACTTTTTTGTGAAAGCTGCCAATGTAGACCTTGCAATAAATCAATCGCCGCACTGCCATTACTGTCTGCCAGCAACCTATCAGCAGCTTGTATCTGGATACGTAATAAATCAAGCTGATTTTGAGCTTGGCTATTGACTGCTGCACTAGTCGCTGGCAGCGTTTGTTGACTCATCGCAAATAAGCGGTCGTCCATCTCATTTAAACGGCTGACAACTTGCTCATTACTTTGCAAGCGCTCATTGACCGTATGCTGAAAACGCTGCTGACTGATATATAGCCACAGTAAGACGCCTATCAACAATAAAATAACCACCCATTGCAAGCGTAACAAGAACATATTTGCTTGCCGGCGCTGCTGAAGAGCAGAAGGATCTTTCGATAACGATTCAGAATTCATTGGCATAAGGCCACACCGTTCATGATTGATAAGGTTAAGCGTAAACAGTTGAGCAAATAATTTAAGTAATTTTAGAGTAGTAGCACGTTACGCTAAACGTCTCTTTTTATCTCAAATTAACTGTATTTCAAATATTATAAGCTGGTTGTCTTAATAGCAGTGAGAATGGTTTCTGGCGCTAAATCCTCTACGCGCCAATAACTTAAATTTTGCTCAGCAACCATATTGGCTAAGCGCTCACCCAATACCACATAAGAAAAGTCTGATAGTTTAAGTGGCGCATTGACTGACATTACATGGTTTTTTTCTGTTACATCGAATGTTTTGGCAGCCTGAACGATACTTTCCCAATGCTCAAATGCGGTACCACTACTTACAATGACAATAGGTTTTGCTTGCTGCGACGCGGTTATGCCAACGGTCGCATTTCGATTATTGAAATCTTGTAGCCATTGCTGATACTGCATCATGGCATCAATAGGCATTTTGCGCTCGTACCAAGCAATGCTATCGATATGCACACCGCGCGCTTGCAAAGTATCGACCAATAATCGTCGTCCACCAAGACCTCGCCACACGAGTAGCTTATCCCCCGCCTGCAGGCTATCAATCTCAGGCATCGCCAGCATACCTTCGTTATTAGCAATAGCAGGCTGCAGTACTTGATAACTGGCGTTTGCTAACTTTGCCTCATTTAACACAGCAGCAGTCGCTTCACCAACCGCAATCAGATGGCTTGGCGCTACTAAAATATTAGAGCTACCTTCTATAGCCTCTACTGCTTTATCAGTCGCGCCATTAGCTTGGTGCTCACGCTCAAGCAACTGCCAAATAGCCAAACCTGAGGCTGCCGCTGTCGGGCTAACGATGACCAATGCTTGATACTCGCCTGCTAGCCACTGGCGCATCAGTATCATATCACTATCAGTGGTCAAACGCGGTTGCAGTGTCAACATCGGCATATCAACAACCGACATACCTGCCGCTTGTAAATGTCGCGTCAGTGGGGCGGCACGCTCGACTGGGCGCGTATTGATGACGATCTGCGGCAGCAATAATGGCGTATTAATTGGTTGATTTGAATCCGTGGACTTAGATGATGACCAAGACATAAATATACCGTGAAAAAAGCAAATAGAGTTAGCACCATCATAGAGTCATCTAAACCATGATAACTCTATGACTGAGTTGATAATGATGATCCAGTGTTATACAGACTAGCTATTACTCAGGATGATAGATCGCTGATAGAATCTCACCAGCACCAGCTTGCAATAACATCTCAGCAACTTCGATACCCAACTGGTTTGCTTGGGCTTCTTGCTCAGCTTGACTGCCTGTTAACGTCTGGCGCTTGTCCACCTTAAGCAGCTCGCTACCATCTTCTTGACCAACGCGACCGCGCAGCCATAAGGTATCGCCAGCATCGTTGTTACCATTGTCATTATCATTGCTATCATTATCAGCAGCCAATGCATCTGCCTTTTGTAATACAGCATAAGCGGCGATAGGTACTTGGCAACCGCCCTGCAGATGACGATTTAATGCGCGCTCAGCGATTAAGCGGATACGGGCTTTGTCGTCATTGAGTGGTGCCAATAATTTTAATACGTCGGCATCATCTTCACGACATTCAATTGCTAACGCGCCTTGCCCAACTGCTGGCAAGCAAATATTGATATCCAACTCACTACGAATACGTGCATCAAGCTCAATGCGCTGTAGACCACTAGTCGCCAAAATAATCGCATCATACTCGCCCGCATCTAACTTGCTTAGTCGCGTGCCGACATTGCCGCGGAGGGTTTTAATTTGCAAATCGGGACGATAAGCTTTGATTTGACACTGACGACGCAAACTTGCAGTACCGACTACCGCCCCTTGTGGCAACTCATCGATACTATGATAAGTATTCGATACAAAAGCGTCGGTTGGTGAAGCACGTTTGCAATAAACGCCTAGCGTCAACCCTTCTGGTAAATCCATGGGCACGTCTTTGAGTGAGTGCACTGCGATATCTGCTTGCTTGTCATACAGTGCTTGCTCAAGCTCTTTAACAAATAAACCTTTGCCGCCAATTTTAGCCAGTGGCGTATCCAAAATTTTGTCACCTTTAGTGACAATTTTTAGCAGATTAATTGTCATCTCAGGATACAAAGCTAGTAATCGATCACGAATATGCTCAGCTTGCCATAATGCCAGTGGGCTCTGGCGCGTAGCGATATTTAAGGTAGTCAAAGCAGGTTGCTGCATGGTGCTCATAAAAGGCCTCAATAATTTTAATACTAAACGGTCATTGCTCGACGATAATGTGAGTTTTTCGCCCAAGATGGGGCATAAAAATGGTTTATAACGATAATAATGCAAAAAAAATACCCCTATTTAAGCATAAATAAGGGTTTGATGATATGGCGTGATTATTTTAGGAGACAAAGTGAGGCATGCTTAGATGTTTTGAATCTTTTCGCGCAGCCCTGGTAAATGGCGGCGGCTCACTGCCAAAGTCTCATCAATTCCTTTAAAATGTAACTGATATTGGCCGGCATCTAAAGTCTCTAAAAAATCTAAATATTTGATATTGATGATAGCGTTACGATGTACCCGGAACAGCTTGTCTTCAAACTCTTGCTCAAGCTCTTTTAAGGTGTCATCAATGAGCACGATGCCATCCTTGTGCCGTACTTTGACGTACTTCTGATCTGCCGTAAAATAGTAGATATCTTTGAGTTTTATCAGCTCAACACCGCGATGGGTACGCGCTGCAATATGTTCGCGCACTGGACGAGACGTTGGACTTTCAAGTTTACGAATCTCATTGAGCTGCGCCGCATTGAGATTGGTGGCTTTTTCTAGGGCTTCGAGCAACTCATCTTTATTGGCAGGCTTTAGCAAGTAACCAATGGCATTGGCTTTCAAAGCGGCAATGGCATAATGATCATAGGCCGTCACAAAGATGATTGCGGGCGGATGTTGCAGCTTAGCAAGCTCTTGCGCACACTGTACGCCATCCATCTCAGGCATACGAATATCTAGCAATATGATGTCTGGCTGCTGAGATTTTACGGCACTAATGGCTTCGATACCCGTCTTTGCTTGGGCAACCACCTCATGACCTGACTCTTTAACAATCCTAACCAAACGTTCACGAGCTAATGGTTCATCATCACAAACTACGATCCGCATGCAAGCTCCTTTCAAGGGCATACTTTGAACATATATTTAAAAATATCAATAATATATTAGCACTTATAACCTATCATCTAGTATAGGGAAATAATGGTTTTTGATAATAGATTTACCTTAATCAGACTTATTATCCGTCCATACTATTCGTGCGATATAATAAATGCTGCAATAAATATGCCACGGTTAAAAAAGCTATAAGCTAACGTCCTGTAGCGGATAATCGATAGTGGTCATAATCTGTTTGCTTGTCACCCTACTTTGGATATCTGCACTCTGACCAAAATACGCTTGTAAGCGCTGCGCTTGAATATGAAAATCCATATGTTGGCGCAAATCATGATGGATCATTAAACTATTTTTAGGTAATTGCACGTTAATGGTGATTGCCACACGGTGCTGTAGCCACGTGACATGAATATCGATATATACAGTTTCAGTGCTCCTCTCAACCACATTCAGCAGCATTTTTTCAATCACGCTCTGTAAACTCAAAGCGGTGATGACCATGTCATACATGGTATTTTCATCAGGCAGCTGCCAACTTACTACCAACTTGTCTGCCAATCGAATCGCCTCAATGGCCAAATAATGCTCACAAAGTGCCACCTCTTCTGCAAAACTGATCTCGCGCGCGCCATTAAAGCTGGCACGAAATAATACTGAAACGTGTTGTAATAAATCGGCAGCGCGAGAAGGATTGGTCTCAATCAGTGACATCAAGGTATTGATGGTATTAAAAAAGAAATGCGGTGCCAGACGCGCTTTTAATACATCATTTTGGGCGGCAAGCTTTTTTTCAAAAGATTGCTTCAACGCCATCATCTCACGATAACGACGTAAAAAGATCAGCAATCCCGTAATAGTAAATCCTGCAATAATTAAAGTATTAAAGATAACGGTTGAAATAAAAGCAGTGAGAGTAAAGGTAAAGGCGCCTGTATTGATCATCAATAACAGAACCAATATCAACGTGATAATGGCACTGATAGTAATGATGAACAGAACATATAAGCTCACCTTCAATGTACGCATACGTTTAAAAACAGGGCGTAGATAGTCAATGAGATAAAAGGAAGGCAGTAGTGTTAAGGTGGTTTGGATAAATCTTGCCGTCATTTTTATGGCAAATTGTGTTTCATTGACAACGCTATGACGATCGACAATCGCTAAAAAAAGCGACCAAAAAAAGATTGCCAGCAGCCATTGCCAAGGTTTCATGATTTCCATGAGCTTGGGTATAAAAAACTCTAAGCGCTCCGCTAGTAAGGCAACCTCATCATTTGCTATACTTGAGTTCTTATTCTCTTGACTTGTCTTAGACTGATATGAACGCCAATTCTTCAAACCTTAGTAATCCTGATTCAAATAAAAATTCATCTGCTTCTGAGTTTAGCACAGATGCTTCAATAACAAACGCTGCCGCACAGAACAGCCCTACTACTAGTAGTCAGGGTCAGCAGATGTGGGGAGGACGCTTTAGTGAAGCGACCGACAGCTTTGTGGCAGCCTTTACCGCATCGGTTGGTTTTGACCAGCGCTTTGCCCGCCACGATATTCAAGGCTCAATTGCCCATGCGACCATGCTCAGAGAATGCGGTATCTTGGAAGCTGATGACGTTGCAACGATCATTGATGGATTGCATCAAGTGCTACGCGAAATCGAAGCCGGTGAGTTTAATTGGTCGATTGCGTTAGAGGACGTGCATATGAACGTCGAATCGCGCCTGACCGATATCGTCGGCGCGGTAGGCAAAAAGCTGCATACCGGTCGCAGCCGTAATGACCAAGTGGCGACTGATATTCGTCTTTGGTTACGCGAAGAGACTGATAATATCATTGCGCTATTGGTGCGCTTGCAAAGTGGCTTGCTAGATTTGGCTGAGCAACATACTGATACCATCATGCCAGGCTTCACCCATTTGCAAACCGCGCAGCCGGTCAGCTTTGGTCATCATGTCATGGCATGGTTTGAGATGCTATACCGTGATACCGAGCGCCTAGTCGATGCCCGTCGTCGCATTAACCAAATGCCGCTTGGTAGCGCGGCACTTGCTGGTACGACTTTTCCAATTGACCGTACCATTACCGCTGAGCTATTAGGTTTCGAAGGTATTTGCCAAAACTCGCTAGATGCCGTATCAGATCGTGATTTTGCCATCGAGTTTACTTCGGCAGCATCTATTTTAATGATGCATATGTCACGCATGAGCGAAGAGATTATTCTTTGGATGTCAGCACAATTTAACTTTGTGCAGATTCCTGACCGCTTTTGTACCGGCTCATCTATCATGCCGCAAAAGAAAAACCCTGATGTACCAGAGTTGGTTCGTGGTAAAGCCGCACGCGTATTTGGTCAATTAATGACGCTACTTAGCCTAATGAAAAGCCAGCCGCTTGCTTATAATAAAGACAATCAAGAAGACAAAGAACCGCTATTTGATTGTGTTGATACCTTGACCGGTTCATTACTAGCATTTGCTGATATGCTACCAAATATCACGCCGAATAAAGAAAATATGCGCGCCGCCACGATGAAAGGTTATGCAACTGCAACTGATTTAGCGGATTATCTGGTGCGCCGTGGCGTAGCGTTCCGTGATGCTCATGAAGTGGTCGGTAATGCCGTCGCTTTGGGCATTGCTGAGGGCGTTGATTTAAGCGACTTATCTCTTGCGCAACTCCAGCAGTTTAGCGATGCGATTGGTGAAGACGTGTTTGAGTATTTAACCTTAGAAGGCTCACTTGCCGCGCGTGATCATTTGGGCGGTACTGCGCCGAATCAAGTCAAACAAGCCGTCAGCCGTGGTCGTACTCGATTGGAATTATTCGCTTAATATCTGTTTAATAGTATTAGCGCTTTATTATTAAAAATGCCCGCCTTCGTTGCGGGTGTTTTTTTGAGCATAATCAGGTACAGTATTAGGTAATATCATTTGTTATTAACCTCATTAAAAAAACCATTATAAACAGGAGTCATTCATGACCGAAACCTTTAACCCACAAGCCAATACCGTTTTTTGCCGCAAATATCAGCAAGAGTTACCAAAAATGCCGCATCCGCCTTTTCCGAATAAAAAAGGTCAAGAACTGCAAGAAACCGTGTCTGAAAAGGCTTGGAAAGAGTGGCTTGAGCAGCAAACCATGCTGATTAACGAAAACCATCTTAGTATGCTGGATCCAAAAGCGAAGCAATTTTTAACTGAGCAGCGCGATAAATTTTTAGATAATGAAGATTATGAGCGTGCTCAGGGATGGACACCAGAAAGTTAATATTGAAACGGTACTAACAAATCGGTAAATGACTAGGACTTGTCGTCGAAGTTTGATAGTATTAAGAAGATTCACAACACTGACAGACTCGGGGTGCGATATATATTGACTGCTTAATATGCAGTTGACGTATGGTCGCTGAGAAACCACCCGCCGAACCTGATGCGGTTAGTACCGACGCAGGGAAGTCTTAAGCTTATGTTATATCTGTATAAAGGGCGCGCAGAAATGCCTTCTTATTATTGTTCATATCTAGCAGCGCTTTATATTGCTGTATGCCAATAAATAAAATGATGCCCGACCAATCCTTTATAGATAATGCTATTAAAATTTATTTTGATAGCATTATTGTTTCGTGATTGAATTTATCGATATGGGATAGGCTTGCCCCGCAGATACTGGCGGTGTTGATTTTATTCAAAAACCAACACGCTAGGACAGCATATGACTATTTCAGATATTGGCTCGCAAGCCACCACACATACCCCTGTAAAAGCAAGCAAAGCAGACGCACTAAAAACTCCCGCCCATCGCAGCGAAACTGACGCCCGTTTTGAAGAAGACGCACGCGACCTACATCGCATTTTGCCTGCCTCTCGCAAAGTCTATATCGAAGGCTCACGCCCTGATATTCAAGTGCCGATGCGCGAGATTACCCTTGACCCTACTCCTATCCAAGGCGTGTCCGAGTCCGAGTGGGAGCAAAATCCACCGTTTTATGTCTATGACACCTCAGGCGTCTATACCGACCCCAATGCCGCAATTGACTTGACCAAAGGTCTGCCAAAACTACGCGAAGGTTGGATAGATGAGCGCGGTGATACCGAACAGCTAGCTGGTTTATCAAGCTCATACGGTCTGGCGCGCGCACGTGATATCAGTACTGCAAACTTACGCTTTGCTCATATTGACAAGCCTCGCCGTGCTAAAGCTGTTGATGGGAAAGTAGGTAACGTTACTCAATTGCACTATGCTCGCCGTGGCATTATTACCCCAGAAATGGAATATATAGCTATCCGCGAAACCCAAAAACAGCATGAGCTGACTGATATGCGCCAGCACGAAGGCGAGACTTTTGGTGCGCACACGCCAGCGATTATCACCCCAGAATTTGTACGCAGTGAAGTTGCCGCGGGTCGCGCTATTATCCCGAACAATATCAATCATCCTGAATCTGAGCCGATGATCATCGGGCGTAACTTTTTGGTGAAAATTAATGCCAATATCGGTAACTCAGCGCTGGGTTCTTCTATCGATGAAGAAGTCTCGAAAATGACATGGGCGACGCGTTGGGGTGCGGATAACATCATGGATCTGTCTACTGGTAACCATATTCATGAAACCCGTGAATGGCTGATTCGTAATTCACCTGTACCGATTGGTACGGTGCCGATTTATCAAGCATTAGAAAAAGTCGATGGCGTAGCCGAAGATTTAACGTGGGAGATATTTCGCGATACCCTTATCGAGCAAGCCGAGCAAGGCGTTGATTACTTCACTATTCACGCTGGCGTATTGCTTGAATACGTTCCGCTAACTGCTGGACGCTTAACCGGTATCGTCTCGCGTGGTGGCTCTATCATGGCACAGTGGTGCATGTTTCATAATAAAGAAAGCTTTTTATATACTCATTTTGAAGACATCTGCGAGATTATGAAACAGTATGATGTGGCATTTAGTTTGGGCGATGGCTTACGTCCGGGCTGCTTGCAAGATGCCAATGATGAAGCGCAGTTTGGTGAGCTGCGTACCCTTGGCGAGCTGACGCAAGTGGCATGGAAGCATGACGTACAGGTCATGATTGAAGGTCCGGGACACGTAGCGATGAACCGTATTAAAGAGAATATGGATTTGCAGCTTGAAGTTTGTGCTGATGCGCCCTTTTATACACTAGGACCCTTAACCACCGATATCGCACCGGGTTATGACCATATCACTAGTGCGATAGGCGCGGCGATGATTGGCTGGTTTGGCACCGCCATGCTGTGTTATGTCACCCCAAAAGAGCATTTGGGTCTGCCGAATAAAAAGGATGTCAAAGACGGCATCATCACTTATAAAATCGCAGCCCATGCCGCCGACCTTGCCAAAGGTCATCCGGGCGCACAAGCTCGTGATAACGCCTTATCAAAAGCCCGTTTTGAATTCCGCTGGGATGATCAATTTAATCTGGCGCTCGACCCTGATACCGCGCGCGAATTTCATGATGAAACCTTACCCAAAGATGCACACAAGACGGCACACTTTTGCTCCATGTGTGGTCCAAAGTTTTGTTCAATGAAAATCACTCAGAATGTCCGTGAGTATGCCAAAGGACTAAATGCCAAATAAACTGACAGAAAAATCTCACAAAGAAGCTCGGCAGTTATATAAAAAAGTATAGAAATACAACGCTAACAACTATTGTTCAAGTATAAAAAAAGCCCCTGCACATAACAGGGGCTTTTTTTATACTAATAGATGAATGCTTTAAACTTAAAATTTCAAATTAGACTCTAAAAGTTAAATTTTAGAAGCCTGATAAATCTCATCAATCGAAGTATTAATAGTATCAGCAAACTCTTGATCGCTTTGCTGCTTGCTCAAGCCTTCAGTAAAGGCACGCGAGAAGCTAGCAATCATACCCGGATTTTGCTTCAATTTTGCGCAGGCATCCGTGCGACTATAACCACCCGATAATGCCACGACTTTCAATACTTTCGGATGATCAATCAGTTCTTGATAAAATCCGGCTTCTTCAGGTAAGGTTAATTTGAGCATCACTTGTTGCTCATCATTTAAGCGCTCAAGATTATGCAAAATACTGGTTTTAAGAATCAGCTCACAATCATGCTTTTTCTCACTATTGATATCAATTTCTGGCTCAACGATCGGCATTAGACCCTTTGATAGGATTTGCTTTGCTACGTCAAACTGCTGTTGGACAACTAACTCAATGCCATCAACACTTGGCTCATAAATCACGGAGCGCATTTTAGTACCAAATACTGGATAGTTTTTTGCTTTGTCCAATAATAGATCTAGATTTGGCATCGGGCGCATGACTTGCACGCCATTCATACGCTCTGCTAAGCCTTTATCCACCTTTAAAAACGGGACGATTTGCTTGTCTTCCCATAAATAGTTGGCAGTGGGCTTACCATTGACCGCGCGCTCCATAGTATCTTCAAACAAAATCGCGCCAAGTACCCGCTCATTATCAAAGCAGTCGCACGTCATGATACGCGCTCGCATCTCATGCACTTGGTCAAACATGGCTTCGTCATTGTCATAGGCATCGCCCATAACTCCATAATTCTCTAACGCTTTTGGCGTGCTGCCACCACTTTGGTCAAGGGCTGCGATAAATCCTGAACCATTTTTGATACGTTGTAGCTGTTTGTTATATTGGTTTTGATATTCCATGGAAAGAGCATCCTATTTTATTTATTGAGGTCAAGTGTCACAAATGATATTTTTAGCTGATATTAGTTTAACTGTTCGTAGATAACCTTACCATAGGATGCTATATGTGCCTATAACTGAACGGCAAAAGCATTTATAAAATTGTTGTTATACCTATATTACGCCAAAAATATCTACGCCAAAAACAAGACTGCGACACAGAAAATCGCCAATAATAAACCCAATATATTAATACGGTTGAGTGATTCTTTAAATACTCCAACGCCTATAAGAGTAGCAACAGCAATCACACCAACGTTCATCCCAGTAAAGACGATACTTGGCGATTCTGACAATACTTGATGAGCGCGAATATAAGCATAAATATTACCCATATTTAGCGCACCAAGTAATATCCCTGCTGCAAGTGCATTGCCCTGCCAGCGTACGCGCATGATGAGCAGATAAATCAACAATAGCAGACCTGCCAACCCAAAACTGACAAAGAGTGTCAGTGGAAAGGCAGCACCTTGCTTGGCAACTTGTTTAAATAGAATATCAATAACGCCATAGCCTGCCCAGACGCCAAACAACCATAGCGGTGTATGTTTGGCTTGTTTGCTAATCTCACCCTGCTGCGGACGATAAATCAGCGCCCCGAGCGCCAAAAACCCGAGCAATAAGCCAAAAACGCGTATGCCTGTCAATACTTCACCAAATAATAAAAAAGCGGCGACAATAGGAATGATCAAGGACAGTCGCTGAGCGGCATCAGTAGCTACCATACCGATTGCTTCAATCGCGCGCCCGAGTATAATAAATACCGCAGGCAGTAGTACACCAAGGCCGATAATAATTGCCCATGCTCCACCAAGGTTACTCATGCCACTGACGTCTGGCTTGAGTAAAAACCAAGTCAATAAAAAGGCGACCGGATAGCCGGCAACGATGGTTTGACGAATATCAATATCACGTTGGCGCAATATTTTAAGTAACACAGAGACGGCAACGCTACACAGCACTGCTATCGTTAAATACATCATAACGCTTTACCTTAGTCATCCATCATATCGAGGGTATATATCAGTGTTAATTTAAAAGGAGAAAAAACCATAGAATGTAACAATATATTTCTTATGCAGCAAGCTATTTATGCCCATGTATCATCAGATGGTCCTATGAGTGTCTGATGCGTTCAAATTACAATTAGCCTGTAAGCGTGTTGGTCAAGATTTGCTAAAATAGATGCCTACTTACTCACTTATATAATGGCTCAAGATGGCGTCTACTTACGCTTATCTTGACGTATTGCTATTGCCTATGAACACTCTATTTCGCTTTTTTGAAAGTCGCCTACCTGCCTTCCCTGAAACACCGATGCCACTACCCTTACCTCGTGATGGCATGCTGAAATTTTTGTGGGCGTGCACCAATGGTTTACGCGGCTGGCTACTGCTGTTTATGATTTTGTCAGCCGGTATTGGTATTTACGAAGCCATGCTCTTTGCTTGGATTGGAAATATCGTTGACTGGCTTGGGGTTTATACCCCGCAAAATCTGTGGCTAGAAAAAGGCGACATGCTGCTGCTTATGCTGGCGGTGATGATTGTCAGCCCATTATGGATTGCCTTATCCTCATTTATCCATTTTCAAACCTTGCAAGGGGTATTCCCGATGCAGATGCGCTGGCGTTTTCATCAGCGTATGCTTGGTCAATCGATGCAGTTTTATCAAGATGAATTCTCCGGTCGCGTTTCTGCTAAAGTGATGCAAACGGCATTGGCAGTGCGTGATACCGTTATGACAGTTACTGACATGTTTATGTATGTCGCGGTCTATTTTATTACTTCAGGTATCATTCTCTTCAATCTTGATAGCTTGCTACTGATCCCCTTTATCGCGTGGTTTGTATTAGTTTGGCTTGCGATGTGGTATTTCATACCTAAACTCAAACAAACGGCTATCGTACAAGCAGATGCTCGCGCCTTGATGACGGGGCGCATTACTGATGCCTACGCCAATATTATGACCGTCAAGCTGTTTAGTCACTCGCGCCGTGAGCTCAGTTACGCCAAAAACGCCATGGGGCAGTTTTTGGGTACCGTCCATGCACAAATGCGCTGGGTCAGCTATCTTGAGTTTTCAACGCATTTGATTAGTGTTGTTTTGGTCAGTAGTACTGCCGGTATTGGCTTGTATTTATGGCAACAAGAAGCCATTGGTGTCGGTGCTATTGCTGCTGCAACTGCCATGGCGCTACGCTTGAATGGTTTAACGCGCTGGATTATGTGGCAGACGGCAAGTTTGTTTGAAAGTATCGGTACGGTACAGGACGGTATGCGTACCTTATCTGCACCGCAAACCATCATTGACAAACCCGATGCACCAGCTTTAAAAGTGACAGAAGGTCGTATCGTCTTCGATCATGTTGATTTTAGTTATGAGAATGATAACGATGATGCAGACAATAATGATGGTGGAAATTTAAACGACGGCAACCTATCAGCCACGTCTACTATCAAACTTCTCGATAATTTTTACTTGGACATCAAACCCGGCGAAAAAATCGGTCTGGTTGGACGTTCAGGTGCTGGCAAATCCACCTTGGTCAATCTACTCTTACGCTTCTTTGATGTCGATAAAGGTAAAATCCTCATTGATGGTCAAGCGATTGATGAGGTGACCCAAGAGTCCTTACGTCAGCAAATCGGCATGGTGACCCAAGATACCTCTTTATTACATCGTACCGTACGCGAAAATATTGCTTATGGTCGTCCTGATGCTACTGACGAGCAGATTATCATCGCAGCAAAACAAGCTCAGGCATGGGACTTTATCAAAGATTTATATGATGATAAGGGCAACATGGGGCTTGATACTCAAGTTGGCGAACGCGGCGTCAAACTTTCGGGTGGGCAGCGTCAACGTATTGCCATCTCACGCGTTATGCTAAAAAACGCGCCTATTCTACTGTTAGATGAAGCCACCAGTGCGCTCGATTCTGAGATCGAATTTGCAATTACTGAAAGCCTGAACGATATTATGACTGGCAAGACAGTTATTGCCATCGCCCATCGCTTATCAACCATTGCCGCTCTTGATAGACTGGTTGTGATGGATAAAGGTCAAATTATTGAGCAGGGCAGCCATGATGAACTATTGAATCTACATGGTATCTATGCACGATTATGGCATCGCCAAAGCGGCGGCTTCTTAGGTGAAGACAGTTAATTAAAAGCGTTTTACTAAGAGCAACTTCTCACAGGGACGTGTTTATTTTATGGAAGCTTATACAAATCGCATCAACCTTGCTGGCAGACAGGCTCGCTATTATGACTTACAGCAACTAGGCTCAGCCAATCAAACTGATTATAAACGTGCGCCTGCCCATTTTTATGGGGGTAACAGCTTTACCGTTGGTACCTATGCACCATTGTTAAATGAGCTGGCAGCCAGCTTTGAGCTGAGCTCATTGGCATTACGCGGCTATTGGTATGATAAGCCGCAAGCACGCCGCCTAACGCGTGAGCAAGATGCTGAGATGCTGATTGATTTTTTAGAAAAAACCCAAGATAAACCAGTTGTTGGTATTGGACATTCGCAGGGCGCAACTGCTACTGCAATAGCGGCAGCAAAGCGTCCAGAGCTTTTCTCAGAGCTCTACCTTATCGAGCCTGTTACCTTTACCAAAAAACAAGCAAGAATATATAATCTGTTGCCGCGGCAGTTTTTATTAAGCCAAGAACCCTTTAAAAGCACATTAACTAAGCAAACCACTTGGGCAAGTATTCAGGAATACTTCGATTACTTGAGGGAGCAGCGGGCATATCAACGTATTAGTGATATAAACCTAAAAACCTTTGCTACACAAAGCCTGAGCGCTAATAATGACGGTAGCTATACTCTGCTATTCTCACCAGAACAAGAGTTAGCTAATTATTTTGGTGCCCCTCATATTGATGCGGCGCTTAAAAAGCTAAGCTGCCCTTACACTTTGATTACTGGCAAACCCACCTTATTTATCAATCCAAAAGTGCGTAAACAATGGCACAAATTTGTTCCTGATAGCAGTATTATTTCCTTACCAGAGTATGGACATTTATTACCCATGGAGGCGCCAGAAATCTGCGCTCAAATTATCAATGAGCATTATCAGAGCAATAAATAAGCTGACCTATGACTGACCTTTTTGCGCCCAAACCGACTGACAACCTGTTGCCTTATGACGGTCAGGTAAATGACTTAGGAATTGTGATCGATTATCCCAGCCCCTTATTTTATAACTTGGTGACTGAGTTACCTTGGCAAGAAGATATCGTTACTTTATTTGGCAAGACACATGTCACAACGCGTCAAATCGTTTGGATGGGTGATAGCGATATTGACTATCAGTACTCTGGTCATACGCGTCAAACCATACCTTGGACAGAGACTGTGTTTCATGTGAAACATCATATCGAACAGAAATTATTAGATCTTGGCATTGATGCCAATTTTAATTCCTGTTTACTTAACTATTACCCTTCTGGTGAGGATGGTATGGGCTATCATGCCGATGATGAACGAGAGCTTGGTGAGCAACCAGTTATTGCTTCATTATCTCTTGGTGCTACGCGTAAATTTGTCTTTAAGCATAAAAAAACTCAAGATAAAGTTGAGCTTTATCTTGAGTCAGGTCAGCTAATTGTCATGCATGGTGATACTCAGAGCTTTTGGAAGCACAGTATTACCAAGACTAAAAAGGTAACCACAGGACGCATTAGCTTAACTTTTCGGCAAATATATCCAAATAATCGAAGCTAACCATTAGCTAAATCTATTATCCAATCAACCTCGGCTCAACTGACTTTCAATACCAATTTACCAAAAGCATCGCCTTTTTGCAGCTCATGATGGGCGATAACGACTTCTGACAATGGATAAGTCTTTTGCAAACGTAAAGTTAGCTGACCATCTGCCACTAGCTGTAGTACTCGTGCCATATCCTCGCCATTACGCTGAGCCGCATAACCTTCAACGCTTAGATTTTTTTGACTGCCTGCTTCTTTGAGTTTATCTACCCAAATTGTTGGTAGTACATATACACGTCCAGACTCTTTGACAACGTCTAGCGCCCTTACACCCGCTTCATCACCGACCAAATCCAATAAGACGTCGGCTTGCAGCTCAGGAAACGGACCATTTTTGGTGTAATCAATCCAGCCTGTAAGCTGGCTAGTATCTATCAGGCTATCCAGTTTTTTATACTTTTCTGCTGAGCAAATAAGCGTAACTTTGATATTATGTTTAGCGATTTTTTTCATCAAAAGCTGTATCAATAGATGACCAACACCGCCTGCTGGGGCATTCATCACTACATGCTCGCCCTCTTTGATATCAGCAAACTCAACAAATTGTAGCGCCGTTTGTCCGATACAAGGTAATGCGCCTGCCTGCTCTAAGGTGACAGCTTCAGGTACACGTGCCAGCATTTTAGCATCAACAGCGACATATTCAGCATAGCATCCACCGTTAAAAGTTAATGCTGCGACTTTATCACCAACAGCAAATTTCGTACTTTGACTTTCAACTACTGTGCCTGACATATCAAAACCCAAAATCGCTGGTTGATTATGATCAAACTTATCTTTTTGGATATTGGTGGCGCCCCAGCCTTTACCTTGACGAGTTTTATAATCGACTGGATTGATGCCGGCATAAGCAACTTTTACCAGCACTTGATCATCTGTCAAATCAGGTACGGCAATATCATCTTGGTATATCATGACTTCAGGTTCACCAAACTCACGTATGAGTACGGCATTTTGAGTCATTGGTATGCTTTTATCAGACATTGTATATCATCCTTGTTTATTTTAGTTTAGCGTTCTTTATTCTATTAATAATTTTTACTCTATAGCAACGCCAGTTCTGCACTCAAAGGCAGATGATCAGACAGAGTTGACCACGGTTTACCCGTATGTACCCAAGCATCTTTTATTCTGAGATTACGGACATAGATACGGTCTAAACTCAATACAGGTAGCTTTGCTGGAAAGGTAGGCAGCAGCTTGCCGTGACAATGTTTAAAAGCTTCCGTCATACCCAAGCTTGATGCCAATCTATCACAAGACATTTTTTTCCAGTCATTGAAATCGCCCGCCAAAATCAGTGGCTGGTCAGGGGCAATCTCATCTCTGACATAGTTAGAAATCGCTTCATATTGCTTGATACGATCGCGCTCAAATAGGTTTAAATGGGCGCATAAAACCACCACTGGCACCTCCCAACCTACCGGCTGCACTTCACAGTGTAAAACCCCGCGCTGCTCAAGCTTATTGACCGTAATATTGACGTTGTGCTTGGGATCAAGTGGAAATCGGCTCAACACCGCATTGCCATGATGGCCGTTATCGTACTCTGAATTTTTGCCATAACTGTTTTCTAGTTGCAGATATTCACCAAACCATTCGTGCTGAGACTGGTCAGGGTACTCGTTATATTGAATATTGCGCTTAAGGTTTTGCCCCTGTACTTCTTGTAGGCAGAGTATGTCGGAACCTATAATATCAAGTGCTTGGGCGATACCCTGAACTTTGACCTGGCGATTCATCGGCGACATGCCTTTATGAATGTTATAACTTGTGAGTACAAAAGAGGTGGTATTAGTCATAATGGTAGTAGTCATAAACTCAGTATTTATAGAGTAGATATTGGGTTTTGAATATGGTCAGCTCAAAATAAAAAATAATCGTTTGAAATAGAATCGAGGCACTAGAAAACCATACATGTAAAAAGAGCATTGGCCCATACTGAACCAATGCTCTCATACTATACCTATGTGCTATCAATGACCAATGGCTAATTCGTTAATGAGCCTATGTCATCTATTAATAGCGGGTGACAAGAGCAATCGGTTGGTCTGCATTCATAATATCTTGTGGCATAAAGACCGCTTTACCGCCATTATGAATGACATGCTCAATGATTTCACCAATAGCATCATCAGTGATACCTTCTGCACTTGAGTCGTCCGCAAGACTTAGCGTTTGCGCTTTTTCATTAATTTTGGCTGGTTGAATATAGCCACGGCGGACATACAAGGTATCGCCTATACCCTGAAAAGCACTGCGATAGACTTCTTGCAAATCAGTCTGTAGTTTGTTCGCCCCGCGCGCTTTATCAATCTCGCCCAGTGCCGCTTGGTGTAAGGAGGTACGATAACCTTCTACTGCTTCTTGTACACTGTTGATAACATGCTGTGCACCACCCTCATCTAGATTGGTGGCGTTTGATACCGTAGCGATGATATTATCCGGACGGTCACAAACATCTTTATAGTAGCCAATATTTTTGCTATCACCGACTACGACTAGCGGCATTTTATGCTCGCCCCACAGCTCTTGAACACTCTTATCTACTTGGTTAAAGAACTCTTTTAACGCACTACTCTCATTATTCGCTGAGCGATCTGATCCGCCATCGCTTGTCGTATGAAGTCCATTATTGTCGATAGGAAAAGGAATGTTTTCCATATTATTTTGGGCAGTATCGTCTAGATCGAACTCTCGTATCACGCGATCATTAGAGGCTTCAATTAAACGTGCCTTATCACGAGTCAATACCAAAGTATAATAATGCACAGCGCTTGCCATATCACGCACTAAATCACGGGTCGCAAAACGATGTGAGATAACCACGCGCTCAGTGGTATCAATAGGCATACGGATCACTTGCACATCGTCAGTACTAGCAAAAATAGCTAAGGTATCTAGATTAAGATTATGATTCAGCTCTTTGGTCTTAGCATGGATATTGTCTAAGATAGTGGTCGCTGTACGCTTGTCATACTCATTGGTTAGACGTTCTTCGACGACTTTTAATTGGTTTTTTAGGGCAATAGGGTCTTTGTCATTAGCAGGGTGTTCGCGGTGCGTTTTGACAAAAATACTGACTGCTGGATTCGCCTTTGTCTCGCGTAAGCTTTTGAGAGTTGCTTTCATTTAATACTCCTTGTTTTATGACTATAAATTTCCAATACTACTTTTGGTACGCCTTGCCTGTTACTTATTCTAGATTTTTGCGGTCAGGCGACTGCATACTCTTAATAACATAGCATGCTTAACAGGCTATTCATACTACAGCACTATTAACGCCTGTTATCCTATTACACTACCAACTTGACCACACAAGCTATAGGGTTAATTTGCAAGCAAATGATGATGCTTTGTAAATAATATCAACGCTTGCCACAATAACCTTAATAACAGTAGCCTTAATAAAGGTCACTTGATTAACAGCTTAGCAGAGCTCAAGCTTCCAGCTTGTATTTTCATTAATGAAGACCCATTATTTAAATATTACAATGCTGATTATTAACAATGTTTATCAATACACCATAACGATTAGCCTCACATCAAACTATTTAACATTAAGAAACCTTGATCTTAATATATCTTTAAAATATAAACAGTAATGCCTGTTAATCATTTGAACGATTTGAATAATTACGCCAAATTAAACCCTTTTATCTGTCAAACTCATTATTTATAACGGAACCTTTTATGACTTCTATTTCTTCAAAGTTACATCTTGTCGATTTTGCCGATACTGCACCAAGCACTTTGCAACAGCAAGTAATCAGCGCCATTGACACGGCTAATGCGTTTTTAGATGAGTTGAAGGTGTCTACAGATAGCAAGGATACGTCTACCTCGATAGACGCTGAGCAAGCGCTAATTGATATAAAAAACTTTGACCACATCAATTTGGCATTGGATCGCAGTTGGGGCATTTTGTCGCATCTGAATAGTGTCATGAGCAATGATGAGATCCGCCATGTCCATCATGAGCTGTTACCAAAGCTATCAGCTTATGGTACGCGCGTTGGGCAGCATCAGCCGCTATTTAGTCGTTATCAAGCGATTGTCAACGATAAAGCTTTCTTCGCAGCGCTTGAGCCGGCACGAGCACGAGCTATTGAGCTTGCGCTACGTAGCTTTGAGTTATCAGGGGTCGCATTACCAAAAGCTGAGCAAGATAAATTTGCAGTCATTCAAAGTAAGCTGTCTACGTTATCAGCCACTTTCTCAGACCATGTTTTAGACGCCACTCAAGCTTATGCGTTGCCGCTTAAAACAGAGCAGTTAGCAGGTTTGACTGAAAGTGGTTTGGCATTAATAGCCGATGCTGGTGAGCAATATAAAACAAGCCAGCTTGCAAATGGTTCGCTCACGCAAACAGAGATTGATACCTTATCGACGCCTTATTATGTGGCAGGCTTAAATATTCCTGTGTATCTTGCCATTATGACCCATGCCGATGATCGCAACTTACGCGAGACGTTATATCGTGCCTATGTCACTCGCGGCTCTGAGTTTGATGAGCATACTAATGCTAAAGGTCAGTCTCTAAATAACGCAAATATTATGAGTGAGATTTTGCAGTTACGTGAACAAAAAGCCAGACTATTGGGTTTTCATAACTATGCAGAGGTATCGCTATCGACCAAAATGGCAGACAGCGTGGCAGAAGTAGAAACCTTTTTACGTGATTTAGCAGTGCAAGCAACGCCAACTGCTGCGCAAGATTTGGCGCAATTGCAAAAATATGCGCAAGATTACGGTATTGAAGATTTGCAGCCGTGGGACAGTGCTTATATCGCCGAAAAGGTCAAACAAAGCGAGTTCAGCTTATCACAAGAAGAGATTCGCCCGTACTTCCCATTACCAAAAGTGATTAGCGGGTTATTCGCTATCGTTGAGCGTTTATACGGCATCAAAGTACAAGAGCAAAATGAATCCGTATCACGCTGGCATGATGAGGTGCGTTTTTATCAGTTATTTGATGCTGATGATAACTTGCTTGGCGGTTTTTATTTTGATTTATTTGCCCGTAGTGGTAAACGCGGCGGCGCCTGGATGAGTGGCTTTCAGTCACGTTATAGTTATGAAGAGCAAAACCACCAACAGCTACCAGTGTGCTTTATGGTCGGTAACTTCACCCCAGCACTCGATGGTAAGCCAAGCTTATTGACTCATGATGAAGTTGTCACCTTGTTTCATGAGTTTGGTCACGGTTTACATCATCTGTTGACTCAAGTAACGGTAGGTGATGTTGCTGGGGTCAATGGCGTTGAGTGGGATGCGGTCGAGCTGCCAAGCCAGTTTATGGAAAACTGGGCATGGGAGGCGGAAGGTATTGCTCTTATTAGCAGTCATGTCGAAACTGGCACGCCATTACCAAAAGAGAAACTCGATGCGCTATTGGCAGTCAAAAACTTCCAAAGTGGTTTGCAAACGCTCCGTCAAATCGAATTTTCTTTGTTTGATTTGTTGATTCATGCGCACACGCCAGCGCTTAATTATGAAGGTATCTTGACTACGCTTAACAGCGTACGTAATGATATTGCCATTTTACAGACGCCTGATTACAACCGCTTTGCCAATGGCTTTAGTCACATTTTTGCTGGTGGTTATGCCGCTGGTTATTATTCTTATAAATGGGCAGAGCTGTTGTCTGCTGATGCTTTTAGTAAATTTGAAGAAGACGGCATTTTTAATCCCATCACAGGTAAAGCCTTCCGTGAGACTATTTTATCAGTGGGCGGTAGTTTTCCAGCTAAGGTGAATTTTGAAAATTTCCGTGGTCGTAGCGCCAGTATTGATGCTTTGCTACGTCATAGCGGTTTTTCTGATACTGAAGACCAGACTAAAAGTAGTACGGCTGCCAATGCCTTAATAACACGCGAGGTGATTTAAATGCGCTATCAATCAACGCGCCCAAAGCGGCAGTTTTTAGCGGGCGTTCGCTGCCCGAAATGTCAGGTCATGGATGCGGTAGTACAGGTCAATATCGTTGTGCCAGCGCCTGATGAATATATTGAATGTACGCTATGCGGGCATACTGAACATCGCCCTGATCCTGATGAGATCAGCGCAAAGAACCATCTTGAGGACCAATTAACTCGTGACGCTATGATTACCGGAACCAGTGGGACGGTCAAATTCAAAGAATAACTCTTTATATTTGACGATCAGACAGTCATATCTCATGATTGCTATAAACAATGCTGTATTTAATCGCCCTTCTATCAATAGATGGGCTTTTTTATTTCGAGTTTGCTATAGTATGGCAGGATATCTTTAACCTAAATTGAACGTAGTATGAAAAGCAAAAAAATGCGTCCTTTCTCCCATAAAGTCTCAAAAAAATCTACCCATTCTGCTAAGCCACGTCAAAAATGGTGGTTTGGTATTTTATTAATTGTGCTGTTAATCGGTTATTTCGTTTGGAAAGGCACGGCACCTCAATCTAATCAGAGCTCTGCTGAAAATTTGCCGGTGACTTCTGAACAAGATAAGTCTACACAGATTGCTTCTGTACCATTAGAAGATGACGTTAATAATATTATTGATGATGAAAATCAAGGTAGCGCTAGCATGACGGATTCTGATATCCCAGATTCTAAAGCCATCTTAGAAGCCCCATTACCAAAAACGAACAGCTTAGCCAAAGAAGAGATTGATCGTTTAGAAGATGAACGTAAGCGCTTAGCCGAACAAGAAAAGCTCGCTGCTGAACAGATTGCCATGACCAAACAATTAACCGAACTTAAGGCTCAAGAAATCGCATTACTTGAGCAACAAATTGCCCAATTAGAGGCTGATACTGCGGTTAAAACCACCACTAATTAGCAGTTATCGCCAAATAATGTATGCTTTTATTCAGGGGTTGATGATGGCATCTTTGCAACTCACTCATAATCCTATTCTAAATAGCAGCGCTCAGCTGCTCATACTTCCTGTTAATAGCGCTGGTCTCCTTTTAGATCCTATTTTGACTCGCGCAAAAACCCTATATCCTGATAATTATCAACGTTACTATCGTGCGTGCCGTGATGGTAGCTTAATGGTTGGTAGCTGTTTGCTGCATAAACGCATACGTGAACAGGCTGGGCTTAGTATCAGTAGTAATGGCAACCAACCCAGTTATATTGCCAACCTTGTTATATCAGATCACCCTTATCATCCAGTAAGAGTACGCTGGTTGACGGCAGCTTTAGTAGATTTACGACAACAACTGACAACGCTGATACGCTATCAAAGTATCCGTCACATTGCTCTGCTTGCCCGTCCCCTTATTTATAGCCATTCACGCAATGAAGCCAATCCTTCGACCAATGAGTCTCTTATAACAAACGCGCTTCCATTAGATTGGCATATTGATATATTGCCTCTCATAGCCCATTATTTAGCAAATTTACCTAAGCTTCGCATTGATATCCATGTACCTAAAGACGTTGCCATATAGCATATTTTCTAATTTTAGTTATATTTTACGTCCATAAAAAAACCGCCTTGAGCACTCATAATAAGTGATTCAAGGCGGTTTTTAAATATTAACGCTATCAAATATCAAGCATTAGCTCTGCTCAATACCTTTCATAGTCAATTTGATACGACCACGATTATCAACGTCTTGAACCAATACTTTCACGATTTGACCTTCTTTTAGATAGTCAGATACGTTTTCTACGCGCTCATCAGCGATTTGCGAGATATGCACGAGACCATCAGTATTTGGCAATACGTTAATAAAGGCTCCGAAGTCAACGATACGAGCAACCGTACCTTCGTAAGTTTTACCTACTTCAACTTCTGCTGTGATTGCTTCAATTTTAGCAATTGCCGCTTTAGTTGCCGCTTTGTTTTCACCAAAGATACGGATGGTACCAGCATCATCAATGTCGATAACCGCACCAGTTTCTTCCGTTAGCTGACGAATCGTTGCGCCGCCTTTACCGATAACATCACGGATTTTATCCGGATTGATCTCAATTACGGCATAGTTAGGTGCATGAGCATTGATTTCAGTACGGCTTTCAGGCAATACTTTGTTCATCGCGTCTAAGATATGGATACGACCAGCATGAGCTTGCTTTAACGCTTGCTCCATGATATCTGGGGTAATACCTTCGATTTTAATGTCCATTTGTAGAGCAGTAATACCGTCTTTAGAACCAGCGACTTTAAAATCCATATCGCCAAGATGATCTTCATCACCTAAGATGTCAGACAATACCGCGAAACGCTCGCCTTCTTTAACAAGACCCATAGCGATACCAGCAACTGGTGCTTTAATTGGCACACCAGCGTCCATCAATGCCAAGCTTGCGCCGCAAACAGAAGCCATAGACGATGAACCGTTTGATTCAGTGATCTCAGAAACCACACGGATAACATATGGGAAGCGATCGCTATCAGGCAGCATCGCTTGTACACCACGGCGTGCTAGACGACCATGACCGATTTCACGACGTTTAGGAATGCCTTCACGACCTGTTTCGCCTACTGAGAAATGTGGGAAGTTATAATGCAACATGAAATGGTCACGAATGGTACCCGCTAGCGAGTCAATCATATTGACGTCACGAGTATTACCAAGGGTAGTCGTTACCAATGCTTGGGTTTCACCACGTGTAAACAATGCTGAACCATGAGTAAATGGTAATACGCCCACTTGTACATCAAGGGCACGAACGGTTTCTAAATCACGACCGTCAATACGTGGCTTGCCTGACAAGATATTGTCACGAACGGTACGATATTTTAGATCGTTATAGATTTCTTTAAGCTCAGCAACATTATTGCTATACTCTTCTGATTCAGCATCACCAGCAAGAGCCGCGATTGCAGCGTCTTTGATTTCGTCAAGTTTCGCATAACGAGCTTGCTTATCAGTAACGGTATAAGCGTCAGATACTTGCGTACCGAACTGCTCTTTCATGCTGGTCTCTAATGCTTGATCGCGTACAGGAGCGGTATATTGTTGCTTAGCAGTACCAATTTCTTCTGCCATTGAGGCAATGTTATCGATAACGATTTGCTGCTGCTGATGACCGTATAAGACCGCACCTAGCATTTGATCTTCTGATAGCTCTGCAGCTTCAGACTCAACCATCAATACTGCAGACTTGGTACCAGCGACGACCAAGTCAAGATCACTTTCTTTAAGCTCTTCAAGGGTCGGGTTCAGTACGTATTCGCCATTGATAAAACCAACACGCGCCGCAGCAACAGGACCATTGAACGGGGCATCAGAGATAGCTAACGCTGCTGAAGCACCGATTAGTGCTGCGATATCCGCTGATTGAGTTTTATCAGATGACACAACCGTCGCTGTGATTTGAATCTCGTTTACATAGCCTTCAGGGAATAGTGGACGGATTGGGCGGTCAATCAGACGCGAGGTTAAGGTTTCAGACTCGCTCGCGCGACCTTCACGTTTGCCGTAAGCACCTGGAATTTTACCTGCTGCATACATTTTTTCTTGGTAGTTTACGGTCAATGGAAAGAAGTTTTGACCTTCTTTAGCATCAGACTTTACAACCGCTGCTACCAATACAGTAACGCCGCCCATGTGGACTAAAATCGAGTTGGCTTGACGCGCAATACGTCCTGTTTCGATAACAACTTGCTGGTTACCGTATTGGAATTCGCGCTTAATGGTATTAAACATTGTCATATAATTTTCCTAATATTGACTGACGAAATAATATCAGCACAAAAAACACTGATATCTGTCATTAAAATTCTTTGTGTATAGCTTCTAATCGACTGTCTTTACAGTTATAAATCCTGTCTATCGAAACTATTATTATCAAATATTTATCTTATGCTACTGGCTTGTCTAGCTCGCTTAGCCCTGCATATTGGTTGCTGCTAAAATTCGGTTTGCTATAACGATCATTTGGATTTTTATAGCATCAAAACCACTCCATCTATGGAGGCTTTTAACTACTTTACCTATGCATGTTTATCTATCATAAACAGTGCAAAAACCGACTAAGGCATTATTTTACAGTGATTTATGGTCATTGACCAACCTAATGCACTACTATCTATTTCTTAATAATTAGTTAAATATAAGCTTTTGTTTCTGTACTTAAACTCATACCATACTGATAAGCATAAAAAAACGGCGTGAAACTATTCCACACCGTTTTTAGAAAAATCTATTTTATCGATATCAACAAGCAAGTTCCAAATAGCTGCGCAAAAAATCTAAAATACTTCCCAGTTAAGGCATATCTCGTTTTAGCAACCATTTGTACTACTGTCGTCAAATTAACGACGTAGACCTAACTGGCTAATAAGGGTGGTATAGCGACCAAGATCTTTACCTTTTAAGTAATCAAGCAGTTTACGACGGGTATTAACCATACGGATAAGACCACGGCGGCTATGGTGATCCGCTTTATGTGCTTTAAAATGGTTTTGTAGATCGTTGATGCGAGCACTTAACAAAGCTACTTGAACTTCTGGTGAACCAGTGTCACTTTCACCACGTTGGTATTGAGCAATGATTTGTTCGCGATCGGCATTAGTTAGCATAAATCTCTCCGGCAATGCTAAGAGCACCAAGATAACCTTAAAAGTTTAAGTATCGAGGAGCAATAGAATAGTCAATAAAATAGCCTGTACGTCATTCAGGACAACCCTGCATTACTAGAGTTGACCTAGTGTACGACAAGCTCAATGAAATGAGTCATAACTGTCATTTAAAACCATTTAGAATAATCTAAACCGTATTTAAATATGACGCCAATTATAACAAAAAACTGCTGGGCTAACAGCAGTTTTTTGTTATGGTTTTAAGAATATCTGATTATTGGTAAGTAAGATGACGAAATTGTTAGTACCAATCAAAAGTAAATATGAAATGTAGATACCAGCCTTATAATCTAAGACTTATTTATTTTTCTGGATATCTTCTTCGCTAGCCGTACCGCCTAGCTCATCGTCTGCTAAAGGCACAGTCGTAGCTTCTGCTAAACTATCAGGAGAGTTATCAGCACGAGGATTGATATCTTCTACAAGTTGATTAATCTCTTGTTCTTGCTCATCCATATCTTTTACTGAATTGCTCATAGTAACTCCTATTTACATTTAACTCATATATTCATACTTAAGAAGCTATTTATCTTCCTTCGTTTCCAAGTTATCAGCAATACGCTCTGCGGCAGCTTCAGTGTCTTCTGTATGATTATCTTCCGTCTGGCTTTTAAGTGCTGCTTTGGCAGAATCAGAACGTTGTTGCTCAAATTTGGTATCGTTTGGATTAGGCTGTGTCATCGTGTTATATCCTTATAGATAATGAATAAAAATTACTCTAAGTTGAAACGATTGGAACTTATGTTAAAGCTTTGTCAATCGCTGCGACGAAATTATTAATATCATCTGGGTTGCGTGAAGTAATCAGATTACCGTCTATCTGCAAGCTTTCGTCTACGAATTTTGCCCCAGCATTTTCTAAATCAAATTGTAAAGTATGATAAGCCGTTAACGTTTTACCCTTAGCTATACCAGTATTGATTAATATCCAAGGCGCATGGCAGATAACAGCAAGCGGTTTACCAGCTTCATTTATAGCAGTAATAATACTATGTGCATCTTCGTTACCACGCATGGTATCAGCATTAACCGTACCACCCGGCAAAACTAAAGCATCATACTCAGCAGGTTTTGCTTCTTTTGCAAACATGTCAGCAGTAAAGATATCGCCTTTGTTGACGTCTTGATGCATACCTTGGACTTCTTTTTCTTTATTGGTCGTTATTAGAAGTGTGCTGTAACCTTTGGCTTTTAGTTGGCTGTTAACCTCTTCATATTCTACTTGTTCAAAGTTGTTATGAAGTAAAAAAGCAATCGTTTTCATAGTACTTCCTATTATTTATAAATTACATTTATGACTGAATGATTTTCTTATAATTGTAAAAATTAATTTATATGAATTAATGTCTTATTATTTTTATTTAGTTTTACTGCTCAAATTTATCATTATTATTATTTTATTCAACGAAATTTATAGTAAATCCATTTTGTATTATTATCACCCTTTCACATTTTATATTGTGCTTTCTTATTATTCTTTTCATCCATGTCATGCTTTCCCTAGCTGACTTAATCAAGATACAAAAAAAGCAGGTTTCACTATAGGTGAAACCTGCAATAAAATGTGACGATATGTGATTTGTGTGAACTCTTAGTAAGTTTTGCAGTTTTTAAGTTATAAATCTAGCCAGATTTACATGTTGAAATTACAACTGAATCAGCTTTTTAGGTTGCAATCGACCATTTAAGCTCACTGCCCCTAAACCAATAAACGCACCCTGCTCATCCATAAGACGAATATCTATCGGTATTTCATGTACCAATTGCTGCTCGTTATCATCGTTAGTATCTTCTATATTTTGACTATCAGCAGCGCTGTTATTGTTAGCAGCTAAATGCTGATCGATAGCTGTTGCGATATAACTTTGCACATCATCAGTCAACTGATCGATAACATTCAAGCGTTGACCCATTTGTACGCGCTCGCACTGCTCTGACGATAGTGACAGCTCAGCACTAATATCAATGCAGGCATCTACTGGCAATAGATATGTCTGACGTTGTTCTAATGGCAATGCTTCTAAATCTGCAAGCGCAATTGTCTCATCGATTTTAAAATCACCCACTTGTAGACGGCGTAGTGCCGTCAAATGGCCAAGTGTACCCATCGCTTTAGCAATATCTTCTGCCAATACACGCACATAAGTGCCTTTTGAACAAGTTACTGTTAACTGGATTTGCTGCTTATCAATTGCTTTCAACTCAATGGCTTTAAGGACAATGTCTCTTGGCGGGCGGTCTACTTCTATACCAGCACGAGCATATTCATAGAGTTTTTTGCCATCTTTTTTTAAGGCAGAATACATCGGTGGAATTTGCTGCTGGGCACCTAAAAACTGCTGGGCGACTTTGTCTAACAGTGCATCATCAAACGCTGGAATCGGTGCCTCAGCAGTGACTTGCCCATCGGCATCACCGGTATCAGTTTGACTACCAAGTAGAATGGTTGCTTGATAAGATTTATCCGCATCAAGCTGATAGTGACTGAACTTGGTCGCTTCACCCAAACAGATAGGCAATAATCCCGTTGCCATTGGATCAAGTGTGCCAGTATGACCTGCTTTCTTGCTGTCATGGTTAGGCGATTTAAATAAATATTTTACCTTTGAAACCACTTGTTGAGAAGTCATACCTTGAGGCTTATCGACTAAAATCACACCAGAAACTTTAATCTTGTTAGGGTGATTACTAGACTTTTTATCCGCTTGCGTAGAGGCTTTTGTAGAAACAATCGACATAATGACTTTTACCCTTCTACTCTTCGTTTTCTTGCTCGTCAGACTCATTTTCTTCAGTTTTAATAACCGCTTTACTGATTAAATCCATCATGTAATTACCACGGGCAGTCACTTCATCATAATGAAAGCGCAAACGCGGTGTTGTGCGAGTCTTCAAACTATGACTCAGCTCAGTACGCAAGAAGCCTGCCGCTTTGTTTAGCACCTTGATGCTTTCTTCATGATTTGACATGGTCATGGCATCATTGAGCTCAGGCTCCATAATGGTCACATACACATCAGCATAGCCCAAATCTGGGCTGACCTTAACGCTAGAGATAGTGACAAAACCTGTCAGACGCGGATCGTTGACCGCGTCACGGATAAGGACAGCAAGCTCACGCTGAATCTGATCAGCTAAACGTTGTAAACGTTGGTTCATGTTATTACCTTGTTTTTATTGATCAATATAATCATTTATTAATAAGTTTAACGACTAATATTTGTTAAAAAAGGCCTAGCAGGATGTACCTGTTAGGCCTAAGTACAGCTGAATATTTATAAGATAGCTAATCCATCATGCCATGCACAGTTAATAAAGCGGATTGCATGATGCACCATCCTAATTTTACCAGTGACTTCAGATAGTACGTGCGAACTCTTGAATCTCAAAGACTTCAATTTTATCACCAGCTTCTACATCGTAACCGCGAACGGCTAGACCACATTCCATGCCCGTACGTACTTCATTAACGTCTTCTTTGTAGCGACGTAATGACTGTAATTGACCAGTAAAGATAACTTGGTCATTACGTAATACACGGATAGGTTTGTTGCGATAAATCGTACCTTCAACCACCATACAACCAGCAGCTGCACCAAACTTACTAGAGCGGAATACTTCACGAACGTCTGCAACACCTAAGATTTTCTCGCGATGTTCTGGCGCAAGCATACCGCTCATTGCCGCTTTCACATCATCAATCAAGCCATAAATAACACTGTAATAGCGAATATCCATGTTGGCAGAATCTGATTTACGACGTGCGGTAGCATCTGCACGAACGTTGAAGCCTAACAATACCGCTTCACTAGATTCTGCTAGCGTCACATCTGACTCAGAGATAGGACCAACGCCTGAGCTGATCACACGAACTTTAACTTCATCCGTCGATAACTCATTCAATGCGGCAAGTAGTGCTTCAAGCGAACCACGAACATCGGTTTTTAGAACGATATTTAGGTATGAAACATTACCCTGTTCCATCTGATCAAACATGCTCTCTAGACGCATCGCGTTTTGACGCTCAAGCTGACGCTCGCGCTCACGGTTGGTTCTAAAGTCTGCGACTTCACGGGCTTTTTTCTCGTCCGTTAAGACTAAGAATTCACTACCAGCTGCTGGCGTTTCAGGTAAGCCTAATATCTCTACAGGGATAGAAGGTCCAGCTGATTGAATACGTTTACCATGTTCATCAGTCATCGCACGAACTTTACCGTAATATTCACCAGCTAAGACTAAATCGCCTTGTTTTAATGTACCTTTTTTGACAAGGACACTAACGACAGGACCACGACCTTTTTCGAGTCTTGACTCAATAACCACACCTTGAGCAGGACCATCTAATGGTGCTTCTAATTCCATTAGCTCAGCTTGTAAGCTAATAAGCTCTAGCAGCTCATCAATACCATCACCTGTCTTGGCTGAGATACGAGCCATAGGAGTATCGCCACCCCAATCTTCCGATACCACTTCTTTTGCAGTCAACTCGTTTAGAACACGATCAGGATCAGCACTTGGCTTATCCATTTTGTTGATAGCAACAATCAGCGGCGTACCAGCAGCACGAGCATGATCAATCGCTTCTTCAGTTTGTGGCATCATGCCGTCATCAGCAGCAACGACCAATACAACGATATCTGTCGCTTGAGCACCACGTGAGCGCATTGCACTAAAGGCGGCGTGACCTGGAGTATCAAGGAAAGTAATAACACCACGTGCTGTTTTCACATGATAAGCACCGATATGCTGAGTAATACCGCCTGCTTCGCCCGTAGCCACTTTCGTTTCACGGATTTTATCTAGTAATGACGTCTTACCATGATCAACGTGACCCATGATAGTGACTACTGGTGGACGCGTTTGTACGTTACTGCTGCGCTCATCAACAGCATCTTGTAGATCGTCTTCAACTTTAGTATCACTGACGGGTACTGGATTGTGACCCATCTCTTCTACGATTAGACTAGCGGTTGCTTGATCAATCATGTCTGATTCGCGAGCAATTTCACCCATTTTCATGAGTAACTTAGTCACTTCACGAGCTTTCACTGCCATGCGCTGGGCAAGATCAGAAACCGTGATTTGCTCACTGATTTCTACATCATAAACAATTTTTTCGACAGGTTTTTCAAATTTATGCTGTGAAGACTGGCTTGAACGTAGACCGTTTTTGCGGTTCTTAATTTCACGCTCGTCTTGATTTTTACGACGACCACGGCCACGGGCACTAGTGGTACTGGTGCCACGCTTAATTTCACGACGTTCTTTCTCAAACGATTCTTCTAATGCGTCACCGACCAAACCTTCTGCCAATGGCTCATCTTTACGAACTTCACTTGCGGGCTGATCAGTATACTGACCGGCCATTTTACGCATTTGCTCAAGCGTACGCTTTTGCGCTTCTTCAGCTTGGGTACGGCGTGTTTCAGTTTCGATCTCGCGTAAACGAGCTTCTTCCTTTTCCCGCACTTCACGAGCTTTACGCTCAACTGCCGTCTCAACTTTTGGTTTCGTCGCTGTAACTTTCTTCTTAGGTTGTTCTTTCGGCTTAACTTCAACAGTAGTCTTGCCGCCTTTCTTCACAACCACTGACGTTGAAATATCGTCATTCTTGTCGTCTGACTTTTTGCTAGAGCCAAGGCTTGCACGCATCGCAGCTAAAGTAGCAGCTTGACGCTCCTCAGATTTTTTCTTAGTAGCAGCACGGTCTTCGGCATCTTTAGCAGCACGCGCTTGCGACTCAATCATCGCTTGCTCACGTGCAGCCAATTCTTCAGCCATCTTTTCTGGATCAGGCTTCTCGAACACTTTCTTTTTACGCACTTCAACATTGACGCTCTTAGATTTGCCCGAAGAGCCAGTCACACGCGCAGTACTAGTCGTTTTAGACTTCAGACTAATGCGACGCTTTTCTTCCTGACCATGACTTTGCTTTAAATACGTCACCAACTTTTCCTGCTCAAGCTCGGTGACTAAGTCACCTTCTGCACGCGCAGGCAGTCCAGCATCTACCAATTGCTGTTGTACAGCACTTGCGGTTTTGCTTACCATATCTGCCAGTTCTTTGACGGTCTTATCTGCCATTTATTATCACCTACTGTCTATTATTTGCTATATGTTCAATTCAGTTGTTGGCTACAAATGATTGGGGTAAGGCTGATATAAATTTTGCTCATACCAGCACTTTATTATCGAT
>TARA_R110000787_G_scaffold44210_6_pt1 | contig 34189 bp, 37 predicted proteins | sample TARA_R110000787 | Tara Oceans TARA_R110000787 (sample SAMEA4397920) | marine metagenome | biome: Polar Biome; feature: [DCM] deep chlorophyll maximum layer (ENVO:01000326); material: water (ENVO:00002006), including particulate matter (ENVO:01000060) such as... | depth 35 m | reverse complement strand
GGCCGACGGCGTCGATTTCGTCGATGAAGATGATGCAGGGCGCGTTCTTCTTGCCCTGCTCGAACATATCGCGGACACGGCTTGCACCGACACCGACAAACATTTCAACGAAGTCGGAACCGGAAATGGTGAAGAACGGCACATTCGCCTCACCGGCAACCGAGCGGGCCAGCAGCGTCTTACCGGTACCCGGAGGACCGATCAGCAGCACACCTTTCGGAATCTTGCCGCCGAGGCGCTGGTATTTCTGGGGGCTTTTCAGGAAGTCGACAACCTCTTCAAGCTCTTCCTTCGCTTCCTCGATCCCGGCGACATCCTCGAATGTCACCCGGCCATGCTTTTCCGTCAGCAGCTTCGCTTTCGACTTGCCAAAGCCCATGGCCTTGCCGCCGCCGCCCTGCATCTGGCGCATGAAGAAAATCCAGACACCGATCAACAGCAGCATCGGGAACCAGGACAGGAGCGTCGCCATCAGCATGCTGCCCTCTTCCTGCGGCGCGGCGTTGATCAGCACGCCATGCTCGCTCAGCTTGGTAACGAGAGAGGCATCTTCCGGGGCATAGGTGGTGAAGGATCGGCCGTCATCGGTGACGCCCTTGATGTTCGGTCCCTGAATGGTGACGTTTTTCACGCGCCCGTTTTCAACTTCCGTAAGGAATGTCGAATAAGGCATCGAATTCGCGGCATTTCGCGGGGAAGGATCATTGAAAATGTTGAAAAGTGCCACGACGAGCAATGCGATGATTACCCACAGCACAATGTTCTTGCCAAAAAGATTCACTAAAAAATTCCTTCCACTTCGGAGACTGGCCGAACCGGTCGCCGTAAGACGCGCCCGCTCTTCTGGATTGACTCTAGATATAATCTGTTAACATCAAGTTCCAATAGGGCGCATTGTTTATAAACAATAATTATCACAAAATTGAACCGGGTATCCAGTAAAATGCCCTGAATTTCATGGAAAAGCGGTGATTTAGCGGAAAACAGTCCGATTTTCCCGCCACCAGCAGCGGCGCGGCGACGACTTCCGCCCCCGACCAGAGCGCGGGCAGGCTCGCGCGGACCTTCGCGGGAATCCGCGGCAGGTCCTTTTCATCGAGATGCTCCCGGAGCTGCCGCGCGCCATCCGTCCCGAGCGCCGCAATCCGGAGGGAGGCGGACCGCGGTGAATCCGGCGCACGGTCGGTCACGAGAAAGCGGTTGTCCCAGATCCATTCCCTCTCCTCCGGCGTGATTTCCATCTCTGCAAGTCCGGCACGCCCCGGCTCCCGACAGACAAGCCAGTCGGACCCCGATGCCTGCAGCTGCGCTCCGGCCAGAGTCGCGCTTTTACCCGCCTTGTCACGGAACAGGCGGACATAAAGCTGCTCCAGCGCCTGCAGCCGGATCCGCTGACCGCCGCCGACACTTCGGATCAGGGCATTGAGAATGCGCAGCGCCAGTTCGTCCGGGCAATCGTCCAGCGCCGCCTGCGAAAGGCGGATGAAGCCGAGCGGACTGATCTCGCAACTTTCCTCTATTTTTTGGCGGGCGAGATCATCGAGACTTTGCGAGGCCCGCTGCAACCGCGCGAGGGAGAGCGCGATGCTGTCGAGGTCGCTGCCCGGAAGCTGCTGCATCTCGGTCAGAACGGCACCGACGCGGGTGCGGGTAAAGACGGGGTTTTCATTGCTGGGATCGTCGATCCAGTCCTGCTTTTCCGCGCGCAAATATGCCCGCAACGTTTCCCGCCGTACCGACAACAGCGGCCGCAGCAGGCTGAGCCGCCCGGCACTGCTTTTCCTCTGCATGGCGGCCAGCCCCTCGAGCCCGCTCCCCTTGGAGAGGCGCATCAACAGGGTTTCAAGCTGGTCTTCAAGCTGATGGCCGAGCAGCAGAACACCGATGCCGTGGCGGGCGCAATAATCCTGCATCAACCGGTAACGCGCCTCGCGCGCAGCCTCCTGAATACCGGTCTTCGGATAAGGGCCGTCCCATTTAAGAAGCTTCGTTTCGATCCCCCGCACAGTGAGCCAGCGCTGCACCCGTTCCGCCTCCGCGCCCGAGGTTGGGCGCAGGCCATGATCGACACTGAGTGCAATAAGGGGAATGCCGGTCTTCGCAGCCCACCCGGCGCTCAAAAGCGCCAGCGCCATACTGTCCGATCCGCCGGAGACGGCCACAGCAAACCCAGCGGGCGGCGCACCGTCCGGCAGTAATTCCTGCATGAGGTGGGCAAAATGGTGCGGCAGTCCGGAAGCGGTCATCTCGTCCGGCATGGCGCTACATCAGCTGGCGCAACCGAGCTTCTGCTTTTCCCGATCCGCGGTCTGTCTCAGTCTTGGGGGAACCTGGCTGAACTGCTTGTCCATCTGCGCAAAAGTGGCGCAGGCCTCTTCCTTCTGGTCCATCTGGCCGAGGGTCATGGCCAGCTTCAACAGGTTATCCGCCGCCTTGGAGCTGTCGGGATAATTCTGATATCCGTCAAAAAAGGCGGAGGCGGCATTGGGGAAATCGCCGCGAACGTAATAGGTCTCGCCCAGCCAGTACTGGGCATTGCCCGCGAGATTGCTATCCTTGTGGCGCGAGAGGAACTCGGTAAAGGCCCGCTCCGCCTCGTCATAACGATCCTCCCGTACGAGGGAGATGGCGTAGTTATACTGATCGGACACGGAGCCATCCGGCAGGCCGCCGCCGCTCGGCGCCGAAGCCACGGTTGTTGATGATCCGCTCGATCCACCCGCAGGTAACGCGGAAGATCCGCCGGAGGTCGAGGTGTTGGAGGTCGTCGTATTCGAATTTGCCGGAAGGGTGCCGAGAACCTGGCTGCCCGACGGCAGGCTGTCCCCGCCAACGACGACCGGCTCACTGCTGGAAGCGTTGCTGCCCGCAGAGCTGCCGGAGCCCAATGTCGTGCCGGTTCCCGGAAGCGGTGCCGGAGCCCCCAAACTGCCGGACATGGCATCGGGCGCGGAGCCGGACGAGCCGAGACGGCGTTCGATATCGGTCAGGCGGAAATCCACGTCTTTCACCAGCTTGTCGAGGCGGGTGGTCATCTGGTTGATCTTGAAGGACGCCTCTTCCTGCGCGCCGGTCAGGCGGCGCTGCTCGTCTTCCAGGGCACTGATGCGCTGGAGCAGGAGGTTGAGGCCGTTCTGGCTGATGTCACCGCCGGAACCGGATGGCAAAGTGGACGGGCTGCTCGGGGCGGCCGGGCGCGGTGCCGGTGCGGTGCCGGTAAAGACCTGCCGCTGCATGTCAGTGATATCCTGTTCCAGCCGGTTGATCCGGTCGACAAGGGCCCTGACCTCGCTGTTGCTCTGGGCGCTTGCCAGCCCCGGCGCGGCGAACTGGGCGATTGCCAGCATCAGAAAGCCGGTGAGAAGCGTCGCCCCGGCGGGACGTCGTGATTTCCCGGTTTCCATCCTTGAAACATTCCAAATCATCAGCGATACGCCCTTTCCTCGCGCCTTCGGGTCCTGTTACAGCCTAACAAGCTTGTTTGAAATATTGGCATTTTTATGGCCAGCGCAAGTCGGCCCGGCCCCGATACAGGCCCCCTGCTCAAAAAAAACGCCCGCCGTCGTCACTAACCCAGTTAGCACGGCAGCGAGCGTCGGATCGTTTGGGTTGCGATTAGTTTACAACCGAAACCGAACGGCGGTTCTGGGCCCAGGCAGCCTCGTTATGACCGAGTGCGACCGGACGTTCCTTGCCGTAGGAAATCGTGGACAGACGGTCCGGAGAAATACCCAGGGTTACAAGGTAGTTCTTGACGGCCGTTGCCCGGCGTTCGCCGAGGGCAAGGTTGTATTCACGGGTGCCGCGCTCATCACAGTTGCCTTCGACGAGAAGGGTAACCGTCGGGTTGGCTTTCAACCAGGCGGCCTGACGCTGCAATGTTGCCTGTGCTTCGTTGCTCAGGCTGTATTCATCGAAACCGAAGAAAACACGGTCGCCGACATTCAGAACCAGGTCTTCCTGGCTGCCCGGCTGTACCGTGGTTGTTGTGGATTCCGTTACAACAGTTGTCGTGGAACCGGATCCGCCCGTCTGGGTAGCCGCGCCTCCACCTGAGCTGTCGCCGGTTTCCGTAGGTGCCGTTTCACAAGCTGCGACCAGCAGCAAAGCTGTGAAAATACTTAAAGTCTTAAGGCCTAGATTGAGCCGCATTTACTTAACTCCCATCCTCTGGAAATCTCTGAACTTTGGGTATCTCACGTCACACAAGGATACTATGTATCAATGAGAAACTGTAAAAGATGGTCCCCCGAATATGTTAATCCCGTAAACTATAATAGTTTGCTGTCATCTATTCAAGTTATACGGTGGCGACCACGCCGGATCTGACCCGTCGCCTGGCGTGATTACCTCCCGTTCGTTATATCCTGTTAGGTCAATGGACCACAAGCGAACTTTATCGCCCGTGCCATCATTTTTTCCCGGTATTTGACGGAAAAACATCAAAACACGACCGTTCGGAGCCCAGGTAGGCCCTTCATTATGGAAGCCTTCGGTCAAAATCCGCTCTTGTGAGCCGTCTGTGCGCATAACGCCGATGGAAAACTGCCCACCGGTCAGTTTTGTGAAGGCAATCAGGTCGCCGCGGGGGGACCATACAGGTGTGCCATAATTGCCACTACCGAAGCTAATTCGTTGCACATTTGAGCCGTCTGCGTTCATAACATATATCTGCTGACGCCCGCCGCGGTCCGATTCAAAGGCGATTTGCGTGCCGTCCGGCGAAAAGGACGGCGCCGTATCGATGCCCGGATGATTGGTCAGGCGCTTCATCTCCCGGGTCCGGAGGTCCATCAAATATATTTCAGAGTTGCCGTCCCGGGCCATGCTCATCACCACCTGGTTACCAGAGGGCGAGAAGCGCGGCGCAAAGGTCATGCCCGGAAACTCGCCGAGGATTTCCTGTTGCCCGGTATCGAGGTTGTAGAGATACACCCGCGGCTTGTCGTTGAAATAGGAGAGATAGGTCAGCACCTGCTGCGTCGGTGAATAGCGCGGCGTCAGCACCAGCTCGTTGCCGGTGGTCAGGAACTGGTGGTTTTCCCCGTCCTGATCCATGACGGCGAGGCGCTTCACACGCCGGTCCGCCGGGCCGCTCTCCGAAACATAGACGACACGGGTGGAGAAATACCCATCCTCCCCGGTCAGCCGCTTATATATCTGATCGGCGATCAGATGCGCGGTCAGCCGCCAGTTCGACGGCGGGGTGGTATATTGAATGCCGGTCAGATGCTGTTCCGCAAAGACATCCCACAAACGGAACTGCACATTGATCTGGCCATCGCCCAGCGCCCGCACCAGACCGGTGGACAGCGCCTGCGCAGCAATCTTCCGCCAGTTGGCGAACACCGGTGTCACCTGCAGGTCTTTCGGCTGCTGGAGATAGGCGCGCGGGTCGATATTGACGAACAGGCCCGAGCGTTCCAGGTCGGCGCGGATCACTTCCGCCATCTGCCGCCCGATTTTCGCCGTCGCCTCATTGTCGGCATAGAAGTCCGTGACCGCGATCGGCATCGGCTCGATATTGCCCTGGGTGATATCGATGACAAGCTCGGCCCGGGCCAGGCTCGCGGCGAACAGGCTGGCAGCAAAAGCCGCCATCATCACGCTGTAAAGCCGGATTTTACGCATTTCTACTCTTCTCATTGTGTGAACATATCCTTGGGGTCGAAGTTCATCGTAATCTCGCGCCAGCGCTCATATTTATCCGCCGGCAGTCTATAGGGGCCGCAGAGGATTACAGCGCGCTTCGCACTTTCCGCGGCGATGCGGTGGAAATCGCTCTTGTAAGAGCCCTCATTAACAATTCTCGGGTTACCGTTCAATGACCCGTCCTGATTTAGCCTGACTTCAATCGAAACGACCAGATCCTCCGCATTTACCGCGCCCGTCGGCACGTTCCAGCATCGTTGCACCTGTTGTTTCAGCGCGTCAAGCTCACTGATCGTCATCGGCAGGGACGCATCCATTGCCTTGGTCGACGAATTCGGCACTTTTTCAGCAGAATTGGGCTTTTTTATGTCAGCCGTTTCCGGGGAGTTTGCCGCCTGCTCCTTCTTCTTCTTGTCCAGCAGCGCCTTCAGCTGATTGACATCGAACGCCGGTTTCTTAGGCTCGGGCTTTTTCGGCTCCGGCTTGGGTTCCGGCTTCGGTTCCGGCTTCGGTTCCGGCTTGGGCTGCGGTTTCGGCTGCGGCTTCACCTTCGGCACGGGCACGGGTTTCGGTGCTACCTCAGGCTTTGGTTCGGGCGCAGGTTCAGGTTCGGGCTCAGGTGCCGGCGCCGGTTCCGGTTCGGGGGCCGGTTCCGGCGCGGGCTCGGGCTCTGGCTTTGGCTCGGGCGCAGGCGCCGGCTCGGGTTTCGGCTCCGGCTTCGGCGCCGGTTCCGGCTTCGGCGCGGGTTCGGGCTCCTTCTCCTTCTCGGGCTCCGGTGCCGGTTTGGGCAGGTTGGTTATCTCCGCCACATCGACGATCTCCACCTCGATAATCACCGGCGGCTCGAACAGCTTCGGGTCCGTGAACAACGGCAGGCCCGTATACATGACCACAAGGATCAGCAGATGCAGAACGGCCGAAGCTAGGGCAGAGACTCTCATCGGTCGGAGGACCCCTTACTGGTTACTGTCGTTTGTCGCTTTGGGCCGCGCGCTTCCGGGTCCGGCGGACACCATGGCGACGCGCTTGAACCCGGCGTCATGGATTTCGCCCATGACCTCGAGAACACGACCGTAATTCACATTGGTATCGCCGCGCACGAAAATGCGCTGGTCCTGCTTGGCGCCGGTGACGGCCTGAAGCTTCGGCACCAGATTTTCCAGCATGACCTCCACATCCTCAAGGAACAGCCGTCCCTCGCCATCGACACTGATGACCAGCGGCTCGTCATTGCCCTGCACCGTCGCCGCCTTGGTATTGGGCAGCTCCAGCGGGACACCGACGGTGAGCAGCGGTGCCGTCACCATGAACACGATCAGCAACACCAGCATCACATCGACAAAGGGCGTCACGTTGATTTCCGACATCTGGGTATGACGGCGGCGGCGGCCCTTGCCGGTAAAGGCTTTGTAGTTATTCGCATCCATATCAGTCGTCCTGATCGAGCTGGCGCGAGAGGATGGCGGAGAATTCTCCGGCAAATCCTTCCAGCCGCGTAATGATCCGCTGCAGATCGTTGGAGAATTTGTTATAGGCGACAACCGCCGGAATGGCCGCAACAAGGCCGAGGGCGGTGGCGAACAGCGCCTCCGCGATACCCGGCGCGACAACGGCGAGGCTGGTGTCTTTGGTGGCGGCGATCGACTGGAAGCTGTTCATGATACCCCAGACCGTGCCGAACAGGCCGAGAAAGGTCGCCGTCGAGCCAACCGTCGCAAGGAAGCCGAGATATTTCTCCAGCCGTTCCACCTCGCGGTCGATGGTCACCCGCATCACCTGATGGATGCGCGCCTGCAATCCGGTATGGGTATGCTTGCCAAGTCCCCTCTCGGTCGAGCGGGACCATTCCTTCATCGCGGCGGCAAACAGCATGGCCAGCGGATTGTCGGGATTGGATCCGACGCGGCGATGCAGGTCCTCCAGATTGCCGCCGGACCAGAATTCATTCTCGAAATCGTCCGCATCGGCCGTGATCCGCCGGAAGCGGATAATCTTGTCGATAATAATCGCCCAACTCCAGAAGGACGCCAAAATCAGCACGATCATGACGATCTGCACAACAATATCCGCCTGCACAAACAGGCCGATCATCGATAAATCATGAGCCTCGCCCCCCATCTGGGAGACCACAATTGCATCGTTTTCCATTTACTCTTCCCTGGCTAAAGTCTTCGCTCGCAAAGCCGAATTGCCCAATATCGCATTAAACTTTTCATTTATGGCAGAAGAAAGACGCTGCGGCCGCCCTTCCGTATCCAGGCAGGCGACCCGCACTTTCGTTTCCACCAGACGTTCCTCGCCGCGGTTGATATCCTGCCGCATATGCAGGGACGCGCCCCGCAAATCCGTCACCGTCGTGACGACTTCCAGTTCATCCTCCATCCGCGCCGGACGGAGATATTCGATTTCGCAGGCCCGGACGACGAAATTCGCCCCCTCCTCCACCATCATCGCCTGCTGGTTGATGGCCAGTCCGCGCAACATGTCCGTGCGCGCCCGTTCGGTGAACTTAAGATAGTTCGCGTAATATACAATACCGCCCGCATCCGTATCCTCCCAGTAGACGGACAGCGGAAAGATATGCCGCGTCCCGTCGGCACCGCTTTCGAACCGGCCGAGCATTCTGGGGTCAGTCATCGGGCTTCTCTTCCTCGATCAGTGACAGCTGCTCGCTGACCGCCTTCGGAAAGGCGAGGCCGAGATGGTCAAAGGCGGCCTTTGTCAGCAACCGCCCGCGCGGGGTCCGCTGCAGAAAGCCCTGCTGGATCAGATAGGGCTCGATAATATCCTCGATCGCGTCGCGCGGCTCGGAGAGCGCCGCCGAGAGCGTTTCCACCCCGACCGGGCCGCCGCCGAAATCATGGGCGATCCGCCCGAGATAGCGCCGGTCCATACTGTCCAGTCCGCGCTTGTCCACTTCCAGCCGGTTGAGCGCCGCATCGGCCTTGACCGCATCGACAAGGTCGGACCCGGCCACGGCCGCGAAATCCCGGACCCGACGCAGCAGCCGTCCGGCGACGCGGGGCGTGCCCCGGCTGCGGCGGGCAATCTCAATGGCGCCATCTTCCGTCAAATTCACACCGAGGACGCGGGCGCCGCGGGCGACGATCAGTTTCAACTCGTCCGGCTCATAGAAATTCATCCTAAGCGGAATACCGAAGCGCTCGCGCAGCGGCGTCGTGATCAGGCCCGAGCGCGTCGTCGCACCGACCAGTGTGAACGGCGGCAGATCAATGCGTACGGAGCGGGCCGCCGGTCCCTCCCCGATGATCAGGTCGAGATGGAAATCCTCCATCGCCGGATAGAGAATTTCCTCCACCGCCGGGCTCAGGCGATGAATCTCGTCAATGAACAGAACGTCGTTTTTCTCAAGATTGGTGAGCAGCGCCGCGAGATCGCCCGCCTTGGTGATGACCGGTCCGGCGGTGGCGCGGAAATTCACCCCGAGCTCCCGCGCGACAATCTGCGACAGGGTCGTCTTGCCAAGACCGGGCGGTCCGAAAAACATTACATGATCAAGGGCTTCGCCGCGCGACTTCGCCGCCTGGATGAAGACGCTCAAATTCTCGCGGACCTGTTTCTGGCCGATGAAATCGTCAAGCACCTGCGGGCGGAACTGGGTCTCGATATCGTCCTGACCGCTGGCGGCGGCGCTGACAAGCCTGTCGTCACTCATGCGGCAAGCTCCTTCAGTCCGGCGGTGATCAGGGCTTCAACGGTGGCATCAGGGCCAAGGGCACGCGCGGCGGCGGCCACGGCCCCGAAGGCGTCCGCCCGGCCATAGCCAAGATTGACCAGCGCCGAGACCGCATCTCCGGCGGCGCCCTGCGCCGGTTTCGGCGCGGTGGCGCTGATCTCGGCATTAAAGGCGACGGGGCCAAGGTCCATTTTCGCGACCTTGTCCTTCAACTCCGCCGTGATCCGGCCCGCGACCTTGGGCCCGACGCCGGACACACGGGTAAGCGCCGTCTTGTCCTGGGCGGCGACGATCTGCGTCAGCTCATCCCCGGCATAGAGAGAGAGGATACCGAGGGCGACTCGCGCGCCGACCCCCTGCACGGTCTGCAGCAGCAGGAACCAGGCCCGCTCCGCCACGCCGTCAAAGCCGTAGAGATGAATGTGATCCTCGCGCACATGGGTTTCGATATGAAGGCTGACGATCCCCCCCGCTTCCGGCAGGTTGCGGAGCGTGCGGCCGGAACAGAAGACGAGATAGCCGACGCCGCCGACATCGATGACGATCCAGTCTTCGCCAATGCTATCGAGCTTTCCGGTCAGCTTCGCGATCATCCTGCCCGTCCCGCCATCATGGTGGCTTTTCCAAGGTTGCGCCGGCTGCCCGCATAATGGGCATGGCAGATGGCAACGGCGAGCGCATCCGCCGCATGTTCATTGGCGATCTCGCAGCCGGGCAGCAGCATGCCGACCATGGCGTGGATCTGTTGCTTCCCGGCATGGCCCGCACCGACCACCGATTTCTTGATCTTGTTGGGGGCGTATTCTTCGACCCGCAGGCCGTGCAGCGCCGGGACCAGCAGGGAAATACCGCGCGCCTGGCCGAGTTTCAGGGTCGAGACCGGGTTCTTGTTGACGAAGGTTTCCTCGACCGCGGCCTCAACCGGCTGCCAGTCGGCGATGACTTTCGCAATGCCGTCATGGAGTTGCACCAGACGCTGCGACAGGTCCAGCGTGCCGTCGGAGGAAATCGCGCCATTGGCCAGATGGCGAAGGGAATTGCCCTCTGCCTCGATGATCCCCCAGCCGGTGTGGCGAAGCCCCGGATCCAGCCCCAGTAAACGCATAATAAAACTACTACCCTTTGTAAGAGTTATCCGTCCAGTTTCTCCATAATTTCTTCGGGAATGTCAAAATTGGCCGAAACCTTCTGCACATCGTCATTGTCTTCCAGCACATCCACCAGCTTGAACAGGGAATTGGCCAGGTCTTCCGTCTCCACCGGGATGGTGTTCTGCGGCTTCCAGACAACGCCCGCTTCCTGCGGGGAACCGAATTTCTCCTCCAGCGCGTCGCGCACGTCGTTGAAATCCTCCATCGCGCAAGAAACGTCATGAATCTGCGTATCGCTTTCGACATTCTCCGCGCCAGCTTCCAGCGCCGCCTCGAACATCTCATCGGCGTCGATATTCTCCGCTGAAAAGATAACCTGGCCGATGCGGTCGAACATGAAGGAAACGGAGCCCGTCTCGCCCATCGTGCCGCCAGCCTTGGCGAAAGCGGCGCGGACATCGGCGGCAGTGCGGTTGCGGTTATCGGTCAATGCCTCGACAATGATGGCAACGCCGCCGGGACCATAGCCTTCATAGCGGATTTCCTCATAGGTCTCCGCGTTCCCCTCGCCGGAGGCGCGCTTGATCGCCCGGTCGATATTGTCATTGGGCATATTGTCGCTACGGGCAGCGGAGATCGCGCCGCGCAGGCGCGGGTTCATGGCCGGGTCCGGCAGGCCGGACTTCGCCGCCACGGTCAGTTCGCGGATATGCTTGGCGAAGATCTTGGCCCGCTTTTTATCCTGCGCACCCTTTCGGTGCATGATGTTCTTGAATTGGGAATGTCCCGCCATGTCTTGATCTCTTGGTCCTGATACTGTTGTTTACGATGTTCGATGTTCCGCCGTTTGTAACCGATCCTCCGCCAAGAGGCACGTCCTTTTTGCATCGCCGCTTATGGTTAATCGATTACGGGCCACTGCTCCATCAGACGGCCGCCGACCCGGAGCGGCGAAATATATTTCGCAAGGCCGGTTTTGTCATCCGTTTCTACGAAAATACCACAGGCCGTTCCGGGGCCAAGCGCCGGGGTGAACCGTCCGCCGGGGATTTTCCGGACAAAACGGCGCAGCGGTTCCTCCGTGTCCATGCCGATCACCGAATTATAGTCGCCGCACATCCCGGCATCGGTCTGGTAGGCGGTGCCGCCCGGGAAGATCTGCGCGTCCGCCGTCGGGATATGGGTATGGCTGCCGACCACCATGGAGACGCGACCGTCGCAATAATGCCCCATGGTCATCTTCTCGGAGGTGATCTCACCATGAATATCGACGAGGATTGCGTCATACTTTTTGTTTAAAGGATTTCCGGCGAGCAGTTTATCGACGGCGGCAAAGGGATCATCGAGCGGGTCCATGAACAGCCGTGCCATCACCTGCATGACCAGGATGCTCTTGCCGCGGCGGGTCTTGAACGCGCTTGCGCCGCGCCCCGGCGTATCCTTCGGATAGTTGAGCGGGCGGATCATGCGCACGTCCTTCTCCAGATAGGGCATGATCTCCTTCTGGTCGAAGCTGTGATTGCCAAGGACGATGCAGTCCGCCCCGGCATCATAGAACTCGGCGGCGATTTTCTCGGTGATGCCGAAGCCGCCCGCCGCGTTCTCGCCATTGACGACGACGAAATCCGTCGACAGCCGCTTGCGGATTTCCGGCAGCCTCTCGATGAGAACTTCCCGGCCCGACCGGCCCACCACATCCCCAAAATACAGGATTCTCAAACTATCTTCCTAACATACTGCTCAGTCACAACCCAGTCGAGCCGATGGTCATAGCGGTCGGTGACGACTTTCGCCACCTCCTGCGCCGCATAGGCATAGCCAATCGCCACGCATGCCCCCTCCCGTTTCAGTTTCTCCAGGGTGCGGTCGTAAAATCCGCCGCCGTAGCCCAGTCTATAGCCCGCGGCGTCAAAGGCAAGCATCGGTGTGATCACCAGCGTCGGCGTGACATAGGGCGCGGAGGTCGCCGGGACCAGCACCTTGAAGGCGCCGGGCTCCAGCACCGTGTCCGGCTCCCACCGGCGGAAGGCGAGCGGATGATCCTTCTTCTCGACGACGGGAAGCGCGCAATTGACCCCACGCTCATGCAGCGCATGAAGCAGCGGCCTTGTATCAAGCTCACTGCCGAGCGGCCAGTAGAGGGAGACCGTCTCCCCCGCCAGCGTCGGAAATGCGCCCAGGAATTGCGCCGCCGCCCGATCGCCGACGTCGCCCGTCTCCATCTTCGCCCGGGCCGCGAAGGCCGCGTCGCGCTGGATCTGCTTCTGCTGGGAGAGGGACAAGGTCACGAACGGATTATCATCAATCGTCGGTAAAAAAGAAAATGCTGCACCAACATAGCCGTCGACGCGTGGAAATCTCTGTGGCCTGACAAGTCAGGTGGGCGCCGGTATGATAGGACCACGGTCCAGTCAGGGATCAGCTCCCAGGATTTCGTTATTGGCCCCAGGATATCATTCGTCTAACGCACAAGCCAGTGCAGCACAGCTCATTTAAGCGTTTTCAAGCTTTTGTGCAATAGCCTCGATTTTTTCTGCCCAGGCCTCCTCGGAGGCGCTGTTATCGCCCCCCTCCGCATCCTCGCGCAGCTTCTCGATGGTCTCATAGGCCTGCGACAGGTCATCGGCGATCAGCAGGGACGCCATCATCAGCAGCTGCCCCTCGCTCGCGTTGCCGATCGATTCCGTCAGGTCCTGCACTTTTTTATCGACGAATTCCGCCAGATATTCCAGATGCTGTTCCTCCCCGTCGCCACAGACGATAGGATAGGAGCGGCCGTTTACCTTGACTGTCAGTGATCCCATTTCTACTGCTCCAATAGCATGCTGAGCTGGTCGATGGAGTTGTCGAGGCGGCCGGAGACGGTCTGCGTCTTGCGTTTCAGCGCCTCATATTTCCCGCGCAACGCCTCCAGCTCGGCTTTCAGTGCTGCATTTTCCGCCGCCAGATCGGAGCCAACGGCCACCTCCGCCGCGTTATTGCGGTTCTGGAGGGCGCCTGCGGCAGCCTTTTCCAGCCGGGCAATCGCGGCGTCAATTCTCGATTCGCTGTTCTGCTCGTTCCCCATCAGTCCATTCCACACTGTTTATGGTCAGTTACCGGAAATCCCTCACCTTTGACAATACGATCATGCCGTAATGCTCGTCAACCTAATTGGTTGCCTCACTTTTTCCACAATTCCCGCTGTTTCCGTGAACTAAGCGGTTGACGTGGTGCGAATTGGGCGGCATCTTCCCCCCGATTCCGTAGCGAATGCCTTTTTGACCGGCAATTCCGGAGACCGTCGCGCCTTCTCAGGGAGAGCTACCCATATCCGGACTGACCCGGCAAACTGGAGACATTTTGAAACCAACCCGAAGACGGGCACCAGCAATCTGAAAGCACATCCCGTGTGATCGCTCGGCACCTTGCCGCAACTGGCACCGCTGACGATATGAACGGATTTTCTGGTGGATGGAGATGAGCCAAGTATGAATAAAATCGGGCTTAAGTCGTCAACAAACTCAAGCGAACATAACGATATGGCGAATGCCATTCGCGCCCTCTCGATGGACGCGGTCCAGGCCGCGAATTCAGGGCATCCGGGCATGCCGATGGGCATGGCCGATGTCGCCACGGTCCTGTTCTCCAAATTCCTGAAGTTCGATCCGGCCAAACCAAACTGGGCCGACCGCGACCGCTTCGTGCTGTCCGCCGGTCACGGATCGATGCTGCTCTATTCCCTGCTCTATCTCACCGGCTACAAGGACATGACACTGGGGGAGATCAAGAATTTCCGCCAGCTCGGCGCGAAAACCGCCGGTCATCCGGAATTCGGCCATGCAGACGGGATCGAGACGACGACCGGTCCGCTCGGCCAGGGCCTGGCCATGGCTGTCGGCATGGCGCTCTCGGAAAAGATGCAGGCGGCGCGCTTCAAGGACATCGTCGATCACCATACCTATGTGATCGCCGGCGACGGCTGCCTGATGGAAGGCATCAGCCATGAGGCCATTTCCTTTGCCGGCCACCTCGGCCTTGGCAAGCTGATCGTGCTATGGGACGACAACTCCATCAGCATCGACGGCGCGACCGAGCTTGCAGTCTCTGATGATCAGGAAAAACGGTTCGAGGCCGCGGGCTGGGACGTGCATGCGGTCAACGGCCATGACGCCGAAGAGATCGAAGCCGCCATCAAGGCGGCGCAGAAAAGCAGCAAGCCGTCGATGATCGCCTGCCGCACCACTATCGGTTTCGGCGCCCCGAACAAGCAGGGCACCTCCGGCGCCCATGGCGCACCGCTTGGCGATGATGAAATTGCCCTCGCCCGGACCGAGCTGGGTTGGCCCCACGCGCCTTTCGAAATCCCGAACACGATCCTTGATAAATGGCGTTGCGTCGGCACCAAGGGCGCCCGCCTCTCCGCCGCCTGGGAAAAGTCCTTCAAGGCGCAGCCCGAAGATGTACAGGCAACCTTCAAGACCGCTATCGCCGGAAACCTGCCGCCGGAGCTTGAGGACGCAATTATCGATTACAAGCGCCGCCTGAGCGAGGAGGCCCCTGGCTGGGCAACCCGCAAATCCAGTCAGGAGGCGCTCAAGGTCATCAATGACAAGATCACCTGCACCGTTGGCGGTTCCGCCGACCTGACAGGCTCCAATCTGACGCTGACATCACAGCTGGAGCCGATCACGCCGGAAGATTTCTCCGGCCGGTATATATATTACGGCGTGCGCGAATTCGGCATGGCCGCGATCATGAACGGCATGGCGCTGCACCGCGGCTTCATTCCCTATGGCGGCACTTTCATGGTGTTCACCGACTACGCCCGCCCGGCCATCCGCCTCTCCGCCCTGATGGAGCAGCGGGTGATCTATGTAATGACCCATGATTCCATCGGTCTTGGCGAAGACGGTCCGACCCATCAGCCGGTCGAGCATCTGGCCGCCCTCCGGGCGATGCCGAACCTTAATGTCTTCCGTCCGGCGGACGCGGTGGAGACGGCGGAATGCTGGCTGCTGGCGTTGCAGGCGACCAAGACCCCGTCGATCCTGTCGCTCAGCCGTCAGGGACTGGAGCTGGTCCGCAAGACCCATACGGCGGACAATCTCTGTGCCAGGGGCGCCTATGAGCTGGCGGGATCGAACCTGGAGACGAAAGTCAGCCTGTTCGCCTCCGGCTCCGAAGTCTCCATTGCGCTGAAAGCACAGAAAATGCTGGAGGCCGAAGGCATCGGAACCCGCGTCGTTTCAGTCCCCGCCTGGGAATTATTTGCAAAACAGGACGATGCTTACAAAAAAGAAACACTTTGTCCTGATACTGTGCGCATTGCCGTCGAGGCAGGTTGCGATATGGGCTGGGAAAAATTCACCGGTCCGGACGGCGGCTTTGTCGGCATTAACAGTTTCGGTGCGTCCGCGCCTGCGGACAAACTCTATGAACATTTTGGCATTACCGCCGAGGCCATCGTCGCCGCGGCAAAAGACAGGCTTTAATTGGGTCGATAACGGCCGGCGGTCACGGGACCCCGGTAATCAGGAGTAGAAGAAAATGACTGTTCGTGTAGCAATTAACGGATTTGGACGGATTGGACGGAATATCCTGCGGGCGATTTATGAATCGGGCCGTACGGATATTGAAGTTGTCGGCATCAACGACCTGGGCTCGGTCGAAGCCAACGCCCATCTTCTGAAGTATGACAGTGTGCATGGCCGCTATCCCGGCACGGTAAAGGTTGACGGCGACACCATCGACCTCGGCCGCGGCCCGATCAAGGTCACCGCGGAACGCAACCCGGCCGACCTGCCCTGGGGCGCCCTCAATGTCGATATCGCCTTTGAATGCACAGGCATCTTCACCAAGCGCGACGCCGCCGCCAAGCATCTGGAGGCAGGCGCGAAAAAGGTCCTCATCTCCGCCCCCGGCACCGATGTCGACCTGACCGTCGTGTATGGCGTCAATCATGACAAGCTGACGAAGGACCATACGGTCGTTTCCAACGCGTCCTGCACCACCAACTGCCTGGCCCCGGTCGCGCAGGTGCTCAATGAAAGCGTCGGCCTCGTTCATGGTTTCATGACGACTGTACATGCCTTTACAGGCGACCAGCCGGTGCTCGATACCCTGCATTCCGACCTGCGCCGCGCCCGCGCCGCCGGTATGTCCATGATCCCGACTTCCACCGGCGCCGCCAAGGCTGTCGGCCTGGTGCTGCCGGAACTCGCCGGCAAGCTCGATGGCACCTCGGTCCGGGTTCCGACACCGAATGTCTCGATGATCGACCTGACCTTCGTCGCCGGCCGCGCGACCACCAAGGACGAGATCAACGCCGCCATCACCGAGGCCGCGAACGGCCGCCTGAAAGGGGTGCTCGACGCCAACAGCGATCCGGTCGTCTCCATCGACTTCAACCACAGCCCGGCGTCCTCGACTTTCGATCTGACCCAGACACAGGTGATCGACGGAACCTTCGTCCGTGTTCTGAGTTGGTATGACAACGAGTGGGGCTTCTCCAACCGCATGAGCGACACGGCTATCGCGATGGCGAACGCGAAGTAGGAAGCAAGAAGAAGTAACGGACGGAGACGAGACGTATGGTCGATTTCAAGACCCTTGATGATCTGGATGCCAGCGGCAAGACCGTTCTGGTGCGGGTCGATCTGAACGTGCCGGTGGAAAATGGCAGGATTGCCGATTTCACCCGCATTGACCGGATCCGGCCCACTCTGGACCAACTTGCCGACAAGGGGGCGATCGTCCTGCTGCTCAGCCATTTCGGCCGGCCCAAAGGCAAGGCCGTGCCGGAAATGTCTCTCCGTCCGATTGCCGAGGGACTGTCGGATCATATCGGCAAGCCCGTCACCTTTATCGAGGACTGCATCGGGGAGCCTGTGCAAAAGGCGCTCAAAGATGCCAAGGCGGGCGATATCCTGCTCGCCGAGAATGTCCGCTATCACGCGGGCGAGGAGAAGAACGACGCGGATTTTGCGAAAGACCTCGCCGCCGCGGGCGATCTCTATGTGAATGACGCCTTTTCATGCTCCCACCGGGCCCATGCCTCGACCGAGGCGATTGCCCATCTGTTGCCGGCCTATGCGGGCCGCAATATGGAAGCGGAACTGACCGCGCTCACCAAGGCGCTCGAAAAGCCGGAACGGCCCGTGATGGCGGTTGTCGGCGGCGCCAAGATCTCCAGCAAGCTCGACCTGCTGTTCAACCTGATCGAAAAGGTCGATATTCTGGTGATCGGCGGCGGCATGGCCAACACCTTCCTGAATGCGCAAGGAATTAATGTCGGCGCCTCGCTCTGCGAGCATGACCTCGCCGATACCGCGGTGGAAATCCTCGAAAAGGCGGAGAAAGTCGGCTGCGAGGTTCTCCTGCCCGCCGATGTCGTCCTGGCGAAGGAATTCAAGGCAGGGGCGGAAAACCGCGCTGGCAAGCTTGATAGCGTCGAGGAGGATGAAATGATCCTCGATATCGGGCCGGATACGGTGACGCTCCTGAAAGCACGGCTTGCCATGGTCAAGACGCTGATCTGGAACGGCCCTTTCGGTGCCTTCGAGATCGAGCCATTCGATGAGGGTACGGTCACCGTCGCGAAAGCGGCCGAGAAGCTGACGAAAGCCGGCGAGCTGATTTCCGTTGCCGGTGGCGGCGATACGGTCTCGGCGCTCGCAAAAGCCGGGGTTGCCGACGGCTTCACCTATATCTCAACGGCAGGCGGCGCCTTTCTTGAATGGATGGAAGGCAAGACATTGCCGGGGGTCGCCGCACTTGCCCGCTGATCGGGCCAAACTACGGGAGACGATTAAAATGGATGACATGGACCTTGAAGATATTGCGAAGGCGCTGGTCGCGCCGAGCAAGGGCATTCTCGCCGCCGATGAAAGTACCGGCACGATCAAGAAGCGTCTGGAGACCATCAACACCCCGAGTACCGAGGAAACCCGCCGCGACTATCGCGAGCTGTTGCTCTCGAGCGAGGGTGCAGGTGATTATATCAGCGGCGTCATCCTCTATGATGAAACCATCCGCCAGCAGGCGAAGAACGGCACGCCGCTGACCGAACTTATCAAGAGCCAGGGCATCATCCCCGGCATCAAGGTCGATACGGGCGCGAAGCCCCTCGCCTTTTCCGAAGGGGAACTGGTGACCGAAGGGCTTGACGGCCTGCGCGACCGGCTCAATGAATATCACAGGCTCGGTGCCCGCTTCGCCAAATGGCGCGCTGTCATCTCCATCGGCGACGGCGCCCCCAGTCAGTATTGTATCGACACCAACGCCCATGCCCTCGCCCGCTACGCGGCGCTCTGTCAGGAAGCCAACATCGTGCCGATTGTCGAGCCGGAAGTGTTGATGGATGGCGATCACAATATCGACGAATGTTATGCGGTCACGGAGACGACGCTGAAAACCGTCTTTGACGAGCTCTACAAACAGCGCGTCGTGCTGGAGCAGATGCTGCTGAAACCCAATATGGTCGTCTCGGGCAAGGACTGCCCCGAACAGGCAGGCATCGACGAAGTCGCCACCAAGACCCTCTATTGCTTCGAGCAGACGGTCCCCGCCGCCGTGCCGGGCATCGTCTTCCTCTCCGGCGGCCAGAGCGAGCAGCAGGCGACGGAACATCTCAACGCCATGAACCAGATGGGCAGCTATCCGTGGGAGATCAGCTATTCCTTCGGTCGCGCGCTGCAGGCCTCCGCGCTCAGCACCTGGCAGGGCAAGCCGGAGAATATCGAGGCGGCCCAGAAAGCCTTCCTCCACCGCGCAAAACTCACCAGCGCCGCGCGCGACGGTGGTTATAGCGCGGATATGGAAGAGTAAGGGTTCGAATTCAAATGGGGACAGCGCCTCAAGAAGAACGGGAGCGTCCCCGTCTCTACCTGATATCACCCGCCGTCATTGATCTTGATTCCTTTGAGGCCGACTTTCGCGCGGCGCTCTCAGGCGGCGATATCGCCTGTTTCCAGCTGCGCCTGAAAGACCGTCCGAAAGAAGAGATTATCAAAGCGACCAAGCGTCTTTTCCCGATTGCCGAGGCGGCGAATGTCGCCTTTCTCCTCAACGACGATGTTGATCTCGCCAAGGAACTCAAAGTTGATGGCGTGCATGTCGGTGCCGAGGATATGCCCTATAGGCAAGCCCGCGCGCTGCTCGGGCCCGACGCGATTATCGGCGTCACCTGCAAGAATTCCCGCCATCTCGCGATGGAAGGCGGCGAGATGGGCGCGGATTACGTGGCCTTCGGCGCCTTCTTCCCCTCCTCCACCAAGGCCAATACGACCAAGGCGGACCCGGAAATTCTGGAATGGTGGGCCAATACAACGACGGTGCCCTCCGTCGCCATCGGCGGCATCACCGTCGAGAATGCGGAAACGATCTTGCAAAGCGGCGCCGATTTTCTCGCCGTCGGCAATGGCGTCTGGGGCTACAAGGACGGCCCGAAAGAGGCCGTCGCCGCCTTTAATCGCGTGATTGATAAGGTCATGACAACCTGATAGGTTCCGGCCAGATTTTTTTGACAGAAGCGAAGATGAAACATGAAAATTAACGGAAATGCCATTCGGCCCGGCAACGTCGTCGAACATAAGGGCGGCCTCTGGGTCGCCGTCAAGATCCAGCATACGCAGCCGGGCAAGGGCGGCGCCTATCTTCAGGTCGAACTGAAGAACCTGCGCGACGGAAGCAAGCTGAACGAGCGTTTCCGGTCCTCTGAATCGGTCGAGAAAGTCCGCCTTGAGCAGAAGCCGCACCAGTTCCTCTATGAAGACGGAGAGCTGCTGACCTTCATGGATACCAGCACCTATGAGCAGGTCTCCATCGCGAAAGACATGGTCGGCGAGCGCGCCGCCTTTCTGCAGGACGGCATGGATGTCGAGATCGAGTTTCACGAGGACAGCCCGCTGACCGTGATCCTGCCCGAACAGGTCGTCCTGGAAATCACGGATACCGAACCGACGGTGAAGGGACAGACGGCTGCCTCCTCCTATAAACCGGCGATCCTGGAAAATGGAATACGGGTCATGGTGCCGCCTTTCTGCGGCAGCGGCGAGAAAATCGTTGTCAACACGGAAACATCCGAGTATCTCAAGCGGGCGGAGTAAACCCCCCGCCTGAATCCCCGTTTCCAGATCAAGAGTAAAACAGCATCATGGCGCGAAAATCTGCTGACATCAATGCAATGGAACTTTCCGCCCGCAAGGCGGCCCGCAAGCTCCTGCGCGATTTCAACGAAGTTGAGCATTTGCAGGTCTCCCGCAAGGGACCGGCGGATTTCGTCACGCAAGCCGACCTCACCTGCGAGGCGACCCTGCGCGAGGAACTCGCCCGGCTCCGCCCAGATTACGGCTTCATCACCGAGGAAGGTGAGAATATACCGGCGAAGGATGGGGAACATTACTGGGTGATCGACCCCCTCGACGGCACCACGAATTTTCTTCACGGCCTCCCCCATTTCGCGATTTCCATCGCCATCAAAACGGGCAAGGAAATCACGGCGGGGATGGTGCTGGACCCGGTCAAGGACGAGATGTTCTGGGCGGAAAAAGGCGGTGGCGCCTATGTCAACACCCGCCGCCTGCGTGTCTCCAGCCGGACCCGCATGGCCGACAGCATTTTCGCGACCGGCATTCCCTTCATGGGCAAGAAGGACCATGGCAGGTTTCTGAAAGAGCTGGAGCGGTTCATGGAAGTCTCCGCCGGGGTGCGCCGCTACGGCGCCGCGTCCCTCGACCTCTGCTACGTCGCCGCCGCCCGCTACGACGGCTTCTGGGAGCGCGATCTGCAGGAATGGGATATCGCCGCGGGCATCATCATCGCCCGCGAGGCGGGTGCCCTCGTCTCACAAATCGACGGCGGCGAGAAAATGCTCGAAAAAGGCGACATCCTCGCCAGCAATCCCGGCGTCAACAGCGCCATGATGGAAATTTTCCGCGAGCTCCGGCTCGGACGATAGTTCATGTAAATCAAAGACTTGTAATTGGCGTCGGGTTCTCTATTCTAAGGCCCGCCTATTAACAATAACAAGTCAGGATCAACGTGACATGCGTGCTATCGTCATCCATGAATTCGGCAACTACAAAGACGTTGCGAAGCTCGAAACCCTTCCCGTTCCGGAGCCCGGCCCCGGTGAAGTCGTCGTCCGTAACAAGGCGGCCGGGGTCAGCTTCGCGGCCACCCTCAACATCGCCGGAAAATACCAGCGCAAGGCGCCCCTTCCCTACATCCCCTCGACGGAAACCGCCGGTATCGTCCATGCGGTCGGCGAGAATGTAAGTCGCGTTGCCGTCGGCGATCATGTCATGTGCAGCGTCAATCACGGCGGCGCCGCCGGGTTCTGCCGGATCGAGGATGTCGCCTGCCTGAAAATACCGAAGGATATGGATTTTGCCGTCGGCTCGGCGATCATCACCTCCTACAACACCTCCTACGGAGCGCTGGTGCGCCGAGCCAAGCTGCAAAGTGGCGAGACATTACTGGTTCATGGCGCTGCCGGGGCGGTCGGCATGGCCGCAGTCGAGATCGGCAAGGCTCTCGGCGCGACAGTGATTGCCGTCGCCGGCGGGGAAAAGCATTGCGAGACGGCCCGCCGCCATGGCGCAGATTATGTCATCGATCACCGGCAGGAAGACTTTCGCGAGCGGGTGATGAAATTCACCGACGGTCGCGGCGTCGATGTCGTCTATGACAGCATCGGCGGCGATGTGACGATCCAGTCCATCCGCTCCCTCGCCTGGGAAGGACGGCTGCTGACCATCGGCTATGCCTGCGGCACGATCCCGAATATCGCGGCCAATACGCTGCTGCTGAAAAACGCGTCCGCGATGGGCTTCAACCTTGGCCATTTCTTCGGCTGGTCGCCGGGCGGGAACCGGCGGGAACATATCGATGCTCTCGATGAGATGGCGGCCGGTGTTCTCGATCTTTATGCGAAGGGTCTCGTCAAGCCCGAGATCGGCGCCCGCTTCCCGCTGCATCGCTTCGTGGATGCCCTGGATGCGGTCGTCAACCGTGAGGTAGACGGAAAATGCGTTGTCGAGATGAGTGAAGAAGATTATTAAACTCTAATTCACGTTTGTTTGTCTGCCAATTAGGAAGTTTTGTGTATTTTGTAAATCTGATTAAAGCTGTCTTCACCTGGGGGAATATATTTCGCTGCATTGTCTTTGCCTGTATTCCGGCGGGACTGTTCTATATCATTTCTGTCCTCGTCATGAAATCGGCAGGCTTTGATCTTATCCAGATATTGAGGGATCCGGCGCAGCAGACGGAAACATCGAGCTTTCTCGGCTTCCTGTCCAACATCGGCAACTGGGCATGGGTGTCCGCGGCGGCGATTTGCTTCTTCAGCGCGATAAATGTCGGCGCGCCGGGGGCTGCCCGCCGCCGGGAGCTCACCCTGATGGTCGGAACGCTCTCGCTGGCCCTTGCCGTAGATGATTTCTTCCTGATCCATGACCGGTTCATTCACGAATATATATTATATGCCACCTATGCGGTTCTGGCGCTGGCGCTGTTGGCGCGCCATTACAGGCAGATCGTCAAGATTGACGGGTTTCCCTTCCTGCTGGCGGGTACCTTTCTCGCATTATCGATCCTGACGGATCTTATCCAGCTGGATATACCCGTTCGATATTCCCACAGTCAGGTCGTGGAAGAAGGCTTCAAGTTTCTGGGGGCGACAACCTGGCTCTATTTCAGTGTCCGGATGGGCCTCAGTTTTCAGCAGTTCCTGACCCGGAAGGCCTGACGGGCTCCGTTCCTTATTTCTGCTTCAGCCGGACGGCGGTTCCGAAGGCGAGGATCTCGGCGGAACCGGCCATCACCATCGAGGTGGTGAAGCGCATCCCGACAATGGCATCCGCGCCCTTCAGCCGGGCGTCCGAGATCATGCGGTCCGTCGCCTGCTCCCGCGCTTCCGCCATCAGCTTGGTATATTCCCTGACTTCCCCGCCCACCAGGTTGCGAAGGGCAGCGATGATGTCGGTGCCGATATGCTTGGCGCGGATGACATTCCCTCGCACGAGGCCGATCACCTCGGTAATCTCGTGGCCCTTGATCTCATCGGTGGTCGTTACAATGATGTCCGCTCTCATTTGTCGACATTCTCCTCGTAATATCTGTCTTCGGCATTGGTCTTGTGCTGCCACAGCACCCGGAACAGCAGGAAGCCGAGCGCGCCCAGGACGATCAGAAGGACGAGGCCGAACGGAAAGGGGGCCATCGCCCCGGCGAAAAGCAGGAACAAAAGATAGATCCCACCGCCAAAGATCACCAGCATCAAGGCTATTGTATCAAGCTTCATCGTTACCACCCTCCTTCAGCCGAGACATGATTGCCGCCCGCTTTCAGCTTATGGAAATAGGACAATATCGCCAAATACTTTCATAAAACTAAACGATTGTCGCCGTGCACCGGCTAAGTTATTGTGCTATGCAATCGCCTGTCTGCCCAAAAGTTGACATTTTCCGGGATCAGGTTCGGATAACGGGGCAGCAATGCACGCAGGATGGAAACGCCATGGTAACGCAGTCACGCAAGGGAGGGAGCCGATGAAAAAATCACGAGCAACGGCCTGTCCCCTGACCCTGCTCGCGCCCTATGCGCTGGCCCTTCCACTGGTAATCACAGCCATCCCCCTCGCCCTGGCCGATACGGGCAATGCCACGCGGCCGCTGGTCGAAGTGAATATGACGGTGCTGCAACCGGCAGGATCGAGCAGTCGCGCCCCGACCCGGATCATCGACGGGAATACGGTAATCACCCTGACGCCGCCGTCGCTGCGCCCGAAAAAGCCGGAAACGCCGCCCGAGAAGATCGTTACCCCGCTGACCAAACCCTCCCTCACCCTGCCGGAGACCGAGGTCGCCGAAGCGCCGCCCGTTCCGGTGCCGCCGATCAATCCGGCGAAGCTCCCCGCCGCAACGGAGGAGGCGAAATTCGAGGATGTCTCCACCCCCGTGGTCAAGATGGACACTGTACCGATCCCGACACCCGAGATTGTCGAAAATTTGAAATCGGAAGCCGCGAAAGAGGCTGCGGAAAAAGTGACGAAAAGCGCCGAAGCGCCGCAGGCCCCCGCCGAGACGGAAAAGGCTGCGGAGACTGATGCCACTGCCGAAACAGAACCCGCCGTTCAGTCGGAAGAGGAAGCGGCGAAGGAAATCCAGCTGGCCGCGATTACGCCCGACGCCGGTCCACCCGCCAGCAAGGCACTTGCCAAAGCAACGGACGACCAGAATAACCTCACCCGCATCCTCTTCGCCGAGGGGGAGATGGAACTGCCGGACGCGGCGCAGGCCAGCCTGCAATCCATTGCCGATCAGGTCATCAACGGGGAGCGGCAGAATGTCCAGCTTCTCGCCTATGGCAGCGGCAGTAATGTCAGCGCCGCGCGGCGTCTTTCCCTCAGTCGGGCGCTGGCGGTACGCTCGGAACTGATGACCCTCGGCGTGGACAACAAGAAAATTGAAGTCCGGGCCCTTGGCGAGCCGGAAGGCGACGGCCCGTCGGATCGCGTTGACCTCCTTTTGATTACACGGTGACCATGACAACATATTCGAATGTCGAAACCCATAACCTGGCGGGCACACCCAATATCAAGAAACCGCGCCGTTACCTTATCCGCATGGCCATCTTTATCGCCATCGCCATCGCCATAACCGCCTTCCTCTATCCGCAGATACAGACGGCCTTTTTCGCCAATCCGCTGTTGAACGGCCTGATCATTTTTGTCTTGCTGTTCGGGATTGCCTTTATTTTCCGGCAGGTCTTCATGCTCTCGGGCGAGGTCAACTGGACGCACACACTGCGCCGGCTGGAATCGACCCAGCCGACCGCCCGGCCGCCACGCCTGCTGGCGCCGCTGGCGACCATTATCCATGACAGCAAGGGCCCTGTCCGGCTGAGCGCCATGACAATGAACACCCTGCTCGATAGCGTCAGCGCCCGCCTTGATGAAGGGCGGGATATCTCCCGCTACCTGATCAATGTGCTCGTCTTTCTCGGCCTGCTCGGCACCTTCTGGGGATTGCTGGAGACGGTCGATTCCGTCGGCGGCGCCATCTCGACCCTCAATGTCGGCGGCGGCGGCGATTTCGCCCGCATTTTCGATGAGCTCAAGCTCGGCCTTGAAAAGCCGCTGTCGGGCATGGCCGTGGCCTTTTCCTCCTCCCTCTTCGGTCTGTCGGGCTCCCTTATCCTCGGCTTTCTCGATATGCAGGCAGGACAGGCGCAGAACCGCTTTTACACCGATCTGGAAGAATGGCTGACCTCCATCACCCGCTTCACCAGCTCCGGCTCGTCGATCGTCAGCGACGGCGATCAGAGCGTGCCTGCCTATGTCCATGCCCTGCTGGAGCAGACGGGCGAGAGCCTCAACAATCTGCAGCGCACTCTCGCCCGCAATGAGGACAAGCGCGGATCAGCTGAGAATTCCCTGATCAGCCTGAGCGAGCGCCTCGCGGCGCTGACCGACCAGATGCGCACGGAGCAGGACCTGATGGTCCGGCTTGCGGAAAACCAGACGGAACTGAAACCGGTTCTGGAACGGATCGCAAAATCCGGGGAGACCGCCGGCCTCGATCAGGCGAGCCGCAACCATCTTCGGAACCTGGATGTGCATATGGTCCGCCTGCTGGAGGAAAGCGCCGATGGCCGCGACCATGTGGTTCAGGAAATCCGCAGCGATATCAAGCTGTTGACCCGCACAATTGCCGCTATTGCGGAAGAAAGCCGCCGTGGGTGAGGTAATGCCCAGTGCCCGGAACGGAGTAAGTTATGGCTCGTAGACGCCGCGGACAACGCGCCCCATACGAGATTTGGCCCGGTTTTGTCGATGCGCTAACCACGCTGCTGCTGGTGATCATCTTCCTGTTGGTGGTGTTCGTGCTGGCGCAGTTCTTCCTCTCGCAGGCCCTGTCGGGACGCGACGCTGCGCTTGAAAAGCTGAACCAGCAGGTCAATGAACTCGCCGACCTTCTGGCGATCGAACGGCGGACCAGCGCCAATCTGGAAAACCAGATCAGCCAGCTCACCATCGATATGACCCGGCTTGAGGAAGAGCGTGACAGCGTCATCATCCAGCTCGACACCCTCACCAGCCGCGCCCTCTCCGCCGAGGAAGACCGCGACCGGCTGACGGTCCTCCTCCGCGAAGAAAAAGAGAAAACCGCCGAGATAGAGGAAAAACTGAGCGCCAGCGAGGAGAAACTCGATGTCAGCGAGGAAAGCCTGAAAGCCAGCCTTGCCGAACTTGAAAGCCTGCGGCGCGATATCGCCACGCTGGAGGAAACCCGCAAAAACCTCGAAGAGGAAGTCGGCAAGCTCGCCGCGACCATCGAGGATAAGGACAGCGAAATCGGCAATCTCCGTGATCGCAGCAAGGAGTTGGAAGCGCGCATCGCCGATGAGCAGGAACGCACCAACCTCGCCCAGGAGGAGATCGAGGCGCGGGAAATCCGCCTCGCCGAGCTGCAGACCCTCTATCTGCAGACCCAGGACAAGCTGGAGGAAGAAGAAGAACTGTCGGCAGCCGCCCGCTCGCAGGTGGCTGCGCTCAATACCCAGATCAACGCGCTCCGCAACGAGCTGGCCAAACTGAACCAGCTGCTGGATGCGAGCGAAGCCAAGGACGCCGAGCAGAAAGCCCAGATCGCCGACCTTGGCAAGCGGCTCAATCAGGCGCTGGCCGCCAAGGTGCAGGAACTGCAGCAATACCGCTCCGAGTTTTTCGGCAAGCTGCGCGAAGTGCTCCGGAACCGTCCCGGGATCAGCGTTGTCGGCGACCGCTTTGTCTTCCAGTCGGAAGTTCTGTTCGATGCGGGCAGCGCGGAACTCGGCCCCGACGGCAAGCAGGACATGGCCAAATTCGCCGAAACCCTGCTTGAAATCGCCCGCGATATTCCAGACGATATCGATTGGATCCTCCGCGTCGACGGCCATACGGACAAGCAGCCGATCAGCACGGCCCGCTTCCCCTCCAACTGGGAGCTGTCCACCGCCCGCGCCGTCTCGGTCACGAAATTCCTGATCAGTCAGGGCGTATCGCCGAACCGCCTCGCCGCGACCGGCTTTGGTGAATTCCAGCCCATTGATTCCCGCGATGATGAAATCGGGTATCTCCGCAACCGGCGGATCGAGCTGAAACTGACGGAGCGCTAAGTGGCGGGCACAGGCCGGAACATTCTTGTCATCAAGCATGGCGCCATGGGCGATGTGATCCTCGCGCAGGGTCCGTTTCAGGCCATCCGCGCCCATCATGGCGATGCGCGCATCGTCCTCCTGACCACGCGCCCCTTCGCCGCCTTTCTTGAAAAATCCGGGCTGTTCGATGAGGTCTGGATCGATGAGCGCCCGAAGCTGTGGCAATTATCCAAGCTCATCCCGCTGATCCGCAAGCTGCGCCGGGGCCGCTTCGACCGGGTTTATGATTTGCAGACCTCGACCCGGACCAACAGCTATTTCCGCTTTTTCCCGAGCCGCAGAAAGCCCGAATGGTGCGGCATCGCGAAAGGCAGCTCCCATCCCCATGACAGCCCGCTGCGCACCAAGATCCACACGATCGAGCGGCATATCGACCAGTTGAAGGTCGTCGGGATCGAGAGCGTGCCACCGGTCGATTTCACCTGGGCGATGACCGATATCTCGCGCTTCGAGCTGCCTGAGAAATATGCGCTGCTGGTGCCGGGCGGCTCGGCCCACCGGCCGGAAAAACGCTGGCCCGCCGCCCGCTTTGCCGAGCTCGCGGTTTATCTGGATAGCAAGGGCATTACGCCGGTGCTCGTCGGCGGCAAGGCGGAGGCCGAGGCGATCGCGACGATCCGTGAGCATTGCCCGGCGGCCATCGATCTTTCATCCCGGACCGAGTTTGGCGATATCGCGGCGCTCGGTGCCGGGGCGACGCTCGCGGTCGGGAACGACACCGGGCCATTGCATCTGATCTCCGCCGTCGGCTGCAAGACGGTGGTGCTGTTCTCGAAGGCGTCCGATCCGCATATGTCGCGCCCGCGCGGGCAGGACGTTACCGTGCTCCGCGAAGATGACCTCGCCGACCTGCCACTCGCCGCCGTGCTGGGCAGTCTGGGACTGGACGAATGAGCGATGGAGCGGCGGGCACCGTACTTTGGTGGGGCCGTTTAGATCCTGACTACTCCCGCAACCGCATCCTCCGTCAGGCGCTTCTCCGGCTCGGCTGGAAAATCGAGAATTTCCGCCCAAGGATCAGCTCGCTTGGTCATCTGGAGGCCATCTTCAAGGGCGTGAAGAAGCCGGACCTGCTCTGGCTCCCCGCCTTTCGTCAGCGCGACATGGCGGCCGCCGCGAAATGGGCGGCGCGGCGCGGCGTGCCGATCCTTTTCGATCCGATGATCTCTTCCTACGACAAGCAGGTATTCGAGCGGCAGAAGTTTCCGGAAGAAAGCGCATCTGCCCAAAAACTCCTGAAACAGGAGCGGGCACTCTTCGCCGCCGCCGATCTTGTCCTTGCCGATACCGCGGGCCACGCCACCTTCTTCCGGAAGACGCTGAACATGCCCGCCGAGAAAGTCCGGGTGGTCGCCCTCGGAGCGGAGGAAGGGCTTTTCACGCCCGCACCGATGACGGAAAAATCGCCGGACGCGCCGCTGGAAGTGCTGTTCTTCGGCAGTTTCATCGGCCTGCAGGGACCCGAGATCATTATCGAGGCGGCGAAACGCTGCCGGACGGAGGTGCGCTGGACAATGCTTGGCGACGGCCCGCTGAAAGAGGCATGCGAGGCTGCGGCGGCGGGACATCCCGCCATCCGCTTCGAAGGGTATCTTCCCTATGAGCAGCTCCCGGCACGCATTCACGCGGCCGATATCCTGCTGGGTGTGTTCGGGATAAGCGCCAAGGCGGAACGGGTCATCCCCAACAAGGTCTATCAGGCGCTGGCCTGTGGTCGCCCGGTGATCACCCGCCGTTCGACCGCCTATCCGGGTGGCGAGACCACTGGCCTTCTGCAGATACCGGAAGGCGACCCAGATACGCTCGCAGAAACTGTGGCGGAGCTTGCCGAAAATCGCCACGACTTACCGGCGCGCGGCCTTGCCGCAGAGAAATACTATGTGGAGAATTTCAGCATGGAAACGATCCGCGCCCAGCTTGCGGACGCGCTGGCGCTGGTCTTACGCCGATAGGGCGTCGCGCCCGGTATTGAACTGCAGCTTCGCCAGCTTGGCGTAAAGCCCGCCTTCCTTCATCAGCTCTTCATGGGTGCCCTGGGTCACGATTCGGCCATGCTCCAGCACGATGATCCGGTCGGCGTTCAGCACCGTCGCCAGCCGGTGGGCGATGACCAGCGTCGTGCGGTTCTCCATCAGATGCTCAAGCGCAATCTGCACCATCCGCTCGCTCTCCGCATCGAGGGCGGAGGTCGCCTCGTCGAGCAGCAGGATATCCGGATCGCGCAGGATGGCGCGGGCAATGGCGATGCGCTGCTTCTGACCGCCGGACAGCTTGACCCCGCGCTCGCCGAACTCGGTATGAAAGCCCTCGGGCATAGCCTCAATAAACTCTGTGGCGACGGCGGCATCGGCGGCGGCGCGCACTTCCGCATCGCTCGCCTCGGGGCGGCCATAGCGGATATTCTCCATGGCGGAATCGGCGAAGATCACTGCATCCTGCGGCACCAGCCCCATCAGCGCCCGCAGCCGCGTCGGATCGACATCGGCGATATTGACGCCGTCGATGGTGATTTTGCCGGATTGCGGATCGTAGAAGCGCAGGAGAAGCTGGAACATCGTGGTCTTTCCGGCACCGCTCGGCCCCACCAGCGCAATCGTCTCGCCCTTGGCAACCTCGAGGTCAATGCCGTTGAGCGCCGCCGTATCCGGGCGGGAGGGATAATGGAAGCTGACCCCGTCGAATTTGATATTGCGCGTCACGCTGTCGCCGATCGGCGTCGGGTTCTCGGCAACCTTCACCGTCGGCACTTCCGCCAGGATTTCGAGGAGCCGCTCCGATGCCCCGGCGGCACGCTGAAGATCGCCCCAGACCTCGCTTAGCGATCCCATGGACCCGGCGACCACCACCGCATAGAAGACGAAGGAGGCGAGCGTGCCCGCCGACATGGAGCCATCAACGACCGCCGTCGCCCCGCTCCAGAGCACGAAATCAATGGCGCCGAAAATGAGCAGGATCACCAGCGCCGTCAGCCAGGCCCGCGCCTGTATCCGCTTGACGGCAATGCGAAAGCTCAGCTCGACCGCCTCGCCGAACTGGACGCGGTCATGGGCCTCATGGGTATAGGCCTGCGATGTCTGGATGGCGCGCAACGTCTCGTCGGCGCGGGAACTGACGGCGGCAATGCTGTCCTGGTTGGTCCGGCTCAGCTTGCGCACCATACGGCCGAAGATGATGATCGGCACCAGCACCAGCGGCACGACGATCAGCACCATTCCGGCAAGCGCCGGGCTCGTGTAGATAAGCAGCGCGAGACCGCCCAGAAACAGCAGGAAATTCCGAAGCGCGACCGAGATGGAAGAGCCGATCACCGTCTGGATCAGGGTCGTATCCGTGGTCAGGCGCGAAAGCACCTCCCCCGTCCGGGTAATCTCGAAAAAGGCGGGGTTGAGGGTGAGGACGTGATTGAAGACGGCCTTGCGAATGTCGGAGATCACCCGCTCCCCGATCCAGGAGACGAGATAGTAGCGCCCGAAGGTCGCGAAGGCGAGCACGGCGACAACCCCCATCAGCCCGATGAAATAAGGCTCCAGGCTGGCGGAGCCGGCGGAAAAGCCCTTATCCAGCAGCAGCCGGATCGCCTGCCCGATCATCAGCGTGGCACCGGCCGCGAAAATCAGGGCGATCAGCGCCCCGACGACCCGCCAGCGGTAGGGCGCGACGAATCGCGACAGTTGCCATAGCCGCGTTACCACTTTTTTCGATTTTTTTGCCTGTTCCGCGGTGCGGTCTGTCTCGCCTAAATCAGTCACGCGTTTCGTCCGATCAAGTCATACTTTGTGCTCTAGGGTGTAAAGGTCACGGCCAGGAATGCAAGAAAAAATGCCAAAAATCACATCTTTGCTTGCCATCGGCCCAAAGCTTTAATATAAGGCGCGCTGAACAGATTTTAGCGTCCCCAAAAGGGTGAGCCGACATGAAAAAAGATATACATCCCGATTACCACACGATCACCGTCGAAATGACCGATGGATCGACATTCGAAACCCGTTCGACTTACGGCAAGGAAGGGGACACCCTGAAGCTGGATATCGACGTCAAGACCCACCCGGCCTGGACCGGCGGCGCGCAGCATTTGCGCGATGACGGACGGGTAGCCAAGTTCAACAAACGCTTCGCGAACTTCGGCATCAAGTCGAGCTGATCGACGACAACGACCGTTAAGGGTTATCGGATCAGGCGCCTCACCCGGCGCCTTTTTCTTTGCTTGCGACCGGATGCGCCGTTACGGATTGGCGCGGCGGTAGGCCGCCTGCCCCTGCTGATCGAGGCGGAGAAGCCGCTGATACAGCCGCTCGCTCCGATCCAGAAGCGATTGCAGCCCTTCGGGCAATATCGCCGGATCGCACACCGGTTCCTCGGGCAGGCAAATCTCCAGATGCTGAAGGTGGCATTCCTCCTTCTGCGCTTCGGCGGCGGTGATTTCCCCAGCCTGCAGGGCGCGCTGATAAAGCAGCCAGGCCATCCCCTCGGTCAGCCGTGTCGTCAGCCGCAGCGATTCCGCCGCATAGCCGAAATTGGCCTCCACCGGCAGATGGCGCACATCTTCCTTGCCGCGACCGGCGAGATAGGCTCGCGCCTCCCGCACGAGGTCCAGCGCCTCGTCATAGGTCCGTGTGAAAAAGATGGTTTCAGACCCGGCAACCGCCCGGCCGTTATCACTCGCGCTCATCAACTACCCTTTGCCACCCTTCCTTGGGTGGAAATCCCTTATACAACTGAAAGAAAATTAGCCTTCAAAAGTTAATTTTCCATCTTTGACCCTCTTGAATCTGTCGGGAAATGCCACATATATGGGGCATCAGGCGCCGATTAAGGGCCTGAAAACAAGGGTTTGGCCCAGTTTGGGGAACCCGCAGATATATTGCTTCATAGGAGAATATAAAATGCGTACATATGACTTTTCACCTCTCTTGCGTTCCACCGTCGGTTTCGACCGCATTGAGCAGCTTTTCCGCGGTTTTGAACGGGCCTCTGCCGAGAACAGCTATCCGCCCTACAACATTGTTCGCAAAGATGCCGATAACTATCGCATCACCATGGCGGTTGCCGGGTTCGAGGAAGATCAGATCGAGATTGTCGCCACGCAGAATTCGCTGAAGGTGACCGGCAAGTCGGTCGAGGAAAAGGACGCGACAGAAGGACAGCAGTATTTGCATCGCGGCCTTGCGTCCCGCTCTTTCGTACAGAATTTCGAACTTGCCGAAACGATCAAGGTTGTCGGCGCAGCCATGGAAAACGGCCTGCTGCATATTGACCTCGTTCGGGAAATTCCGGAGGAGCATAAACCCCGGACGATTGAGATCAACAAGGACAAGCTTATCGAAAACAAAGCTGCCTAATCCCGTCCCTCTCTTGACGGAAGATAGCCCGCCCGCGTTGGCGGGCTATTTTTTTGCCGAAAGGAGACGGCGGCGCGGCATAGAGACATATCTCTCATGGCGTCCAGACCCATTGCCCGATATAGTGAGAGAAAGTCCTCCCACACTACAGGTGTTTTCTTCATGTCCTCGCTTATTTCCACCAAGATTGATTTCGATAAAGACGGTATCCAGCATGGATATCTCCAGCTGCTGCATTCCGTCCATCGCTCCGCCTATGGCTATATCCCGATCCCGATTGCCAGTCTGAAAAACGGCGACGGGCCGACGGTGCTGCTGATGGCGGGCAATCATGGCGATGAGTATGAGGGACAGGTGATTCTCTCCAACCTGATCCGCACCCTGCCGCTGGACCAAATCCGCGGGCAGCTGATTATCCTGCCGATGGCGAATTTCCCGGCGGCCGAGGCGGGGCTCCGCACCTCGCCTATCGATCACGGCAACCTCAACCGCTCCTTCCCCGGTGTCGATACCGGCACCCCGACCCAGCAGATCGCCCATTATATCGAACATACGCTGCTGGAACGCGCGGATTTCCTGTTCGACCTGCATTCGGGCGGCAGTTCGCTGTTCTACACACCGACGCTGCTTTTCTCGGTCACCTCCGACGATCCGCATCTCGCCATGAAGCGCGACATCGCGGAAGCCTTCAGCCTGCCGCACACCCTCTATTTCGAGCGCAGCGATGCCGGTAGTTTCTCCTCCGCCGCGGCGTTTCGCAAGGGCGTCTGCAGCATCCTGACGGAGCTTGCCGGTGGCGGCACCGTCTCGAAGGGACTGCCAAAGCTGGCAGGCGATGGCCTGCTCCGCTCGCTCCATCGTATCGGCGTGATCACCAGCGCACCGGAAGCCGCGCCATCGAAAGGCCGCGTCTTCTCGGAAGAGGCGAGCATTTTCGCGACCGAACCCGGAGTGTATGAGCCGCTTGCCGATCCCGGGGAGGATGTCGCGGAAGGCCAGCCCGCCGCCCTCATCCACCGCACCGAGACGCCGGGCCGCGAACCGATCGAGCTCTTTTTCGAGGGCAAGGGCGTCATCCTCGCCAAGCGGCAGGGCGCCCGGGTCATCCGCGGCGACTGCCTGTTCCATATCGGCCAGAATGAAGAGCTGTGATCCGGCGCAAAAGGATTTAGAAACGGGCGGACTGCACGCGCATGCATGACATTCTTATTGCCCTCTCGGTG